>ERZ1673698.5-NODE-5-length-349932-cov-15.621730_pt1 | contig 349932 bp, 244 predicted proteins | sample MGYA00580228_ERZ1673698 | MGnify/ENA primary metagenome ERZ1673698 (study PRJEB41218, sample SAMN15661768) | gut metagenome | host: Homo sapiens | place: Canada: London | collected 2015-08-20/2019-03-30 | study: EMG produced TPA metagenomics assembly of... | reverse complement strand
GGTAGCCGCCTTTTTCCATTCCGTTCCCCCGCGCACGGCCCATGCCGGGCGGGGGGAACGGGTTTTTTATTCCCCGGGGCTTCTGAATTGTTACATTGGTATATGAAATAAGTTGTATGTTATTCTTGGCTTCTATGGGTATATGACTTTCTGGCCTTCAATAATGTAGATACCTTTTTTTACCTCTTTTACAGGGCATCCGGATAAATCGTATATAGATTTCATGGTTCTGTTCCCGTGAAGATGGACAGGTTTGACAGACAAGCCGCCTTCTCCGATAGAGAAATCTGTTACTCTGTTGCTCATCGTGTTCAAGGCTCTGACATCCGTTGCTTCCAAAGCCCGATTGTATAGGATAAGGTCATCCATCCTTACGTCTACGGAACCCCAAAAAGAGCCGTAGCCTAAATAGAAATTAGGGCATGATTGAATAAAGTCTATGACCCGATTATAATCAAAGTCTTTTGTGTCTGTAATATTGATGCCATTACAGTTTCCGATGTATTCAACGTCACGTATCTTACTTCCGTTGACGTATATGGTACACCCTTGGCTACGTGAAATGGTTATCGTGACGAGACACCATTTACCGACAGGAATACGTTCGGAGATAATACTACCAGGATGGTTGATGTCGAACCAGTCTTTGCCATTGTTAAAGCCTACGTAGGAATTACCTGTAAGATATAGCCTGGTGTTAACCGCAGGATTGTAGAAAGACCATATTGCGTCCCATGGAATGTCGTCAGTACGTTTCACCCATAAAGATACGGTCATACCTTCCAAACGCTCATTCCTTAGCGGATTGGGCATTTGTGTGTAGCTGCAATAGCCGCTTGCGCCGAAATATTGGTGCAGGATGCTGCCGTTGCGCAGACTGTCCTTTTCCAACGACGGTTTGTTGTTGCCGCCTTGCGACAAGCGCTTGGCTGTTTGTACGTGGTCGTATGCATTGACGAAAGGCTCTTGGTCGAAATCATAATATGCTTTTATGCCACCAAGCCAATTACCGTCGGGCAGAGATTCCTTGCGGGCTTTCACGTGGAACGTGTCAGTCCAAAAGTAGTCACCGCAGGACAGTTCGCAGGATAATTGCACGGGGATGTCTTCCGTCAGGTCGGCCGGGTTGTATCGTCCGGTATGGGAAACCACGTCCGGAGTGTCGGACTCCCATTTGGCGTTGACATTGATTTCCTTCTCCAGTCCATACAAGTCCATGTTGCGCGAGATGTATTGGTTGTCCTTGACCGGAATGGTGGTTGTATTGAGTGTATAAGCCAAGGCGTATGCATCTCCCATCCGGTATCCCCATAGATTTGTGCCATTGTCGCCACATGCAGTGAAACAGACGGCTTTGATAGTGGTCGGTTCCATTTGTTGCTCCGTTACGACTCCTTCGTAAACCGTACCGTTCAGGTTCAAGGTGATATATGAATTGCCGTCATATATCTTCCAAGTTCCGCTGTATGCCCCTTCTACCTTCCCGTCTTCACGGAGCAAGATTTCTGCGGGGGTGGCCTCTTCGTAGGCGGCATGGTTTTGCCCGTAGGGATGGGTGAGGATATGATAACGGCCTGCTACCTCTTTAGAATCGAACCGTTGGGAAGAGGCTATCTGACGGTCGCCTGTCGTTTCTCCGTGGAACTCGAACGGAGCGGCTACGGGCCAACCGGAACGGTTCAGGAACAGTTGGTGCACACGAACCTGATGTCCCGCCGTCCCGTCATTGAATTTGGTATGGTAAACCAAGTAAGTGCGTCCGTCCTCTGCGGCAAGCACGGAATTATGTCCTTGTGCACGTTCACCGACATTCATAAATCCCCAATGGTTGTAGGCTCCCAATAGCTTTTCACCCCGGGTGTCTGCATTGGGACCGTAATTAAGTTTCCAACTTGTGAAGATGGCATCGGTTCCGTTCATGTCCTTGTACGGGCCGTCCGGACGAGACGAACGGAATACGCGCATCTCGTATCCGCCGTTAGGTTCAAGCCCGCCATAGCTCATGAACAAGTAATAGTGGTCGCCGATATGTTCGATATAGGCACCTTCGCCCGATACATAACGACCGCCTGCGATTTTCTTTCCGAAGTACGGGTCGGATGTCACGTTAGCCCCTTTCGTATCGAAGTCCCCCGTATAAGTGACGTTGTAGTCCCGCAGACCGGTATTCGGATCTAATTGCAGGATATAGATGCCACCCGACCAAGAGCCGTACGACATCCATAACGTCCCGTCTTCATCGTAGAACACGCAAGGGTCTATGGCGTGCGGCCAATAATCTCCCCATTTTTCCTGTTTATACCGTGCAGGGAGGCTCGATTGCTTTCCGATGACTAATTCCAGATCGGTCTTGTGGAAGGAGATGCGTTCGTCCGTGTCGCTGCGGAATCCGCTGAATACAACAGGACCTTGGTAGACGTAAGGCCCTTCTATGCGGTCGGCCGTGAGCAGGATGATACAAGAATTCCATTGCGGACCGTTCAGGCTGAGGTATTGGCACCATTTCCCCAACACGGGATTGTAAATAATGTCCGGAGCCCACATGTTGCCGTCTACGGTCCATGGCGTTTCTTCTCCATTGGTACCGGTACCGGGAAGGGCGCAGTTCCAGGCTGCGGCATCGAAATTACCGAAATCCACCGTTTCGCCGTGGATGGTGATTTTCCGCGTTTGGTGGGTGTGGAAAGCGTCTGCCGGAGCTACGTCGGACGTGATTGTCCCGTCTGTATTCACCATGCCCCAAGGAAAGGACACCCCGGTCCAGTTCTGCAAATCCCGGGTTTTGGCAGTGGCCATGTGGGAGCCGAATATGTAATACAGCCTGCTCACCTTATCATAGACGATAGAAGGGTCGTGCACACTGGTGCGTTGCATGTTTATTGTGGAATATTTGTTTTTCGCATCTTCCGTAGTCACGGGAATCCGGAGAGGCTCCTCTTGCCCATGTGAAGGCAAGGAGTGGGATAGCGTAACAGTGAGCACCAAACTTTTCAATAGGGAGCAGAATACTTTTTTCATGACTTTAATCAGGCTAATGGTTATAGTTAAAATGGTTTTAAAACACAAAACGCAACTAACTTTCCTGAAGTTAATTGCGTTTGTATTAAGTTGCGGAGGCTCGACTCGAACGAACGACCTCCAGGTTATGAGCCTGGCGAGCTACCAACTGCTCCACTCCGCGATGTGTTTCTTGTTTCTGTGTGCAAAGGTAGTGCTTTTCCACAGAATGGCCAAACAAATCACGGATTATTTTTGTAAAAAGGCGAATGTAGCCGGTATTTCTTGTAGGGTGTTCCTTGTCTTGCAGCGGTGGTAGGCCACCATTAGTCTTGTGCAGGGATATAGTTTATTGGGCTTTCTTCGTTGGTGGCTTCCTGTTTGAAGATGACCGGTCGGAGACCGTCGTTGCAACTACAGATGGCCATGCCCGGTTTGCTTATCCAATCGCCGTAGTAGAACGGCTCTTTCGTTGCGCCGTGGGCCAACGCAAATACATATTGGTAAATCGCTTTCCAAGCCTCGTCGCAAAATCCGTCGGGTTTGGCATAGTCGGCATAAAATACCTGTCCTTCGCGGAGCATCGGGCATGGGGGCAGTCCTGCTGCGCCGTATGCAAAATTACGGAAAAGCCGGTATGGCGGCAATAAAGTCTGTGTTAATTTGAGCCGGGCTTACCCGTTTCGGATAACAATGGCAGGCTTTTTTGCCGGACTGAAACGAAAATTAAGGGGGAAATATTGCCTGCTTGCCGGATTTCGCTTACATTTGTAACAGTTATGGCTGTTTCGAAGACAAGGACACGATTGGTGGATGTGGCGCGAGGGCTGTTTGCCAAGCAAGGGCTGGAGAATACGACGATGAACGATATTGCCGTAGCCTCGGGCAAAGGACGCCGTACGCTTTACACCTATTTCAAGAATAAGGAAGACATTTATTTTGCCGTGATAGAAACGGAGTTGGAGCATCTTTCGGCCCAGTTGTCGGAAGTGGCCAATAAAAGGATGGATTTGGAGGAAAAACTGGTGGAAATCATTTATGTCCATTTGCATACCATTAAAGAGGTCGTGTTGCGCAACGGTAATTTGCGTGCCGAATTCTTCCGTAATATCTGGATGGTGGAGAAGGTGAGGAAACATTTCGACCAAAAAGAAACGGAGTTTTTCATCGGGGTGTTGAAAGAAGGGGTCGCCTCGGGTGAGTTTTCCATAGAGAATGTGGCATTGGTGGCCGATGTGATGCACTATTGCGTGAAAGGGTTGGAGGTGCCTTACATCTACGGCCGCTTGGGAGAGGGATTGAACAAGGCTGAAACGCGCCGCATGGTGAAGACATTGATACACCGCGCATTGCGGGGAGAACGTTGACAGATAATATATTTAACCATTAAATAATAAATTGATTATGGGATTATTGACAGGAAAGACGGCTTTGGTGACGGGTGCCGCCCGCGGCATCGGCAAGGCCATAGCCCTGAAGTTTGCCGCCGAAGGCGCGAACGTGGCTTTTACGGATTTGGTAATTGATGAAAACGGGCAGGCTACCGAGGCGGAAATCGCCGCTTTCGGCGTGAAGGCCAAAGGCTACGCTTCCAATGCGGCTGATTTTGCACAGACGGAAGAAGTGGTGAAGCAGGTGAAAGAGGATTTCGGTTCGATAGATATTTTGGTAAACAATGCCGGTATCACCAAAGACGGCTTGATGTTGCGCATGACGGAGGCACAGTGGGACGCAGTGATTGCCGTCAACCTGAAGTCGGCTTTCAACTTCATCCACGCTTGTACGCCTATTATGATGCGCCAGAAGGGCGGTTCCATCATCAATATGGCTTCCGTGGTGGGCGTGCACGGCAATGCCGGGCAGTGCAACTATTCGGCTTCCAAGGCCGGTATGATAGCTTTGGCCAAGTCCATAGCTCAGGAGATGGGAGCCAAAGGTATCCGTGCCAATGCCATAGCACCGGGCTTTATCGAGACGGCCATGACGGCAGCATTGTCGGACGACGTGCGTGCGGAATGGTGCAAGAAGATACCTTTGCGTCGTGGCGGCACGCCGGAAGACGTGGCCAACGTGGCACTTTTCTTGGCTTCCGACCTGTCTTCTTACGTGTCGGGACAGGTTATCCAGATTGACGGTGGCATGAACATGTAATCCGTATGGACGTAGTCTACGAAGACAACCACCTCATCATCGTCGACAAAAGCAGTTCGGAGATTGTGCAGGGCGACAAGACCGGCGACAAGCCTTTGGCGGAGATGGTGAAGGAATACATCAAACAGAAGTACCACAAGCCGGGGAACGTGTTCCTCGGCGTGGTGCACCGTTTGGACCGTCCCGTGAGCGGACTGGTGGTCTTTGCCCGTACCGGCAAGGCTTTGGCCCGGCTCAACGAAATGTTCCGTACGAAAGAAGTGCACAAGACGTATTGGGCCATTGTGGGGAATTGTCCGCCTGCGGAAGAAGGGGAACTGGTGCATTGGTTGGTGCGTAACGAGAAGCAGAACAAGTCGTATGCTTACGACAAGGAAAAGCCCGGGGCAAAGAAAGCCATCCTCGATTATAAGCTTATCGGACGTTCGGAACGTTATTTCCTTTTGGAAATAGACCTCAAAACCGGCCGCCACCATCAAATCCGCTGCCAGTTGGCCAAGATGGGCTGCCCGATCAAGGGGGATCTGAAGTACGGTGCGCCGCGCAGCAACCCCGACGGGAGCATTTGCCTGCATGCCCGCCGTGTGCGTTTCGTCCACCCCGTATCCAAGCAAGAGATAGACGTGGAGGCACCCGTGCCCGAGGGCAATTTGTGGCATAGCTTCCAAAATGACAAATAGTCATTTTCTGGCTGACGAGAATGGCGTATTTGCAAGCCGGGACGGGAGCGGTCGCGAATAATGGATTCTCGTGCATCGGGAATCTGACAGAATGCTGCCTTTTGTTTTTGGAGCTTTCTTTTCGATAGAGGATATGCCATGTCTTTCCGCATGGCTTTTTTTATATGTCTTTCCGTCGGGCGTTTCCGCTTTCGTTTTGTTTTTCCTTTTTGAGGCTCTCGGGCTTTCATCTACGTGGAAAAACAGGGTTTTCAGCATCTCTTCTCCACGGTAAGAAGTCGTTTTTCCGTCTTTTGGTACAGGTCGCTCGCAAGTTCTGCGGACATTGGAAAATCGCTTTCAGCCGAATGAATTTTTATTCGGCTGAAAGCGATTCCGGGAAATGCCGCATAGGAGCAAAAGATGCCCTTGCTGCATGGCTTTTTGTTAACGTTTGGCTTCCCATGGCAGGAGTTTCCGTTTTTGGGGCTATGGTGTAAAAGAGGCGGTTGCTGTCTTTTTGCCGGCATTTTCATTTCTTTTCCTGACATCCTGTCCGCACGTAAGTGTTGGCTTGTGCGGCTGTCCGTAATGCCGGATTTTTCGTTTTTTTGGCCGGATTCAGGCTGTATGCCTTGAAAATGATACAAAAAACAAAATAAATGTAACATAGGCGAAAGAGAAATCTTGTTTTTATTCGTAATTTTGCGGCAGGAACAATCAAATAATTAATCAATAATCCATGAAGAAATACTTCTTGCTCGCATGTGCGTTTTGTGCGTTTGGGGTGGCAGATGCGGCCACCATACAGTTTTCAAGTCCTGATAAAAAGTTGCAGGTGACGGTGGCCGATGACGGTGGCCGCCCTACTTACCGTGTCGTTTGCGGTGAGACCGTGTTCTTGGAACAATCTCCTTTGGGATTGCTGACGAATATCGGTGATTTCTCACAAGGGATGACCTTGCAGGAATCTTCTTTTTCTTCCTCGCCGGTGTCCGGCCACTATGAATTGCCTACTATAAAACGCAGCAAGGTAGACGTGCGGGCTACGAAAGCGGTTTGCCCTTTTTATAAGGACGGCAAGCACATTTTCGATGTCGTGTTCCATGTGTCCGACCATGATGTGGCCTTTAAATATAAGATGTATCCACAGGGGAATACCTTGTGCTGTGTGGTCAAGGAGGAGACGACGGGCTTCGTGCTTCCTCAGGGTACCACGACATTCCTCTGTCCGCAGGCGGGGCCGATGGGAGGATTTGCGCGAACCAGCCCGAGTTATGAGACATCGTACACCGCAGACGGTGAGATGGGAAAGAACGGTTGGGGTAACGGTTACACGTTTCCCTGCCTGTTCCGTACGGGGAATAAGGGCTGGGTGCTGATTTCCGAGACAGGAGTGGACAGCCGTTATTGCGCAAGCCGCTTGATGGGAAAGGACGGCGGCCTTTACACCATCGGTTTTCCTCAGGAGGGGGAATATAACGGTAACGGGACGGCCTGCCCCGGTATCGCCTTGCCGGGCGAAACGCCTTGGCGCACGGTTACCGTGGGGCAGACGTTGGCACCGATTGTGGAGACCACCATACCATACGACGTGGTAGAGCCTCTCTATGAGCCTTCGCGCCGGTATGTCTACGGTCGCGGCACGTGGAGTTGGATTATCGCAGGCGACAACAGCATGAACTATGACGAACAGAAGCGTTATGTGGATTTTGCGGCAGACATGGGTTACGAGAGCGTGCTCGTGGATGCCTGGTGGGATTCGCGCGTGGGATACGAACGGACGGCAGAACTGGCCCGTTACGCCGCAGGCAAGGGGGTCGGCCTGTATTTGTGGTACAATTCCAACGGTTATTGGAACGATGCGCCCCAAGGGCCGCGTGGCCGCATGGACAACATGATAGTCCGCCGCCGGGAGATGAAATGGATGAAGGAAACCGGCATCCGGGGTATCAAGGTGGACTTCATCGGGAGCGACAAGCAACAGACCATGCAGCTTTACGAAGACATCTTGGCTGATGCCAACGATTACGGTTTGATGGTGATTTACCACGGTTGCACCCTTCCGCGTGGTTGGGAGCGGATGTATCCCAATTTCGTGGCCAGCGAGGCGGTATTGGCCAGTGAGAACCTGAACTTCTCGCAGAAAAGTTGCGATGCCGAGGCTTTCAATGCCTGCCTGCATCCTTTCATCCGGAACACGGTGGGCAGTATGGACTTCGGTGGCAGTGCGCTGAACAAGTATTACAATGCGAAGAATGAACCGCGCGGCAGCCGCCGGGTGACGTCCGATGTCTATGCGTTGGCTACGGCCGTATTGTTCCAGTCGCCCGTGCAACATTTTGCCCTCGCCCCCAACAATCTGACGGACGCTCCGGCTTGGGCGATAGACTTCATGAAGCAAGTGCCTACGACGTGGGATGATGTCCGTTTCATCGATGGTTACCCCGGGAAATACGTCATTCTGGCACGTCGTCACGGCGATAAATGGTATGTGGCGGGAGTGAACGCGCAGCAGGAAACGCTGAAGACGGAAATCAGCCTGCCGATGTGGGCTTCCGGTACGGAATTGCAGGTATATGCCGATGACAATAAGTTGCAGGGCGAAGTGAAGTCGGTGAAGTTAGGGAAGAAACAGACCGTGAAAGTAACGATTCCGTGCAACGGAGGCCTGATGATGGTAAATCGGTAGGAGAATGATGACGTTCTTGAGCATGATGGTTTTATGCTTCGCCTTAGGTTGGCCGGCCTTGGCGAGGGCACAAGGGAATCCGTGGAACAACCCGGTCGTGTCGCCCCGTGTGGGTACCGGAGGGGAAGTGACTTTTTCGGTCAGTGTCCCTTCTGCTTCACGGGTGGAGCTTTCGGGGCAGTTTATGGACGGTACATGCCCGATGCGGAAAGGAACTGACGGGGTGTGGAGCGTGACGGTAAAGATAGGCCGTCCCGACATTTATCCTTACTCATTCCGCATCGACGGGGTGGAGGTTTCCGACCCGAGCAACCCCCTGGCCTTTCCCAACGAACGTTTCAAGGCCAGCTTGTTGGAGATGCCGGACACGGCAGCCCTCTATGCACGCCATAAAGATGTTCCGAGGGGACAGGTACGCTATTGCAGTTATTATTCCGAGGTCTTGCAGACCGACCGTACGATGTTGGTGTATACCCCTCCGGGCTATGACCGGGAGGCCGGTCGGCGTTATCCCGTGCTTTATCTCGTGAGCGGCACGACCGATACGGAGGAAACCTGGTACAAGGTGGGGCGCGTGGATGCCATTTTGGACAATCTCATCGCCAGGGGAGAGGCCGAGCCGATGCTCGTGGTCATGCCGTACGGTTATATGCCGTCCCACGGTACGCCTATGCCCTCATCGCCTGAGGCTGCCGAAATGTATGCCACCTTTGCCCGCGAACTAACGGAAGCCGTGATACCCTATGTGGAGTCGGAGTTCCGTACGGAACTTTCGCGTGAGTCCCGTGCGGTCGGCGGGTTCTCGCGTGGCGGCGGGCAGGCTCTGTTTGCAGCCTTTTCCCATCCTGAATTGTTCGCCCATGTGGCTTCTTATAGTGCCTATCTTACTCCGCAGGTGATGGACCGTCATTTCGGGCGGCTTATGGAGGAGCCCGCACGTATGGATTCCCTCTACCGGGTGAAATGGTTCGGTGTCGGGCGCGGGGATTTCCTCTATGCCGATGTGATGAGGCACCTTGATTATTTTCGGGAGAAAGGTATTTCCTGCCGGACGTGTATCACGGACGGGGGACATACATGGATGAACGCCCGTGCCTACTTGGCTGAAACGTTGAGGCTTTTCTTCCGGTCGTCCGAATCCTGAGGATGGTTTTTGGGGCTATAAAATAATAACCTTTAAATAATAGATTGGTAAAATGAAACATTCACTTATGACCTCTGCCCTCGCCGCATTGTTGGCATGTGCAGGGCAAACCGTGCTTTACGCACAAGATCCCATTATCCAGACCAAGTACACGGCCGACCCCGCGCCCATGTTACATAACGACACCGTGTTCCTTTATACGGGGCATGACGAAGACGACGCGCAGGGTTACGGTTTCAAGATGCTTGACTGGCAGCTTTATACGTCTACCGACATGGTGAACTGGACCGACCATGGCCCGGTGGCTTCCACGAAGGATTTTGCATGGCGCAAGCGTGACAACGGAGCCTGGGCTGCACAAGTGGTAGAGCGGAACGGCAAGTTCTACATGTATTGTCCGCTTCACGGCAATGGCATCGGCGTGTTGGTATCCGACTCGCCTTACGGGCCTTTTAAAGACCCTATCGGCAAGCCGTTGGTATGGCAAAAGGAGCATTGGGACGACATCGACCCCACGGTATATATCGACGATGACGGTCAGGCTTACATGTATTGGGGTAACCCCAATCTTTATTACGTGAAGCTCAACGAAGATATGATTTCTACCTCGGGCGATATCGTGAAAATCGGCAAATTGAAGACTTATCAGGAAGGGCCATGGTTTTACAAGCGCGACGGCCATTATTACTTGGCCTTTGCTTCCACCTGCTGTCCCGAAGGTATCGGTTATGCCATGAGTGATTCGCCCACCGGTCCGTGGGACGTGAAAGGATACATCATGCGTCCTACCGAACGCACGCGCGGTAACCATCCGGGCATTGTGGACTACAAGGGGAAGACTTATGTGTTCGGACAGAATTACGACCTCTTGCGCCTGGAAATGGAGGAACATCATGAACGCCGTTCCGTATCTGTGGCTGAAATGCATTATAATGCAGACGGCACGATTCAGGAAGTGCCTTATTTCAAGGATGTGAAAGTGGAACAGGTTGAACTTTTCAACCCATACCGCCGTGTGGAAGCCGAGACGATGGCTTGGGGCTACGGCCTGAAGACGGAGAAGATGCCGGGCGGCGGCATTTATGTGACGGCGGTGGACGATGGCGACTCGTTGATTGTACGTGGGGTGGACTTCGGGAAGCGTGGTGCCAAACGTTTCCGTGCTTGCATCGCTTCGGAACAAGGTTGTACCGTCGAAATACATTTGGACAGTGTCGACGGGCCGTTGGTGGGAACGTTGGAGGTGAAAGCCACCGGAGGCATGCAGGCGTATAAAGAAATGGAATGCCGCGTGAAGGGAGCTAAAGGCGTACATGACTTGGTATTCCTCTTTAAGGGCGGTGCCGGCAAGAACCTTATGAATTGGGATTTTTGGCGTTTCAGCTGAAGTCGTAAACGATAAAAAAGAAAGTAAATGCGCACGGGAGGCCGGATAGGTGAACTTTTCCAAAGTCGGTTTCCCGTGTGCTTTTTTTGTAAAAGACTATTTTTCCCCGTTGTTCGTTTGTTGCCATGTAACATAGGTTTTTCCTGATGTAGCATGTCGGTGAAGGATTCAACATGGTTATCATGAATTTCAACGGGAGGATGGCTTGGGAACATGGGTCGGAATATAATTTTGCATCGTGAAACTATAAAACAATAGACAAGATGAAAAGGACAGTTTTGCTTTTTTGCGGGCTATCTTGTGCGGCCTTCGTGACTGCGCAGGATTACCAACGTACTGATTACGGCATTAAAGCCACAGTGGATGCCGTGGATGTGGAGGTACAGTTTTTTACGCCCTCTATGGTGAGAGTGGTCAAGTCGCCCCATGGCGAGAGTTTCAAGAAAGAAAGCCTGTCGGTGGTGGCTTTGCCCGAAAAGGTGGGTTTCAAAGTCGGCACCAAGGACGGTGCCATCGTGATGGGTACCAAGGAACTCCAAGTGAGCTTGGACACGTCCACCGGTGCGCTTTCCTATGAGACAGCCGATGGCAGGCACTTGCTTGCCGAGAAGCCGGCGGAGAAACCCTTCACTCCTTTTGACGATGCCGGTGATGCGACTTATAATGTATACCAGGCTTTCAAATTGGAGACTGACGAGGCCATTTACGGCTTAGGACAGTTGCAGAACGGGAAGATGTCGCAAAGAGGGCAAGTGAAGAATCTTGTGCAGGGCAACGTGGAGGATGTCAGCCCTTTCATCCAGTCTACCAAAGGATACGGGCTTTTCTGGGACAATTATTCACCTACGCTCTTTACCGACAATGCCTCGGAAACATCTTTCCGTTCGGAGGTGGGTGATTGCATGGACTATTATTTCATGTACGGCGGGGATGCCGACGGCGTAGTGGCGCAGGTTCGGCATCTTACAGGTGAAGTGCCGATGTTCCCACTTTGGACTTATGGTTACTGGCAGAGCAAGGAGCGTTATAAGAGCCAAGGGGAAACCGTGGGAGTCGTGCGCAAATACCGTGAATTAGGCGTGCCTCTCGATGGCATCATACAAGACTGGCAATATTGGGGACACAACTATTTGTGGAATGCCATGGACTTTCAGAACCCTCAATTCAATAATCCCCGGAAAATGATAGATGACGTGCATGCGATGAACGCGCACATGGCGATTTCCATCTGGTCATCGTTCGGTCCGGCTACAAAGCCTTACCGGGAGTTGGCTGATAAAGGATTGCTGTACGATTTCCGGACATGGCCTGCATCAGGGACGGAAAGTTGGCCGCCTAATATGGAATATCCTTCCGGTGTGCGGGTGTATGACGCTTATTCTCCCGAAGCCCGTGACATCTATTGGAAATACCTGAACGAGGGAATCTTCAAGCTTGGCATGGATGCATGGTGGATGGATTCTACCGAACCGGATCATCTGGATTTCAAGCCCGAAGATATGGACACGAAGACCTATATGGGGTCTTTCCGGAAAGTACGTAATGCCTATCCGCTCATGTCCGTTGGTGGAGTGTACGACCATCAGCGTGCCGTGTCGTCGGACAAACGCGTGTTCATCCTGACCCGTTCGGGCTTTTTGGGGCAGCAGCGTTACGGGGCTAATGTGTGGAGCGGCGACGTGGGCTCATCATGGGAGACCTTGCGTAAACAGGTGCCGGCCGGCTTGAATTTCTCGCTTTGCGGCATGCCCCATTGGAACAACGACATCGGTGGTTTCTTTGCCGGGCAATATAATAAGAGTTGGAACGACGGGACGGCTCCTAAGAATCCTCTTTATCAGGAGTTGTACGTGCGTTGGCTGCAATTTGGTGCCTTTACTCCGATGATGCGTTCCCACGGAGCGGATACACCCCGTGAAATATACCAGTTCGGAAAGAAGGGCGAACCCGTGTACGATGCCATTGAGAAGATGATTCGTTTGCGTTACTCGTTGTTGCCTTACATTTATTCTACGTCTTGGGAGGTCACGCACCGGCAATCTACGTTCATGCGCGCTTTGGTCATGGACTTCCCGAGAGACAAAAAGGTGTGGAATATGAATGATGAGTATATGTTCGGCAAGGCTTTCCTCGTGGCACCCGTACTTGAGGCTCAGTACACTCCCGAAAAAGTGGTGAAAGTGGACGAGGAAAGCGGTTGGAACCGCGACAATGCGGGGAAGGCTGATGAAAGGGTACACGTGGATTTCATGCAACAGAAGTCCGCAGAGGTCTATCTTCCGGCAGGGACTGCATGGTATGACTTTTGGACAAATGAGAAAATGGAGGGAGGGCGCACCGTGACACGTGCCACGACGCTCGACATCATACCTTTATATATTAAAGCAGGTAGTATCGTGCCTCTCGGACCCGACGTGCAATATGCCACGGAGAAGCCGTGGGATAACCTGACTCTCCGTGTTTACCCGGGTGCTGACGGCAGTTTTGTGCTTTACGAGGACGAGTTCGACAATTACAATTACGAGAAAGGAGCTTATACAGAGATTCCCATGGCCTGGGATGATTCCTCGCGTCGTCTGACTCTGGGAGCACGCAAAGGCGAATACAAAGGCATGTTGCAATCCCGTAAGTTTACGGTGTTGCTTCCCGACGGGCGGCAAAAGGCCGTGTCTTATAATGGAAAGAAAGTTTCGGTGAAATTTTGATAAGGTGTCCTTTGTCGTGTGGCAAAGGTGGAGTCCCCGCAAGAGGCTACGTTTGCAAGCCTTTTGCGGGGGCTTTTGTTCAGGTTTCATGCCTAAGGATAAGGCTTGTCTTTTGGTATGCCCATTTGCTTAGGCAGAAAACCGGATAGGAGGCTAATATTCCGGCAATGGCATCCACTAAGTAATGTGCCTGGATATAGACTGTGGCCAGTGTCAAAAGGAGGGCGAAAGGTGATAATATGAAGAGGAAACGTTTGCTTTGCGGACGGACCAGATAGAGCAGGATAAAAGTAATGCCGATATGTGAGGAAGGAAAAGCGGCTGTCGGGCGTTCGCCGGAATCCTGCGCCCATTCGACTAAATGACAGAAAAAACCGTCGGCATAGCCCGGTGATGGGAGCATGTCGGTACGATGGCTGAAGTAGGTACCTAAAGACGGGAATATCCCGCTTTCGGCACATTCCGGGGTTATGGCCTGAAAATAGAACTGGGGGCCGGCAACGGGGAGGAATATATAGATGAGGTAAAAGATGAAAAAGGAGCACATGACAGTGAATGAGGCTTTCTCGTAATGGTTATTGCGACAGAGAAAGAAGAAAACCATGACGGCCACAATCATGGGATAATAAGAGAAATAACCCATATTTACGGCTTCGGAAAACCAAGGCCATGGGCAAAGGCGGCTGAACTCCAATGAGGGTTGGCAACTGAAAAGCACTGCATCCCATCGGGCGAATATGTGGTCCAAATTGGGAAACGTCCGGTTGAACTCGTAAGTGTCCGGATACCAGTAGCTGAGCAAAGCCATCTGTGCTGTGATGCGGATGAAAGTCATAAGTCTGCGCGGCCAAAAGAGATAGATTCTCCACAATAAGATTGTACCGAGAAAGATGTACAGACGGTCGGCCAACATGTCCCGAGGGTGGTCCATGTCCGGCCAAAGCACGAACATGGCCAAGGTCGTGAGGATGCTGTAAGTTATGGCCAACCATTCAATCGGCCATAAGCCTTTGGGCTTATTGTCGTTTCCGGTAAGCCATTGGACGGAAATTCTCATAGCCATCCCTCCTTTTTATACCAGTCCATCGTTTCTTTGACTCCTCGTGCCAAAGGGTATTCGGGACGGAAATCCAACTCTTCCACGGCCGGTTGGATGTCGCATTGCCAGTTGCGTTGGCATAGAATGTGGAATTTGTCGCGGTTAAGGGTGGTGGTGCGGCCCCGCCATGTGCTGAAGCTGCCATTTATGGCACATACGAAACGAAGGAACCATACCGGAGCCTTGATGCGGAGCATGAACGGATGTCCAAGCTCCGTGCGTATCAAGTCGCTGAATTCCGTACTGTGGTATACGTTTCCGTCGCTGATGAAAAATTCGCGCCCGATGACATCTTTTACCATGGCAGAGAAAACGGCTTGTACAAGGTCTTTCACGTAAACGAATGTGATTTCCTGCGGACGGTATCCTACGCTGAAGTCTACGTGCTGTTTGATACTTTGCGCCATGACGAAGTAGTCTTTTTCACGTGGCCCGTACACACCGGTGGGGCGGAGAATGACGTAGGGAAAATCTTTCAAAGACTTGAGATAACGTTCGGCTTCCAGTTTGCTTTCCCCGTATGCCGTGTTGGGGCGTGGCGTATCATTTTCCCGTATCGGGGCATATATCCTGGGATTGTCCGAAGTGGCGTGACGTACTGCCTGTTCGCGTATGGCACCGAACACGCTGAGGGAACTGATGAAAATAAAACGCCCGGGCACCATGTCCAGTTCGCGGAGCGCATCGACAAAATGACGTGTTCCCTCCGTATTGGTGCGGAAAAAGTCTTCACGTCGGATACATTTGGTGGCTCCGGCTGCATGTACGATGACATCCCAACCTCCGAATTCGGCTTTGCATGCCGCCAGTTGGGGGCGTAGGATTTCAGGATGTTCCATGTCTAATTCGACGAAACGGATTCGGGAGTCCTGAAGATAGTTCCGGCTACTGGTGGCGCGCATGCCTGCCCATATCACGTGTCCTTCCGTCAGTCCCTTTTCAACGATAAAACTACCGATGAAGCCGCTTGCTCCTGTTACTAATATTTTCATACGCGTTTGTTCTATTTGTTTTATTTCCTGTAAGTTCCGTCGGCATCCTTCACAGGCTCCACATGGATGCCCACATGGGTTTCATTTCCGTATTTCTCTTTCAATTTGTTTTCTATGACCGATGCCTTGGCGTGTGCTTCATACAAAGTCAAATGCCCGTCCATCCGGACGTGCATCTCTATGGCATAGTGGTTGCCGATGCGGCGTGTGCGCAAATTGTGTATGGCCGATACTCCCGGTGTGTTCTCCGCAATGAGGCAGATTTCCTTTTCTATTTCGTCCGGCAATGATTTTTCAGTCAGCTCGTCCACGCACGGTTTCAAGAGTTGGACGGACACCTTCATGATGAAGAAACTCACGATTACAGCAGCCATGGGGTCGAGCACGCTCCATGATTCGCCCAGGGCTATGGCCCCTCCGATGCCCATGGCTGTTCCAATGGAAGAGAAAGCATCGCTACGGTGATGCCAGGCGTTGGCTATGACTGCGTTGGAATTGATTTTGCGTCCCACGTGAATGGTGTAACGGTATATCAGTTCTTTGGAGACGATGGAGATGATGGCTCCTGCGAAAGCAAGCATGCCCGGGACAGGAAGACGGCCTCCTTGCCATACGGTTTGGATGGCTCGCAGTCCGTTCCAACAAATGCCTGCGCCTACGGCAAAAAGTACAATACCGATTATTGCCGTGGCTAACGTCTCATATTTGCCATGGCCGTAATCGTGATTTTTATCTTGCGGTTTATTGGAAATACGTGTGAAGATGAGCACGACGATGTCGGTTGCAAAATCAGATAAAGAATGCACGGCATCGGCTATCATGGCCGCGCTGTGCCCCAGAATTCCGGCTATGAACTTGAATACGACTAACAGAAAGTTGACAAAACTTCCTGCCCATGTAACTTGATAGATGGCTTTTTCCCGTTCGGTTAGTTTCATTGGTCTGTTGGCTTATGAAAAAGAAAGAACAAAGATAAGCATTTTCAGAAAAAATAAGAGATAAAAGAGGAGCGGAATGAATAAATATGCTTAACTTGCAGAAAGATTACAGATAACAAACCTCTAAAATATCAAATTTATGGGAAAAACAGGAAAGAAGGGCGGCAAGCGCCTGAAGAAAAAAGAACTGGCGAAAATGTTAATGGAACTTTTTCAAAATAATCCCGCCGAGGTTTACGACATTAAACGTATATTCAGAGACTTGAAACTGGACACGCATCCTGCCAAGTTGCTTTGTATGGACTTGTTGGAAGATTTGGCGATGGATGATTATATAAAAGAAACAGAGAAGCTGCATTTTCGCTTGAATACCACGGGGCAAGTGTTTGAAGCCATATTCAATCGCAAAGCGAACGGTAAAAACACCGTGACCCCGTTGGATGGAGGAGAGCCTGTCCTTGTGGCCGAACGGAACTCTTTGCACGCCATGGGAGGAGACAAGGTGAAAGTGACTTTGTTAGCCCGCAGGAAGCATCATGTACGCGAGGCACAAGTGGTCGAGATTCTCGAAAGGAACGACAAGTCGTTTGTCGGAAAGTTGGAAGTGCGTAAGGATTTTGCTTTCCTGCTCACCGAAGACCGTACGTTGGCCAACGACATATTTATTCCTAAAAAAGCGTTGAAAGGTGGTAAAAGCGGAGATAAGGCTGTGGTGAAGATTACCGAATGGCCCGAACATGCCAAGAATCCGATAGGTAAGGTCGTGGATATATTGGGGCAGAGTGGAGACAATACCACGGAAATGCACTCCATTTTGGCCGAATACGGCTTACCTTATGCTTATCCCAAGTCTGTGGAAGATGAGGCTGAGAAGATTGACCCGGGCATCACTGCCGAAGAAATCGGGCTGCGTGAGGACCTGCGTGAGGTGACGACTTTTACCATCGACCCGAGGGATGCTAAGGATTTCGACGATGCGATTTCCATTCGTAAAACGGACGACGGATTGTGGGAGGTAGGAGTACATATCGCAGATGTCTCGCATTATGTAAAAGAGGGGAGCGTTATAGACAAAGAAGCTGTGAAGCGTGCCACCAGCGTGTATTTGGTAGACCGGACGATTCCGATGCTGCCTGAACGTTTGTGCAATTTCATCTGTTCTTTACGTCCGAATGAAGAGAAGTTGACTTATAGCGTCGTGTTTAAATTGGACGACAAGGCTGTAGTCAAAGACTGGCATCTGGCTCATACTGTCATTAAGAGTGACCGCCGTTTTACGTATGAAGAAGTACAGAAGGTGTTGGAAGACCATAAAGAAGCTTCGCCTGAAGACTATAAGATGCCGGGCGACCATGAGGCAGATCCGAACTTTAACGGGCCGGATGTGTTGCCGGCCGAACATTTTGCCACGGAATTGATTACATTGAACCGCTTGGCCAAACAACTTCGTGCCCGGCGCTTTGAGCATGGCTCCATCAATTTCGACCGTAGTGAGGTACGTTTTGACATAGACGATAAGGGCAAGCCGATAGGAGTGTATTTCAAGGTGGCGAAAGATGCGAATAAATTGGTGGAAGAGTTTATGTTGTTGGCCAATCGTACAGTAGCCGAGAGCGTGGGGAAGCAGCCTAAAAATAAAAAGCCCAAGACGCTGCCCTACCGTGTACATGATTTGCCGGATCAGGACAAACTGATTAATCTGAGTGAGTTTATTGTGAAATTCGGCTATAAACTGAAACCGACAGGGTCTAAGGAAGAGGTGGCCAAAGGATTGAACAAGCTATTGACCGACATTCAGGGGAAGAAAGAGCAAAATCTGATAGAAACCGTTTCGTTGCGGGCCATGATGAAGGCACGTTATAGTACGCATAATATCGGGCATTACGGGTTGGCTTTTGATTACTATACGCATTTTACTTCCCCTATCCGCCGTTATCCTGACGTGATGGTACATCGGTTGCTGACGCGGTATGCTGACGGAGGGCGCAGTGCCAGCCAGGACAAGTATGAAGAGTTGTGTGAACATTGCAGCGCGATGGAGCAGTTGGCAGCCAGTGCCGAGCGTGCCAGTATCAAGTATAAGCAGGTGGAATTCATGAGCGACAAGTTGGGGCAAGTGTTTGAAGGAACTGTCAGCGGTGTGACGGAGTTCGGCCTGTATGTGGAAATCAATGAGAATAAATGTGAAGGTATGGTACCCTTGCGTGATTTGGATGACGATTATTATGAATTCGACGAGCGTAACTACTGCTTGTGGGGACGCAAGTACCATCATCGTTATTCTCTGGGGGATACGGTACAAGTAAAAGTTGTGAAAGCCAATTTGGAAAAGAAGCAATTGGATTATGCTTTGGTCAGGGAATGAGAGGGCGGAATCCAATCATTTGTCTGAATATATTTGGCATTTTTCGGGTCATACGCTAACTTTGCAACGGAAAACGTCTCATTAAACGTGTATATATATGTCACAGAAATTAGTTCAGTCTCAATCTATGCAGCAGGTCCAGACGCTGTCCCCGCAGCAGGTGCTGCAGGTGCGGTTGTTGGAAATGCCCGTTTCAGAACTGGAACAACGTGTGAAAAACGAATTGATAGATAACGGAGCGTTGGAAGAGAGTCTGGGGAGTTCCGAGGATGCCGATACTTCTTCGGAAGATGTCTATGACGGTACAGATGATACAGAGTCGGCCGGGGGCGAAGCTTCTGGGTTGGACGGTGGTTTGCCTTCCGATGAATATCGTCCGGCTGAGGTACGGCAGGCGATGGACGATTATCGCACACCGGACGATGTGCCGGACTATCTGTTGCAGGAACGAGGAGGGAAAGACCGTCCGGAAACGATGGATTATGGCGATACGACATCTTTTTACGAACAGATGACGGAGCAGATGAACGAATGTGACCTGACACCGCGTGAACGGGAATTGATGGCTTATCTTATCGGTTCGTTGGAAAATGACGGCCTGTTGAAAAAGAAACTTTCCACGTTGGCGGACGAGTTGGAGATTTATGCAGGAATACAGACTACGGAGTCGGAACTGGAAGCAGTGTTGGCTCGGTTGCAGACTTTCGACCCTCCCGGAATCGGGGCACGCGATTTGAGAGAATGCCTTTTGTTGCAACTCCGTCGGGATGAACATCGCGGAAGCCGGCAAAAGCAGTTGGAATATGAAATTATCGACAAGCTGTTTGATGAATTTACCCATAAACGTTGGGACAGGATTGCCGCTCGCTTGCATTTGACAGAAGCAGAGTGCGAGCGTTTGCAGAGAGATTTAAAGAAACTCAATCCGCGTCCGGGGAGTGCCATGGGCGAGGTGGTAGGACATAATTACCAACAAATCGTGCCGGACTTTGCCGTAGAGACCGATGATGACGGGGGAATTACCCTTTCTTTCAATAAAGGCGATGTGCCGGAGTTACGTATCAGTCCTTCGTTCATGGAAATCCTTCATCAGGTAGACACCGGACGCGCAAAGTTAAGTCGGCCGGAACGGGAAGCTTTGCAATATACTCGTCAGAAGATAGAAAAAGCACAGGGATTCATCGAGGCTGTGAAACAGCGTCGGCGTACGTTGACCGCTGTCATGCAGGCTATTATTGATTTGCAGCGTCCTTTCTTTCTGGAAGGAGATGAGACTTTGTTGCGCCCGATGATATTGAAGGATGTGGCCGAGCGTACGGGATTGGATATCTCTACCGTATCCCGTGCTGCCAACAGTAAATATGTGGAGACCCATTACGGGACTTATCCGCTCAAATGGTTCTTTAGCGACGGTTATGTGACAGGTGACGGGCAGGAGATTGCCACCCGTAAGATTCAGGCCGCTTTGAAGGATTTGGTAGAGGCGGAAGACAAGAAGAAGCCGCTGAGCGATGAGGCGTTGACGGCGATGTTGAATGAAAAAGGCTTTCCCATTGCGCGGCGCACGGTGGCCAAATACCGGGAACAACTGGGGATACCTGTAGCACGGTTAAGGCGATGAGATATAGGAATCTTATTCTATCGGCTCGTTTATTGTCGGTCGTTTTTAGGCCGTATCATGCGCCTATTGTGGGATTTGTGTCTTTGTTCACGTTTACTTACTTGAGCCTGTTGCCGTTGTTTTATAAGCTGACCATTTTGTGTATGGTTTATGTTTTCACTATATTATTGCCTCGCTTGTGTATTTACGTATATCGTAAACTGAATGGATGGGCGCCGGTGCAACTGCGTTTGCGGGAGAACCGTGCCATACCCTATATATTGTTCATCCTGTCTTACGTGGCTTGTCTTCATTTGATGTTCCGTATGCACATGCCGCGTTATATGTGCGGTATTTTAGTGTCGGCTTTGCTGATACAGATGGTATGCGTCATAGTGAATGTGTGGTGGAAAATCAGTATGCATTCGGCCGGGGCAGGCGGCGTGATAGGCGCGTTGGTGGCTTATTCGGTACTGTTCATGTTCAATCCTGTTTGGTGGCTGTGTGTTACGGTACTGATTTCTGGAGCTGTGGGGACAGCACGCATGTTGCTCCGTCAGCATAGTCTGGCGCAAGTGGTGGCCGGCACTCTCGTGGGAGTGGTTTGCGGTTTTGCCGGTATAATTTTATTATAGGAAATGAGTTCAATTAAAAATTCAGATAAGTCATGAAACCAGTTGTAAGTATTATCATGGGCAGTACGTCCGACCTTCCGGTGATGGAAAAGGCTGCCAAGTTCTTCGACGAGATGGAAATCCCTTTTGAGATGAACGCTTTGTCGGCTCATCGGACACCGGTCGAGGTGGAAGCATTTGCCAAAGAGGCTGCCGGACGCGGCCTGAAAGTAATTATTGCGGGAGCGGGGATGGCGGCTGCTTTGCCTGGTGTGATAGCGGCCAACACGACGTTGCCCGTCATCGGGGTTCCTATCAAGGGGATGTTGGACGGCTTGGATGCCATGCTTTCCATTATCCAGATGCCTCCCGGCATACCGGTGGCTACGGTGGGTGTAAACGGAGCGCAGAATGCTGCCATTCTGGCCGCACAGATGCTGTCGTTGGCTGATGAAGGATTGGCTTTGCGTTTGGCGGGTTATAAAGAAAACCTGAAGCAGAAGATTGTAAAGGCCAATACGGAATTGGCCGATGTGAAGTATAAGTTTAAGTGCAATTAAAGACAGACGGATGAACTTGTTCGATTACCGACGCAGGGAGACCGGTGAAGTGCAGATTGGCGGTACGCCGTTGGGCGGGAACCATCCGATTCGGGTGCAGAGCATGACGAACACTTCAACGATGGATACCGAGGCCTGTGTGGCTCAGACGTTACGCATTGCCGAAGCTGGAGGAGATTATGTACGTCTGACGACCCAAGGGGTGCGTGAGGCCGAGAACTTGCGGAACATCAACGCCGGTGTACGTGCGGCAGGCTGTGCGGTACCTTTGGTGGCCGACGTGCATTTCAATCCGAAAGTGGCCGACGTGGCAGCTTTGTATGCTGAGAAGGTACGTATTAATCCCGGAAACTATGTGGACGCAGCCCGTACGTTCAAGCATCTTGAATATACGGACGAAGAATATGCGCAGGAGTTGAAAAAGATTGAGGAACGTTTCGTGCCTTTCCTACGCATTTGCCGTGAGAACCATACGGCTATCCGCATCGGGGTGAACCACGGTTCGCTGAGCGACCGCATCATGAGCCGCTATGGGGATACGCCGGAAGGTATTGTGGAGAGTTGCATGGAGTTCCTGCGCATTTGTGTGAAGGAAGATTTCAAGGACGTGGTGGTATCCATCAAAGCCAGCAACACGGTGGTGATGGTACGTAGCGTGCGCCTGTTGGTCGATGCCATGGAGCGTGAAGGAATGTGTTTTCCTTTGCATTTGGGTGTGACCGAAGCCGGTGACGGTGAGGACGGACGTATCAAGAGCGCTGTGGGCATCGGGGCTTTGTTGGCGGACGGTATCGGTGACACAGTCCGTGTGTCATTGAGCGAAGCTCCGGAGGCTGAAATTCCGGTGGCACGTAAGTTGGTGGATTATGTGCTCCGTCGGGACGGTGCCATGATGATACCGGCAGCCGAAGCGGAGGATTTCGATTACTTAAATCCCGTACGGCGGAAAACGCGGGCCGTGCGTAATATCGGAGGAGATCATGTGCCGGTTGTCGTGGCCGACCGTATGGATTTGGCTGCTTCCGGCAGGTTGAAGGGCTTCAAAGCCCATCCCGATTTTCGTCCCGACTACATTTATTGCGGCCGTAACCTGCCTCCCGTGGAAGAGCGTGAGGGGGATTATATCGTGGATGCGGATGTCTGGACCGGTGAACCCGGTACGTATCCGGCTTTCCCTTATAACATGCTGCCTTTCATGAGCCAGTGTACGGCCGATTTGAAGTTTCTTTTCCTTTCATACGGAGCTTTGAATGAAGAAGTGCGTGCCTGCCTGAAATATCATCCGGAGGTGGTGGTGATTTCTCAAAGCAACCATCAGAACCGTTTGGGCGAGCATCGTGCTTTGGTGCACGAACTGACGCGCGAAGGTTTGCAGAACCCCGTGGTCATTTTCCAGCAGTACGCCCACGGGCTGGAGGAAAAGGAGGATTTCCAGATAGAGAGTGCGGCCGACATGGGAGCCTTGCTCTTCGACGGGCTTTGCGACGGCCTGTACCTATATAATAATGGTACGTTGGATCATCGCGATATAGACGCCACCGCATTCGGCATCCTTCAGGCTGCCCGTTTGCGGACGACCAAGACGGAATATATCTCTTGTCCCGGTTGTGGGCGTACGCTCTACGACCTGCAAGACACGATAGCGCGCATCAAGGCGGCCACCGGGCATCTGAAAGGCTTGAAGATTGGCATCATGGGCTGCATCGTGAACGGTCCCGGTGAGATGGCCGATGCTGATTACGGTTATGTAGGGGCTGCGCGCGGCAAGGTCAGCTTGTATAAGAAAAAAGAATGTGTGGAGCGGAACATTCCGGCGGAAGAAGCCGTAGAGAAGCTGCTCCGTCTGATCCGGGAAAACGGAGACGACCCGGAATATGCATCATAGACCATCAAATACATTGATTATGGAACAAAAATTGTTTATCTATAATACGCTTTCCCGTAAAAAGGAAGAGTTCAAACCCATCACGCCGGGGCGTGTCGGGATGTATGTCTGCGGACCGACGGTGTATGGGGATGCCCATCTGGGACATGCCCGTCCGGCCATTACGTTTGACCTGCTGTTCCGTTACTTGCAGCATATCGGCTATAAAGTACGTTATGTGCGTAATATTACGGATGTGGGGCATTTGGAGCACGATGCCGACGAAGGAGAAGACAAGATTGCCAAGAAGGCTCGTCTGGAGGAATTGGAGCCGATGGAGGTGGCACAATACTACACGAACCGCTTCCATGCGGCCATGGAGAATCTGAATGTGTTGCCGCCCAGCATCGAACCGCATGCCACCGGGCATATCATCGAGCAGATAGAACTGGTGAAGGAAATCTTGGATAACGGTTATGCCTACGTCAGTGAGGGCAGCGTGTACTTCGACGTGGAGAAGTACAACAAGACGCACCATTACGGCAAGCTTTCCGGACGTAACTTAGAGGATGTCATCAACAACTCCCGGGCTTTGGACGGCGTGGGAGAGAAGCATAACCAAGTGGATTTCGCTTTATGGAAGTGCGCCCAGCCGCAGCATATCATGCGTTGGCCCAGTCCGTGGAGCAACGGTTTCCCCGGTTGGCATTGCGAGTGTACGGCCATGGGCCGCAAGTACTTGGGCGACCATTTCGACATTCACGGTGGAGGAATGGACCTGATTTTCCCCCATCATGAGTGTGAAATCGCACAAGCTGTGGCTAGTCAGGGTAGCGACATGGTGAACTATTGGATGCACAACAACATGATTACCATCAATGGGCAGAAGATGGGCAAGAGCTTGGGTAACTTCATTACGTTGGCACAGTTCTTCAGCGGTGAGCACGAGAGCCTGACGCAGGCTTACAGCCCGATGACCATCCGCTTCTTCATCCTTCAGGCTCATTATCGCAGTACGGTGGATTTCAGCAATGAAGCCTTGCAGGCCAGTGAGAAAGGATTGTCCCGCCTGATGGAGGGCGTGGCCAATCTGAAGCGGATTACCCCGGCAGACGGTGGCAGCGTAGGGATGGAGTATGTCGACGAACTTCGCCGGAAGTGCTACGAGGCGATGGACGACGACCTGAATTCACCCATCGTCATCAGCCACTTGTTCGATGCCTGCCGTGTCATCAACACGGTGGTAGACCGGAAAGCCACGATGTCCGCTGACGTATTGGCCGCCTTGGCCAAAGTGTTCCATACCTTTGCATTCGACATTCTTGGCCTGAAAGAAGAGACGGGGGGCGGAAGCGGACGCGAGGAAGCTTTCGGCAAAGTGGTGGATATGCTTTTGGAACAGCGTATGATAGCCAAAGCCAATAAGGATTGGGCTACCAGTGATAAAATCCGCGACAATCTGGCCGCTTTGGGCTTTGAGGTGAAAGATACGAAAGACGGTTTTACTTGGAAGCTGAATAAGTAGGGGGCCGGGTCTTCTTTTCCGGTCATGCCGGATGGATAGGAATTGCGCACGTAAGGGGGATGCCTTTACGTGCGCAGTTTGTTTTGCAGGTTGGCAGTTTAGGGATTGTTTCGTTGTCGGGGCATTCCATCTTGCCGGAACGGCTTGGACATAGAAAGGGGCAGCCCTTCCTTGGACTGCCCCAAAACCAGGAACTCCTTGTAGTACCGTTCCTCTTCGGTCGGGAAACCTTAAAACTCGTTACCCCAGATGTCTGTGAACTTCTCCATGTTGGTCAACACCTCAATGTTCCCGTCAGCAGGGTCATCGAAACGGGAAGGGTTGCCGGTGCTGGTTGCCATCATCCGGTCAGTTTCCACATGGCATATTGAAATCTCCGGTTGGATATATTTGCTCTTTTCCATAATCTTTTTCATTGTTTTTGGTTTTTAAATCTTTGGTTTATTTTACGGCTTTCTTTGTGCCGTTCACGATGTAGATGCCTTTGGAGAGGCCTTCGAGGGCCTGGCCTAACTTCACGTTCTCGCGTACGAGTATGCCGTTGAGGTCGTACACGTTCACCAAGGCATCTTCTGCCACGATGCCATCGATGCCCGTTCCGATGCCCGGGAGGAGCAAGGCCACGATGTTGGCTTCGGCCACGTCTGCGTTGATGTAGGCACGGTAAGGCTTAATGGTCGGTTCGCTGCCTGCCATCACCTTGTAGAACCCTACTTTGCCCTCTTGGTTTTGGAGTACGTAAGTGTTGGCAACGGCTTTTTGCTGTGTGAACGTACCCGTCATCAGTCCGGTTGCATATTGGTCTTTCAGGGCCGTACCGTATTCGGAGAAGTCGTAGGTGTCTCCCTCCTTGCCTTTTACGATGTACGGTGTGTGGGCTTCGATACTTTCAGCTTTTTCCAATACCAATGCCGTGGATGTTCCTACCGGAACTTCTGTACCCGTGCAACTGTACACTTCGAAACCTTGCGGGATTTCTGCATCGAACGGCAGGATGAGCGTGCACCAACCTGCGGCCGTGATGGACAAGGTCACGTTGGCTTTTTCCGCTTTCACGAGAGATAGGTCGGAAAGGTTGTTCGTGGTGAAGAAGCCGTCATCGTTTGTGCTTCCGATGTTACTGCCATGGAGGGTATTTTTCAGTTTGTACACGCCTTCTCTGGCTAAGCTGATTTCGAACGGCAATGCTTTTTCGGCTTCTTTTGTCGCACGGATGCGGTCATGCCGTGTGCTCACTTCGTTTTTGTCTGTATCTATATACCCGGCCAAAGCCTGCGTACTGAAATAACGGGTATTACCCTCCTCGTCGGTGAAACTGATGGTGTATTGGTTCTGTTGTCCTTCCACCGGAGTGAACTTAAGAGCCTGTGCGTAGTTGGCATCCACGATGTGGAACCACTTCAGGTCATATTCCCCGTCGTTGGCTTTGGCTTCGTTATAAATCGGAGATACGGCATTGTTCTTATACGCGAAACCCTCCGAGATGTTGGCGATGCAGAAGAGTTCTCCTTCCTTCGGGGCGTTGAGTACCGGGTTTTGGAATGCTTTGATGGCTTCGTCCAAAGCTTTTGTGGCAGCTTCTATTTCGTCCACTTTCTGTGAGTTCGTATAGATGTCGTTAGCCTTGTCGAATGCTGCGTCGAAAGCCTCTACAGCCGTTTCCGGAATCTGGAAAGCTTCCGTGCCCACGTTGGTTTCGGTATCCATGTTGCCTGCTTCCTCTAATTTGGCATAGAGGGCTTCTTTGGCTTTGGCAGAGGCTTCAGCGTCTGTCAGTTGGGAGAGGTATTGCAACTGGATGTTGGTGATTCCAATCCAGTTAGCCCCACCGATATTCAAGCCGAAAGTCAGTTTGTGCTCATCTACTATCACGTCGTCGATGACCGGTTGGGTATAGAGGTTTGTGGTGTTATCCAACGCCACTTCCTTGTCGTTGGCCGTGAACGAAGTCTTGCCATTTTCAGACGTGAAAGTGTATGCCGAAATCTTGTAATGGCCGTTGGGAAGTTCGTTCAACGTGTAAGTCAGCGTACCCGTGAAGTCCACACCGTCATTCCATGCTTCGATGAACCCCGTCTTGTAAAGTCCTAAATCAGCATTGTTTTTGGAAGCGTCGTCTTTCTTGTATTGGTAGTTGTCGAGATGTGTGTATTCGGCAGAGAAGTTGTTGGTCCATCCGTTCTTGGAGTTGCCTACTTCGGCCACGAGGAATGCGTAGTCAAAAGGATAACCCGTTTCTGGTTCTGCATTCAGTAAATAGGTCTGACATGCAGCCTGCAAGGTTTGGGTGGCTTCTTGGATGGCTTCAACCATGGTGGCTGCGTCCAAGGCAGCTTGGGCATCGGTCATGGCCTTTTGGAATGCCTGTTTTACGCTTTCTTCCGCACTTGAGTGGTTGGCATAGCCTTGACACGTTGCCATGAGGGCTTTGAAAGCCTCGGTGGCCGGAACTGCTTGCTCTGCCAGGGCGATGGCTTGCGTCAATGCCGTAATGGCTGCGTTCAGGCTTTCTTCCGTGTCTTGGGCATTATTGCCTTGGGTGATGGCTGCATTTACGATGGCTGCAATGCCTTTGGGGCAGTTTGCCACACAGGCTTGGGCTGCCGTGAGTTTTTCCTGCAGCAAGGCTTTCAGCACATCCGTTCCGACGGAAGTGGAGACGTACAGCAACTTGAAGTCAGATATGCTGCACCACTCATGTAGTGCTGTGGAAGAAGATTTCGCGGTGATATTGAGCTTGCCGTCGATTATGGAAAGGGTTACTTTGCCGTAGGTCCATCCGCGTCCCTTGTCGTCGTTGGCAAAGGACTTCCCGGCCTCGATGCCGGCAGCCACGTTTTCCCATTCCGTGCCGTCGGTGGCTATCGTGCCCCCTGTGTCTCCATTCGATGGGAATGTGACAGATTGGCCGTTAGCTGTGAGGGTCATCGTGGCGTTAACGGATGAGCGTCCCGTAGCCGTAAGGATGTACTGGCCCTTGGGCACGATGATGGCTTGTGAGATGCTGCTTTCCCAACCGGTTGCTCCCCAATTGCAAGGTTCGATGTATTTTGTGCCAGAATTGCCGTCCCAATGCTGGCCGCTATTGGTGCCTACCGTGCCGGATGTCGTCCATCCGGGGACGCAGGAACCGTTTGCCGAGGCGATGTATCCGGTCAGGTCCAATGGGTTGCTTTCGCTCACGTTCTCTACTTTATAGAGGCGAAGGTTGTCCCAGGCGATGTCCGAACGTCCGCTGTTTTTCATGTTCTGTACGAGGGAGATGGTTACGGTGGTGGGTTCCGTCACGGTAAACATCGTGCCTAATTCATTCCATCCGGCGTTGACCATGTAAGTGTCGTTCCCAGGGTTGGAACCATTGTTTGCTATGGAATAAGCCCGTCTTACGGCAGGATTTTCTCCCAAAAGGTTTGAGGCTGCATCGTTCACTTTGATGCCGATGGTCGTACCGTTATTGTCCGCATTGTTGTGGTTGGAATAGTCTGCCGCCTTATAGTCGATGACGGCATAATAAGTTCCGGTAGGCAGTTCTTTCGAAGTGGTGGTCTTCAGCTCGGAGTCCTTGTTGCCCCATCCTTGCCGATTGAAGTAATAATAGGTGCCCTCTGTCGGTTTGATTTTGCCTGAACCGTCGGCAGGGAAACCCGTGGCCGAGCCGCTTGCCTCGCTCTCCACCTGGTAATTGCTCATCGAGGCGACTTCCCATCCGTACAGGCCATTTTCAAGCGTGGTCTTTACCGCCACGTCGGTTGAACCATCCGCAGTTTTTAAAGTCTCAAAAGATGGATTGACGAGATACTCCTTAGTGACATCAGTCTGGGCTTGTGCGATGCCCAATGCTGAGCAGAAAACCCATACACTTAGTACTTGTTTTTTCATTTGGTTTAAGAAATTAGTTAATGTTTTATATGAAACTCACTGGTGTTCGTTAATAGGTTGATGAGGCTGTTTTTCCGGCGTGTTTTTCAGTCGCTCTCTTAGGGAGAGATAAACCGATACTGGCAAGAATTTAAGTGTCACCGCTGCAAATGTATGGATTTACAACGACATAAACAATAAATCGGGACATTTTTTTCGTGTTTCTCCTCATAATTTTGTTTTCGTTTACGTACACAGTATTTTGTAATACAATACTGCTTTGCTTATAAGCTACTGTCTGTGAATTTATTGTACGCGACAATCTATCTCTCCCTAAGAGATAAACCGTTTTCATCTCCGCTTGAAAATATTTAGCCATGCGGGGGCGTATCCATAAAATGCAATGTCTTCTTTCGGGCATTGAAGGTAATTTTCTTGTCTTAGAGCGGTTGCATATAAACGAATCGTTCCCCTCGTTGTACCAAATAGGAGATATAACGAGGGAAACATAAGATGTCTTTATAAAAAAGAGAATTGAAATTATACTTCTTTGGCCAGAAACTCGTCAGGCGTATATACAGGAATATCCGCTTGCGTGAAATCTTTTACGTTGCGGGTAACAATCGCATCACAGCCGGTTTGCAAAGCAGCATAATGCTGCATGGCATCTTCTATATCCCGAAAACCAGATGTGGCAGATAGGCTTTTTCTCACTGTGCGTTCGTCTACGGAAGCAATCTCTACTATGGAAGCAAACTGCCGTAAAACAAGTGATAAGTCTTCATAGTTCAGTTTTCTTTCAAGAAGATAAGCTGTAGTTGAGAAGGAGAGGGCTGACACTACAATTGTACACTCTCCTCTATCAGCAAGAGAAAACAAGCGCATGGCGGCTTCGTAAAATGGAACACGATGGGCTAAAAGGTCTACCATCACATTGGTGTCGGCAAATACTTTCTGTTTCATCCGTATTTCTCCTCCAAATATTTACGATAAGCTTCCCGTTCATCAAAATCGGTAGGTAAATCCAAGTCAATCCCCAAACGACTGACGTATGGGGTTATTTTCGATTTGCCTTGCGGCTTAGCGGACCTTTCCACGAAATTCCTTATGAAGGATTCTACCATTTGGCTTAAATCTATATTCTTTTGTTTTGCCATTTTTAAGGCCTCATCCAACAAAACACTATCTATTTGCAATGTATTCATAATTATAGCCTTTTGCATTATTGGCAAAGATAGCATTAATTTCTGAAAACTTAGGGGCTATGTAATTTTTATATATCTTCTTAAAGATACTTTTTCGTTATTGTTCCAAGACATCAAAGAGCAATGTCTTCTTTCGGGCATTGAAAGCCGTGCCGGGGGCAAACGGGAAGTCGGAGGCTTACAAATTGACAGAATGTTAAAGAGGCAGGTGCGAGATTCGCGTATTTACGGGCAAGGTGGAGGGGAGCGCGGAAAACTCGAGTATTTCGGAGGCGGGGTTTTGACATCCGGGACGGTTTCGGGCATAATGGCTTACAAGGCACGGGGCGGTATGCGGTACACGGTTTACAAAACGGACTCCCAAGTTAATGCAATGGGGAAAACGCTTACTTTTTGATTCCGGTTTTAACGTTTCGGGGACGGGGCAACGGGGAGGAAAAAGCCGGTCACGGCAGGCCGGACAGACACTCCCAAGGTGTTTTCAGGGCAAAAAACAGGGACTGAAAAATCGTTTGCCGCAGATTGAAATTTCTCTTTCAGCCGAACGGAAAATTATTCGGCTGAGAAAAATCGGAAAAATGGGGTAGAAATGTTTCCATGTGGCAGTTCCGTCAATCCCTTTTTAAGGAATACCGTTCTAAATGCCCCGTTTCTTCTATCCTTTCCATACGGATAAAACGCCTGAAAACTATCATTTTGCACAGTGCTATGGGCGTATAATGGCCAAAATGAAAGCTTAGGCATTTCGTTGGGTAAGGGCAAAAAACGCACGGACGGCTGCCCTATGGTGCAGGGCAACCGTCCGCGTGGAACGTCCGTTTGCGGGAAAATCCCGGACGGGGGTTAGCAATACATATTCACGATGGCCTCGTAGAGTTCCTGCTTGCCGCTGGTCTGGGCCGGTTCGCCTTGGGTCTTGGCGTAAGCCACTACGTCTTCGAGCGAAAGTTTGCCTTCTTCGAACTCCTTGCCCTTGCCGGCATCGAAGCTGGCATAACGGTCGGCCACCATCTTCTTGATAGGTGATTTCTCCAACAGTTCGGCGGCGTTCTCCAAGGCACGTGCCATGGCATCCATACCGGCGATGTGGGCGATGAAGATGTCTTCCAAGTCGGTAGAGTTACGACGGGTCTTGGCGTCGAAGTTCGTACCGCCGTTGCCAAAGCCGCCGTTGCGGATGATTTGCATCATGGCTTGGATGAGTTCGTAGTTGTCGATGGGGAACTGGTCGGTATCCCATCCGTTCTGGTAGTCGCCACGGTTGGCGTCAATGGAGCCCAACATGCCTGCGTCTACGGCACAAGCCAGTTCGTGTTCGAACGTGTGCCCGGCCAATGTGGCATGGTTCACCTCGATGTTCACCTTGAAGTCCTTCTCCAAGCCGTGTGCACGGAGGAAGCCGATGACGGTTTCCGTGTCCACGTCGTACTGGTGCTTGGTCGGTTCCATCGGTTTCGGCTCGATGAGGAACGTGCCTTTGAAGCCTTTGGCGCGGGCATAGTCGCGGGCTGCCTTCAGCATCTGTGCCAGATGTTCCTTTTCACGCTTCATGTCGGTGTTCAGCAGGCTCATGTAGCCTTCGCGCCCGCCCCAAAACACGTAGTTCGTGCCGCCCAGTTCGATGGTGGCATCGATGGCGTTCTTGATTTGCACGGCTGCGCGTGCCACCACGTTGAAATCCGGGTTGGTGGCCGCACCGTTCATATAGCGTTCGTGTCCGAATACGTTGGCCGTGCCCCAAAGGTTCTTGATACCCGTAGCCTGCATTTTTTCCTTGATATAAGCCACGATGGCCTTCATGTTGGCTTCATATTCCTCGATGGAATTGCCTTCGGAGATGAGGTCCACGTCGTGGAAGCAGAAATATTCGATACCCAGTTTCTCCATGATTTCAAAACCGGCATCGGCCTTTTGCTTGGCGATGGCCAAGGCATCCGTGCCCTCGTTCCAGGGGAACGTCTTCGTGCCGCCGCCGAACTGGTCGCCGCCTTCTGCGCAAAGGGTGTGCCACCAAGCCATGGCAAACTTCAACCAGTCTTTCATCTTCTTGCCCATGATGACCTTTTCGGCATCATAGTAGCGGTAAGCCAATGGGTTCTTGCTCTCTTTTCCTTCGAACTTAATTTTTCCGATGCCCGGAAAATACTCTTTCTGTGCCATAATTTTTTGGTTTTAAAAAAAGGTTTATGAAATTAATTTTGAGTTTGATGTATTTGTTACATGCTGCGTAGCACGCCTAACCAACGTTGGTAAGCCTCTTCGTAGACCGGCCCGAGGGCGGTGTCCGGTTCGATGACTTTCAGCCGCTCGAGCGAGGCGAACGCTTCGCGGTTGTCTTTGTAGATGCCGGCTCCGATGCCCGCTCCCTTGGCCGCGCCTACGGAACCGTCGGTCTCATACAGCTCGATGACGGCACCCGTCACTCCGGCCAACGTGTCGCGGAAGAGGGGGCTGAGGAACATGTTGGCCTGTCCGGCGTGTATCTTGTCCACCTCCATGCCCATGCCTTTCATCACGTCGATGCCGTAGCGGAAAGAGAAGACAATGCCTTCCTGGGCGGCGCGCACGATGTGGTTGCGGTTATGGATGTTGAAATTGATACCATGTATGGCGCAGCCTGTTTCCTTGTTTTGCATGACACGCTCAGCTCCGTTGCCGAAAGGAATGATGCTGAGTCCTTCGCTGCCCACGGGCACGCTCTCGGCCATGCGGTTCATCTCCTCGTAGCTGCATCCTTCGGGCACGATGTTGCGGCGCACCCATGAATTCAGGATGCCGGTGCCGTTGATGCAGAGCAATACGCCGAGGCGCGTCTGTTCCGTGGCGGGGAATGCCGCGCGGTTGTAAGTCCCTGCGGCGTGGTTGACGTGGGCGAAAGTGTTGACACGCGAGAGCGGGTCGTAATTCACCGTCCCGTTCACACCGTATACCACGCCCGAGGTGCCTGCCGTAGAGGCAATTTCACCGGGATTGAACACGTTGAGCGAAAGGGCGTTGTTCGGTTGGTCGCCCGCACGGTAGGTCACGGGTATGCCGGCCTTGATGCCTAATTCTCCGGCCACGGCCTCCGTCACCCGTCCCTGCTCGCTGAAGGTGGGGCGTATTTCGGGAATCAGGTCCATGCCGAAGCCGTAGTATTCCATCAGCTCCTTGCAGACGCAGTTGTTCTTGAAGTCCCAGAACATGCCTTCCGAGAGTCCGGATACCGTGGTGCAGGCCGTACCCGTCAGCCGCATGGCGATGTAGTCGCCGGGCAGCATGATTTTGTCTATCTTCTCATATATTTCCGGTTCGTGTTCCTTCACCCATGCCAGTTTGCTGGCCGTGAAGTTGCCCGGCGAGTTCAGCAGGTGCCCGAGGCAGAAGTCTGTGCCTAACGTTTCCATGGCTTTTTGCCCGTAGGGGACAGCCCGGGAGTCGCACCAGATGATGGCCGGGCGCAGGGCTTCCTGTCCACGGTCCACGCATACCAGGCCGTGCATCTGGTAACTGATGCCGATGGCGGCCAGTCCTTCTTTCAGGACAGCGACCGGTCGGCCGGCCTTTCCGGCGGCAGCGGCCATGGCTTCGGCCGTGGCGCTTTTCAGGTAGTTCCACCATGATTCGGGTTCTTGTTCCGCCCATCCGGCCTTCAGGCTCAGGATGGGAGCTTCCTGCTTGGGGTAAAAGGCTGTGCCCAACGTCTTTCCGGTTTGTGCGTCCACCACACAAGCCTTGACCGAAGAACTGCCTATGTCATATCCTATCAAATACATAACAATAGATGTGTTTTTTGTTTTACGGTATTGTTGATAGGTGCAAATATAAGTGAGTTTTCCCGTCGGCGGTTCGTGCGGAGGTTAAAAAAATCTTGTGCCGTGGCGGGAAAAGCGGTTTTTCTGATTTATATCAGATTTATAGGCTTCGGGCGTTTTGTACTTGGATGAAAAAAACGTATCTTCGTCAGACGGATTATAAAGATGCAGAGTTGGATATGGAAAAGGGTTTGACCGCAGACAAGATACCGTCTTTTGCCACATTGTCCGACGGGGAACGCCGGGCGTTGTCGGATATTCTGGTCGAACGGAAGGTCCGGAAGAAGCAGATGGTGGTGGAAGACGGGCAGGTATGCCATTATATGGTGTATGTGTGCAAGGGATTGTTGCGCCAGTTCTATTTCAAGAACGGGCGTGAAATCACGGAGCATTTTACGTGCGAGGGCAACATCGCTTATTGCATCGAAAGCATTTTCAAGAACAAGCCGTCGCACCTGATGATGGAAGCATTGGAGAACAGCGAATTGTGCCTCATACCTTATACAGGACTGGTGGAGCTTTCCTTGTCATATAAAGGCATTGCCGAATGGTTGCGCCATTTCTTGGAAAACAATCTGATCTTGCATCAGGTGAAAGCCGATTCATGGCGTTTCGAGTCGGCCCGCGAACGTTACGAACGCTTTTTGCGGGAATTCCCCACGGTGGCAGGCAGGGCCTCGGTCAACGACATGGCGTCTTACCTGCTGATGACCCCCGAGTCGTTGAGCCGGGTACGTTCGGCGGTGTCGAATGTGGCAGGGAAGAAATCGGGTTATATTCAAAAAATAGAAGAAGAATGAAAAGTACATTTGAAGAGGCGTTGGAGCATCGCCGTAGTTATTACTCCATAGGAAGCAGTTCGCCCGTGTCGGACGAAGAGCTCATACGTGTGGTCCGTCAGGCAGTGAAACACGTTCCGTCGGCATTCAACTCACAATCGACGAGAATCGTGTTGTTGTTGGGCGACGAGCACCAAAAACTTTGGGAAATCGTGAAAGATACCTTGAAAGCGCGTATTCCGGCCGAGGCTTTTGCCAAGACGGAGGCTAAGATTGACGGTTGTTTTGCCAGTGGCCATGGTACGGTGTTATATTTTGAAGACATGTCTGTGGTAAGAGGGTTGCAGGATGCTTTTCCTTCTTACAAGGATAATTTTCCGACGTGGGCCCAACATACTTCTGCAATGCACCAGTTTGCCATTTGGGCGATGTTGGAAGAGCGGGGATTGGGTGCTTCCCTTCAGCATTATAATCCTTTGATAGATGAGGACGTCCGTCGTACATGGGAGTTGCCTGAAGATTGGATGCTGATAGCTGAAATGCCTTTCGGGGTCCCGACCGGCGAACCTGGAGATAAGGATTTTGGGGACGTGGACAAGCGCATGAAGGTTTTCCGTTGAGGATGGGACTTCTACGGTGGCATGTATTTACCATAATCGTTGTTTTCCATTTTCCATCTCAAAGATTCGTTCATCATTTCCACGTGAATGGTTACGAAGATAGAGTAATGCCCCTTCGGGGGCATTATAAGATAAGGAGTCCGATGTTGCGGTTTGTTTTCCTAAAGACTCCCAACCGTTTGTTTGGGCGTAGAATAATTCATATAGGTCTCCTTTACGGATAAAATTGTCTCGGTTGCGTGGAGAAAAGGTTATTTTTTGAATCTGTACAGGGTGGCCGAAATCCAATCCGGCCCAACCGCCTGACGGCTCACGGTAATCCATGGATGTATACGGGTCGCCATCAAATACATTTCGGAATTGGTTAACGATATTTCCGGCTACTGCCCCCGGGGGGCTTATCAGTATGCCTTGTAATGCGGAGGTGTCTGACGCTGATTGATAGAACGCCAGTTCTGAAATATTGCAATGGCGTGTTGGAGGACCGTAATATCGGACATAACGGTATGGTTTGCTTTTGGGAAGTCGGACGGTATTGATTAAACGTGGAGGGCGTTCAGTAATGATGTGGATTGTGTCCTTCCCTCTGAAATTCGGGTGATTGCTTGCCTCGAATACGCCTCCTACCATATGGGCTTGGAAGTCCTCTTTAAATTTTTGTAATAAAGTGATGGAGTGTTTTTTACCAGAAGGTCGAAAGAAACGTATGTTACCGCTATACTTTTCGAGTAGAAATGGCAAGGAAATAAAAAGGGGTTTTTGATTCCTGCATACAGCCAGTTTGAAAATGACAGATCCTTCGACATTGTCAATGCGTATGGTATCGTGTTTAAAACGTCCATACGCAACGGGCAACCAGTGCATTTGTGAACTCATACATAAATAGACTGTTTCTCCATCCTGAGGCTTGACGGTAAGGCTATCAGCACTGATTCGTAACTGGTGGTTAATTTTATTTGCGTAAATAGCTGTCACATCACGCATTAATGGCTTGCGGAAATTTTTAGGTACATTCGGCATATCGAACTTCAAATCTTGTTGAATGTTCCGGTTCAGGCTGAACGTTTCCCTATAAACTTTGCCTTTTGGATCCCAATAAGTCTCAGCCTTTTCTAAATTCTTGGAATTTTGTCCGATGGATGTGAAGTAGGTACTGTCGTTCTCATCTAAAATGAAATTCCAATAATGGGGTACATTCTTATCTCCCCGTACCAACATTTTATCGCAACCACCTGGTAGCCCCAATGCTCGAAATACATATACAACCAAATCTGTTAGTTCTCGGCAATTTCCGGCACGCCATTTCACCAAATTGGGACCGACGTTGGGACCATCTGGAAATATGCCGGTGAAGAAGATGGGGGCATTTGAAAGGGAATCCATCAGCACCTGAGTTACGGCCCGGATATCGCTTCCGTACGGTGTGTTTCGAATACTATCCAACATCGGGTTGTATCGTTTGTATATTTCCTCACGCCATTCCATCAGTTCTTCATTGCCGATTCGGTATGGCAGAATATATTCCAGAAAGTTTTCGAACGTTACATATTTGCCCCAAGGCTGTTCGCGCCATACCTTGAAAGAAAAGTCTATATTGTGTATCAGATAATCTGCTTTCACGGAAGATATGTCGTAAACAGTATCCAATGCTTTGAGATTGAATTTTCCATCTTTTTGGATGATGGAGTCACGTACGAAAGTAGGACCCCTCCATGCGCTTACGGAGAAACGTTCAAAGTATTGGTAATACTTCTTCAATTCTTCTCCTTGATAGGAATAATGATAGGGCATATTCTCTATCAGGAACTGGGCTGCCCGTAGTTTTAAGCTGTCGTTTTGATAATATTCCAGTACTTTTTCGAGTTCCTTGCGGTTCTTCCCGGCTTGTATCAAGGCTTGTTCCAACGGGGTTTTTGTGCAGGCGGCCAAAATACATAAGGCCGCCATGCACATTAATGGCCAGATATGGTTTCTGTATTTCATTCTTGTATGTACAGACGTTGTGTTATTCTTTCTTTATTAACCCTTCGTCCTCCAAAATCTTCTTATATTGGCAATAATCATATAATTTCTGTTCCCAAATCTCCGAGTCATCTTCATTTTCGTTCGTAGGGGAGATAGTACACTCCTTTTCCCGTATGACGTGCGATGGGGCATCGACTTCTTCAGGTGTGATTTCTACGACTTCTATTTCTACTTCATCCCCCACATGGATGTCTCCTCCGTGCCAACTCCAATTCTCGCTTTCGTTGGTATATCCGGACGGACACCATATCGCTCCCCACCAATGGGAAAACTCAAAGGAAATGGTACATCCTTCAGGCAAACCGACTTTGTGGGTTTGATTGCCCCATGTACTGCTTTTTATGACAAAACCTTTCATTCTTCCTTTATTTTATAAGTCCTTTTTCTTTCAACTCATCTTTAAGCTGCTCGTAGCGTGCTTTCATCTTTTTCCTGTCACTTTGTTGAGTGATAAGTGGTTGTGATGTTTGCTCCGTTTCTACGATGCGTATTTTGATTTTATCTCCTATTTGCAAAGGGCGGTCCATCCAAGTATACCTCTCTTTGAAGCTGCTACCGGCTGCCACCATCCAGTCACCGGTTTTGCTTCCGCATGATACGAAGATGTAAGCAAAATTGTAAGTGCCGATAATGACGGTTTCTTTTTCGTTAAAAATGATTTCTGCTCCTATCATAGTAATAGTCTTTATATTAACCCTTCGTCTTCCAAAACTTTTTTAAGTTTCTGGTAAGTCTTTAACTTGAATTGCCAAATCTCAGGAGAATCATCCTTTTCTTGAGGATTTGGACAGGCATGGGGCTTTTTGAGTACAGGTGGTGTCGCCTCATCGAACTCCGCAAACTCTATGTCTATTGTGTCTCCCACATGCAATTCACCTCCTTTCCAAATCCAATGCTTTTCTTCTTTGGGGTTGTAACCTCCGATGCTCCAATAGCAATATTTGTCTCGTTCCATGGCATTGACCGCGATTCCGACTCCACCGTCTGGCATACCTATTTTACAGGTCTCACCGTTCCAAGTGGTGCTTTTTATAATCAATCCTTTCATTGTTTCAGTCTTCTTCTGTGATTAAACCTTTTTCTTCCAACTCTTTTTTGAGTTGTGCGTAGCGTGCCAACATCTCTTTACGGTCTTGTTTCTCAATTTTTAGAGGGGGAGACGGGGTTGAGGTTTCCACGATTTGGATTTTCACTTTGTCTCCTTGGTGCGGAACGACACTAAGCCAATGGTAACTGTTGGAGTAGTCAAGTCCATGTGCATAGATATAACCCATGTCGTCCGGTCTCATCGCTGTATCAAGCAGAACAAAAGAAAAATTCTCTGCTGCGACCACAACGGGTATTTTGTCGTTGATTTGAATTTTCAGACCTTTCATGCCTTATTTTGTTACAGGGCATTTCCAATATCCGTTAGCTTTACATTGTTCCCAACAATTGTAACACTCAGAGAATCCCCAACCTCCGGAATGTTTATCATTCCAATCATTTTTTCCATTCATACATTCTATATATTTCTTATAACAAAAATCCAAATTAGAAGAATCATTAACTTCATCATGACTATCGTTGTAATCTTTTACACATGTAACTACATGATATAGAAGTGCACCCGTTAAAGTCACAACAGTTGTTACAGAAGCAACAATTTCTCCAGCAGGGGTAGGTTCTCCAACTGCAATACTCCATATAGGGACTAAAAAGGAAGAGCATCCAGCCATAATATTTCCTGTATCAGGGTCATTGTCTTCTTTATTCTCATTATTATTGTTTAACCATTCATCGAACCATCCATTTTCTTCATCTGTACTATGACTCCCACTTCCTTCACTAGAGTTTCTAAGCCTTGGGAATGAACTTGTGTTGTTAGTCGTTTTCAATGTCATTCCTTGTGCAGCGAGGTGGTTGAGTTCTTGTATGCTGTAAAAAAGTACAGATATGACGTTCAGCAAACGCTCTTGTTCGATTTGTGGGACTTCTGCGTAGATTTTATCACGTAAACTTATCAAACGAACCAATAAGTCATGGTCGGATGTACTCCTATCGCACTCTTCTATGATTTTATGGACGAAGTTGATTTGTGTTTCAGTCAACGAAGCATATCCTTCTGCAAATTGTTCAGGAGATATTGTCGGCAACGTAGTTTCTCCCCGTAAACGTTTCTTGGCCAAATTGGGATTGGCTTGGCAGAAATCATTGTAAAACCTGTCGTGGAATTCTTTTGAGCCATTGGCGTCCGAATAGTCCACATTCATTTCCACCAGTTTCTTCATGGTCACTTCAATTTCATCAGCTACGGCCTGTCCAAAATCATCAGAGGATTTGGGCAGTTCGATTTTCATGTCTTGTACTTCATCCTTCGGTGAGGTGAATTCAGTCCATTCTTCATTTAGCGTGCATCCCCAAAGACAGACTCCTGTTGAGAATACATAAATTAACCATTTTTTCATGATACTTTTGTTTTTAGAATTGTGAATGTTTATTGTACTTCTGCTAATACTTCCAAATAAAGTATAGGGTTGTTGATTGCATTAGAGGTGATAAAAATATCTCGTATGAATTCTCCTTTTTCTGCTGAATTGAAAACAAAGTCTATTTGCACTGAATCTTCTGGATTTATGGTAAACTCTCCGTGATGGCTTTTTAATTCTAAACAAGAACAACTTTTGAATATTTTAGAAACATTCAAAGGACGTTTTCCATCATTAAAAATAGAAATTGTGAACGGCTTTTCCATTCCCGGTAAACAGTTGGATAGCAAAATACGTGCGGGATGGATTCGGATAGTTGCTTCGTCTTTTACGTCGAAGTGCGGATTAATCGTTTTCTTGGCCATAATGAATTCATCCCGAAATATTTCCATGTAATAAGGATTTTCCAAATCTGTCATAGAACGTGCCAAGGATAAGGCGGTTACCGTATCATTTTCGGCTAATGCCCCTACAAGACCTATATAATATGGATAGGGATAAGGTAGAGAATCATAAATATCCCTTAATTCTTCTTTTAAATATATACCTTCTTTCAATCCTGTATTACAGTCCAGAATCCTATCGAATAAAGTGATAAGTTTCTTTTTAGGCATGCTGAATCTATTAGGATAATGATATTCTGTCATCTGTAAATCAGTGAGGGCTTTTTGAACATAGAGAAAACTTTCTTTTGCAGCACCTGGAATAAGGTCCACAAGATGCCCGTCGGATGTGAATACACAGGTGAGTGGTAAGGAAACCGGTACAAGCCATTTGGTATACCATTTGTTTTGGGGTAGATTGATGTCTACCATATTGTATGATGCCGTCGAACAAACCCATTCCCCGTATTTTAGCCTTTCTATAAATTTTTGGGACAGGGCTTGTGTAGAGTCTACCAAGGTTATGCAGAACGGTTTATTGCCGTTTGTTTGTTGGATGATACTAAAAGTTTCATTATGGGTTACGTTGGACTGTCTTGTTTTCGATTGGCGGCAAGCCAAAAGCAAGCAAGATAATAATAAGCCTAAAATACCATGTTTTAATATATCCATCGTCTTTGTAATTTTATCAGGTCATTGTGTGGGCAAAGTTAATGGATATGTTGAAATAATATTTTTTCTGTTGTTACATATTTTTGTTTTGATGTAACAACATGGTTGAATTACTGGATTTTATGGCATGTCGTTTAAAATATAAATTATAGAATTTAGTAATTTACAGAAAACTAATAATATCTCTTTGCTGTTTACTTGATGATGGACGTTTGCGGGTTGCGTACCCCCTTGGCTCCTGTCAGGAAAGCTTTGGCACTTCCGAAACGCAGGTACATGTCCAGACGGACAGGCAAGTGGTTCTTGTCGTCGGTGATGTAGAATGTGACGACCTCCTCTTCTTTTCCGTCCTCGTATTCCACGAATGAGAATACGAGACAGCGGTATTTGGTCTTGCTTTCTTCCATCTTGAATGTTTTCTTGCCCCGGTAAATCAACGTTTGTCCTTCTATCTTTCCATTGTCCACCATCGGAAATTTGATTTTCTGGCCTACTTTGTAGTCGGAAGCATCGAAAGAACGGGCATAGAGCATCATGCTCAGCATGTCATGCACGCATTCCTTATACTCCTCTTCTTTCCGTGTGATTTCATCCTTGTGGCTTTTGAAGCGGAGTTTCACGTGGCTTTGCCCGTCGGGGTAGCTGTACCAGGCTTCGTCCACCGTGTAGCGGTCGCCTTCCAAGGCTCCTTTACGGTAGTAATAAGGTACGAGTTGGTCGTCGACAATGCTGACGAGCGTGTCGCGGAGCACGAAAAGCCGGTCTGCCATTTTGTTCCCGCGTGTGATGAGATGGCAGCGGTGCATGTCTTGTCCTTGGTGGGTCGTGTGTTTGATGTTCATGTTGGCACTGCCCACCGTCACCCAGATGAACTTCCAATTGAAGTAGAGCTTATAGGACAGGTCTTCTCCGTCTGTAAAGGCCACGTTTTCTCCCGGGCATTGGGCCTGGGAGGGGGTGAAAGATGCCGCCCATACATGGAGCAGGCATATCAGCATTATTATTTTCTTCATGGTTTCTTGTTTTTATCTGTTTCGTTCTCTTTCCGCATTGCGTTGTTTGATTTTCTTTTCCGCATCCGGCTTTTGTTTGGTGATGGCTTCCGGCTTTTGTTTGTTCAACGGAATGCCTCTCACGTCCCAGTCTTGTTCCACCTCCCAACGTGCCCTGAGGGTCAAAGACTTAGGGAAGTAGAAGACTTCCTCCGGTTGGCGGTTGGCGGCATAGTCGCCGGTGGTCCATTTCCCGTCGTTGTTCCGGTCTATGAAAAGGCGTAGGTAGTATTCGCCCGGTTTCAGATAGAAGAAATCTGCGCGGTTGTTTACGGCTTTGGCGCTCCGTACCACCTTGTCGCTGTTGTCCATGAGTTGTACGTAGGCAGCCGTGTCCGGCAGGATGAGGCGGATGAACAGCGAACTGAATTCTTCTTCCGGAGTTACGGGGATTTCTTTTTTTATGGCCGTGCTCACTTTACCCAAGATGCTTTTTACGGCATTGCTGTCCGCTTCGAACTTGTATTTGTCTCCGGGATGCCATTCCGCGTACAGCATGTAGCTGCGCATGTCTCCCTCCACCGGAAGGAATAGGTAAGGCTCTTCAAGCCATAAGCTGTCTTTTTGTTTGTAGAAACGCAGTGCGGTGGTGTCTATCCCGGCAACAGGTTCGGCAAATGTGAACTTGATGTTTTGGGTAGGAGCGATACCGCCGCTCGGCTGCATTTTATAAGTGAGGTCTTCGCGTAGGAAAGGGTTGGGCTTGGCGACATACTTTTCCTTTTGTCGGCGTTTGGCCTTTTTTTGTTGGTCTTCCCACTCTTCGATTTTCTTTTGCCGTTCTTTTGCTTGGCGTGCATGGGTAATCTTGGGAATCAGGTCGAGCGTATCCGTACGGTAGGCCAACTGTCCCAATGTGTCGGTATCTAAGTAAGTCAGGCTGAAAGTGAGCGTGTCTTTATAGGCCACCGTGGTATCGGTAATCCAATAAGTCAGCGTGTCATTGTGCAGGGAACGTTCCAATACCATATTTCCCACTCCCTCGAAATTCAGTCCTTTCAAAGTCGGAATGGTATCTGACGGGCCTGTGAAATAGAGGGTGAACATTTCCGGGATAGGACGTTCGGTCTTTAGAAGATGCAAATCCTGATAGTCTTCCGTGAATCCCCGGAGAATGACATTGTCCGGATAGAAGTGGGTGTAAGGTATGGTCTTGACGGTGTCGATGTGCGTGCTGTCTATCCAAACCGTGTCCTGACGCGTATCGGGAGCACATGTAGGTTCGATGATGACGGAGTCGAAAGCAATCTTTTCGGCTTTTTGGCTGAAGCGGAAATCTCCGTCCATATCCTGCAGGCCGTAGATACGATATTTTCCCGGTGCGACGCCTTTGATGGTGAATTGCCCGCGGCTGTTGGTGCGGGAGACGCGAGTGAAGGATTGTGTCGTAAAGGCACTATCGGCTAAATCGGCATACAGTCCCACTAGCATTCCTTTGATAGGCTCGAGGTTTTCGGCTTCCAACAATGTTCCGGAGACTTCCATCGTATCAATTTCTGAGCCGGTGGAGAAAGCGTATGTAAAGTTACCCATGGGGTTCCCCTCATTGTTGTCCACGATGGCATCGGAGAAGTCTACCGTATAGGTCGTGTTCTTTTTCAGGCTGTCGTTCAGGGTGATGTGTATCTTCTTCCCCGAAGTCCTGATTTCCGGCATTTCCTTCTGCGGTGGGGATACCACGACCTTTTCCGAAGCATTCTCAAGCACGATAAACTCGTCGAACGTGAGTGTCAGTTTCTTTTCCCGGTTGTTTACCGACATGTTGGCCGGTTGGCATTTGACCACTTTGGGAGGGGTTTCATCATAGGCACCTCCGTCCGGGCTTCCGATGCTGGCGCAAGCAGCTAAGACGAGAATGCAGAGGAGGGCGATGAGGGGGTATGGTGTGAGTCTTTTTTGCATATTATGCTTCTTTTTGGTTTTTAAAAATCTTCCGGTTTTGCGGGGGCATTTATGGATAACATTTCGTCGATGTATGTGCGCGTGTTGCTCAGGCGTGGAATCTTATGCTGCCCTCCCAACTTGCCTTTGGATTTCAGCCAGTCGTCGAAGAGGTTCTTACGCGCCGGGATAATTTCCAGATGCTGCAGGGTGATGTCCTTGTAACGTTTGGCCTCATAGTCAGAGTTGATTTCTTGCAGTTTCAAATCCAGGATGTGTGCGAAATCTGTGAGCGATTCCGGTTCTTTCGCAAATTCTATCAGCCACTGGTGGCGGCATTTGCCGTGGGCATCCATGTAGACGGGGGCTGCCGTATATTCCCGTATTTGCGCACCGGTGGCTTCACATGCCGCTTTCAATCCATTTTCGGCATTGTCTACGATTAACTCTTCTCCGAAAGCGTTGATAAAGAATTTCGTACGTCCGGTAATAATGAACTTATAAGGGTTCTTTTGCGTGAATTTTACGGTATCGCCAATCATGTACCTCCACAAACCGGCCGAGGTGCTGATGACCATGGCGTAGTTCTTGCCGGTTTCCACTCCCCAAAGTGGCACGATTTGGGGATTTTCTTTATCTATTTCGTCCATCGGGATGAATTCATAGAACACTCCGTAGTCTATCATCAGGAGCATGGACCGGTCTTGCAAATCGTTTTGTAGCCCGAAGAACCCTTCGCTGGCATTGTACGTTTCCATGTAATGCATGTCGGATGCAGTGACGAGTTGCCGGTATTGTTCGCGGTAGGGGGTAAAGGCTACGCCTCCGTGGAAGAAGACCTCGATGCCCGGCCATACGTCTTCCAGGTGGGTTTTGCCGGAAATGTCCATGACACGAGTCAATACGGACAACATCCACGACGGAACTCCGCTCAGGTTCGTCACGTTTTCTCTGATGGCAGCTTGGGCTATCCTTTCGCGTTTCTCTTCAAAATCGCCCAATAATGCGACTTTTTTGGAGGGAATGCGGAAATAGTTGACGAACGGACTGGCGTTTTCGATTAATATGGCACTCAAATCTCCTACCAGGCTATGGGGGAGGTTGTAATTGGGCGCATGGCTTCCTCCGAGTATCAATGCTTTGCCGTCGAACATCCTGCTCCGGGGATTCTGCCCCAGATATAAGGCTACGGCATCCGTCCCGCCACGGTAATGCGTGTCTTGCAGGCATTCTTTACTGACGGGAATGAATTTGCTTTTGTCATTGGTTGTGCCGGATGATTTGGCATACCACCGGACCTGTCCGCTCCATAATACGTCTTTTTCCCCGTGCCGCATACGGTCGATGTAACTTTTGAGTTCCTCGTAAGTGTTTACCGGAGAGGTTTTCGTAAAGGAATCATAGTCTTTGACTTGTGCAAATCCATGTGTTTGTCCCCATTCCGTATGAATAGCTTGACAGATGAGTTTATGAAGAACGTTTAATTGCAGTTCTTCCGTTTGGTTTTCATATTTGGATATGCTTTTTCGTCTGCCTGAAAGAAAGCAGCTGACTAACTTCGTCTTATTCATGTCGTATTTCCGCAGGAATCATTTTATTCTCTTGCAAAAATAACTTAAAGTTATCAGAATAACGAACTTTATACAGATTTTAATGGACTATGTGTCGCTATCTATGTACTTATAGTTCGGCTTGCATTATCTTCGGCTAACCATTCTGAAATCGGGGGATTCTGTGACAGAGACTTGAAGCTTCGGTGGAGCAATTACCGTTATGGTTTGCTGTTCGTTGTCTTGTATGGTCATTTCAGACAAAGCCTCTTTTTGTTTTTTGTTGGAAAGGATTTTGTCAACCAGTTTGGGGGATTTCCTCAATAGTGCCAGAGTGTCTTTTGCAGCCAGTTGTTGGCTCTCTTTTTTAGAATAGCCTCTTCCTTTGCAACATGTCACTCCTTCGATTGTGATTTGGGTGGTAAAAACGGGCGTACTGTTTCCCTCCTGTGCCTGATCTATCAGGTCGAAGGTAATTTCAACTCGCCTCTTTTGTCCCCATTCAATTAATTTGCTTTTGAAATTGACTTCTTTATAGGCCAGTTTGTCGATATTGATTAACTGGGTCATGATGCGTTTGCCGATAAAACGCATGCAATAGGAATAGCCCCGGTCCAGATAAATCGCACCGACCATGGCTTCAAAAGCATTGCCACACATATAGCTGTTGTGGGTGGAGGAATGTGTGGATGAAATGATAAGTTTATCCAAACCGATTTCTACGGCCAATCTGTTCAATGTTTCACGTTGTACGATTTTGCTGCGGGTGTTGGTGAGGAAACCTTCATGTTTGCCTTTGAAGTGGCGGAAGACAATATCTCCTACGACGGCATCCAAAATGGCGTCGCCCAAAAATTCCAACCGTTCGTTATTAATCCAACTTCCTTGCTTTTTTATAGATGAGGACTTATGATGCAATGCCTGTTCGTAATATTGGATATGGTGCGGATAGAAGCCTAATATCTTATAAAAAGAAGAATAAAGCTCCTTGTCTTTTCTGAAAGGGAGCCTTATTCTTTCTATGATATCTTTGGGATACACGACTTATTCAGCGTATTTCTTAAAGATTACACATGCATTGTGCCCACCAAAACCGAAAGTGTTGCTTAGAGCGGCACGCACGGTACGCTTCTGAGCAATATTAAAGGTGAAGTTCAGATCATAGTCGATTTCTTCATCTTTGTCATCTTCCTCATGGTTGATAGTGGGGGGTATGATATCTTCTTTTACTGCCATCACACTGGCCATTGCTTCCACAGCACCGGCGGCACCGAGCAGATGTCCTGTCATAGACTTAGTAGAACTAATATTCAATTCGTAAGCGTGTGGACCGAAAACATCTTTGATGGCTTTGGCTTCCGAAATGTCTCCGACATGAGTTGAAGTACCGTGTACATTGATATAATCAATATCTTCCGGTTTCATTTCAGCGTCTTCGAGAGCTCTTTCCATAACCAGTTTGGCACCTAACCCTTCCGGGTGGGAGGCCGTGATGTGGTGGGCATCAGCTGACATGCCTGCACCGGCCATTTCAGCGTAAATTTTAGCTCCACGTGCTTTGGCATGTTCCAATTCTTCCAAAATCAGACATCCGGCACCTTCACCCATAACGAAACCGTCGCGACTTGCGCTGAATGGGCGGGATGCGTGTTGTGGGTCATCATTCCGGGTAGAAAGAGCTTTCATGGCATTAAAACCACCTACGCCGGCTGGCCATATAGCCGCTTCCGCACCACCGCTGAGAATCATATCTGCCTTGCCCAAACGGATAAGGTTGAATGCGTCAGCCAAAGCGTTGGTAGAAGATGCGCATGCCGAAGTGGTCGTGTAGTTCGGGCCATGGAAACCATACATAATAGAAATATGACCGCTTGCAATGTCTGCAATCATTTTCGGGATGAAGAATGGGTTGTATTTGGGACCCAATTCTTTTCCTGTGAGTGCATACGCCCCGGCTTCTTCTTCAAAAGTGTGGATTCCACCGATTCCCACCCCGAAGACTACACCTATACGGTCTTTGTTCACAGCTTCCAAATCCATGCCGGAATCGTCTACAGCCATTTTGGCTGCAGCCAAAGCATATTGGGTGTACAAGTCCATTCTGCGTGCTTCTTTGCGGTCAATGTAGTCGCCTACATTGAAATCTTTCACCTCGCAAGCAAATTGAGTCTTGAACAAGGAAGCATCGAAATGTGTAATAGGTCCGGCACCACTTACTCCCTCAATCAAATTCTTCCAAGTTTCCTCGGTCGTATTTCCCAATGGAGTAACGGCACCCATACCTGTTACCACAACTCTTTTTAATTCCATTATCTTCGTTTAGAGAAAATATTATTTTGCGTTAGCTTCGATATAGCTAATAGCGTCACCTACAGTCGTGATCTTCTCAGCTTGATCATCGGGAATATTGATACCGAATTCCTTTTCAAATTCCATGATCAATTCTACTGTATCCAATGAATCAGCACCTAAATCGTTTGTGAAACTTGCTGTGGCTACTACTTCTGCTTCGTCAACACCCAACTTATCAACGATGATAGCTTTTACTTTTGATTCAATTTCAGACATAATTGTAATTTTTTGATTATTATTAATGTAATTCTGTAAATCCAAGTGCAAAGGAACTTTTTTTTTCCCACTTATGCAAGCAATTAAGTAAATAAATTGCTCTTTTTTGCACAAAAGTATATGTAATGTGCAGTATTTATACTCTTTTACGAGACCTATTCTATGAATTCTCTTCTTAATGGGTAGTTACCTCTCAATTCTTCAAACATGGTGGGATGGGACTTGAGTTTCAAACTATCCGTGTGTGGATTATATAAAGCCAATGCCCGTTCTGTTTCCGTGAGATGGGGTTCCGGTAGCTCTTCCTCAGGAAGTTGAGGAACCCGGATTTGGAAAGTGGCCGGAAGGTGGAAATGGTTGCACAATGCCGTGAGTGCCATACGGGTGGCATTGGCTTTTCCGTCGGCGGAGTAACCTGCGATATGCGGGGTTCCTATATATATAAGGTTGAGAAGTTCTTGATTGATATTCGGTTCATTTTCCCAAGTATCGATAATAGCATCTCGGATAATACCATCTTTTAAGGCTTGAAGTACGTCCGTATTGTCCACGACGGCTCCCCGGCTTGTATTGATAATGATGGGGTGCTTTTTCAATGCGTTGAAGAATGTTTTGTTCGCTAAATGGAAAGTCGGATAGGGACCTTTTGTGATTAATGGAGTATGAAACGAGATGATGTCGCACTTCTCCTGCAGCTCTTCCATTTTCAGAAAAAACTCATGAGGCTTTCCTGCTTTACGCAAGGTTTCTTTTTGTGGTGGGTCATTGAGAAGGATTTGTACCCCCAAAGGGCGTATGGCTTCGATAACGGCATGGCCCACATGTCCTACTCCTACTAATCCGACCGTAGTCTTCGATAGGTCGTATCCTTTTTCTTTTTCCAAGAGCAAAAGGCATGAATGGATATATTGCCCTACGGAATTGGCATTGCAACCGGGACAGTTGGTCCATGTGATATGGGCGCGTTTCAGGTATTCAATGTCAAGGTGGTCATATCCGATAGTAGCGGTAGCGATAAAAGAAACTTTACTCCCTTTCAGAAGGGTTTCGTCGCAACGAGTGCGGGTTCTGACAATCAGGGCATCGGCATCATGTATATCGTCGGGGCTGATAGCTATTCCGGGTTTGTAAATCACATCAGTGGAGATTTGGGCGATAGCCTCTCGGATAAATGGGATTTTGTCGTCAACAACTATTTTCATGATGCAAAGTTAATGAGTTTTTATTATAGAATTATTGCCGATTCAAAAAAGTTTGTTTAGCTTTGCAATATTCTTTAAATAGAGGCACTTTTTTATTGTGTCATTAAAACCGATAGGGAATTTGTATGGAGAAACAAGACAAATGGACCAACTTGATGTATTACGTAGTGTTTGGCTTGAGCCATTTGCTATCCTTGCTTCCTTTTTGCATTTTATATTTTCTGTCAGATGTCCTGTATTTGATAGTGTATCATTGCATCAAGTATCGGCGTGATGTAGTAAGGGATAACTTATTGAAATCTTTTCCGGAAAAGCCATTGGATGAACTCATCCGGATAGAAAAGAAATTTTATCACTTTTTTTGCGATTATTTTGTGGAAACTTTGAAGCTGACTTCCATCTCGAAAAAGGAAATGAGGAAGCGGATGGTATTTCACGGAGTGGAGCAAGTGGAACAGGCTGTGCGCGAGGGGGGGCATAATTTCATATTCCTTTATCTTGGGCATTATTGTAATTGGGAGTGGGTGGCATCGTTGCCCTATACCATATCTCCTTCTATCCATTGTGCGCAAATTTACCATCCTTTGTATAATAAGGCCGTGGATAGATTCTTTTTGAAGTTGAGAAACCAGTTTGGTGGGGAATGTATTCCGATGAAAAATACATTGAGGCGTGTGATTGAACTGAAACGGGAAAAGCGCCCTACCATGATCGGCTTTATATCCGATCAACTTCCCAAGTGGAACAGCATGCATTTTTTTGTTCCGTTCCTGCACCGCGAAACCGCTGTTTTTACCGGAGCGGAGCAGATAGGGCGGCAGGTAAAAGCGGTTTATTTTTTTGCCGATATCATTCGTCCCCGTAGGGGTTATTATGAGTGTACGTTCAGACGGATGGAGATACCGGAGGTAAATCGTACGGAATATGATATGACAGCTCTGTTCATGGAACAATTGGAGCAAATGATCAGGAGAGCTCCGCAATATTGGCTGTGGACGCATAAGAGATGGAAGCGTACCAAGGAAGAATGGCTGAGACGCCAGCAAGATTCGACAATAAAATGATTAAATGTGACCATACATGGAAAGATATGATTATTTGATAGTAGGCGCGGGATTATTCGGTGCTGTATTTGCCCATGAAGCCAGATTGGCAGGGAAACGTTGTTTGGTGATAGACAAGCGTGCCCATCGTGGCGGGAATATATATTGTGAGGATGTAGAAGGTATTCGTGTACATAAGTATGGGGCCCATATCTTTCATACGGACAATAAAGATGTTTGGGATTATGTGAACCGTTTGGTGGAATTTAATCGTTATACCAATTCTCCATTGGCGTATTATGAAGGCAAATTGTATAACCTGCCTTTCAATATGAATACTTTTTATCAGTTGTGGGGAGTAAAAACTCCGGCTGAGGCTAAGGCTAAGATAGCTGAACAACGTAAGGCATATGAATTTATCTCTGAACCGGCGAACCTGGAAGAACAAGCTCTGAAATTGTGTGGAAAAGATATATATACCCGTCTAATCAAAGGGTATACCGAGAAGCAGTGGGGGCGTCCGGCTACAGAACTTCCGGCCTTTATCATCAAGCGCGTACCTTTTCGTTTTATTTTCGACAACAACTATTTTAACGATGCTTATCAGGGAATACCGAAAGGTGGATATAACGTGTTGATAGATGCCTTGTTGGAAGGTATAGAAGTTAGGTTGGACACGAACTATTTTGAAAACCGCGAGGCTTGGGACGTTATGGCCGATAAAATTCTTTTTACCGGTTGCATTGATGAATTTTTCAATTATCAATGCGGACGTTTGGAATACCGTAGCCTGCGTTTTGACCATCGTCATTTGGACATAGAGGACTATCAAGGTAATGCTGTGGTGAACTATACGGCCGGAGATGTACCTTATACACGTGTGATTGAGCATAAGCATTTTGAATACGGAACTCAGCTCACTACGGTGATTACATACGAATATCCTGATACTTTTGCTCCGGGTAAAGAGCCTTATTATCCGGTGAATGATGCCCGTAACTCTGAAATATTCAAATCCTATCGTGAACTGGCGGTATCGCGTGAGAATGTTTTATTTGGCGGTCGTTTAGCCCAGTACACCTATGCGGATATGGATGATACAGTAGCTGCAGCTTTGGCATTAGCTAAGCAGCAGTTTTGTTAATTACGGGAGACAATGATATGAAAAGTTTGCAGGTTATTACGCCGGTAAAGGATTCCATCGATTTTACGCTTGAAACGATAAGGGCCGTATTGTCTTCGGAGACCAGTATTCCTTTTACGTATACTGTCTATAATGATTTCAGCACAGTTGAGAATACGCTACGTTTGGAACAGGCGTCCAAGGAACTTGGCTTTAATTTGGTTAACTTGTCTGATTTGACAAATCATCCGTCTCCTAATTATTTATTGGTGTTGCAGACAGCCCGACGCGAGGCTTTAGCTGCGGATGCCGGTCTGTTGATTGTAGAGTCGGATGTCGTTGTGAAGAGGAATACTTTGCAGGGCTTGTTCGACGGAGCTGTGCAACGTCCGGATTGTGCCATTGCCGCAGCGGTGACTACGGATGAGGACGGTTTGATTAACTACCCCTATCTTCATGCACGGGGACGGGAGAACCAGATTTATCCGGAGAAGAAACATTGTAGTTTTTGTTGTTCTTTGCTAACACCGAAGTTTTTGGGACAATTTGATTTTGGGAAGCTTGATCCGACAAAGAATTGGTATGACGTGACCATCTCACATGAGGCATTAAAAACCGGTTTTCGCAATTACCTTTTTACGACCCTTCCGGTGTGGCATCGTCCTCACGGCAGCCGTCCGTGGAAACAGTTAAAGTATAAGAATCCGTTGAAATATTATTGGTTGAAATTTACTAAAGGACTGGATAAAATTTGAATAGGATGAAATGGATTAAGCCAAGTCTTTGTCATTTATTGGCTCATCGGACGTTGGAACTCCGGCCGGATTATCAGGATTTGAAGGATTTTATGTATTCCATTCCCGAACGTTTTGCGGCCGGTGAAGGTTCGGTGGTTTATAAGGGACGCAATGAATTGAGGAAAATGACATATAGAGGGCTTGACTTGGTGGTGAAGTCCTTTCACCGTCCCAATTGGGTCAATCGTTTCGTCTATGGCATTTTCCGTCCTTCAAAGGCTAAACGTTCTTACGATCATGCGAGGATGTATCAAGAAATAGGGGTAGGGACTCCCGCTCCGGTCGGTTATCTTAATGTACGCAAAGGACTGCTTTTCGACCGTAGTTATTATGTGACGTTGGCGTCGGCTTGCCCATACGTCTATAATGATTTGTTCTATCAGCATTTTGATTATGCAGACGAGGTTGTTCGTACGGTAGGGAGAGTGACGGCCGTTTTGCATGAACATGGGTATGCGCATAAGGATTACGGGCGTGGGAACATTCTGTTCCAAAAGACAGACAAAGGGGTTCGGATTGAGATAGTGGACTTGAATCGGATGTATATCGGTCCGATTGATATGAGAAAAGGATGCAAGAATTTCGAGCGCCTTCCGGCTACGCCGCACATGCATCGTTTGTTGGCTGAAGAATATGCTGCCATACGCGGATTCGATGTGGAGGAATGTTTCAAGTTGATGCAAGCTTTTCGGAGTACCCAGCCTGGAAAAATAAACGACTTATATTAGTATGTATCATGAATGTGATTGCTGTTGTCGTAACTTATAATCGTCTGGAGCTTCTCAAACGGAATCTCTCTTGTTTGCGTCGGCAGACCGTACCGCTTACAACCCTTGTAGTGGTGGACAACGGTAGTACGGACGGGACGGGAGTGTGGTTGGACGAGCAGGAGGATGTGAAAACGATTCATCAGACCAATGTCGGGGGAGCCGGAGGTTTTTATACCGGAATGGAGTATGCTCGCCTTGCCGATGCCGATTGGATCTGGTGCATGGATGACGATGTTTTTCCGCGTCCGGATTGTCTGGAGCGGCTATTGGCGTACGCCGGATATGAAGGTGTAGGGATTTTGGCGCCGCGCCGCCTGTTGGAGGGCCGGATTTATACGAATGATTTTCTATCTTTCAACTTGACTCGTCCGTTTTCATCCATGTATTCAGGACGATTGTCCAAGATGGAAGTGAATGCTCCTGTCGAGATTTGCGGAACGGCTTTCGAAGGTTTGTTCGTTCGCAGTGAGGTTGTGAAGTTGGTAGGGCTTCCCAATAAAGATTTGTTTATTTTTTGTGATGATACGGATTATTGCTTGCGCACGGTGATGGCCGGTTATAAGATTTTGTATGTTCCTACGGCCCTGATGGATAAAGAAAAGTTTTTCTCGGACGATTCGTGGGGGGAACGTAATAAGAAGAAAAAATGGAAACGCTTTTACCAGATACGTAATTCTTCTTATTTGAATCACCATTATGGGAAGAACTGGGCCGTGAAATATCTTCGCGGCTTTAACGGGGCCATCGGTTATATTTTAATAGCCTTTTTCTCGGCACCTTTCTCGGATGCTTATCGGTGGACTGATATTCCGATGTTTTGGAAAGCGTATACTGACGGCATAAGGGAAAGGTTGGGACGTTTGTAGGGATGTTTGTTTTTACATTCCCATCTTTCTGAATTTCCTGATATGCGCCCAACGGTACAAGGTAAGGGTTAGGTTGAGTACCTTACGGGTTTTCAGCTTCCGCCAAAGGCGGAAATACGGTTTGTTCAAGATTCGGTTTTGGATATGGTATCGGTCTACGGCATCGATAACGTTAAAAATTTCGGGGTAATCCTGCTCTGTGATTTTTCTTTGCCATCTGAGACTGATTACATAGATATTCAGAGCCTTGTCGATAAAGTGTATTTGGTTGGCCTGTATGGTTGGGTTTTGATGAAATTGCCTGTCCAAGTGATGAATCATGAAATTGATTACTTTGCAAATGTGCGATAAGTTCCCCTTTATAGACTGCACACTGGTAGATTGTTCTTCTCTTCCTATGAAATAATAATAGAGGTATAAATCGAATATAATGAAGCTCTTGATGCGGTCTATCGGCAGAAAACAGTATTGGAAGTCGGTATAACATATACCTTCTATATGGCGCAGGTTTACCTGTCTTAGGATTTCTGTTTTGTAGGTCATGCTATGCATGTTGAATTCATCGCCATAGGTATGTTCGCTTATGTTGAAAGACGAAATATCATAAATCTTATTGTATTCTACATTGCGGAAAGGGAAGTGTGTCACGATATGACGATTATTTTTATCGATCTTATATTCCGTACGGAGTGTAATAAACAAGTCCGTATCGCAATTCTTTAATACATTTAAAAGTTTGGATAAAACCTCCGTATCCATCCAGTCGTCTGCGTCCAAGGGCCTGAAATATTTCCCTTTTGCCATTTGTAACCCTGCATTGATGCACGAACCGTAGTGGCCGTTTTCTTTGTTGATGATGCGGATTATATCCGGTCTTTTTTGCTGAAAGGCTTTCATAATTTCCAGGGAACGGTCTTTGCTACCGTCATTTACAACAATGACTTCCAATGTCGGAGGTATACAAGGGGCGGTTACGGATTCTAAACATTTGGTGAGATACTTTTCCATGTTGTAGGTCGGGATCACCAATGTGAGGAGTTTATATGGCTCTTGTGACATTCTGTTGTATTTTGTATGCTTATAGAGGTAAATATTCTATTTCCGGGTAGAAAGTCAGTCCGTCATGGCATCCTTTCTTTACTGCAGCTAAGAACTCTTGTTTGTGTCCGTCTTTACGGCGGTTGATTCTTCGTTTCAGGATACGAAGCTTATTCCATATCGACAGCCTGAACAAAAGTTTGTTCGGTTGTTCGCGGTGCTTAAAGTAGCAGGTGTTGCGGGTTTGATAGTAAAAACGTTTGGCCATATTGACCGGTGCCTGTTCGATATTCGGGTCGTACACGTCCGGGGTCTTGTGTACGACAATGCTTTGTTCTGTATAGTAATTTTTGAATCCGGCTCTTGTGATTCTGAGGGTGTATTCGATATCGTCGAACCAGATAAAGAACTCTTTGATGGGCAAGCCAACTTTGTAGACCGCACGGCTGCTGACCAAGACAGAGACGAAAGTGCAGACTTCGCAGCGGCAGGCCGTGATACCGTTGTTTTCGATGGTGTCCTTTTTTAGTCCTCCGGGCATATTGCGGGGATGAATGGTATTGTCGGTCCAAAGTACTTTGCTGCAAACGAATCCGATGTCATTGGACTGTGAGGCTGTTTGCATGAGGGCTTCCAAAGCTTCCGGAGAGGGGATGGTGTCATCATCCATCATCCATGTGTAATCTCCGCCGCCTAATGCGGATGTTTTTACGCCTAAAGAGAAACCGCCGGCTCCTCCGATATTCTGTTCCGTGCGGATGACTTGGAATTGAGGGCGTACAGCGTATGCTTTCAGGAAATCCTCCGTACCGTCTGTAGAACAATTGTCTATCACGATTACCTTGTGTATCGGATAGGTTTGCTTCTCTATGGCAGCCAGGCATTCTCTAAGTAAGGCCAGGCGGTTATATGTGACTACTACGCAGTTGACTTTCATGTTTCTTGTTTTTAAGGTTGTGTAAGATAAGTTTCAAGAATATGTCCGTAATATGTTTTCTTGCCCTCGACTGTGGTTTTGCAGAGAGGTATCTTGTAAGTTACCTTGTGGAAATCATACCGGGTACAGAATTCGTTCCATTTTTCTTCCGAGAACTCTTCATTCAGGCACTTGCCCAACGGTCCCATTTCTGTGATGGGTACTTTTTCGATCATATCGTGTACGGCCGGAATGTATTTACGAGCCATGGCAAATGTATAATCTAAAAGTAGATAATCAATTAGCTTTTTATGTTTCTTCCAATAACAGAGATGCATGTCAGCGATAAATGAGGGTAAAATATTACCTTTCCCGCAGGCCAAGAAGAAGCTGACCCATCCGCCTTGCGAGATGTTGTAGTAACGGGTATGGTGGTGGCAGCTCCAGAATTTATCTTCTGGATGGATAAATGTGCCGAGGTGTTTGGACGGTATCAATAGCGTACTGTCCATCCAGATTCCTCCGTGTCGAGCCAACAGCATCATACGCAGGATATCCGAGAAGTGGGTAAGGTCGATTTCGCCCGATTGTTGTTTTCGGATAATATAGTCGGGCATGTTCACGTAATCCTTGTAATTCTTTTCCGTAATGAGAATGACCGGGTGTCCGTCGGAAAACCGGTGCATGGCGTTGTAGCAGGCTTTTACGATGTCTGGCATTGCGTCCTCGCCCTGCCACCAACATGTCCATATCGGTGAACTCCCTGTAATGGGTTCGTATGCGGGAAGGTAATCCCTTGTGTATCGGGCAATTAACTCCTTTCCTCCTGCGCGGTATAGCAGATGGTGCATGATGAGTTGCTGTTTACGCCTGACGAAGAACTTTTCGATATGTTTGAAAAATCTTTTTATTTTACCCATGATAATGGCCTTTTGGACGATGGTTTCTGTTTTACAGGGATTCTAACCGGATATACTTGGCTTTTCTCATTCCTATATAAAAAGGTAACAAGCGGAAAAAGCGTTTGAACCTGTTCTTCACGCTATGCCATGGGCGTTCTCCTTTCCACGGGGTCAGATCCAGATATTGGAAATAAACATCCCGTAAGGGGTGTTGGCTGTCGTAGTTCCACGGCTTCCGGTTGGTGTAATGCAGGACGACCGGATGCCTTAATGTTTCGGCATGGGCTTTGCGCCATTCCGGGCTTATGGCCGGATGGTTGCGGTAAAATCCGTCTTGCACGTTCCATTGCAGACCCACTAACGTTTTATGCCGGTGCAACACACAGTTCAGCAGGTCTTGGTCATTGAATATGATACGTTCCGGATATGCACGGTAATAATCGACGCAAGCTTGGGCGATATGGTGTTCTCGCCAATATGCGAGGTTGATAAGGAGGACACCGGAATTAAAGTACGAGTCCTCGGCCGGATATTGCAGGATTTCGTAACGCTGCAGTTCCTTGCACCCGGTGTCTTCCACTACGGCTACTCCCGTATGAGCGTCTAAAGGCGTACGCCATAGCGGAGTGATGTCTCCTAGTATTACAATATCACAGTCCAAGTACAGTACGCGGTCTATGCTTTCAGGCAATAGGGCAGACAGGAAGCACCTGTAATAGGCGGCCAACGACAGGCGGTTGTGGGTAGCCCGGATGGTGAATCCTTCCAACATTTGTGCGTCTGGTATATAATAACAGGCTTTATTTTTATATTTTTCGGCTAAAGCTGTTAAAATGTTCCGGTCTGTTTCCGATAATTCCCGTGCAATAATATGTACGGTGAAGGTCTCTTTCGGGTTGTTTTCAAATAAAGAGACCAAGGTAACGGCACAATGTCGCACATAATTGTGGTCTATATTGCAAGCTATGTGAATCATCATATCCTCATTTTTTATTGTTGTCCCGAAAGCCGGAAGTATTTGTCCAATACCATCAGCGAAATCAGGTTTTCCCGTTCCTTGTCTTGGAACTGCCTGATGTATTCATGGGCATGGCGGATAATGTCTTCCGCTTGCTCCGGATGTTCGATATAATATTGCAGCTTCTCCGGTAAGTCCGAGAAATCCTCCTTCACTTCTACATAATGGTATCCGGCAACGAGCGTTCCTTCCATGAACCAAGTCTCGCAAGTCGGACGTGTCATGACGGCCAGTGAGTTGGACGACATGACCCATTTCAGGTTGGAAGCTACGTCGTTTCCTTCCAGGGCTATAATGAATTTATAATCCAAATGTTCGCGGATGGTTTTCTTTTCCCTCATCCATTCGTCCGGACAGCCTTCATTCCGCCCTACTACGCCGCAGTCGAACATCGGATGGTGGAAGAACATTTCCAAGAATTTTGTACGTACCCGGCTTTGGCGGATTTTTCCCCGAAAGATTGCCATGTCTTTCTTCTGCCGGAAAGGTATGGTGTCATGCACGAACATGAAATGGCGTAGTTTGTCCAACTTTAGTATCACGGAGTTACTATTGTCGCCGGTCAACAACCGACTTTTGACGATTGTGGGTGTGTCCGGAGTGAAATATACATCTCCTGGGCAGAAATTCCAACGGAAATGTTTGGGAAACCAACGGGTCACGTCGTGTTGGTCGAAAAAGTAAGCTGTATGGAACATTTTGCGGGTATAATCCCCTATTCGTCCAGTATAATAAATCCAACTACGTTCACGAGTGAGCCTGTTTGTGTCTGAGACGTGGAATGGTTGGTCCGTTTTGATGTAATAGTCCACGCGTTTGCGAATATAGTCGTAATCGGGATGTTTGGGCACTTGGGCGAGAAGTCCGCGCAACCGCTGCCGGAAAAAGGCATCCGGAATGGCTAATCCGGCAAAACCGGAAAGGAAATTAAGGAATTTGTTGGGCTTCCCGCTTTTTAGTTTATAAATGATGCTGTCTCCCATACATTAAGTAGGCATTTGCTTGAATATGGTATAATTACGGTTTTATCTCTTTTGAAGAGATAAACCGAATATCGGCAAAATTACATAATTAATTGATAATTACAAAGAAGTAAATGGATAAAAAGTATGCGAGAGTGTCTTTTTTTGCCTTTTGTTGAGGATAAACATATTACTAAATGACACCAATCTTTTGATTAACAATGGATAACGATATTCGGTTTATCTCTTCAAAAGAGAGCGATTATTAGTATATGAAGTTTTAATAAAGGTGGTTATGAGGTTGATAAAAATGACAGGTGGTTTGGGTAACCAAATGTTCATTTATGCCATGTACTTGAAGATGAGGGCTGTATTTCCAGATACAAAGATAGACCTTTCGGATATGGTCCATTATCGGGTACATTATGGGTATGAGATGAACAAGGTGTTTAATCTTCCCCGTACGGAGTTCCGTATCAACCGGAGTTTAAAGAAAATCATAGAGTTTTTGTTGTTTAAGACCATATTGGAACGGAAGCAAGGTGGTTCGCTTGTGCCTTACATCCGGAAGTATCATTGGCCATGGATTTATTTTAAAGGCTTTTATCAGTCTGAGGAATATTTTGCAGGTGTGGAAAAGGAGGTGCGCGAGGCGTTTGTTTTCGATGTTCGCCGGGTAAACAGAAAGAGCCTTTGTGCGATGCAGGAGATTATGGCCGACCCGGATGCCGTGTCCATACATGTCAGGAGAGGGGATTATCTTCAGGGGAAGCATTGGAAGTCGTTGGGGTGCATTTGTCAACGTTCTTATTACCTCAATGCCCTGTCCGAGTTGGAGAAAAGAATAGTCCATCCCCATTATTATGTATTTTCGGAGGATTTGGATTGGGTACGCCAGTACCTGCCATTGGAAAATGCCGTATTCATTGATTGGAACAAAGGGGAGGACAGTTGGCAGGACATGATGTTGATGAGCCATTGCCGCCATCATATTATATGCAATAGTACTTTCAGTTGGTGGGGAGCGTGGTTAAATCCGTCACCGGACAAAATAGTGATTGCCCCGGAACGTTGGACGCAGACGACAAATAGTGCGGACGTGGTGCCGGAAAGTTGGTTGAAAGTCTCGATCGGTTAAGTGAATTAAATGAAGCGTAAAGTGAACCGATATATTATTCATAAAATAATCCGTGCCGTCCGGGATTTGCCGAGAATGTTCCTGAAACTTCCTGATCCCCGGTTGATAATGACGCTTCTGGTGAAAAATGAAGAGGATTTATTGGAACGGAACCTGTTGTTCCATAAAGCTATGGGAGTGGATGCTTTTATTGTAACGGATAACAATTCGACAGACGGGACCTGCGGGATTATCGAAAAGTATCGTCGGAAAGGATGGGTGGTAGACGTGATAAGGGAAGCAGCTACGGGCTATGAACAAAAAGAGTGGGTAGACCGGATGATATGGAAGGCCAAGACGTCTTTCGGGGCGGATTGGGTGATTAATGCAGACGCAGATGAATTCTGGTATGCTCCCTCCGGGTCGTTGAAAAAAGAGTTAAGCGAATCTCGTGCCAATGTGCAAACTTGCGAGGTGAGAAGCATGTATCCCGAAGAAGACAAACCTTTTTGGCAATGGTCTAAGGCCGTACGGCCTGTAACCGACATAGAGGCGTATGATTTGTCGTTATACTCCTTGTTCGAACGCCAGAACCGTAAGGTAATTCACCGGACCGACGGTTACTTGCAAATCTCCATGGGAAACCATAAGGTGAGGATGTTGCCTCAATATGCAAAGTCCTCGGCGATTCGTGTTTATCATTATAATGTGCGCGGCCGTCGTCAGTTTATGGATAAAATGGTGAATGGCGGTGTACAATTGGAAGAACATAAGGGCAGGCATGGCGGTCGTCATTGGAGGTATTTTTACCGACTTTATAAGGAAGGTTTGCTAGAAGAAGAGTACGACCGGGTGATAGGGAAGCTGCATTTTGAGGAATTGTGCAAATGTGGATATATTTATGCGGACGAGACGATTCGTGATGTTTTCAATTCGATAAACTGATTTTTAATATGATGCATATAGCATTTGCCATAGACAGCCGGTTCGTTCGTCCTTGTGCGGTAACGATGGTGTCGGTTTTGCGGAACAATGTCCCGTATGAAATAGAATTTCATATCGTAGGATTGAATCTACATCAAGAGGATGTGGCCTTTCTGTCTGCGTTGTGCGACTCTTATGGTGCGAAAGTGTTCTTTTATGAAGTGGCGGAAGAAAAGATGAAGGGCTATGAAGTGACATGGGAGAAGCAGCGCTTGTCGAAAGTCGTGTTTTTCCGTTGTCTGCTATCTTCCATATTGCCGTTGTCCGTGTCCAAGGTCTTGTATTTGGATTGTGATGTATTGGTTTTGTCTTCATTGTATGGTTTATGGGAGACAGACCTTACGGGAGTTGCTTTGGCCGGAGTGCCGGATAGCTTTACCGTCAATCCGGTGCATTGTCGTCGTTTGCATTATGCATCGTCTTATAACTATTTCAACGGAGGGGTCTTGTTGCTGAACCTGGAGTATTGGAGAGCACATGGGGTGGAACGTCTGTGTGCGGAACATTATCGTATGTATCCGGACAGGATTGTCTATAATGATCAGGACTTGCTGAACAGTCTGCTTCACGAACGTAAAAGGCTTTTGGATATGAAATGGAACGTCCAAGAGGGCGCCTACCGCAGGCCAAAGGGTAAGTCGGCCGGTTGGGTCCCTCCCCATATCGAAACGATTACCCGTCCGGCCATTTTGCATTATTCCGGGCGCAAGCCTTGGCAATACCACTGCATGCATCCTTTGCGACGGTTATATTTCGAATACGAGAGCCTGCTTCCCGGTGTGGAGAAGAAAAATGACGGGTGGGCGGTGCGTTTGCATCGTTTCGTCCACTTCTTGCCTTATGCCTTAGGAATAAAAAGCGAGAAATATATAGATATACGTTACTATGGTTCGAGCAAAAAAACACTTGAGGGGCAGTCTGTTCCGTTAATCAGCATTGTCGTACCGGTTTACAATGTGGAACGATATGTGGAGAAATGTATCCGTTCTTTGCGAGGACAGACGTACGGCCACATAGAAGTTATCCTGGTGGACGATGCTTCTACGGACGGTTCCTATGACGTGTGTAAGGCTGCAATAGGAGGAGACCCGCGTTTCAAGCTGATTCGTCGTCCGGTCAATCAGGGTGTTGCCGGGGCACGTAATCTGGGATTGTCTGTGGCAACGGGAGAACTCTTGGGTTTTGTGGACCCGGACGATTGGATAGAGCAGGATATGTATGCGCTTTTGTACGATGCCTATGTTGTCTCTGGTGCGGATATTGTGCAGTGCGGCTATTATTTGCATTTACAGAATGGAAATATTCAGAAGTGTGCTGTGGGAAAGAATGAACGTTGGGGTACGCGGGAAGCTTTGGAACTTTTATTCCAAGACCGGCTCATCAAGAATTATTTATGGAACAAACTTTATAAGAGGAGGCTTTTCGACGGAGTTTCGTTTCCTGTGGGTAGGACGTTTGAGGATATTTTGACGTTGCCTGAAGTGTTCGGACGTGCGAAGACGGTTTATGTGGCCGGAGATATAACCTATCATTATGTAGAGCGCCACAAAAGTATTGTCACCAAAGCTTTCCGACAAAACCAATGGGACGATTATTTATATGCGTTGGATGTCAAACACAGCCGTGCCAAGGCTTTAGGGCTTTGGAAGGATTCCGACCGGTTTCTGGCTAACATGTATCTACGTATTCTTGACCGTTCTTTAAGCGAAGACGGGAGCGGCAAGAAACGAAAGGTTTTGATGGAGTATTTGAGAAAGAATGTAAGTGGCGTTCCGTTGTTGACGAAGTCTCCTTATTTGGCTTTTCGCCGCTTCCTTTGCTTGCATCTCTTTGATTTATACAAGGGTGCCACCTTATTTTTCGCGAAGTTTAAAAAGAAATAATCATTTATTGTTATTGGAATCAGGATGGAAAATACACCTTCGTTTGCGGTCACGGAAGGGCCGTTGGTGACATTGGTTGTACCCATGTACAACGTAGCCCCTTATTTGGAGCGTTGTTTGCGTTCATTGGAAAAGCAGACTTACCGGAACATAGAGGTCATAATTATGGACGACTGTTCCACAGACGGGAGTTTGGATATAGCCGGTGAGATGGCAGCGTCAGACGTGCGTTTTAAGGTTTTCAGCATGCCCCGGAACTCTGGAGCCGGCGATGCGCGGCAGGCGGCCATAGAAAAGTCCTCCGGTGAATTCATCGGTTTTGTAGATGCGGATGATTATGTGGATATGGATTTTGTAGCGGTGCTTTATGGCCTGATAACAAAGACGGGGGCAGATGTGGCATGTTGCCAACATTATTTTTATGATGAGGAGCATCAGCGTTTGACTACGCCATGGGCTTATGACGATAAAGTCGTGTGCCTTTCCCCTGATGAAGCCATGCGTAAGATGAAAGGTTATGACCAAATGGATGAAGGGTTGTGGAACAAGTTATGCCGGCGTGAGATTGTTGTAAGGCATAGGATGGAGACTTTTCCCTTCGAGGATGCTTTTGTATTATACAAATACGTTCCGGAGGCGGCGAGCGTGGCTTTGTGTTGTGTCCCGCTGTATTATTACTACCAACGAGACGGGTCGCTCATGCACACTGGTTATACGCCTTATAAGGCTTTTGCACGATATAAGTTGGAAATATTGAAAGACAAGGCTATCAGGGGAACGGACAGGTTGGAAACCGGAGTTGCCCTCTATTATATCCGGAAAGGCCTGAAGCTTTTGCGGGAGTTTGGGCTGTTGGAGCGATCAGCCGACGTTTCGGAAGCTTGTCGGGGAGTGTTGGAGTGTTTGCATGGGTTCGACTATGTCTCGGACACGGAGTTGGGTGTTAAGGGTTTGATTGCACGGCATTTTGTTTATAAACGTTTGTGGAAGTACTTGGAATTGAACAGGAAGTTTGTAGCGACGTTTCGGAAACGTAAGATGGAGAAAGTGTGCCACAAGTATTCATTGCAGACGATGGAGGTATTTCAGAAAGGACTGTAAAGGATTTGATTAAAGCAAAAAAGATAGTGGAATGATAAAGATAGCTTTGTGTACGGATACTTATTATATGATGGCTTGCGGTCCTTGTGTGGTTTCGATTTTTGAACACCACCGGAAGGTTCCTTGCCACATTTATGTGATAACGAAGGCTTTGCCACAAGTAGATGTGGAAGGGTTGGAAGAGATTGCTACCAGATATGGTGGGCTGCTGACGGTCAAGGTCATTGAGCCGGAGATTGTGCAAGGTTTGAAAGTCAGCGACAGGTTCAGGGAATCCATTTATTACCGTTTTCTTTTGCCGGATTTGTTTCCGGACGAGGAGAAGATGCTTTATATGGATTGCGATATTCTGGTAAACGATTCGTTGCAGGAACTTTGGAAGACGGACATAGAAGGTTATGCGTGCGCGGTGGTGGAGGATCAGGAGGCTGATGACATAACCTTGCAAAACAGGATTGGGGTGTATGGCGCGCCTTATTTTAACTCGGGGGTGCTGTTGGTCAATATGGGCTATTGGCGGAAGCATAATGTGGCATGCCGGTTGGTGGAGTTCATCCGGGAACATCCTGAGAAGTGCCTTTTCCCGGACCAGGATGCTTTGAACGTGGTGCTGCACGGTGCAGTGAAATACCTCCCATACGGATATAATTTTCAGGATTTATGGTATACGCGGGATTATCAATGGGTCAGGTTGCATGCCTCTAAATTCAAGGAAGTGGAACGATGGAAGGAGCATCCGGTCGTGGTGCATTTTGCAGGTGGAGGCAAGCCGTGGAAAAAGGATTGCAACCATCCTTTCACGCCGTATTATTTGGAATGTCTGGCCAAGACGAAGTGGACTGTGGCACGTTATAAGAAAGTAAGGGAGGAAACTACTCCTTTGTATGGAGGAAGTTCCAAAACCTCTCATAAATATATCAGGAGATTCAACCGCCTTTTGGCCGTTTTTGTCATTGAAACAATAGCTTTTGTCGTGTATTGGTTTTGTTCGGCGAGGTGATGGTATTTATTGCGCGAAATGTAAGTCCTAAAGCTCCGGATAATATTTATGGGATTCCGAAATGTAGCAAAATGACAAAGAAAAGTAGCGAGGCCGGTATGAAAAGATGTGTTCTGTATGTTTCTGAGCTTCTTAAAATGACATATTTTAATCTTTGTTTATGCTTTTTCACGCAAGAATGGGCATAACAGCGGATTAATCTCATGAAAGAAAAAAATCACTTGGCGCAGAAAACACTTTTTTTCTCCTCATATCGGGGCGAAGATGTCTGCCGGTGGTGGAATATTCGGGCGTAAAACGGGAGTTCATGTACAGTCTGGAGCTGATTTTTATGCTGGTTGACAGGCGGTAGTGCTCCAAAAACGGGAAGCACGATGTAACCTTATGCTGCATATTTTCTGACACGTAGTCGGGAGGCGTGCGGGCAAATGGTTGGAGGCAATGTCGCGAAGCGGTGTTTTCCTTCCGAAAGGCATCAAAAAGTCAAAAGCCGGACGCGTGAGACTGCGTTATTTGCCGTCAGGGCGACCGACGGACGGAAATGAGCGATTCTCATGATAGTGAGATTGTCATTTTGACATTTTGCAAACTCGATGCACGGATTAGGTTGTCCGGCTGTGGGGCGGTGGTGGCGCATGGGCCATGCAGACCGGATGAATGTGAGTAAAATATGATAAAAAACAACGTCGTGGTTGGTCACTTGGAGAGAAATGCCTACCTTTGCACCAATCCATTCATTTGAAATATATATGATTAAAGAATTTTTCTCCTTGCTCAAGCGGTATATGAAACCTTATCGTAAATATCTGACTTGGGCTGTCATATTGAATTTTTTATCGCAATGGCTTAACGTTTTTTCGTTTGCAGCCTTGGTGCCGATTTTGAATATCTTGTTTAAGATCGATACGACAAAGTATGAATATATGCCGATGGATATCCATCATCTGAATAAGGATGTCTTAATCAATAACGGGTATTATTTCATCAATTATATTATTGAACAGAATGGGGCTTTCGTTACGTTGATATTCATGGGGCTTATTCTGATTGTGATGACTTTGTTGAAGACTACGGGATATTTCGCGTCAGCAGCGGTGATGGTGCCTCTTCGTACGGGTATTGTCCGTGATATACGTATTGAAGTATATAATAAAGTGCTGAAATTGCCATTGAGTTTTTTTTCGGAGGAGCGCAAAGGGGATATTATTGCAAGGATGAGTGCGGACGTGTCGGTAGTCGAGAATTCACTGACCAGTTCACTGGATATGTTGATTCGTAATCCGATAGCTCTGGTGGTTTGCTTTATTACTTTATTTACCGTTAGTTGGCAACTGACGTTGTTCGTGCTAGTCATTCTGCCTTTGGCCGGATGGGTCATGGGGTCGGTAAGCCGTAAATTGAAAAGTCAGTCGGTGGTGGCTCAGGGGCAATGGGGAGACATCATGTCTCAGTTGGATGAGACCTTAGGAGGCCTTCGGATTATCAAGGCCTTCATTGCAGAGCGCAAGATGTCTGAACGCTTTGCCAAAATCAATAACGGTTTCCGGGATGCCATGAATGCGATGGTTATCCGTCAGAGTTCCGCGCATCCTATGAGTGAGTTCTTGGGTACTTGCGTGATAGTGATTGTATTATGGTTTGGCGGCGCATTGATTTTGAATCAGTATTCCCCGATAGATGCCGCTATGTTTATTTTCTATCTGGTGATTCTTTACAGTATCATCAATCCTTTGAAAGAGTTCTCCAAGGCTTTCTATAATATTCCTTTGGGTTTGGCCAGCATGGAACGTATTGATATGATCTTGAAGGCGGAAAACCATATCAAGGAGCCGGAAAAGCCTTTGCCTTTGACAGCCTTTGAGCACGAGTTGGAGTTCCGTGACGTTTCCTTTAGCTATATTGAAGGCCGGCAGGTCTTGAAGCATGTAAACCTGAAGGTGCAGAAAGGGAAGACGGTGGCTTTAGTAGGGCAGTCCGGTTCAGGCAAATCTACGATGGTCGATTTGGTGCCCCGTTATCATGATGTGGGTGAAGGAGCTTTATTTATAGACGGGAAGAACGTGAAGGACGTATCTATTTCGGCCTTACGTTCTCTAATCGGTAATGTGAACCAAGAAGCCATTCTGTTCAACGATACGTTCTATAATAATATTACGTTCGGCGTGGAGAATGCGACGATGGAGCAGGTCATCGAGGCTGCCAAAATAGCCAACGCGCACGATTTCATCATGGAATCCGAGAAAGGGTATGATACGATGATCGGCGACCGTGGAGGCCGCTTGTCGGGCGGGCAGCGGCAACGTGTCAGCATAGCCCGTGCCATCCTGAAGAATCCGCCGATATTGATACTGGATGAGGCGACTTCCGCATTGGATACGGAGTCAGAGCGTTTGGTGCAGGAGGCGTTGGAACGCTTGATGAAATCGCGTACGACCATTGCGATTGCGCACCGGCTCAGTACAATCAAGAATGCAGATGAAATATGTGTGCTTTACGAAGGAGAGATTGTAGAGCGTGGGACGCATGAAGAGCTTATTGCCCTCAACGGGTATTACAAGAAACTAAACGATATGCAAAGCCTCTGACGCATCCGGCCCAACTCGTGAGAGCGGTGGCTTGTCGGGATAAAAAGAGGTTGTATTTTAATTTATTGTGAAAAATATGGTGAATGATAAGGTGGTTCAAAAGGCTGGGAGCGGGAAAATACTTTCCATAGTAATACCAACCTATAATATGGAAAAATATCTGCCTGCCTGTCTGGATTCTGTGACCGATGAGCTTGTCAGCGATAGGCTTGAAGTCATAGTGGTGAATGACGGCAGTACGGACGGGTCTTTGGACATTATTCGTCGATATGAACAGAAAAGGCCCGATTTGATTAAAGTCATAGACAAGGCCAACGGACATTATGGTTCTTGTGTGAATGCCGGATTAGGAATTGCAACCGGAAAGTATTTCAAGATATTGGATGCAGACGATTGGTTCGATACTTCGGCGTTAGTGGAGTTTTTGCAGAAGTTGGAGACTTGTGATACCGATTTGGTGATAACGTTAAGGGTGGATGAGATTTTTGACAAAGACAAGAAGGTGGATGAAATCAAGCATTCTTTCTGTTCCGTGTTTAAGGACCATGTCTATCGGACGGATGAATTTTATATCCGTACGCATTCTTATGAAGCTGAATTTGGCATGAATGGCATGGCTTATAAAACTTCCCTTCTTAAAGAAATGAATTTCCGTTTGTTGGAAGGGATAAATTATACGGATACGTTGTATTGCTTTCTGCCCTATTCACGTGTGAAAGACTTTATTGTGTATGACTTGTATCTTTACCATTACCGTATGGGAAGGGAAGGGCAGTCGGTGGATACGGAGAGCCAGAAAAAGAATCTGATGCAGATTGTCCACATGGTGGAGGCTATGTTTGAAAAGATGGACAAGGAAAACGTGGGCAAGCATGTAAGGAAGAACCAGGCTTATTTTGTTGATGGAGCCGTAAATTTCTGCCTCCTCAGTCTGAAGATGCAGTCGAGGATACGGCCTTCGGATTATTCTGAATTCGAAAGCCTGATAAAACATATAAAAAACTATCGTGTACGCCATAAATTATTTAAAAAATGGTATTTAAAGTTATGGTGGGTTACGGAAAAGGCTGTAGTGTTGGATTATGCACTTAGATTTCATTCTTTTGTAAGTGTAAAATAACTATTAGTATCAATGGCGCCATTAATATCTGTAATTGTTCCTGTATATAAGGCCGAGGATACTTTGAGAAACTGTGTGGATAGTATCTTGAAGCAGACGAACCGTGATTTTGAGCTGTTGCTCATAGATGACGGCAGCCCGGATAGTTGCAGGGATATTTGTGACACTTATGCCGCAAAGGATGCCCGTGTCCGGGTATGGCATAAAGAAAATGGTGGAGTGAGTACGGCACGTAATTTGGGGCTTGAAGTGGCGTGCGGAGAGTGGATTGCCTTTGTCGACGCGGATGACTCCGTGGACGAGGGCTTTTTCGACGTCTTGAAAGAGGGGCTCGGTTACGATTTGGTGATAGGAGGGTACAAGACTCTTCCGAAGGGGGAGATATATTATAATTTCGAGGGGGCTTTTAAGGGCGATACGATGGGTGACTTCGTCGCCCGGCATTTATGGAATGGTTATGTTTGGGGAAAATTCTATAAAACCTCGATTCTAAGGGAGCACCGCATTGTGTTCCGTACCGATTTGGTCGTGTATGAGGACTTATTGTTCAATTTGGATTATATTCTACAGTGCAACAGCATCAAGTTGGTGCCTTTGTGCTTGTATCTTTATATGGATCCTCCCGGAAAAATGATTCAGGAGAAATATGCGCTTTTGCCGGACGAGATTAGGAAGATTTATGCACTTGTCGATGACAGGTTGGAGCGGTTGGCTCATAAGTTCCATTGTTGGCGTCCTGCATTTATCTTTGACTTTATTGAGCATTATCCGTTGGAGCGTCTTTTAAGGCAGGGGAGTGACGACGAACTGTACCAGTTGTATGTAGAGGTGAAAGGAAATGTGGATCGTTCGGTCTTTTACAACGATCGTATTGCGAGTCCTATTTTGCGTTGTATTTCCTGTATTAAGAAAGAATATATTGTCAGAAGGCATAGGGTGAGGGGGCGATTGTTGGCTAAAGCCTTGTCTTCTTTGTATGGAAGGGAACTGCTTCGGGTCAAGTACTCTTCATTCAGTAAGAAATTTCAGGCCATATTGATTACCTATCGTTTGTTTGGTCTGTTGGATGTTTATTTTGCAATCCGTTCTTTGGTGAACCGGTTTCGGAAGGTTTGATTCGAAAGTTCTTGGCATGAAGAAGGAGGTATCGTCAAGGGGACCGAAGAATGAATTTTCAGTCTGCGGATTTTGAGAGTCCCTTTTCTTCATATCGTTTGCCGGATAAAAAATAATCTCTAAATTTGCAGCGGTTATGGCAAAATGTTTATCCTATTTGGTGTTTGCTCTGTGCCTTTTTCTGTGGGACTCTTCTTTTTCCACTGCGGAGGGAGATATGGCTTGCATGCCTTATGCTACCATAATGGGGGCGGGAGACGGTGTAGGGGCAGATACGAAATGCTGCGGAGAGGATAAGGAGATACGTGCAGGGTTTGGATGGGGTGATATTGGCTATGTACTTCTTTCGTGTCCAACTGGACACTCGATTCAGGCTACGCGTTCTTTCAAAGGACATACAGTTTTTGCCGGATGGAAGAATGGTGTGTGGCAGGTTGCAGCCTTGTGGCTGCCGGAGAGAGGAGAGAAGCTCCCGGATACATCGTTTTCCGGCAATGCCAAATTATATTTTGTATATACGTTAAGGCGTATCCTTATTTAAGACTTTCCTGTAAGAGATTGCAGAGAAAGTCTTTTTTATGGCAGCTTTTCGGCTGTTGGTTTTCATTTTATTATAAATAAGGATATAAAGTAATGGATTTTATAATGGATTTTATCCTGCACATCGACCATTATATGGTGGAGATGGTGCAGCAGTATCATACGTGGACTTATGCCATATTGTTTGCTGTTATTTTTTGTGAGACGGGGTTAGTGGTCACGCCCTTTTTGCCGGGCGATTCCCTGCTTTTTGTGGGAGGGGCCATTGCCGCTGTTCCCTCTGTTCCGCTCGATGTCAATTTATTGTTCATGATATTGTTTGCGGCTGCAGTCTTAGGAGATTCCTGCAATTATATGATAGGGCGTTTTTTGGGAAAGCGACTGTTTCATAATCCGGATTCCAGAATATTCAAGCAGAGTTATTTGGACAAGACTCATGAATTTTATAAAAAATACGGTGGGAAAACAATCATCATAGCCCGTTTCGTTCCCATTGTCCGTACGTTTGCTCCTTTTGTGGCCGGAATGGGGCGTATGCATTATTATTATTTCATGATATATAATGTCGTCGGAGGAGGGCTTTGGGTGGCATCGTTTTGCTATGCGGGTTATTTTTTCGGAGACTTGCCTTTCGTACAAGGCAATCTGAAAATTCTCATTGTGGCCATTATTGTGATTTCGATTTTGCCGGCCGTAGTGGAGGTGTTGCGAGAGAAACTGAAAAAGACGAAATAGAATTTAAACACTTGATTTTATGAAAAATTCCTTTTTTAACAGCTTCGTACCGAAGCAACCTAATTTTTTCTGTTTGCTGAAACAGCTTGCGGATATCTTGTCTGAGGCAGCCGATGTGCTGTCGGAGAGTGTGGAACAGGGTAAACCGGAAGAACGGGAGACATATTACAGACGGGTGAAAGATGTCGAACGTAAGGGGGACATGGTGACCCATCAGGTGCTTGACGAACTGGAAACGACATTTATTACTCCTCTTGACCGAGAGGACATCAATGCCCTGGCCTCTGGCATAGACGATGTGATAGACTGCGTGAACAGTTGTGCCAAGCGTATCAACATTTATAATCCCCGTGCTTTGGGCGATAGTGCAATAGAGTTGTGTCATTTCATACAGCAAGAGGCTGCCTGTATTTGCAAGGCGGTGGAAGAACTGGATGTGTTCCGGAAGAATCCGGCTCGTTTGCGGGGGCTTTGTGTCGAACTTCATGATTTGGAGAATCAGGCAGACGATGTCTATGAGTTTTTTATCCGAAGGCTTTTTGAAGAAGAGAAGGACAGTATAGAGTTAATAAAGATAAAAGAAATCATGCAGGAACTGGAGCGGACAACCGATGCGGCCGAGCATGTGGGAAAGATTCTGAAGAATCTGATTGTGAAGTATGTATAAATGAAAGGCGAGAACCATGGAGTTATTATTGATTATCATTGTACTGTCTCTCTTGTTCGACTATATCAATGGGTTTCATGATGCAGCCAATTCGATTGCTACCATTGTGTCTACTAAGGTGTTGACTCCTTTCCAGGCTGTGTTGTGGGCTGCCGCTTTCAATTTTGTGGCTTTCTTCATTGCCAAATATGTTATCGGTGGCTTCGGGATAGCCAATACCGTATCGAAGACGGTCATGGAGGAATATATCACTTTGCCGATCATCCTGTCTGGTGTGATTGCCGCTATTATATGGAATTTGTTTACGTGGTGGAAAGGTATTCCTTCTTCCTCTTCCCATACGTTGATTGGTGGTTTTGCCGGTGCAGCTATCATGGCTAGCGGCTTCGGCTCTATCCAGTTGGATATCATATTGAAGATTGCGGCTTTTATTTTTCTGGCTCCTTTGATTGGCATGATAGTGGCGTTGGGATTCACGATTCTCGTATTGCACGCATGCCGGAAAGCGCATCCGCATACGGCCGAGGTGTGGTTTAAGAAGTTGCAACTCGTATCTTCGGCCTTGTTCAGCATCGGACATGGGTTGAACGATTCCCAAAAGGTGATGGGTATTATTGCAGCCGCCATGATTGCCGGTCATTCCGAAGGTGTAGGAATGGGAATACGCAGCATAGAAGATTTGCCCGACTGGGTAGCCTTTTCTTGTTTCACGGCCATCTCGTTGGGCACTATGTCCGGGGGATGGAAAATCGTGCGGACTATGGGGACGCGTATCACCAAGGTGACACCTTTTGAAGGGGTTATTGCGGAAACAGCCGGTGCTTTTACGCTTTATCTGACTGAATATCTGAAAATTCCGGTAAGTACGACTCATACGATAACGGGAGCCATCATCGGTGTTGGAGCCACTAAGAGGCTTTCGGCTGTGCGATGGGGCGTGACAAGGAGTTTGATGACGGCTTGGGTGTTGACGATTCCCGTGAGTGCTTTGTTGGCTGCTGCTGTCTATTGGGGCGTAACTTTATGGCTGTAAATGCGGGATTGCTAATTGGGGAAAACATGTCAGTTTTCCCCTAATTGGTCGTATGAGGTTTGCAGGATAGCCATACCTTTTTCTTCACGTGCGCCATCGGGAGCAGGTTCGTTGTAGACCGTTTTTCGGGCCGCATTGTCGAAAATGGTCACACCGGTACTGTCCTTGAACATGAATCCGTCGCTGAACGTGGAGTAAGCGAAGGGATAGGTGTAGGAGTTCGAAAAGATATTGCGGCTGTATTTGAAATCTTGATGTGGCAAACCAAGTTGTCCGAGCAATGTGGCGGGCATGTCGCTTTGGTTCATTAAAGTGTGGATGACGGCCGGTGCTTTTATGGCTCCGCCTAACCATAGCATGGGGATATGGTAGAAGGTGGGCGACGTGACATTGAAAGTGGGTGAGCTGCCGTGGTCGGGCAGGCAGATGACCAACAGGTTGTTCCATACCGGGAGTTGTTTCAGACGGTCGATGAATTCACCCAAGCAATGATCGGTATAGGCAAAAGAGTTTTGCCGTTTGTCTTTTAACCGGTCGTAGGGGACTTCAAACGGTTCGTGGCTGCTGAGAGTCAAGAATCCGGTATGCCACAGTCGGTCGGCCGGTCGGGATTCGAGCATTTCATACAGCCGGTCGAATGTGTATTCGTCATGCGCGCCCCAGGAACTTGAAGTGCGTTCCTGTAGGCTGAAGTCCGTGTCACTGGTCAGGTGTTGGTAGCCCGTAGTCGTGAAATAACTTCTCATGTTGGTAAAGTTGATGTCGCCGCCGTAGAGGAAATCCGTTTGGTATCCTGCCTGTTGCAACGTACGGGCTATACCGGGTAAAAGGCGTGACTTGGCCGGGAGTTTCATGATGGAGGTGGTGGGGTAGCTGATATGTCCGCTTAACGTGCTGACCAGTCCGCGGTCGGTGCGGAAACTGTTGGCATATACGTTGTCGAAGAAGATGCCCTCACGAATGAGCCGGCTCATATTCGGTGACACGTTTTTAGCTCCACCCAGTTCTTCTATATATTCTCCTCCGAATCCTTCAAGGATGATGATGAGTATGTTGGGGCGTGTGGCGCGTAGCAGTTGCCGGGTGCAGTCCTCTGTCGAGGCCGGATAAAGCGGTGCATAGCAGGCAGCCCGTTTATGTTCGTCTAAATAATTGTATTTCCCGGCGAAGTTTTCGGATTTGTTCCAAGAGTACATCAGGCTGAAAGCCGGGTTTACGGCGGCATGGTTCATGTAGGTGTTTTCACTGAAATAAGCGTTGCCGATGTTCATGGTAGAGCGTCCTACCCCTCCCCGTATGGCCAAAAAGATAAGGCCGCCTAATAGTACGTATGTGAAATTGTGAAGCAGCATTTTCAGGTTAATGGGCAGAACAGGAAATGTTTTGGGCGTAAGGCGGATGCAAGTCCATGACAAGAGAACGGAGAAGACCGTGATCCAAAACAGGCGCATGACGACATAGCCGGTGGAGACACTGGCCATAGCCTGTTTGGGAGCGTCCATGTAATTGAAGATCGTGGCGTCGAGCTTGAATTTCCAGAATGTGTAGAGTGATGTGTCTGCCACGCAAATCAGCGAGAGCAGAATGGCGATAAGGATGAAATAAGGGCGTAATACGACTTTGGCCTTCATGCGACGCATCCAAATGCTGAGCCATACGACGAGGAATGGGAAGATGAGCAAGTATCCCGTTGTAGAAGCGTCCAGGCCCAACCCGTGGACGATGACTTGGAACAGGTCGCCAACCGGCAAGGGGGCGTTCAAATAGACGAACACGATTTTCTGCAACACAAAGAACAGCAGGAAGGCTAAAAACAATTTAATAAGGTAAGAAATACGTTGTTTCATCATTTTTCTTTTTTAGGAGACATAGGTGGAGATGATTATTTTCTGCCGAAATCGGCCGGGACTTCACCCCATCGTTCCGTTTCCCATTTCAGGATGGGAATGTCTGTTTTGTGGGTTCTGAGCCAGATCTCAGCCCGTTCTATCATCTGATAGAGTGCTTCTGTACGGGGGGTGCGTTCCAATTTGGTCTTGCAACGCTTTTGCTTGACCCAACCGATGGCGTTCCGGCTGTCTGAGAAAACCGGCATCCGGATACTTTTCTGTTCCATCAGAGCCAAGGCATGTACAATGGCCAGAAATTCACCGATATTGTTAGTGCCGTACACCGGTCCGAAATGGAAGACGGTTTCGCCTGTACGGAGATAAACGCCTCGGTATTCCATTGGGCCAGGATTACCACTGCATGCTGCATCGACAGCCAAGGCTTCTGCCGGGACTTCGGGTGGAAGGGGTAATACGGTGTCGTGCCGATAAGACGGCACGTCTGTTGGTTTGTTTCCGGAAACTACCGGAGCGGTAGTCTTTTTTTTCTGGATATAAAGGTAAGGAGAGGTGTTATAAGCTCTTTCGGCTTCCTCTTGGGTGTCGAAAGATTTATAAATGGCTCCTTCGAAGCCATTGATTTGCAGTTTGCAGTCAGTCCAGGACGTGTAAATGCCCGGACTGACTCCATGCCAAACTACATAGAATTTCTTTTTCCCCATCGCAAGAGGAGTTTTTTTACATGCGTTCAGGCACTTCTATGCCCAACAAGCCCATGCCCGTACGTATGATTCTGCTGATTTCGGCAGACAGTACCAGACGGAACGTTTTCTTGTTTTCGTCCTCTTCATGCAAGATGCTGAAATCGTGATAGAATTGGTTGTATTCTTTCACCAAGTCGTAGCAATAGTTGGCAATGCAGCTTGGATTATAGTCGGAACCTGCTTGTTTTACTACGTTCGGGAAGTCGGCCAACATTTGAATCAAGCTGATTTCTTTTTCGCTCAAGTCCGTTTGGGCTGACAACGTTTCAGGGATGGAGATGCCTGATTCGGAAGCTTTGCGCAGGATGGAACGGATACGTGCGTACGTATATTGAATGAATGGTCCGGTATTTCCGTTGAAATCGATGCTTTCAGCCGGATTGAACAACATGTTCTTTCGTGCGTCTACCTTTAATATAAAGTATTTCAAGGCTCCCAAACCGACAATCCGTGCTATCTCATTGGCTTCGTCCTCGCTCAAATCCGTAAGCTTGTTGATTTTGTCTTCCGACATCTTGCGTGCGCTGCCTATCATCTCTGCCACCAGGTCATCGGCATCCACGACCGTACCTTCGCGGCTTTTCATCTTACCGTTAGGCAGTTCCACCATGCCGTATGAGAAATGTACAAGGTCTTTTCCCCATTCGAAACCGAGTTTGTCCAATAAAATGGAAAGCACTTGGAAGTGGTAGTTTTGTTCGTTACCTACCACGTAAATCATTTTGTCTATGGGGTAGTCGCGGAACCGCAGTTTGGCTGTACCGATATCTTGTGTCATGTAGACGGAAGTACCGTCGGAACGGAGCAGAAGTTTCTCGTCCAATCCTTCCGGAGTCAGGTCTGCCCATACGGAACCGTCTTCTTTGCGGAAAAACAGTCCTTTGTCAAGCCCTTCCAAAACTTTCTCTTTACCTTCGAGGTAAGTCTCCGATTCATAATATATCTTGTCGAAGCTTACGCCAAGGGCTTTATAGGTGACATCGAAACCGGCATAGACCCATTCGTTCATTTTACGCCAAAGGGCACGGGTTTCCGGGTCGTTGTTTTCCCATTTTACCAACATTTCACGGGCTTCCTTGATGAGCGGGGCTTCATTTTTGGCTTCTTCCTCGCTCATGCCCCCTTCCATAAGTTCCTTGATTTGTTCTTTGTAGTGTTTATCAAAAGCCACATAGTAGTCACCAATGAGGTGGTCGCCTTTGATGCCGGTACTTTCCGGAGTGGCACCGTTTCCGTATTTCAGCCAGGCCAACATGCTTTTACAGATATGTATGCCGCGGTCGTTCACGATATTGGTCTTCACCACGCGGTTACCATTGGCTGCCATGATGTTGGCCAAAGCGCATCCTAACAGGTTATTGCGGACGTGTCCCAAATGCAAAGGCTTGTTGGTGTTGGGTGAAGAGTATTCTATCATGACCAACGGTGAATGGTCGGTCGCTTCGGTCAGGCCGAACTGTGCATCTTGATGGATATCGGTGAGCAGACCAATCCAACTGGCCGGAGCAATTACAAGGTTCAGAAAGCCTTTGACGGCATTGAAATCGGCTACGACGGAAGGGATTTCCGTTTTCAAGAAATGGCCAAGCTCCTGGGCTGTGTCTTCCGGTTTTTTACGAGATATTTTCAAAAAGGGGAAAACGACTAATGTCAGGTGCCCTGCAAATTCTTTTTTTGTCTTTTGGAGTTGCACTGTTTCGGGAGCTATGTCCTGTCCGTATAAAGTCTTGATGCCGAGAACTACGGCTGATACGATTTTATTTTCTATCTCCATAACCTTGTTTTTACCTTATTATTCAGGCTGCAAAGATACATAATAAAAAGGGAGAAGCAAACGTTTGCTTCTCCCTTTTTTCCGCAGAATAGATTTATTCTGGTTACTGGAGTGCGTCAGCTAATTCCGCACCAGCTTTGAATTTAGCTATTTTCTTGGCTGCAATGGTGATTTGCTCTTTCGTTCTGGGGTTAATACCCGTGCGGGCCGGTCTTTCACTTACGGAGAATGTTCCGAAACCTACAAGTGCAATTTTGTCACCCTTCTTTAATGCTTCAGAGATAGCACTGATTGTTGCGTCTAAAGCTTTCTTGGCATCTGTCTTGTTCAAGCCTGCGTTCTCTGCAATGGCGTTGATAAGTTCTGTTTTGTTCATTTGATGAAATAATTTAGTAGATAATAATTCGCTTATTTTGTATCCTATCATGCAAATGTATGTAAATTAGCCGTTAAAACAAACTTTTTCATTGAAAAAATATTTCTTTTTATGAAAAAGCACAAGCTTGAAGGGATTATTTTAAATGAAATGGAATAAAATTAGTATTTTTGCGGTCTCAATGAATAATGAAAATAGAGTGTGAATATGATGAATATGCCTCCCGTAACGAAGAATCTGATTATAATCAATCTTTTGTTCTTTTTGGCTAAATTGGTAGCAGTGCGCTATGGTGTGGATTTGGATAATTTGCTAGGACTACACTTCTTTTTAGCTCCTGATTTCAGCTTCTACCAGTTCTTTACGTATATGTTCATGCACGGTGGTGTCACGCATATCCTTTTTAATATGTTCGCCGTGTGGATGTTCGGTCGGGTGATGGAGTCTTATTGGGGCAGTCGCCGCTTCCTGCTTTATTATGTCGTGTGCGGTTTGGGTGCCGGTTTGGTTCAGGAAGGAGTGCAATATGTACAATATCTGTGGCAAGGCTTGGGAGCGTACGATACGGTTAATATCGGTTATACCGTGATTTCCATGGGCGACTATTTGAATCGTTGGACCACTATCGGAGCCTCTGGTGCAGTCTATGGAATTTTGTTGGCGTTCGGCATGTCGTTTCCTAATGAACGCCTGTTTATTTTTCCGCTTCCCGTACCTATTAAGGCCAAGTTTTTTGTGATTGGTTATGCCGCCATAGAGTTGCTTTCCGCTTTGGGGAACTCCGGTGACGGAGTCGCTCATTTCGCACATCTCGGAGGAATGATATTCGGCTTGTTGCTCATCTTGTATTGGCGGAGAAACAGCGGTGGAGGGTATTATGGCAATCGCTCGTCTGCTGCAGAACGGTTGAAAAAATGGTTTGCCGGAGGACGAGACCGGTTTTCTTCTTATCGGAAGCCTAAAATGAATGTCTTTATGGGGGAGCGAAAGGATGATTATGAGTATAACGCCCGTAAAAAGGCAGAGGCGGAAGAGATAGACCATATTTTAGAGAAGGTACGTAAATCCGGATACACAAGTTTGACAGAGGAAGAAAAACGTAAGTTGTTTGATGCCAGTCAGCGTTGAAGATGAATACATTGAAACGTATATTGATACAGCTGTCAATCGGTGCAAACATAATGGCGGCTTTCATGTTGTGGGCCTGCGGACTGAGTTCCGGATTGAATCCGGCGGTTCATTCCCATGTAGCCCTATTCGGGTTGGGATTTCCCCTGCTGTTGTTGCTTAATATCGCTTTTATCTTTTTTTGGCTGGTTTTTTCCATTCGTTACGTTTGGTTGCCTTTTGTCGGAATGTTGCTGTCTGTTTCCTATATATATGACTATTGTCCGGTGAATTGGCCTGAGAAGCGTCCGGAAGACGCGCTTAAATTGCTTACTTATAATACAGAGTTCCTTGCCCGGGGAGAGAAGAATGCGGAAGGACGGTACCCGATTTTGGATTATCTTGTGGCTTCTGAGGCCGACATTATCTGTCTTCAGGAAGGAGTGGCGCCTAAGAATCTTAAATCTGAGTATGTGGATAGCATCATGGCAAAGGCTGGTTATCATATTCGTCGTCTGCATGATGGAAAGGCTGAGCCTCAATTCGTCTATAGTCGTTTGCCTGTATTGTCCGTACATCGGATAGCCTATGAAAGTACGACCAATGGCAGTCTTGCCGTAGAATTATTATACGGTCAGGATACTGTATTGTTGGTGAATAACCATTTGGAGTCTTATAAGCTGACACCAGAGGATAAGATGAAATATAAGGAAATCATTAAAGATCCGGAGAGTGGGCATGCGGAAAGTAACTCCAGAGAACTGGTTCGGAAGATGGCCGGGGCGAGTCGTTTGCGCGGACCGCAGGTCGATTCGGTTTTGAACTATGTCGAAAAATCAGGGAGGAAGGCTGTGATTGTCTGCGGTGATTTGAATGACTCTCCCATATCTTATTCTTGCCATCGCCTGTCTTCCCGGCTGAAAAGTGCATTCCGTCAATCGGGTAACGGGCTAGGCTTGTCTTATAATCAGAAAGGGTTCTATTTTCGTATCGATCATATCTTCGTTTCCGACTATTGGCAGACATACGAGACGCATGTGGACAAGACGGCTCCGTGGTCCGACCATTATCCGATGATTACTTACTTGAAAAAACACAAAAAAGAGAATTAGGGCATAAATAAATCTGTTAACTTGCGGCGTTAATGTGAAAAAAACGTTATATTTGCGCCTTTGTAGTCTGATTAGCTATTAAATAATAACATCATAATAATAAATTAAAATGCAAAACAAAGGATTTGTTAAAGTTTTCGCTTTACTGTTGACCCTTGTGTGCGTGTTCTATTTATCTTTTTCATTTGTAACTACTTACCAAATGAATAAGGTGGATGAGATTACGAAAACGCAAGGAGAGGAAGCTGGCGCACATTATCTGGATTCCGTGATGAACAATCCGGTGTGGTTGGGCGCTTATTCGCTGAAAGACTGTCGCGAAATGGAGATTAGTCTGGGCTTGGACCTGAAAGGTGGTATGAATGTCATTCTGGAGGTGTCCGTTCCCGAAGTGGTAAAGGCTTTGGCCGACCATAAGGAAGATCCGGCATTCAACAAGGCGGTAGCGAAGGCTGCGGAAGGGGCTAAGAATAGCCAGAGTGATTTTATTACCTTATTTGTGAAAGAGTACAAAACATTGGTGCCGGATGGAAATTTGGCGGAATTGTTTGCTACACAGCAGTTGAAAGGTAAAGTAACGACCAAGAGTTCCGACTCTGAAGTAGAGAAAGTGCTACGTGCCGAAGTGCAGTCTGCCATTGACAATTCTTATAATGTGCTCCGTACGCGTATCGACCGTTTCGGTGTGGTACAGCCCAATATCCAGACGTTGGAAGGACAGATGGGGCGCATTATGGTGGAGATGCCGGGTGTGAAAGAACCGGAACGTGTGCGTAAATTGTTGCAAGGTAGTGCAAATCTGGAGTTTTGGGAAACCTATAATACGGAAGAGATTATCCCATTCTTGGCTACATTGGATACACGTTTGGCTGCAGAGCATGCTGCAACTGCAGAAACCGATACGGTTAAGGCTGACACTACAGCAATGGCTGAATTGACACCGGCTGAAAAAGTGGATGCTACGGACTCTACAAAGAAAGCTCCTGTGAAGGATTTGGCTGCGGCTCTGAAGGGAAATAGCGGAACTCCGGCTGAGAAGGTCGGGGCGGCTGTGGACGAACAGGCGATGAAGAACCATCCTTTGGCTTCTGTGTTGCAATTAGCCCAAGGTCCTATGGGATGTGTGGTGGGTTATGCTAGTTGGCGTGATACGGCTACCGTCAATCGCTATATCACTTCTGCCGTGGCAAAAGAAGTGCTGCCCAGTGACCTGAAACTTTATTGGGGAGTGAAGCCTGTAGGTAGCGGTAATATGGGAGACATTTTTGAATTATATGCGATTAAAATTACGGAACGCAATGGTCGTGCACCTTTGGAAGGCGATGTCGTGACAGAAGCCAAGGATGATTACGAACAGAACGGCCGTCCGTGCGTAAGCATGACGATGAATTCCGATGGTGCCCGTCGTTGGGCTGCGTTGACCAAGAAAAATGTGAAGCGCGCTATCGCCATTGTGCTTGACGGGTATGTATATAGTGCTCCCACGGTGCAGAATGAGATCACCGGTGGTGTTTCCTCTATTACGGGACATTTCACGCTCGAAGATACGCGTGACCTTGCCAACGTGCTGAACACGGGCAAGATGCCGGCTCCTGCACATATCGTTTCAGAACAATTCGTAGGTCCTACGTTGGGACAAGAGTCCATCAATCAAGGTATCACTTCATTTGTGATAGCCTTTATCCTGTTGATGATTTACATGTGCGGCATGTATGGCCTTGTCCCGGGCATGGTGGCCAATGGGGCTTTGATTCTGAATTTCTTCTTTACGTTAGGCGTTTTGACTTCATTCCAGGCAGCCTTGACCATGTCCGGTATTGCCGGTATGGTGCTCTCTTTGGGTATGGCTGTGGATGCTAACGTCTTGATATATGAGCGTACTAAGGAAGAATTGCGTGCGGGAAAAGCTGTGAAACAAGCATTGTCGGATGGTTATTCCAATGCTTTCTCGGCCATTTTCGACTCCAATTTGACTTCTATCATTACGGGTATCATCTTGTATAATTTCGGAACAGGTCCTATCCGTGGATTTGCCACGACATTGATTATCGGTATCTTGGTGTCTTTCTTTACGGCTGTTTTCTTGACTCGTATTGTATACGAGCACTTCCTGAACAAAGACAAATGGATGAACTTGACGTTTACAACGACTCTTTCCCGTAAGTTCCTTCGTGACACCCATTACAAGTTCATGAGTGCTTACAAGAAATCTTTCTCTGTATTTGGTGTCTTATTGCTCATAGGTATCGCGTCACTGTTTGTCCGCGGTTTGAGTAAAGGCATTGATTTTACGGGTGGACGTAACTTTGTTGTCGTGTTCGAGAAGCAAGTGGAGCCGGAAACCGTACGTACGTTGTTGCAAAACAAGTTCGGGGATGCCAATATCCAGGTCATTGCCTTGGGTACTGACCATCAGACAGTACGTATATCTACGAACTACCGGATTGATGAGGAAGGCACGGACGTGGATTCTGAGATAGAGTCGACTTTGTTCGAAACGCTCAAAGGCGGTGGTTTGTTGTCTTCGGATTTGGATTTGCAGACTTTCATCAATCGTGACGAGCGTGCCGGAGGTTCCATTATCAGTTCGGAGAAGGTCGGTCCTTCCGTGGCTGAGGATATTACTTATGGTGCCATTGTCTCTGTGGTATTGGCATTGATTGCCATCTTCCTTTACATTTTGTTGCGTTTCCGCAATGTGGCTTTCTCGGTCGGTGCAGTTGTGGCCTTGACGGTAGATACCTTGTTGATTATCGGAGCGTATTCGATTTGTTGGGGATGGATGCCGTTCTCTTTGGAAATCGACCAGACTTTCATTGGTGCGGTCCTGACGGCTATCGGTTATTCTATTAATGACAAAGTGGTGGTATTCGACCGTATCCGCGAGTTCCTCCATCTGTATCCGAACCGTGACCGTCAGCGTTTGTTCAATGATTCTTTGAATACGACATTGACGCGTACCATCAATACTTCGTTGACCACGTTAGTCGTATTGTTGTGTATCTTCTTCTTGGGAGGGGATAGTATCCGCAGTTTTGCTTTTGCCATGATTCTCGGAGTGGTAATCGGAACCTGTTCTTCCATTTTCATGGCGGCTCCGGTAGCTTTCCTGACTATGGGGCAGCGCATCAAGGAGAACGATTCGGAAATGAAATAAAGAATTCGTTTATAAGTTGTTTGGATGCAGGGCAGGCTTAGGCTTGCCCTGTATTGTTTTGCACCCGGGCTGTCTTCAGTATATGATACTGGAGCATATCCGTCTGTTTTTGGTGCAAAGCTTTTTGGTAATGTTCCAGAAGAGCGGTTTCTTTGTCTTCAAAATAAAAGATGTGATATGATGGGATTAAAGAGTGTTTTGTTTTCCGGTATCCTTTTGTCCGCTATGGCGGTTGGTGTGCAGGCCAAGCCTGAAACCGGAAGCGGGTTGGACAAGTCTTTGTTGCCCCAACCGGTTTATTCCCCCGAACCGGGTTTTGTGGATTTGTATTGGGCCGCTTGGGACTTGGCCTGGGGACGTGTGAAGCATCAGGACGGGATTCCCCAGTCACCCTATATGGATGAGAACCTGTGGGATGACACGATTTGGATTTGGGATACCGAGTTCATGGTGCTTTTCTGCCGCTATGCGCCTTCGCTTTTTCCTGGCATACAGAGCTTGGATAACTTCTATAAGACGATATTGGACGGGGATTCGGTCTCTTTGAAGATTTGGCATCCGGACAACCCTCCCTTTTTCGCGTGGGTGGAATATGAATACTATAAGATGACAGGCGACAAAAGGCGTTTGGAATATGTGCTGGAAGACAACCGGTACTTGCAACGGCATTACCGTTGGTTTGAGGAACTGAAGAGGGGGGGCAGCCGTTTTTCCAAGATGCCGGTCATGTTGGAACGGAGGGAGAAAGGTTATTTGTGGGGCGACGTGCAGAGCGGTATGGACAATACTCCGCGTGGCCGGGGATGCGATGGGGAAATGCTGTGGATGGATGCCTTGGCCCAACAGGCCTTGGCGGCACTTTATATCGAAAGGATTGCCGAGGTCTTGGACGACCCATCTACGGCCAAGGAGTTTGCCGGGGAGTATGCCGTGAAGAAGGACTTGCTCAATAAGTATTATTGGGATGCGGAGGATGGTTTTTATTATGACATAGAGGAGGCCACGGGCGACTTTGTGAAAGTGCGGACACCGGCTGTGTATTGGGCTATGTTGGCAGAAGTCCCGGGACGGAAACAAGCGGCGCGTTTGGTGGAATATGCGCAGGACGAGAATGAGTTCGGCGGCCAATACCCTTGGCCATCCGTGTCGCGGAGTGATAAGGATTACAATGGGAAGGTTGGAGATTATTGGAGAGGTGGAGTGTGGTTGCCCTTGGCCTATATGTCAACCAAGGCACTTGAGACTTACGGTTATCATGATGTGGCACATGAGAATGCGTGCCGTTTGTTGGCGCAGATGTCTGAAACCTATAAGACTTTTGCGCCCCACTCCATTTGGGAATGTTATTCTCCGTCGGCAGCCCGTCCCGGACAGCGGGTGGACGGTGAGAACTTGACGTTGGTGGCGCAAGATTTTTGCGGATGGTCTGCCTTGGGGCCTATTTCTTTGTTTATTGAGAACGTGTTGGGATTTTATAATATAGATGCCACGGCTCGGCTCGTGGAATGGCATAAGACAGGTTGGGGCGAGCAAGGTATCCGGAATCTGAGGTTCGGCGATGTGCAGACTGACATCGTGGCAGACGGGGATACCGTACGCGTGGTGTCTGATAAGGAATATGTATTGAAAGTGAATGGGAAGAAGTACAGAGTGAAAGCCGGAACACAAACTTTTACCTTGAAATAGACCGTGTACCCCCGCCGGGAATCGAACCCGGATTGGCGGTTTAGGAAACCGTAGTTCTATCCATTGAACTACAGGGGCTCTTTCTACATTGCAAAGTTAACAGTTTCTGCTTAAAAAGTCGAATACTTGGGACAAAACTTTCATAAGGTAGAGGGAAAGGTTTGACCTTTCTCTCTTTGCATATTTATGCATTTCCCTATGCTTTTGCGAACTTTATGCTTTTGAAAAGTGAGGGAAGCACGATGAAATGCTATATAAATAAGCTTTTAGATTACGATTTTATAGTATAATCTGTATTCCGGAATGCTTTTAACAGCAAAATATTTTGTTTTTAAACATATCTTTGCGATATTTGCATTCCTAAGGTAGAAAGAATATACAGTAATCATATAAATGCTACAAAAAGTATGGCTGATAGATTAGAAGTAAAAGAGCTGGACCAGGTAGTGGTTCGTTTCTCTGGTGATTCCGGCGACGGTATGCAGTTGGCCGGGAATATTTTCTCTACGGTCTCGGCGACGGTAGGAAATGACATTTGTACGTTTCCCGATTATCCGGCTGATATCCGGGCTCCGCAGGGGTCGTTGACAGGAGTTTCCGGTTTTCAGGTACACATCGGTGCGGGGCGTGTGTACACGCCGGGCGACAAGTGTGATGTGTTGGTGGCGATGAATGCGGCAGCATTGAAGACCCAGTACAGATATGCCAAATCTACAGCATGTATTATTATCGACACCGATTGTTTTCAGGCCAAAGATTTGCAGAAGGCCGCTTTCACGACGGATAACCCGATAGAAGAGTTGGGCATCAAAAACGATGTGATTGCTGCCCCTATCACCCAGATGGTCAAAGCCTGTCTGGCAGACTCTGGCATGGACAACAAGGGCATATTGAAATGCCGTAACATGTTTGCGCTCGGACTGGTGTGTTGGTTGTTCAACCGCGACCTGGAGATTGCGTTCAACATGTTGCGTGAGAAATTTGCCAAAAAGCCTGCCGTGGCAGAAGCCAATATAAAGGTTATCCAAGCCGGATATGATTACGGGGCCAATACGCATGCCTCCGTGGCCCATACCTATAAGGTGGAATCCAAGACGAAAAAGCCCGGCAAGTATATGGACATCATGGGCAACAAGGCTACTGCATACGGGTTTATCGCTGCGGCAGAGAAGGCTGGCAAGCGGCTTTTCTTGGGTTCATATCCCATTACGCCGGCTACGGACGTGCTGCATGAATTGTCCAAACATAAAAGTCTGGGCGTGACCACGGTGCAGTGCGAGGATGAGATTGCCGGTTGTGCCTCTTCCATTGGCGCTTCCTTTGCCGGTGCATTGGCAGTGACTTCTACTTCGGGGCCTGGTGTATGTTTGAAATCGGAAGCCATGAACTTGGCCGTGATTACGGAATTGCCTTTGGTGGTACTGAATGTGCAGCGCGGAGGGCCGTCCACGGGTTTGCCCACGAAGAGCGAACAGACGGATTTGTTGCAAGCCCTTTTCGGACGTAACGGTGAATCGCCGATGCCGGTAATAGCCGCCACTTCGCCTACGAATTGTTTCGATGCGGCCTATTATGCCTCGAAGATGGCTTTGGAGCACATGACACCTGTGGTGTTGCTCACCGATGCCTTTGTGGCCAACGGTTCTGGTGCTTTCAAGTTGCCCGATTTGAACGATTATCCCGATATTTGCCCCCCTTACGTCACTCCGGAAATGGCTGGGAGCTACACGCCGTACATGCGTAATCCCGACACGCAAGTGCGTTACTGGGCCATACCCGGACAAGAGGGGTATATGCATATTCTTGGCGGGTTGGAGAAGGATGGCCGGACAGGAGCCATCAGCACTGATCCCGAGAACCACGACAAGATGTGCCGTTTGCGTGCAGAGAAAGTGGCCAAAATCCCGGTGCCCGATGTGGAGGTGCAGGGATGCGTGGACGATGCCGAACTGCTGATAGTGGGCTTTGGCGGTACTTACGGCCATTTGCATTCGGCCATGGATGAAATGGCGGCTGCAGGCAAGAAAGTGGCTTTGGCTCATTTCTCTTACCTGAACCCGTTGCCTGCCAATACGGCGGAAGTGCTGAAGCGGTATAAGAAAGTCGTGGTAGCCGAGCAGAACTTAGGGCAATTTGCCGCATATCTGCGTATGAAAGTAGACGGCTTCGTGCCTTATCAGTTCAATCAGGTGAAAGGCCAGCCTTTTGTCGTGAGCGAGTTGGTGGCAGCCTTTACCGAGATTTACAACAAATAGTCAAACTTAGAAGAATAAAAGAAAATGAGCGAATATACAGCAAAAGATTATAAGAAGGGGCAGCCGCGTTGGTGTCCCGGGTGTGGAGACCATTTCTTTTTGGCTTCTTTGCACAAGGCCATGGCCGAGATTGGAGTGCCGCCTTATGAAACAGCCGTGATTTCAGGTATCGGTTGCTCCAGCCGTTTGCCATATTATATGAATACGTATGCCATGCAGACGATTCACGGGCGTGCCGCAGCCATTGCTACCGGTTTCAAGGTGGCCAATCCGGATATCACCGTGTGGCAGATTTCCGGTGACGGTGACGGGTTGGCCATTGGCGGCAACCACTTCATCCATGCCATCCGCCGCAATGTGGACATCAATATGATTCTGCTGAACAATCGGATATACGGCCTTACGAAAGGGCAGTATTCTCCGACGTCTCCGAGAGGCTTCGTCAGCAAATCCTCTCCTTACGGGACGGTGGAAGACCCGTTCAATCCGGCTGAGTTGTGTTTCGGGGCGCGCGGTCACTTCTTTGCCCGTGCCGTGGCTACGGATGCCGCCGGGACAGTGGAAATCCTGAAGGCGGCACACGCCCATAAGGGAGCCGCCGTGTGCGAGATATTGCAAAATTGCGTGATATTCAACGACGGGACGCATGATGCCGTTTCGACCAAGGAAGGGCGTGCCAAGCATGCCATTTATCTGGAACACGGCCGGCCGATGTTGTTCGGTGAAAATAAGGAATTCGGCTTGATGCAGGAAGGTTTCGGGTTGAAGGTCGTGAAGATAGGAGAGAACGGCGTGACGGAAAAAGACATCCTCGTGCATGATGCGCATTGCCAGGACAACACCTTGCACTTGAAGTTGGCTCTGATGGAAGGGCCTGATTTCCCGGTGGCATTGGGCGTGATTCGTGATGTGGAAGCTCCGACATACGACGAGGCGGTCAACCGGCAGATAGAAGAAGTGAAAGGAAAGAAACCCTACCACAATTTCACGGAGCTGCTCTATACGAATGATATTTGGGAGGTGAAGGAGTAGGTTCCTGTCTGCCTCGCAATATAGACGATAGCGGCTGTCCCGGACACGAGGCGGCCGCTTTTTTGTGAAGATTTCTGCTGAAGACCTTTTAAAAAAGGAAAGGCTTGAAAACCAATATTCTAAAGGTCTGAAATTAATCTGCGCCAAACGAAAAATCAATCTCAGGAGAACGAAAAATCATTCGCCTGAGATTGATTTTTCGTTCTCCTGAGATTGGAAAAACAAGCTTTGCAATCTGTGTAACGTTGTGTTTTTTGTGCGTTTAAAGTTTTCCGCCGTAGGCCAAATCGCCGGCATCGCCCAATCCCGGGACGATGTACATGTGGTCGTTCAGTTCCGGGTCGATGGCCCCGCACCATAAGGTGTAGTCCGTGTCTTTGAATGTTTCCGTCAGGTAGTCCACACCCTTCCGGCTGGCTATCGCGCTGCATAAGTGCACTTTTCCCGGTATGCCTTTGGTCTCGAATGCCTTCAGCCCCAGTTCCATGCTGCCGCCGGTAGCCAGCATGGGGTCGGCAATGATAAGTGTTTTGCCGTTCAGGTCCGGTGTGGCCAGATATTCGATATGTATGCCCACTTCATGGCATTCTTTGTCTTTGTAGAAACGGTAGGCCGACACGAATGCGTTGTCGGCCTCCTCGAACACATTCAGGAAGCCTTGATGGAAAGGAAGGCCGGCCCGGAAGATGGTGCCCAGTACAATCGGGTCGTTGTACAATTGCGTAGATGCCGTGCCCAATGGGGTTTGTATGTCTTTGGTGGAATAATCCAACGTCTTGCTGATTTCATACGCCATGACTTCCCCGATTCTTTCCAAGTTGCGGCGGAACCGTGCCCTGTCTTTCTGTATGCACACGTCCCGGAGTTCCGACATGTATCTGTTGACAACCGTTTGGTGTTCTGCAAAGTTAATCACTTTCATATTTGGATGGATTTAAATATACTTGAGAGCAAAAGTAACAAAAACTTCTTGAAAATGTAAACTCCGTGTAGCAAATATAGCTGTGCTTCTTAGGTTTTGGGAAATTTAACGGAAGAATGTTTTTGAATTAAGAAAAATAATAAGCCGAAAGTTTCAGATGCACGCATTTCTTTGTAATTTTGTCAGCGCAAAAAGGAAGCTTTTTTATAGTGAATTGATTTCTAACCAAATATTATTTTAGAAAATGGCAAATTTAGATTTGAGTAAGTACGGTATTACCGGTACTGTAGAGGTTCTCCACAATCCGTCATACGACGTGTTGTTCCAGGAAGAAACCAAAGCTGGTTTGGAAGGTTTTGAGAAAGGTCAGGTAACGGAATTGGGTGCTGTGAATGTGATGACGGGTATTTATACCGGTCGTTCTCCCAAGGACAAGTTTATCGTAAAAGATGCTACTTCTGAGAACACCGTATGGTGGACTTCTGAAGAATATAAGAATGACAACAAGCCTGTAACGACAGAGGCTTGGAATGTGTTGAAGGATTTGGCTGTGAAGGAGCTTTCAAATAAGAAATTGTTCGTTGTCGACGGCTTCTGCGGCGCTAACAAGGCTACTTGCCTGAAGGTGCGTTTCATCATGGAAGTGGCATGGCAGGCTCATTTCGTAACGAACATGTTCATCCGCGCCACGGAAGAAGATTTGAAGGATTTCGAACCTGACTTCGTGGTTTACAATGCTTCTAAGGCTAAGGTTGAAAACTACAAGGAACTGGGCTTGAACTCAGAAACAGCCGTGGTCTTCAACTTGACTTCAAAAGAGCAAGTCATCATCAACACTTGGTACGGTGGTGAAATGAAGAAGGGTATGTTCTCCATGATGAACTACTTCAATCCTTTGCGCGGTATCGCTTCTATGCACTGCTCTGCCAACACTAGCATGGACGGTACGAGCTCTGCTATCTTCTTCGGTTTGTCCGGTACCGGTAAGACGACTTTGTCTACCGACCCGAAACGTAAGCTGATCGGTGACGACGAGCACGGATGGGATGACGAGGGCGTATTCAACTACGAAGGCGGTTGCTATGCCAAAGTCATCAATTTGGACAAAGAATCCGAACCCGATATCTACAAGGCTATCAAACGTGACGCTTTGTTGGAGAATGTAACGGTAGATGCTAACGGCAAGATTGATTTTGCAGATAAGAGCGTAACGGAAAATACACGTGTATCTTATCCTATTTACCACATCGAAAATATCGTGAAGCCTATTTCCAAGGGTCCTCACGCAAAGCAGGTAATCTTCCTGTCGGCTGATGCCTTCGGTGTATTGCCTCCCGTTTCTATCTTGAACGACCAACAGGCTCAATACTACTTCTTGTCTGGTTTTACTGCCAAGTTGGCCGGTACGGAACGTGGTATCACTGAACCGACTCCGACGTTCTCTGCTTGTTTCGGAGCTGCTTTCTTGAGCTTGCATCCTACGAAATATGCTGAAGAGCTCGTGAAGAAGATGAACAAGGTGGGTGCTAAGGCATACCTGGTGAACACGGGTTGGAACGGTACGGGCAAGCGCATTTCCATCCGCGATACCCGTGGTATCATCGATGCCATCTTGGACGGTTCTATCGACAAGGCTCCCACGAAGACTATTCCTTACTTCGATTTCGTTGTTCCTACGGAGTTGCCGGGTGTTGATTCGAAGATCCTCGATCCTCGTGACACTTACGCTGACGCTGCAGAGTGGACGAAGAAGGCTGAGGATTTGGCAGCCCGCTTCATCAAGAACTTTGCGAAGTTCACGGGTAACGAAGCCGGCAAGGCTTTGGTTGCAGCAGGTCCGAAGTTGTAATTTTACAGTAAAACATAACATCAAGGTCTGTCCGAGTATTTGGGCAGACCTTTTTTAGTTCGGCTTTTTAAGGATACTATTCTAAAAAAAACTGTAAAAACATATAGGTTTTTCTGACTTTGCTTTTATCCCCCTTGCAGTTTTACTATCTTTGCACCTTAAAATGTTTATTCTTGATGATGAAGAAAATAACCTCATTACTGTTGTTATGGGTCATGACCTTGCCGCTGTGGGCACAGTTTCACGACCCGGTGAGTTTTTCTGTTTCCCAAAAGAAACTGTCTGAATCTGAATTCGAGATTGTTTTTACTGGAAAGGCGGAAGCGGGTTGGCATGTTTATTCTACGGACATCCCGGATGGCGGCCCGACTCCGGCCACTATTAATTTCGATGAACAGAAAGGTGTGGAGCCGGTAGGTAAGCTGACGGCACGTGGAAAGGTGCATAAGGCATACGACAATCTTTTCGGGATGGAAGTCAGCTATATGGAGAATACGGCTGTTTTCGTGCAGAAAATACGTATTACGGACGCTACTTATTCCGTGAAAGGGTATCTGAACTATGGGGCTTGTAACGATGAGAATTGCATGCCTCCGACTAATGTGGAGTTTGCTTTCTCCGGAAGCGGAAAGCCTGCGGCCGGAAATGCTGTGGCAGAGCCTCAGAAACAGAAAGAGAAAGTTGCGGATGCATCGGTGGTGGAGAAGGAGGAAAAAACAGATGCGCCTGTCATCGGTGGGATTGATACGGTTGCCACGGGCTTGTCCGTGGCGGACTCCGTGCTTTCTGCAGTGGCCGGTGGTAATGCCGTTGTGGCGGCAAGCGATTATTGGACACCTGTCATTGATGAGTTGGCTGCTTTCGGTGAAGACGCCTCCAATGCAGCCGACCAGGCTTGGTGGAAGATATTCCTGTTGGGATTCCTTGGTGGCTTGGTCGCTTTGCTTACCCCTTGTGTATGGCCGATTATCCCGATGACCGTGAGTTTCTTCCTGAAACGTTCGGGAGACAAACGCAAAGGTATCCGCGATGCGGCGACGTATGGCGTGAGCATAGTGGTCATTTATGTGCTTTTGGGCTTAGTGATTACCGGTATTTTCGGTGCCAGTGCCTTGAATGCCCTGTCCACGAATGCGGTATTCAACATCTTCTTCTGCCTGATGTTGTTGGTGTTTGCCGCCAGTTTCTTCGGTGCTTTTGAAATTACGTTGCCTTCTTCATGGAGTAATGCGGTAGACAGTAAGGCCGAATCTACAACAGGCTTGTTGAGCATTTTCCTGATGGCTTTTACCCTTGCTTTGGTTTCTTTTTCCTGTACGGGGCCGATTATCGGTTTCCTGTTGGTAGAAGTGTCCACGTCGGGCAGTATTCTTGCCCCGACCGTCGGCATGTTGGGTTTTGCCATTGCCTTGGCTTTGCCTTTCACGTTGTTTGCCATGTTCCCGGCCTGGCTGAAGACGATGCCGAAATCCGGTAATTGGATGAATTGTGTGAAGGTGACGCTCGGTTTCTTGGAATTGGCTTTTGCCTTGAAGTTCCTGTCGGTGGCCGATTTGGCCTACGGATGGCATATCCTCGACCGCGAGGCTTTCCTGAGTCTGTGGATAGTGATTTTTGCTTTGTTGGGTGCTTATCTTATAGGTTGGTTGCGTTTCCCGCATGATGAAGACGAATATGACGAGTCCGGTAATGTAGTGGTCAATCACCGTACTTCGGTCACCCGTTTCTTCATGGCTTTGGTTTCCTTCGCTTTTGCCATCTACATGGTGCCCGGTTTGTGGGGAGCACCGCTGAAGGCTATCAGTGCCTTTTCGCCTCCGATGAACACGCAAGACTTCAACCTTTATGAGAACGAGGTGAAAGCCCAGTTCATGGATTATGATGCCGGGATGGAATATGCGCGCCAGCAAGGTAAGCCCGTGATGATAGACTTTACCGGATATGGTTGCGTGAATTGCCGCAAGATGGAGTTGGCTGTGTGGGCCGACCAGAAGGTGGCGGATATCATGCAGAATGATTACGTGCTGATCACGCTGTATGTGGATGAAAAGACTAAGTTGCCGGAACCTATCAAGGTGACTGAGAACGGGCAGGAACGTACTTTGCGTACGGTAGGTGACAAATGGAGCTACCTGCAGCGCAGTAAGTTCGGGGCCAATGCCCAACCGTTCTATGTGTTGCTCGACAATGAAGGCAAACCGTTGAACAAGTCATATTCGTACGACGAGGATGTCAACAAATATATAGATTTCTTGCAGACTGGTTTGAGGAATTATAAGAACAAGTAATTCTTGTATTGGGAATATCAGGGGATGTATCAGATGAAAATGGTACATCCCTATTTTTTATGGTTGGTTTTTAACGTTATTTTTCATCGGAATGAGCAAGGATTTGGTCGGTTCGCAGTTTGATAAATAGAATGTCGGATTTTTAAATTGGATGAAAAATGAAGAAAGTACATGTCTTATGGTTGTTGGCCTTCCTGTTATTGGCTCCGGTTTTGTTTCAGTCTTGTTCGGATGACGATGGTGAGGTTTATGTATGGTATCCTTATCTCAGTCCGAATGCTTTGGTGACGGTCAAGGGCGGTACGGATTCCTGTTTCTTGCAGTTGGATGATGAGACAACGCTTTGGCCGGTCAACCTGTCTTCTTCCCCTTTCGGAGAAAAGGAGGTGCGGGCTTTGGTGCATTTTACGGACGTAGACGAAGACAGGCATTCCCGTGCGCGTGCAGTCTATGTAAACTGGATGGACAGCATCCTGACGAAAAAAACGGTTCCGGATGCTGCTTTGGTGAACGATTCGCTATATGGGAATGACCCTGTGGAGATAGTAGACGATTGGGTGACTGTGGCGGAAGACGGTTATCTGACTCTGCGTTTCTCTACTTTGTGGGGCAGCAGGGGGATTCCCCATAAGGTGAATTTATTGACCGGGGGCAATCCGGAGAATCCCTATGAGGTGGAGTTTCGTCACGATGCTTGCGGGGATGCGGGGAGTTGGCGGAGCGATGCGCTTGTGGCCTTTGATTTAGGGAAGCTTCCCGATACGGGAGGGCGCACGGTCAAGCTGACGTTGGTTTGGCGGTCGTTCCGGGGAAGGAGGACGGCAGAGTTTGATTATTGTACCCGTAAAAAGACAGGAAACGTGGCAAAACAAATAGAACAAATGCAAAGAGGAGGTGCGTTACGATAGTATTAGGGGACAGATAACCGTTCGTTCAGCATGACGCGTATCGGAGACGAAGGCGAACAGGATTTGGTTCGAGGTATACAGCGGGGCGACCGTGTAGCGATGAAATTATTATATTGTCGCTATGCAGGTTGCCTCACAGCCGTGTGTTCCCGTTATGTGGCTTGTATGGACGATGTGAGAGATGTCCTTCAGGATTGTTTCGTGAAGATATTCACTTCCATTCACGGTTTCGAATGGCGGGGTGAAGGCTCTCTCCGGGGATGGATGGTACGTATTGTGGTGAACGAGTCATTGAAATTCTTGAAGCGCGGCCGGCAGTTGGAATCCCTTGGTGACGGATGGGACGTACCGGACATGGTCGAGGATGAGCCGGATGCGGGGGACATTCCGTCTGAAGTTCTTCAGGAAATGATTTGCCGTTTACCGGCAGGGTATAGGGCTGTTTTCAATTTGTATGTGTTCGAAAGGAAGAGCCATAAGGAGATTGCCGCGATGCTGAATATAAAAGAGAGTACATCGGCTTCGCAACTGCATCGGGCAAAGGCGGTGTTGGCAAAGGAAGTTCAAAGATATAAAGCTCAGGTCAATGGAAGATAAATGGTTGAATGAATGGCAAAAGAAACTGGACGGTTACGAGGTCATCCCTCCCGACGGGCTGTGGGACGGGATAAACAAGGCTTTGGAAGAGCAACGCCTGTCCGTCTCCTCTTCTCGTGGGAGGAGTACCGTATGGCTGCGCTTGGCCGGGATTGCGGCAGCGTTGGCGATAGTTGTGCCTTTGGGAAGGAATGTGTGTCAGCCGGTTTTTATGTCTTTTGCAGACAATCGCATTCCAACCGAAGGCGTTCTTCTTGGGCCGACGGATGCCTTTTGGGCAAAAGTGCAGCGCGTGGAAAAGGAACCATGCCGTCGTAAACCGTCCGGGAAAGATATAGTGGCTTGCGACCGGCCTGCCGTATCGGAAGAAGGTGGGAAGGCTTTAGCTGAAGAGAGAAAAGAACTTTTGGCTGAAAGAGAAAAAACGATTCCTGAAGATAGCCATGGAAATTCGGGAAAGCCTTATCCTGATGGAATAGGCCGTTATCCTGGGTCGGTTCCAAACGTCGGAAAGGTCAAGAAAGAAAGGTCGCATTGGTTGGCTGTGAGTCTTTTTGCATCCAATACTCCAGGAAAATCGGTGATGAATTATGGGAACGGAGGAGTTGTCCTGATGGGAACTATCCCCTCTTGGGGACACCCCGAGGCGATGGAATGTGGAAAATTTCCGGTGACGGCCATAAGGTCTGCCCATCGGTGTGTGGATGGCGTTGTCCCGATGAAACACAAGCAGCCCGTCAGGTTCGGCGTGTCTGCCTGTTATGCCGTAAACGAAAGGTTCGGTATAGAAAGCGGCCTTTCTTATACTTATCTTTCGTCAAGTCTTTCTTCTTCTGGAGAAGATTATAGTTATGAGGTCCGGCAATCCCTGCAATACGTAGGGATTCCCTTGAACTTTAAGGCCAGTTTGTGGAAGAAACGGTGGATGGATTTGTATCTGTCGGCCGGAGGAATGGCCGAGAAGTGCGTGGATGGAGATACGGAAACGGATTATACGTGGAAAGGTCGGATAAAGTCATCTACACATAAGGATGTACGGGAAAAACCTTGGCAATATTCTGTAAATGCAGCCGTCGGGATGCAGCTTAACTTGTCGTCAGTGGTAGGTTTGTATGTGGAGCCGGGAGTGAGCTACTATTTTGATAATGGAAGTTCTGTTTCTAATATCTATAAGGAGAAACCATTGAATTTTAATCTGGAATTCGGGCTTAGGTTTTCTTTCGGTTTGTGACATAAGGCTTGTCCTTTCCGAAGGCCTGATTTGATCCTGTTGCATACATGTTTTTTATTTTGGGAAACTTTTGGTCTTTTCGTTTTGGTAAATTGTATTTATAATCTAATGATTATAAGTATTTTAATTGTTTTGTGGATTGTAAAATCTGGAAACTTTAAAATAAAAACAGCGAGAACACTTGCACGAAAAAAGGAAAAGGTGTACCTTTGCCGTTGTTCAGGTGCCCTGTTTGCCAGTCGGCCGACAGGGTGAAAAGGGAACGGGGTGAGAGTCCCCGACAGACCCGCTGCTGTGAACTCTTTTATACGTTTCATGACATGCTGCATCCACTGTTTCGTCGGGCGAAACGGGAAGGACATGAAACGCGAGTAAGTCAGAAGACCTGCCTGTGACATAGCCGTACGGACTCCGGGGACAAGGGGATGACGGTGGGAACGTAATAAGAAAGATACAAAATTTTAGATGCCGGAGAAACAGGGCTTCTTTTAGAAAAAGGAGGCCGGGACTTTTTCGGCCCGGAAAATAAATGCAATATGATACAGACAGTTGTTAAAAGGGACGGGCGCATCGTGGGTTTCAATGCTCGGAAAATCGGGGATGCCATACGCAAGGCCATGGTACACACCGAGGCCGGTGAGAATGAAGAGCTGATTCATTTGATATGCGAACACGTGACGAACCGTGGCAAGGCACAAATGACGGTGGAGGAGATTCAGGATGCCGTGGAAATGGAATTGATGAAAAGCCGCCGTAAGGATGTGGCGCAGAAATATATCGCTTACCGTAACCAACGCAGCATTGCCCGCAAGGCCAAGACACGTGACATATTTCTGGAAATCATCAATATCAAGTCTAACGACGTGACTCGCGAGAATGCCAACATGAATGCCGATACGCCGGCCGGCATGATGATGAAGTTTGCCAGCGAGACCACCAAGCCTTTCGTAGACGACTACCTGCTGAGTGAAGAGGTGAAAGAGGCGGTCAAGCACAACTATCTGCATATCCATGACAAGGATTATTATCCCACCAAAAGCTTGACGTGCGTGCAGCATCCGCTCGACTACATCTTGAAGCATGGTTTCTCTGCCGGACACGGGGAGTCCCGTCCGGCCAAACGTATCGAGACGGCCAGTATTTTGGCCTGTATTTCCATGGAAACGGCACAGAATGAGATGCACGGCGGCCAGGCTATTCCTGCGCTTGATTTTTATCTGGCCCCTTTCGTGCGTGCCAGTTTCATCGAAGAAGTGAAGGTCTTGGAGGAGTTGAACGCCGAAGACTACTCTCCTTTATATCATAAGGAAGTGGACGACTTTGTCACTCGTCCTCTGGATGGCCTGACCGGCGACGCACGTATCCTCCAGCATGCGATGAACAAGACTGTGGCCCGGGTGCATCAGGCTATGGAAGCCTTTATCCACAATATGAATACCATCCATTCCCGTGGGGGGAATCAGGTGGTGTTCAGTTCCGTGAACTACGGTACGGATACCTCGGCCGAGGGGCGTTGCATCATCCGCGAAATCCTGCGTAGTACTTACGAAGGGGTGGGCAACGGCGAAACTGCCATCTTTCCGATTCAAATCTGGAAAAAGAAGCGGGGCGTGAGTTATTTGCCTACCGACCGCAATTACGACCTTTATCAATATGCCTGCAAGGTGACAGCCCGTCGTTTTTTCCCGAACTTTATTAATTTGGATGCCACGTTCAACCGGCATGAACTGTGGCGTGCCGACGACCCGAAACGTTACCTGTATGAAACGGCTACGATGGGTTGCCGTACCCGCGTCTTTGAAAACCGTTTCGGGCCGAAGACTTCTATCGGACGGGGAAATATTTCTTTTTCAACCATCAACATCGTGCGTCTGGCCATCGAGTGCATGGAGATTGTAGATGAAGAAGAACGTATCGCTCGTTTCTTTGCCAAGCTCGACCACATGTTGGAAATCACGGCCCGTCAGTTGCATGAGCGTATGGAGTTCCAGAAGACAGCCTTTGCCAAGCAATTCCCGTTGGTGATGAGTGCGCTTTGGTTGGGATGCGAGAAGCTGAAGCCCAACGATACGATAGCTCCGGTGATTAACCAGGGGACGTTAGGCATCGGTTTCATCGGTTTGGCCGAATGCTTGGTCGCTTTGACCGGCAAGCATCATGGAGAGTCGGAAGAGGCACAGCAGCTCGGCCTGAAGATCGTGACCTATATGCGCGACCGTGCTAACGAGTTCTCGGAACTCTACCAACATAATTACAGCGTGTTGGCCACTCCGGCTGAAGGATTGGCCGGAAGGTTCACCCGGGGCGACCGCAAGCAGTTCGGCGTTTTACCGGGTATTACCGACCGTGAGTATTATACCAATTCCAACCATGTGCCGGTGTATTACAAGTGCAGTGCCCGTCATAAGGCCGAAGTTGAGGCACCGTATCACGACCTGACGCGGGGCGGTCATATTTTCTACGTGGAAATCGACGGGGATGCCACCCATAATCCGGAAGCCATCATGCGCGTGGTGGACATGATGGACAAGTATAATATCGGCTACGGGTCGGTAAACCACAACCGTAACCGTTGCATGACTTGCGGGTACGAGAATGCCGAACCGGAGATGAAAGTGTGTCCCAAATGCGGCAGTGGGCATATAGACCGCCTGCAACGCATTACCGGTTATTTGGTCGGGACGACAGACCGTTGGAACAAGGCCAAGTTGGCCGAACTGAATGACCGTGTGGTGCATGAAAACCGATAAACGACGATGATTTCAGTCATAAAGATTGTTGAGGACACAACGGTGGACGGACCGGGATTCCGTACGACGGTGTATGCTGCCGGGTGTCCCAATGCCTGTCCCGGCTGCCATAATCCACAGTCGTGGGACATCGGGGCCGGAATCCTGATGACGACGGAGGAAATCATGCAGGTCATCCGGGCCGATGAGTTTGCGGACGTGACGTTCAGCGGTGGCGACCCGATGTTCCAACCGGAAGGATTTGCCGAACTGGCAGAAGCCGTGAAACGGGAGACCGGAAAAAACATCTGGTGTTATACCGGTTATAAGTTCGAACGGTTGCTGCACGACCGGCGGCAGGCTGAATTGCTGCAATACATTGATGTGTTGGTGGACGGGCCATACGTGGAATCCTTACGCGACCGTGACGCGTTGTTTCGCGGTAGCCGCAACCAACGGCTGATTGACGTGCAAGCTTCTTTGCGCGAGGGCGAAGTCGTTTTGTACGCGCAATGAGATAATAGGGCTGCATTCTAATACGCATCCCGCCACGTTCTTATCGGGGGCGTGGCGGGATGTGGTCGTTTATAGATGGGTATGGGAACAGAGTTGTTTTACTTTACCAATACTTTGTTTCCTTTGATGACGTACATGCCTTTTTTCAACCCGTTCAGGGCTTGTGATGCTTGTACGTTTTGTCGCACGAGCTGCCCGTTGATGGTGTACACGTCCACAAGGGAATCTTCCGTTGCTACTACTTCCTTGATGCCGCTGCCCGAGGTCGTGTTCACGTAGAGTGCTACAGGCTGTTGCCCGTTGGTGTAGCAGGCGAAACGGGGCGATGAAGCGTTGTATTGGATGGTGCGGCTCTTGTAGGCGTTGTTCTGTATGAAAGCCTGTCCGCCGCTTACGGTGATGGTCCACTGTGCGTTTTTGCTGCCGGCCTCGCCTGAGTTGTGCAGCTTGTTTTTGTCTGAAGTCAGCGACAGGTAAGCTTTTGCGGTGGCATCATACAGGGTGTAGGCACCTTCCTGGCCGCCGAGGATGACTTGGAACGGCTGTCCGTTGCCGTTTACTTCCGTGCGGATTTGGCCTGTTTCGATGGTAACGTCCTCGCAACTCCTGAAATCATTTTGAATGGCTCCCATGGCCTTGTTCTTGTCTTCGCACACTATCAGGTAACGTTTGCCTATTTCAAGTGCGTCTGTCGAATTTACTTTTTTGAACGTCTGTACGCCTTCGTCCGGAAGGGTGCTGACAATCGTGTAGGTCGCGCTTACCGTTTCGCTAATCTTGTCCTCTTTCATGGCATAAGCCTCGATGGTGGTCGGTTCCGTGATTTCCACATAGACGGGCGATTCTTCCGTGCGCAGGCTTCCGCCATTGAGGGAATAGACTATGTAAGCAGCCGGGGTGGTGGTGCTTATCGTGACCGTAGTGCCTTTGTCCACGCTGCCTGCAGACGGCGTGAAGGTGGGATTGGCCACGTCATCGGGGTTCGGAGGGGTCACTTCACCTCCACCGTCGTAATTGTCGGGGTCGAAAGGAATGCCGGTTTTGCTGCCCCATACATATTGTTCCAGTCCGGGGAAGTCGATATAGGGGTTGCGGTTCTTCTGTATTTTATACACCGCATTGTTGCGGGCAATCTCTTTAGGGCTTACGGGGTCTTCGGCTGCCCAACGCAGCAGCATGTCGAGTGCCCATTTGGCATAGGCCGGATAGCTGTTGTGAGCCAACATGTCGCTGTTCCATGTGGCGATGCGGTCTTCATAACAGGTGGCCATATAGAAGTAGGAACGTGCGAAGTCGCCCTTATATTCATCGTCGGGTTCAAACACGGTGCCGCTGTAACCCGGAGACGTGCATTTGCCAAGCTTGCTGTATCCGCCATTGGATTTATATTGTTCTCCATTGGTCTCGCCGAAAGGGTAGTTGCCACGTCGGTTGTTCACATAGCCGTCTGTAGGATACAGGTGGAACAAGTCGGTGTACATCGGACTGGCGTCGTTAAACCAACTTTTGGGGAATGAGTGTTCTCTGTTGTAACAATCTCCTTCATTCTTGTAAGTGCCGCATTGGTCACTGGTAAAAGTGAAATCTGTGGTAGAAGAGTACATGTCCCATACTTTTCCGTCTTCTCGCCGGTCGGTACTTTGCATGTCGGTCCACAGTTGCTTGTAGCTTCGCGCCGTATGGTCGGTGATAATCCGGTACAATGCCGTTTTCAAGGATTGGCCCTTGTAGCCTGTGGCATCCGTGTAATAGCCGGACGGAGCTTGTGCCCATAATTGGATGAGGACGCATAGGAGCGTCCAGGAAGTAAATAGTCTTTTCATGACTTATGGTTTTTATGATTTAAATGTAAAAGTATGGAATAAAGTCATAGAAGAGTACGGCGTACAGCGTAATTTATGTTAAACTGCGTGCGGAAAGTTCCGAAATAACCTTTAGCTCGGACATTTTGTAAACCAATCGTATTTTCTGCAGGATGGAATAAGAAAGGCCGCCTTTTCGGGGCGGCCTTGGGTATGCGGATATTGCCGGATGAGGTCTCAGTCGCGGTTGGCGCGTTTGCGTTCCGTGTGGTCAAGAATGATTTTACGCATGCGCATGCTCTTGGGCGTTACTTCCACGTATTCGTCTTCACGGATATATTCCAAGGCTTCTTCCAAAGAGAGGATGGTGGCCGGCACGATGCGGGCCTTTTCGTCGGAACCCGAAGCGCGCATGTTGGTCAGCTGCTTGCTTTTGGTCACATTCACCACCAAGTCTTTCTCGTGGATGTGTTCTCCTACGATTTGTCCTGCATAGACTGCGTCCTGCGGTTCGATGAAGAACTTGCCTCGGTCTTGCAGGTTGTTGATGGCGTAGGCGAAAGCCGTTCCGCTTTCGAGGGCAATCATAACCCCGTTGCTGCGACGGCTGATGTCGCCTTTATATGGTTGGTATTCTTTAAAACGGTGGGCCATGATAGCTTCGCCCTGGCTGGCCGTGAGCACGTTGGTGCGCAGCCCGATGATGCCGCGCGAGGGAATGTCGAATTCGATGTCCACGCGGTCGCCCCGTGTTTCCATTGAGGTCATTTCACCTTTGCGGCGGGTCACCATGTCAATCATCTTGCTGGAGAACTCTTCGGGCACGTTGATGGTCAGTTCCTCGATAGGTTCGCAACGCTGTCCGTCGATTTCCTTGTAGATGACTTGGGGTTGCCCTACTTGCAATTCGTATCCTTCGCGTCGCATCGTTTCGATGAGCACAGAGAGATGGAGCACGCCGCGTCCGGCTACAATCCAACGGTCGGTGTACCCGTCCGGCATGGAAACGCGCAGGGCGAGGTTCTTCTCCAGTTCTTTTTCCAACCGTTCGTTGATGTGGCGGCTAGTGCAGAACTTGCCTTCTTTGCCGAAGAACGGCGAGTCGTTGATGGTGAAGAGCATGCTCATCGTCGGTTCGTCGATGGTGATGGTGGGTAGCGGTTCCGGGTTTTCGTAGTCACAGATGGTGTCACCGATTTCAAAATTCTCCAAACCTACGATGGCACAGATGTCGCCCGATGACACTTCGGTGGCTTTTTGCCGTCCCATGCCGGTAAACGTATGCAGTTCTTTGATTTTGGTCTTTTCACGGCTTCCGTCACGGTGGCAGATGGTGATGTTCATGCCCTCTTTCAGGGTGCCCCGGTGTACGCGTCCCACAGCGATACGCCCGGTATAGTTGGAATAGTCCAATGAAGTGATGAGCATCTGGGGCGTGCCTTCTAACTGTACGGGTGCCGGAATGTGTTCTACGATTTGGTCGAGCAGGTAGAAGATGTTGCCTGTCGGGGTTTTCCAGTCCTCGCCCATCCAGTTGTTTTTGGCAGAGCCGTAGATGACGGGGAAGTCAAGTTGGTCTTCCGTGGCGTTCAGGTCGCACATGAGGTCGAATACCATTTCGTATACTTCTTCGGGACGGCAGTTCGGCTTGTCTACTTTGTTGATGACCACGATGGGCTTCAGTCCGATTTCGAGTGCCTTTTGCAACACGAAACGTGTCTGGGGCATCGGGCCTTCAAAAGCGTCCACCAAGAGGATGCAGCCGTCGGCCATGTTTAACACGCGCTCTACCTCTCCGCCGAAATCGGAGTGTCCCGGAGTGTCGATTATATTGATTTTCGTACCTTTATAATTAATGGAAACATTCTTGGATAGAATGGTGATACCGCGTTCACGTTCCAGTTCGTTGTTATCCAACATCAATTCGCCTGTCTGTTGATTTTCGCGGAACAGGTTGCCCGCCAACAGCATCTTGTCCACCAACGTAGTCTTTCCGTGGTCTACGTGGGCAATAATAGCAATGTTTCTAATGTTCTGCATACTTTTTACCTAAAATAATATGGCAAAGTTACTACAAATAATTGGAAAAGTGCGGAATAGGGGCAAAAAAATGAAAGAAACTTTTGGCGTAAAGGGAAAATGTAGTACCTTTGCAACCGCTAAGAGTATTAATGGTTTTAAAAACTTAATTTTATGTATTTAGACTCAGCTAAGAAGCAAGAAATCTTTGGACAGTACGGGAAGTCTAACACTGATACTGGTTCGGCAGAGAGCCAGATTGCATTGTTTTCATACCGTATTTCCCACTTGACGGAGCACATGAAGCAGAACCGTAAAGATTATAGTACTGAAAGAGCTTTGACTATCATGGTAGGTAAGCGTCGCGCTTTGTTGAACTACCTGAAGGCTCGTGATATCGAAAGATACCGCGCCATCGTCAAGGCTTTGGGCTTGCGTAAGTAATTCGCATGCCGCACTGAAGATTTTAACCGCTTTCCCTTGTGGAAGGCGGTTTTTTTTATTACTTTCGCACGCGAACCAGAAATTTAATTTTATATTATAATATAGGAAATGAATAAAATAAAGAATTATTTGCCGGACGCGTTGGCTGTGGTGTTGTTCATCGCGATAGGCTTTTTGTATTTTTTCCAACCCGTGACAGAGGGGTTGGTTCTTACAGGGCACGACCATAGTGGAGGTGTCGGTGCGGGAGTGGAAATGCAAGAGTATTATCAACGTACCGGGGAGCGGACACGTTGGACGAATGCCTTGTTTTCCGGAATGCCAACTTACCAAATGGCACCGAGTTATGATTCTACCGACACTTTGGTCGGTTTGCAGAAAGTCTACCAGTTAGGACTGACCGGTGTGGCCATGTATGTTTTCGTCATGTTGTTGGGCTTCTATATCCTGCTGCGCGCGTTTGACTTCAAGGTATGGATGGCTGCGTTGGGTGCCATACTGTGGGCCTTTTCTTCTTATTTCTTTATTATAATAGGTGCCGGACACATTTGGAAAGTAATGGCTTTGGCTTATATTCCGCCCACGATAGCTGGTTTGGTGTTATGTTACCGTGGTAAATATTTGTGGGGTGGGGTGGTAACGGCTTTCTTTTTGGCTTTGCAAATCATGTCCAACCATGTGCAGATGAGTTACTACTTTTTGCCGGTAATGGGATTGATGGCTTTGGCCTATCTGGTTCAGGCTGTGAAAGAAAAGAAAATGGCCGGTTGGTGCAAGGCTACCGGAATGTTGATTGTGGCCGGGCTCCTTGGGGTGGCTATCAATTCATCCAACTTGTACCATACCTACCAATATAGTAAGGAAAGCATGCGAGGAAAGAGTGAATTGGCATATAAAAACAAGCAGGACCCCGGCAACCAGACAAAAGACGGATTGGAGCGTGATTATATTACGCAATGGAGTTATGGCATCGGGGAGACATGGTCGTTGCTTATCCCTAACGTAAAAGGAGGTGCTTCTCTACCATTGACTGCCAGTGAGAAAGCCATGGAGAAAGCCAATCCGCAATATACACCTGTTTATCAAGCCCTGACACAATATTGGGGGGAACAGCCAGGTACGAGCGGGCCGGTGTATGTGGGTGCTTTCGTGATGATGCTGTTCGTCTTGTCCCTTTTCGTACTGAAAGGCCCCATGAAATGGTGCCTGTTGGCTTTGACGGTGCTTTCCGTGATGCTTTCATGGGGGCGTAATTTCATGGGGCTTACGAATCTCTTCCTTGATTATGTCCCGTTGTATGACAAGTTCCGTGCTGTGGCTTCCATTCTGGTTGTGGCTGAGTTCACCATCCCGTTGTTGGCTATGTTGGGGCTGAAGGCCTTGTTGGAACAGCCAGAATTGCTGAAGGCGAAACTTAAATATGTATATGCCAGTTTTGCCTTGACGGGAGGCTTTGCGCTCTTGTTCGCTTTGATGCCTGATGTATTTTTCGGCAATTATATTTCTACGGCAGAAATGTCCATGTTGCAGGATGCTACGGCCAAAGGGTATATTCCCGGCGACATGTTAGGCGGCATATTGGGTAATTTGCATGAGATGCGTAAGGCCGTAGTGGTAGCCGATGCCTGGCGTAGCTTCATTATCATAGCGATAGGTTTATTATTGCTTTTGGCTTATAATGCCAAAAAAGTCAGTGGCGGCGTGTTGGTCAGTGCCGTGTTCGTGTTGTGTTTGTTTGATTTGTGGCAGGTAGACAAGCGTTATTTGAATGACGGGATGTTCAGCGAGCCGGTGTCGGCTGCCACGAATGTGGTGCCTAAGACACCGGCGGATGAGTTTATCCTGCGCGATAAGGACAAGGATTACCGTGTGATGAACCTGGCCGGAAGTCCTTTCAATGAAAACAAGACTTCTTATTATCATAAAAGTATCGGTGGTTACCATGCGGCAAAACTTCGTCGTTATCAAGAAATGATAGAGGAGCATATCGCACCAGAGATGGGAAAATTCGCTCGTGCCGTGGCTGCTGTTCGTGGCGATTTGTCAAAAGTGGACGGGGATACGATATTCCCGGTGTTGAATATGCTTAACGTGAAGTATGCCATTATGGGGCAAGAAGGCGGGCAGACTTTCCCTGTGCCCAATCCTCATGCAAACGGCAACGGGTGGTTTGTGAAGGAGGTTCGTTACGTGGCCAGTGCCGATGATGAAATTTTAGGTTTACATCAAGTAAATCCGAAAGGGATAGCGTTGGTTGCCGGTAAATATAAGGGTATATTGGGTGTGGCAGAAGGAAGCCAACCGGTGGATTCTGCAGCAACGGTGAGGCTAACCTCATACGATGCCAATGCTTTGGTGTATGAAGTCAATTCGTCGAAAGGAGGAGTCGTTGTCTTTTCTGAGATCTATTATCCCGGATGGCAAGCCACGGTGGACGGTGAACCGGTGGAAATCGCTTGTGCCGATTATATCCTACGTGCCATCAAGGTGGCTCCCGGAAAGCATACGGTGGCTTTCAAGTTTGACCCGAAGAGCCTGCACGTGACAGAGACGGTGGCCAATGTCTCTTTGGTTCTGTTGATGTTGGGTATGCTTTTTTTGTTGGGACGTGAGGTTTGGAAAAGGAGGAAAGAGACTCAAAAGTAAGTTTTGTGGTTTGAAGTTAAGAACTGAGAGAAGAAGCGGAGATGGTTTTGAGAAAGATAAGAAATCATTTCCGTTTTTCTTTTGGTGTAGGAGTTTAATGATGATTGACGGTGGTGGGGATTTGGGGAGGTTAAACGGGTGTTTTTTGGAATTTGATTTCATTCCGTAGATACCAAAAAGAAACTTGTAAATCGCTTCTAATTCGTCTTCTTCTTTAAAAATTTGTATTTTTATTGCATATTTATACTGTTAGTTTGTCTTTTGATAAATTTCTTTCCATTTTTCTTTTGTTTTAGTGTTTTTATATATAAATTTACAGCCATAAAGTTGAAAGTCTAAATATCGGGATTTAGAAAAAGGTTATTGCGATATATCAATAAGAAGAGTATAATCTATAATTATTAATTAAAAATATCAGTATGAGGAAGATGTTTACTTTGGAAATGAAAGACTATCTGATGAGGATGGTTCTTTTTGTGACAGTGTGTATGGTGGGTGTTGGAGGATTGAAAGCTGCCCCCGGATTGTCAGCTGATGATCCTTTGATCTTTGAAGGTGGAGAAGAATATGATGTTTCGGGAAGTTATTTTAAAGATTTGTATGCTACGTTTACGGCTCCTTCGGACGGAGTATTGACTTTGACATTTGATAGTACCGATCCTTTGGATTTATATACGGATAATACATATCAAACGATGGTGGAGCCACGTCTTGTTTACAATAATGGGGTTTGCGAATTGGAAGTAAAAGCCGGGATTACTTATTATTTTCACCGTTCTTTTATGTTGAGCGCACGAACCATTTCTGTGGAATTTGGAAAGGAAGCTGTTGCTTTGAAGTTACAACGAGTTTCTCCAACAGAGGGTGAGACATTGTTTGTTTCCAATGCTACAGTAAGTTTCACTTTCAATAGGGATGTTAAAATGGATGGGGCTACTCTTACAATTGGAGGAAAAGAAAAGTCTATTGATGCGGTTTCGACATCGTCTTCTGTACAATTTGACCTATCTGCCATTATGATGGAGGCATACAATGATGGAATCCTAAAGGAAGGAGATGATATGCTCTTAACTTTGAAGGGAGTACGGAATGCGAATAAAGAAAGTGATATTTATGGAGAAGACGGGACTTGCTCCTTGACTTTAAAAGCAGCAGCAAAACCTGTGGTTCTAAACAGTTCTGTAAATACGCCTGGAAATGGAATGGATATATTTCATTCTTATATTATGTCTGGGGGCGAGAATGTTGTACAGTTGAATTTTGATGGTGCTTTGGATACAGAGAAGAAACCGGTTGCAACATTAATATATGGGGATATAGAAGCGGAGAATGGTTTTTATCAAGAAACCTTAGATGCACAATTCTTAGGTGAAAATACTGTAACTGTAGATTTGAGCGGAAAATCGCGTCGGCATAAAGATATGCTGCCGAACTATTCCGGCGCTGCCTTTGGAACTATTTCTTTGAAAATTGCAGGGGTGTATGCAGCTGACGGACAACCTGTTTATTCTGGTGCTCAATCCTCAGTAGGTTCTTGTACGTTTCAATATGCCTATGAGGAAGTAAAGGTGGATATAGCTGTGGCTTTTGATGACTTGGCAGAAAGTAATTCTATTGACGGATTAGACTCATTAACAATTTGGGTTCGTGGTGATGAATACTTGCATTACACTGGAGTGCAGTTTGATTTTATGGTAAATGGTCAAGTTAATTCTATTGTAGAGAAAGATATTAAGAAAAAAGCGGATTCTGAAGAAGAAGGTGCCTGTATATTAAGAGTATGTGTACCGAAAAGTGATGCCGATGCCAATTCGGAGGTAAAGGTCAGCTTTGTTGGCCTTGAAGCAGCTGACGGCGGGGATTACTCCGCAGATTTTTCTGCTGTTTTCACAACAGTAGGAAACTTGGTAAATGTACCGGATTTGATACTCACTCCAGTGAGCGGTTCTACAGTGGAAAATATTAAAGAGGTATTAGTTGGTTGTTCTGAGGGTATTCGCGTGAATGCAGACAACAAGGAGAAAATACAGATATGGGATAGAATGCGGAACGTAGTAGCTACAGCGGTAAGTATGGAGCCTGTTATTCCGGAAGATGAGAAGGAAAATCCGGATTACATACCGACAGAAATAAAGGTGGTTTTTGATAATGAAGTGAAGCTCCCCGGAGCTTATATGGTGAATCTTCCGGCAGAGGCATTCGTTTTAGGAAATCAGACATCTATTTTAAGTAAGGCAACCCTTGTGGATTATATGATTATAGGGGAAGTTGCGAAAGATTATGTTCCGAGCGAAGTTGTAGCCGAGACAGAAGGAAGTACAGTGATAGGTTTTACGATAAAGACACCAGAATGGGTGACTTTGGATGAGAATTTTGACACAGAGAAAATCAAGATTTATAATTCGAATACTCAGGAAGAAGTTGTGGGTGGAAAATCGGTAAGTTATGCAGCAGCTTTTGAAGATTTTAGTATCGCATTGGAGAATCCTCTCACAGAGAAAGGTACTTATACGTTGTTTATTCCGGCAGAATTGTTTGGAAATGGTTCTTGGATTCCCGGTTCTACAGAAGGGTCTTGTAATCCGGAATTAACTTATACGATAGTTATAGACGAGAATGGGGTGACAGTCGGAGTAAATTCAGTATTGACTGAAATTGGGACAAAAGTAACGGTGTACAATCTTAATGGTGTACGTGTGCTTTATAATGCAGACCGTGATGCATTGAAGGCTTTAAGAAAAGGAATTTATGTCGTGAATGGAAAGAAGGTGGTGATTAAGTAATCACTTTCTATAATTAAGGATACGATGGGGAGTTTTGTCGAAAGGCAGAACTTCCCATTCTGTTTTCTGAAATCTATGCAGTAACTTCCTTATGTAGGAGGATTTTCTTATTTTTGCAAAGAAAAATAGGAATGTATTAATCATAATAATAACGAATGAATTTAAAAAGACTTTTGTATGCGGCTTTGTTTTGGGGCGCAATGGTAGGCGGGGTTCAGGCGGGACACCCGTTGGTAAGGAAAATCGGTGAGATGCCCGTGCGTACTGGATCTCCTAAGATTCCGGTGGTATTGGTACAGTTCAAGGACAAGCTCATGAGTGAAACGGATCCGAAAGCGAGTTATACGGCACGTCTTTCGAAACCAGCCACGATTGAAGAAGTAGAATCCGGGAGTGGTACAGCATTTCAGTATTTTGCAGACCAGAGTGACGGTAAGTTTACGCCGGAATTTGTCGTAATCGGTCCTGTCACGTTGGACGAGAAGGCTGCTTATTATGGTGCAGATGGAAAAACGATGAAGGATGAGCACGTTGGGGAGATGATTACGGAGGCCATCCAAAAGGCGATAGGAACCGGTGAAGTGGAAGACTGGGCTGAATTTGATAGTAATTCCGACGGTCTGGTAGATGCGCTTTATGTACTTTATGCAGGAGAAGGACAGCATGCCCTTCCTGCTCAGACAGATTTGGTATGGCCGCATACATCATCCCTCTCTGAGCGTGGTTATACGAGTCCGGAAGTTGCAGGCTTGAAGTTTAACTCTTATTCTTGTACTAACGAAATGTTGAATGGGCAGTTAGATGGAATAGGGACATTCTGTCATGAATTTAGCCACCAGTTAGGTCTGCCGGATTTTTACCGTACGGACGGAGTTGTGGTATCGGAGTTTGCTATGGGGTCATGGTCTTTGATGGACTATGGTAGTTATGCACTCGACGGACGTCGTCCTGTGGGCTATCGTGCATTGGAAAAGGCCCATATGGGATGGATTGATTTGCAGGAGTTGGATGAGGCTACGACTGTGAAGAGCATGCCTTCTACGGATTGGGGAGGAATGGCTTTTAAGGTTGTGAATTCTTCTCCTTCAGCTAAGGGAAATGAGTATTTGGTGTTGGAAACGATAGATGATCGTGGATGGAATAAAAGTTGTTTAGGAAAAGGTCTGTTGGTGACTTATGTTTGTTTGCCAGATCCTACGGTGTGGGAGAATAATACAGTAAATAACGTCTCTTCATCGGCCTTCCGGGTGAAAGTTATTCCGGCAGATAACGCCCGTCCTTTGTTGGTGAGTGGAAAGAATGAGGCAGAATATGAAGCCAGTTTGATAGGAGATACTTATCCGTGGAACGGTAACGATGAACTTACGGATACTTCTATTCCGGCTACGGAAATGTCTTTTGGGCTTGCCGGGACGTTAGGGAAGCCTATTACTGATATTGTATATGACGAGGTATCCCAGACTGTTTCTTTTGATTTTATGGGGGGAAGTGAGGAACATGTGATTACGATAATACCGAGTGTGCCTATGGATGAGAAAGTTGGTTATACTACATCGGGAGTTTGGTATCGGATGGATGGAGTACAAGTAGAAAAGCCCATGCGTAAAGGAGTATATCTTTATCGTGGGGCAGATGGTCGTGTGATTAAGAGGTTACTTAAGTAACATTGTGAGTGGTAAAAAGCATGGCGTCCTGGAATCAGGACGCCATGCTTTTCATTGTCATTGAAAGGAGATTTATCGTTTCAATTGTAATTGACGGAAAGCTTCTACTGTCCCTTGTTTATTGCCGGCTTGGTCATAGGCTGTGACTACTACTCCGTCCATTTCTATTCCATCGGTGAAAGTGGAGTCCGCTGTAAAATTACATTCGTAACCCTCAGGAGTACATTTTAATGAACTTGTGTAGCTGATTTTACGCTTTTCCGTATCGAAGGAATAAATGGTTCCATCGGAACTGATACCGTTCAAATAAATCTTGTAGCTATCCTGAAAGAAACCTAAATCTTCTCCCATTTTAAATGCAAAAGAATGTTCGTCGGTTTGTTGGGCTTTCAATACCAGATTCTCAGGCATGCCTGTTACGGAAATTGTTCCATTTGTATTCCTGTCTAGTGTCACATTGCATGTGGTAGGTTGGTTTCTACTGTTAATAAAATGGGCAGTCCACTCTCCCATCAGGTCATCTACGCTGTATTGGTAAAGAGAGGTGGTGAACTGTTTGTTCATTTTCTCACAGTCGATGTTCACGGATGTATGACGTGGGAAGCCACTCAGGTTCTTTTTGAATGTGAATGTGATACCCTCTTCATTTTTTTCGTAACTAACCCAGTCTGAACTTATATTAACTGTGTACTCAAAAGCCGAAGTAATTGAAAGGGAAACGGCATTTATGGAATCTGTTGCATGGAGGCCTTCAGTTGCTTCTACACGAAAGAATCCCCCTTGTTGGTTGATAGGAATTTGCTTTTGTGTGCCGTCAGCGTATGTTATAGTTACGATTGCATTGCGTCCTTCGATATCCGTATTGTCTTCTACTGTCACGAAAATAGTATCGCCATCTTGTTTCAATCTGCACCAATTGTCTGAAGATACGGCTGTTGCATGTTGCCCATTCAGTAAAATATAACCTTCTGAGGCTGCAGCTTTGAAGTTGATGTCTACGACTGTTACTTGTGGCTTTACGGCTTCGTCGTCATCGCTGCAACCGGTAAAGAAACCGGTTGCAAGCGCACATAATATGATGTTTGTTTTTTTCATCTTCTTCTAATCTTTAATCTTTTTGTTTAAGTTTTATTTCGCTGTATGTGTTCAACACACCGAGTTGTTCGCTAGCTCGGTCTTCACCCTTGAATGCGTAGAACACAAAGCCATTGATAGATGATTCAGAGATACGGCCATTGTCCGTGAATTCAAGAATACGTGGTGTCATTTGGGTGGTGTAGCTGACGATACCGGCCTTAGGCATTAGGTACATGTTACCGGCATTTTCATCCCAAGGGCACAAATGAATGTACGCATCCATTTCACCCTCTTCTTCCGTCGACAATACGACCATGTCCAAATATTGCGTGCGAAACTCAATCATACCCGTAGTACGGTTATATACAGCCTTTACCTTAAATTTCAGGTTTAATGCGCTGATTTGGGTTTGGAGAGTGTCTGTATTTTCCAACCGGGTAAAACTTACGGTTTCAACAGTATCCTTTTGACCAAAGTTGTAAGTATATTCCAAAGTCCATTGGTGTTCAGTATAAAATTCTATAGGAACATAATCTGTTGGTCTCACATATTTCAGTTCGACAGAGTTGTCACTTGTGCTAGTGAAAGATTTGGTTTCATTGTCCCATACGAAATTATCGCATTCCACTCCATTGACGGTAGTAGGGCTGTACAGTCGAATACCTTTGTCTGTGTATGCAAAGGAAACTTTGCGTTTCGTTGTTTCTCCATTGCTTGCCGTTTCGCTGAATGTGATAACATTCTCTTGCGAGAAAGCAGATGGGGTGAAAGTTGTTTCCCCTTTAAAACCAACTAATGTGCCGTATTCTTCGCTTTCGGTACGTATTTTATTGCAAGCTGCGATATAAGCGTCCCAATCGACATCATTAGCCAATTTGGTCATGTGCATGATAGTGCCATGCTTCTTTCCTTTTAGTGTAACCTCATTTTCCCTAGCGTCAGTGATAACGAATTCAAAATCTCCGGCATATCCGTCTACGTCAAGGCCTCCTTTGGGTTCGCTCCAATAATGTATGAGCACGTTGTAGGTAGAGAAAGACAAAACGGGACCTTGGTCTGCAATGAGCGTGAATTTAGACGTGACCCGTTCTCCGGCCTGTGTTTCTGTTTTATCGTTGAAACCTTGTACCTTGGTGTCGGACATGATAGTCACGTCTTCGCCTTCAAATTTCATGAGCATCGTCACACCGCCGATGTCATGGCTTTTACCGCCTGGATAATATTCCAGTTTCCATCCGTTCGTGGCACTGGTGAGCAATGCCTGATAATTGTCCAGTGCCTGGTTGGTGCGGTTGGTGGATGAGTCTTCGAAGATGTCATCTTCGCTGAACAGGCAGGATTGCAGTGTGAATGCCGCCAAGCAAATCAAACTCAATATGCTAAATCTTTTCATTTTGTTTACTCATTATAGGTTTTCCAAATCAAGGTCTTTTATCTCTGAGGTTCTACGTAGTACGACACTTCTGAGTTCGTCGATGTCGATGTTCCAAGAGTTTTGCAAATAGCTCTTTACAATTTCAAACTTTTGGTTGATTAGCTTTGCGCCTTTTTCGCCGCTTTGTTGCAATAGGCTCTCCCAATATGTCTGGTCATTTGTAATATAAGTAGAGATGATTTCTGCAAAGTCTTCATCCGGTTGGTCCATGGCGTAAGGGGTCACGAACCCTTTCCGGTTAGCTGTACTGTCAGCCTGCTCGTTCCATTGGGCACCTACGTATTCGGATGGAGTAATCTTTTCAAAGTCCGTGCTGTAAGGCTTGGTCTGGTGCAAGATATGAGAGAATTCGTGGTGCATGGTGTGGAAGTAATATGCGTTCAGCACTTCCGGGTCGTCGATGTTGTTCTCTATCGTGTTGATGTTATAGAGGATTACCTTTAAGCCGCCTTCCGCTGTTCCCAAAGTACTGGTCTGTGTGTCTGCGTCGTATGCAGCAGAGCCGACGAAAAGGATTTGTTTGGGGACGTAAGTCCTCATGAAATTGATGCCTGCGATTTCATCGTATGCTTCCAACCATACATATTTGATGATTTGAGCCATTATTTTGGATTGGTTCAACCCGGCAGGTGCGAGGTCATAGCTCATATCGGTTTCTATGTCTTCCCATTTATATTTTATTTCTATATTATAGGGGGTTACATAGTTCTTCATCAACCATTTGTCAAACTCGTTGCGTGCGGGTGCTTCAGTATCGAATATGCTTTGGTCTTCTATCTTGTCATCATTACATGATATGGCAGTCAGGCTCAAAGCGAACACTAATAGATAACCTATATATTTTTTCATTTTTTCCTTATTTAAATATATGAATTATTTATTTCTCGGGTTAGGGGTTAGGCCGGCACCGATTACTGTATTCGGGATTTGTAAAGCGCGACGTGGGTCGTCAACTTTCATTTCATCGGTTACGGTAATGATTTGCTTCTCTACCGTTCTACGATAAATCGTAATGCCGTATCGTTTGATGTCCCCCCAACGCAAGCCTTCGTGAAGTGTCAGGATACGGCGGGCATGGAGGATGAAATGAAGCATGTTTTCTTGTGTGCCCGGTTCTATTGTAAAATCAGGATGCAATTCTTTTTTGACGGTAGGCTTCTGCGGAGTATAGTAATCCAGTTTACCGTAGAAGTCATTAATGCCTTGCTCTGTAAGCGCCACTTTAGACGTCGTATAGCTATTCTCCCAAATCTGCATGTCGGCAATAGCTTTGTCATACTCTTTTTTCATGGTATAGGCTTCAGCACGTATCAGCAAGGCTTCGTCTGTGGTGAAGGCTGCCTGTACAATGTTGTAGTAACCTGTGTTGGCACTCGGATCTACGACCTCGAAGTAGAAAAAAGGGTATTTACGGAATACCACTTTGGGGATAGAAGTATAGTTGGCTGCGATTTGTTTGAGTGTAGTGCTACAATCTCCCCAAATACCTGTGGATTCGCTTGTTTCGTTTTTAGAGATTGTCGGGTTGTGTGTGTACCGGTTGGTTGTGGTAAGAGGGCCGTTGTACAATCCCCAATAAGAACGGGCTGTATACAACAGCAAGTTTGCCCGGTTACTAGCATCTACATAGGCATCGGGTTGCAGGTCATCATTCAACGACAAACTTCCGAGGGTTCCCCAATCACGCATTACTAATGCAGGGTCGTTGCCTAAGACTTTGGTGGCATATTCTATCGCCTTGTCATATTGGCAATAGTACAAGTAAAAACGTGCGGCAAAGGCATAAGCTGCCTTGCTGTTGAAGTGGTACTTGGCTACCGAGTAGTTATTGTCATCAATCAATGGCAATCCGGCTTCAAGGTCAGCTGCAATATGCTCGTATGTCTTGCCGATGGTTTCGCGGTCATATTGCGGATTGACAGTTGTTTCCGGCAGTGTGCTGTAAGGGATACCTAAAGCGGTGTTTTTATTACTTTCGCTCCATGCTTCACAGAAGATATAACTGAGCATGAAATGTCCGTATGCTCGGCAAAGTAGGGCTTCGCCTCGCTGTGCAGACAACAAACTGGGGCTGATTCCTTCTGCCTGCAGCTTGTCGATAGCTTCTAAAGCTTGGTTGGCCGTGGCTATGGCTTTATAACAGGATGACCAATAAGTTACAGGCGAGTCGTTACCTGTTTCTTTGGTATCTTTCCATTCGTAGATTTCTCGGCTTAAACGGTCGAAGATTTGATATTTGGGACCATTGTCGTCCGTGTTGTCCGACGAAAATTCGGCCAATAAGTTCCAACTTGTGGTCGGATAGGCTGTAACTAACAGTTTGGTAATTTTTTCCGGGGTATCTAATTCCGTACGGTTATCGGGCATTTCGTCCAAAAAGTCGTTACAGGAAGATACGGTCAGCGATAATGCGGTAAAGGCAATTGCTGTATATTTGAAATTCATCATCATTCTTTTTAAGTTCGTATATGATTATAAACCTAATCTCAGTGTCATGGTAAACTGGCGGGGTACAGGAGAAGCTACACCGCCTGAGTTGACAAACTCAGGGTCTTGTCCGTTCAGTTTCTTGTCCGCATAGAGAAGGCAGAGGTTGGTAGCCTGTAACTTCAGAGAGAGGTTGGACAGTTTTAACGGTTCTATCCATTTCTTGGGAAAGTCATAGGACAAAGAAATCTCTTTCAGACGGATGAAACCGCCTTTTGCTACTCGTTCTGTGGAGTAATTATAAGCGTTATAAGCATATCTTAAATCCGTATTTTCGTAATACTGGCGATAGCTCAGGATGGCCGGTATATTGGTTTTGTGCTCGTCACCCGGCAAGGTCCAACGGTTTTTAAATTCACGCGTCGTGGCTGTCAAATCGCTATAGTTGGCACTGAATACCGGATCAAGACGGACCACGTTGCCACCGGAATAAGTCAGGAACACGTTCAGGCGGAAGCCTTTGTAATTGAAAGTATTGCCCAAGCTACCCATTACGGTCGGGTCGGTAGAGCCTTCATATTTTAGCCAAGAGAAGTCATCACTGTACTGGAAGCTGATGTCCGTGCTAGTAATTTCTCCGTTTTCGTTGTAGAATGTCGGTATACCGTTGCTGTCCAGACCGGCAAACGGAATAGAGAACAGGGAACGTACTGGATAACCGGGCATCGTGAAACCGGTACCACTCACATAGTCCATCATGGTGGCCAGTGCATCCAATTCAGTCACTTCGTTTTTGTAAGTCGAGAAAATGAAGTCGGTGTTCCAGGAGAAGTTTTTGTTTTTGATATTCACGGTCGAGATACTCATTTCGAAGCCATGGGACTTCATGGAAGCCACGTTGGCCCATTTTTTAGTTTCTCCACCCACGCCTTGTGTGTTGATAGAGCCAATCAAGTCGTGGTTGTCACGAGTGTACCAGTCCATGGCCAGATTAATGCGATTATCTAAGAAGCCCAAATCCAATCCTAAGTTCAACTCAGTTTTCTTTTCATACGTCAGTTCGCTGTTCTCTAATTGATAAAGTTGCATACCGCTTTCCTGTATAGACGTGAACGGGCGGAACGGGGTATAGCTTGAGATAATTGCTTTAGAGTTAGATATGCTTGAGGGACCTCGGTCGCCTGTCAGAGAGTATGAAACCTTGAACGCTGCATGAGATATTATGTCTTTGATAGGCTCGAAGAACTTTTCTTCGTCGAGGTTCCATCGCCCGGAGATGTTCCATGTAGGAAGCCAACGGGCGCTACGGCTCTTCCCTAATTTATTTGTACCTTCATAACGTACCGTTCCATTTACGGAATAGCGGGATTGGAATGCATAGTTGGCGTTCATGAAGAAGGCTGCACTGCGCAGACGGTTGTTTCCCATGCCGTAGTAGCTCGAACCTTGTTCGATGAGCTGTTTCAGGAATTGGTAAATATAGAATGGAGTTTCACCCATGGAATATTGCATACCCCATCCGTGGAAATAAGATTGGTTGTAATCCGTAGCGTTGGTTTCCATACCTGCGTAGATATTGGTTAGATGATCTTCTTTCCAAAGGCGGTTCCACGATGCGGAAGCTCGGAAATCGAATCCTTTCGTCTTGTAGTCGGTACGTTTATAGAAACCACCTTCTGGCAGGACTGACATCGGTAATGAATAAGGGTTATCGGGGTCTGTGTACAGTTTGTCGTTTTGGTCGCGGATGATGGCATTGCCCATGGCTCGGTAAGCATTGGCTTGGTTGGCATCATCTTTGACGAACTGTTCGTTGGCAATGGTGCTGTATTTCATGGCACCGAGTGCACTGAATTCCAGTTCGGAAATCGGTTTCCATTTCAATTCTCCTTGGAATTTTAAATCTACGATGTTCAACTCGATATAGTTATTGTCCAATTCATGGAAGATATTGAAGTCTGCATAGTTACGCGTGTAATATTCATTCGGGTCGAGTGTGCGGGAAGTATTTAATGCGAATGAGTAAGGGTTGATGTCAAATTCGCGGCTCACTTCACCGTTGGCGATGTCCGTGCTTTGGCTAGATGTGCCCGGGGCACGTTGCTTACGGTAGGAGGCATTGGACAGCAAGTTCAGTGTGAGCTGTTTGCTGAGATTGAAGGAGGTGTTTAAGTTGGCTGTATAACGGTTCACTTTACTTTGTTTGTACCATCCCGGGTCGCTCATGACACTCAAAGAGGCATAATAGGAAGCCTTATCCGTACCGGAAGACACGCTTACGGAGTGGTTGTGCATGACATTGTTACTAAACAATTCGTCGAACCAGTCCGTATTACGCATTTCTGCAGCGCGTAGGTAAGCGTTACGCGCTTCCGGGGTATTAGACAATCCGAATTGTCCGGTAGCTGCGTCGTAAGAGTTGATTAGGTGCCACATTTTACCGTATACACCACTGTTTGGTGCGTTGTACATACCATTGTCTCCAGTGCCGGAGAAGTTTAACCACCCCTTGTCGGCCATTTCCTTGTATACTGACATCTGGTCTTGCGAATTCATGATGTTGAAGTTCTTGTAACTCGGCTTCATGCGCATGGTGAATTCACCAGTATAGTTGATCTTGCTTTGTCCGGCTTTTCCTTTTTTGGTGGTGACAACAATCACACCAGCCATGGCTCGTGCACCGTAAATGGAGGTTGCAGAACCATCTTTCAGAATTTGGAAACTTTCGATGTCATCGGCGTTCAAGCCTGCGATGGAAGAGCTGATCATGGTTTCCACGTCACCGGTGGCCAAAGCGTCCGCGCTTACTTCAATGGCATCTTCCATGATGACACCGTCCACAACCCATAACGGTTTGCTACTGCCATAAATGGAGGTGGCTCCACGGACACGGATTTTCGGCGCTGTACCGAATGTACCGCTGACATTTTGTACAGATACGCCGGCGGCTCGTCCTTCCAATGAACGGCTGATGTCGGCCATACCGTCTATTTTCATTTTATCGGCATCCAACTTTACGGTGGCACCGGAGAAGAGGCGCTTGTCCATTTTCTGTAATCCGGTCACTACCACTTCACCGAGCTCCTTATTGTCCGGTTGGAGGGTGATTTTAAGGTTCGTTTTAATGGGCACTGTCTGTTTCTTGAAACCGATACTGGAGATTTCAAGGAATTTGGCTGTGGCCGGGATGTTCTTGATGGTGAACTTTCCATCGAAGTCGGCCGATGCACCCATGGTCGTGCCTTGTACTTTCACGTTTGCCCCGATGAGCGGTAGGCCGTCTTCAGCAGAATAAACGATGCCCGATGCTGTTTGGGTTTGTGCATAAGACGCGCCCGCCATTATGCAGAACAGCATACAGAGCATGAGAAGTTTTTGTTTCATCATTTAAAGAGTTGTTATTAATAAATTATTGTCGTTCGTTCTGAAACACTAAAGTACCATGCCCAAAGGAACGGGCATGGTACAATGTGGAGGGTAAGGAAGCAGTTTACTTCACGATGACTTTTTTCACTAAAGTTTGATGTCCGGTAGTCACTTTCACCAAAGTAAGGCCACGGTATCCGTTTGTGCTTAATGAGACAAAGCCTTGGCTTTTGGCTGTTCCGATTAAAGTGCCGTTCAGGCTATACAAATTAATTTGTGCCGGGGCATCTGTGGTAATCTCTACGCCACCGTTTACAACTGCAATTTCGACATTCGGTTTTTCTGCTTGTATGTCAGCTATGGCATTAGCAAAATCCGATACATCCAATTTGGCGCGCGCCGAATTGATGACTTTGCCGCTGTTGGCGTCTATCATCATGGTTACGATCTTACAGTTTTTAGCTTTCAGGACTTTTGCAGGAAGCTTGAAAGTGGCTTCGGCCGTATATTCCTTACCGGCCTCGACATTCGGTTGGATATAACCGGCAGTGCCGTAGAATGTATCACCGACTACGCCTCTCACTACATCTACGAAAGGATAATTACGTACGGTGGCGGCAGAGTATTTACCTCCCTGGCCCCATTCGCCTAAAAGTGGGTCGCTGTTGGAACCATAAGAGTTTCTTTGCTTGCCAATCAGGCTATCTTCTAATATTACAGTAAAGAGGTTTACGTTTTGTCCTTTCACGTTTAGGGCATATTGGTATTTATAAGTCATGTTAATCGTACTGTCTGCCTCTACCTTAGCCTTTGCGATGTCGAAGTTTGCATCGGCGCTTATTTCCATTTCTGCAGCTACATAGTCTAACCAACAAGGATGTGCCGTAGAGGTGAAGGTGGCATTTCCATTCTCATCCGAAGTCATGGCTCCCACAGGGACTTGATTGGTACGATTGACGGTGCCCGAAGGGTATCCTGTGATGTTCAGGAATGCGGCATAGCTTTCAAAGCCAGTTCCATAAGGGTCACCGGAATAAGTATGAAGGCTTACAGGGATGAACAAGTCGCCGTAAACATCTTCCAGATTTTCAATGGCCAGAATGCCTTGCGGACAGTTCGGACAATCCTGTCCGGTACCTTCTTCCAATACAACCCGTTTAACGGTCTGGAAAGACAGGTTCTTTACTGAATAGTGAGGTTCACTTTGTTCTTCATCCAATTGGACAAGGATAGTATATTCGTTTTCTTGGCCGATAACCAAGGGTAATGGCTTGTCGAAGGAGAAGTCATACTTATCATTTTCTTTCAGTTCCAGGTTGCTTTCGCTAATTTGGTCTACCATGTTTCCCTGAGAATCTTTCAAGGTCAGTTCCAAGGTCGAGTAAGTGTGGTCTGGTGTCGTGATTCTGATTTGTCCACTGATTTTTATCTCTTTGGCTTTTACCACCGTTTGGTCTGTGGTCACGCTGATTTGGAACTGTTGGTCTTGTCTCACCAAAAGGTTGTCTACGAATACACAACTTTGGTTTTCATTGCTGTTGACAAAAGCGATGTAGATGTTTTTGCCGGCATAAGGTTGTAGGCTTGCCGTGTGTTCCGTCCAGTCTCCGGCAAGGAAGTCTTCATAGTCTCCCGGAGTTTCGATGCCGGCATATATGGTGTCGCATTCGGCTTTGAACTTGGCGATACGTTCGCTGTTCATTGAAGAAAACTCATCTTCAGTTACCCAAACCAATACATAAAGGCTATCTTTTTTATTCTCCCGGAAACTTTGGGCATCAAATTGCAAATAACATCTGTCGTCCGGGATATAGATATGCGCTGTGACCATCCAGTCGTCAGACCTCCCGACGGGGTCATACAACGAAGTGGAAGCAGCGGCATAGTTATTGGGATCATCTTCATCGCGTACCATGGTCCAAGGATAGTTATCGCTATCGTTGAAATCCATTTTTTGCATTTCCTCCGTGGGTTTATTATGGTCTCCTTCATACAACATGGTCTTAGTGAACCCGTTGTTGAAATCCTCTACGAAGAGTGTATCGTTGTCATAACTTACTTCGCGTTCGAATCCGCCGATGTAGTGCAAGGTGATGGAGTCATTACCATTATTGCCCATGATGTCATATACCGCGTTGCGAGGAACCGTCACTTTGTAGTTGTGTCCCTTAAACAAATTGCGGGCTGTGACAGGGAACACATATAATTTATTGTCTGTGACTCCTAAACGTAAGGTGCCGTCCGGGGTCGTTTCGTCGTCTTTGTAAAGGTAACCGATAGCGTCCTCATTGAGGGATAATTGGGTGTCGAACGTTATGGTTATAGGATTGTTGGTGTAATTCAGCTGTTTTACTTCCGTGTTTTCATACGGAGTGGCAGATACCATTTTTACCGGAACATTATCACGTCCTGTATAAGTGACGGAGAGCTCTTTGTTTTTACGTTCCGTGTCGCCTTTGATGGCGATAGTACCGGCAGAAAGGGTCAGGGTATATTTCACTCCTGCTTGCAGGTTTGTGCTGCGGAAGCTGATATTCAAATCCTTGTCATCCGTTTTAAGACTTAAGATCGTACCCGTTTTTTTCCCGTTTTCGTCCGTAAAGGTCACATTGCTTTTGTCTCCTAATAGTTCTATTTCATAGGGGAATGTAAACGTGACGGTTTTAAGAGACGAGAATTCACTTCCGGCCTTCGGATTGACGATGTAGTTACCTAATAAGTCAATATCTGTGGTTGCTGCATCCAAGGTCTCCGGTAATTCCAAAATATAATTTTCTTTTTGTGGAGCTACGAATACAACGATTTTTTTGCCATCCAGGCTAGTGGCTATCGGTGTTCCTGTATTAGAGAAATTAGTCTCCGTAGAGAAGTTGATGCCATAACGTTGAGAGAGAATCAAAGAAATGGGATACCAATATTCTCCCACGCGCACGCTCCAGTCACGATAAGGATTGGTCGGAGGGGTTGCACCCAACACGATTCCATTACTGCATGCTGTAAAACCGGGCATGTCATCTTGTGCATCGCTGTATAGGGTGAATTTATCCGTTTCTATGTCGTAAACGTAACCTTTGGCTGCATCATTTTCCATGTACGCTTCGCCTGTGATATATCGTCCGTTAGCACTGAGATTGGCTGAGTTGATAAAATAAAGTCCTTCGGCACGCGGTGTCCAAACCGTTTGAGGGCCTTCTTCTGTTGTTTCTGTTGTGGTATCGAAACCGATAGGTTGGCACTTCTTGGTTTGGCGGTCATATACAAAAAAGAAGATACCGGCAGGGCTTACGTAGCTGTATGATATGCAGCCTAATACTTTATTTCCATCAGGGGTTACACCTATCAGACGGCGTTGGTTGTTATTTTCGCCTACCATGTCTTCAAATGGAATGCCGGATAAATCGAGAAGCAGGCCGTCCTGTTGTAAATCCCACATGACGACAGCTTCCATGTAAGTATCTGCGTATAGGCCCCTTCCCACGGCGTAATGGCCATCGGGGGTGATGGCTGTGACTTCTCCACCTACACAGCTGTCGGGTACGGCCAACATGCTCCAACGTTTTTGGGCTGTGATATAGATAGCCGGTTGGCCGTCATAGCTTCCTGCCACCATGCTACCGTCGTCTGTCACGTCATAGGCCGCGCTTGTCAAGTTGGAGTAGTCTTCGCCGGTAAGCAGTTCCGTGACTTGGTTAGAGCTTAAGTCGATAAGTTTGGGAAACATCGTTTTGCTTTCCTCTGTACCATGAGCGGTAGCCCATTTCCCGTTGTTTGAAATGTTAGTAAGGATGGATACATCTTCAAATACAAACGGATGAATGGAGGCTCCTGGAACCCCTTGCGCTTTCGCGCAAAGAAAAAACGCCGCTCCTAATACTGAGAGGGCAATTTTTAATAGACCTTTCTTCATGTTTGGTTATAGATAATTATTAAAATAAAAATATTTTCGAAATAAAAAACTGATTTCCGGCTACAAAGATATATAAAAAAACTATTTTTCTTAAAATTAGGAAAGTTTTTTTGCTAAAAGAATGCTTTTTTTGAGAAAAAATAGTATTTTTGCAATCAAAACTTGTATAGATGAAGATTTTAGTAAGATTCTTTAGCTTGTGCACCCTACTGCTTGTAGCGGCAGCGGTTCGTGCGCAGTTGCCTTCTGTCCAGTTAAAAGATTTGGAAGGCAAGACCGTGGATACTTCCAAGTTAAGTAATGACGGAAAACCTTTTGTGATTAGTTTTTTTGCTACATGGTGTAAGCCTTGTAATCGGGAGCTGAAAGCCATTAGCGAGCAGTATGCCGATTGGCAGGATGAGACTGGTATGAAGGTCATTGCTGTCTCTATCGACCAGGCCCAAAATATTAATAAGGTAAAACCATTGGTGGATGGCGAAGGATGGGAATACGAGGTGTTGCTTGATCCCAATAGCGAGTTTCGCCGTGCCATGGGGGTACAGATGATTCCCCACGTGTTCATCATTGATGGTAAGGGTAATATTGCCGAATCACGTAGCGGTTATACAGAAGGTGCCGAAAGTCATTTGATAGAAAAGATACGTGAGCTGATTGCCGGGAAATAATCTGTTATAATATATAATAAGGTATAATGAAAATAAGCTTAAAGCCAATGGTGCTGTGTGGAGCAGGGCTGTTGGCCTTTGTTGCGAATGCGCAGGAAAGTGGACGTAAGGTCGTTTTGCACGGAAGCGTGCAAAGCGACGTGTTGATTCCGGAAGAAGATGAAAAAATCGGGACCGGAACTTACAGTGATTGGGGGCTGACCAATACTTATGCCGACTTGAATCTGATGAGCAAGTATGTCGATGCGGGTGCCCGGTTGGAATTTACGGAATTTCCTCTTCCCGGTTTTGAGCCGGATTTCAAAGGATGGGGAGTGCCCCACATCTATGTGAAAGGAAAGTTGAAGGGGGTGGATATTACAGCCGGAGACTTTTATGACCAGTTCGGTAGTGGTTTTGTGTTCCGGACCTATGAGGAACGTAGCTTGGGCATCGACAATTCCCTGCGTGGTGCACGGGTCAATGTGACCGGTTTGAAGGGGGTATCGTTCAAAGTGTTGGGCGGTCTGCAACGTCGTTATTGGGATTGGAGCAAGGATTCATGGGTCGGCGGTGCCGATTTGGAATTGAACTTGGAACAATATTCGGCACGGATGCGCGACAAGAACATCACTTGGATGGTGGGCGGTTCTTACGTGCTGAAACATGAAAAGGACGAGGACATCGTCGTGCCGGGTACGAACTACCGTCTGAACCTGCCGGAGATGGTGAGTGCCTTTGATGTGCGTTCACGTTTCCAAAAAGGCGATTACAGTTTGTTGGCCGAATATGCCTGGAAAAGCCAGGACCCGTCTTTCGACAACGGGTATATCTATCATCGCGGCAATGCCCTCATGTTGTCGGGGTCTTATTCCCGGCGTGGCATGAGTGCCCTGTTGCAGGTGAAGCGTAGCGAGGACATGGCCTATCGCAGTCAACGTTCGATGAACGGCAATTCGGTGTTTATCAATAATATGCCTGCTTTTGCCTACCAACATACTTATGCTTTGGCAGCCCTTTATCCTTATGCCACGCAGGCTGCGGGAGGCGAATGGGCGTTTCAGGGAGAAGTGGGCTATAACTTTGCACGCCGTACCCCGTTGGGCGGTAAGTATGGCACGAAGCTGAAAGTGAATTTCAGCCATGTGCGTTCATTGGACAAGGAAGATGTGGATGCTGCCGTGGGTACTTCCCTTTACGGGACGAAGGGCTACAAGTCCAAGTTCTTCAAGGTGGGGGGAGAAACCTATTATCAAGACATCAACGTGCAGATGGAGAAGAAGCTGACCAAAGCCTTCAAGTTGAATTTGATGTACATGAACCAACGTTTCAATGATGCGGTCATCCGTCAGGAAGATAACGGCATGATTAAATCGCATATTGCGGTGGCGGAAGGTAAATACCAGTTCAACAATAAACTGACCTTGCGTGCCGAGGCCCAGTATCTGGCTACGAAGCAGGATGAAGGTGATTGGACCTACGGGCTGTTGGAACTTTCCGTTTTGCCGTATTTCATGTTTACCGTGAGCGACATGTGGAACAACGGAGAGAGCAACGTGCATTATTATATGGGTTCCGTGACCTTCAATTACAAGGCGCACCGCCTGATGGCCGGTTATGGCCGCACGCGTGCGGGCTACAACTGTTCCGGCGGTGTTTGCCGTTATGTACCGGCCACGCGCGGTTTCCAGATGTCTTACAACTTTAATTTTTAACGCATGAAGGTAAAAAACTATATATGGGGGGCTTTCGTAGCCTTGGCGACTTTGGCCGGTTGTGACGAAGTGGACGAGCAAGACCGCTTTATTTCCATGGGTGATGTGGAAGTGAAACGTAACGTTTTGTTGGAGGACTTCACCGGGCAGGACTGCTCCAATTGTCCTACGGCCCATGAAGTGGTAGCCAGTCTGAAGGAGCAATATGGAGATGCTGTCGTGGCTGTGGCTGTACATGCAACAAGTGTTTTTGGAATTCCGGAGGGGGATCCGAGAGGCGGGTTGATGTTACCGGATGGCAATGTCTATTTGTCGCAATGGGCCAATCCTGATAATGTATCATTACCAACGGGAGTTGTGAACCGTAGAGGGGGACTTTGTGATTATTCCAAATGGTCGACGACGGTACGTGATGCATTGGCTGAAGATACCCAGGTACAGCTCTCCATTGAGGCCGATTCTGTGGTAGGGAAGGATAGTATAGCCATCCGCGTCCATTTGGAGCCGGGTGTGACTGTGAATGCCAAACTTCAGCTTTGGGTGACGGAGAATGGTATTGTGGCTCGTCAGCGAAACGGGCGTCAGACCGATCGGAAGTATGTGCATAATCATGTTTACCGTGGTGCTGTGAATGGTGTAGGAGGAGAAGAAGTCTCCTTACAAAAAGACATGTTCTTGGATTTTGAGCGGGGCGTTCAGATTAAGTCTGAATGGAACGTCGAGAATCTTTCTGTCGTGGGTTTTGTATATACGGAAGCTGACGGGGTATTACAAGCAGTAGAGTGTGAAGTAAAGTGATTAAGTATTAATAGATAAAATGAAATGATTATGAAAAAAAATTCTACGATTTTATGTGCATCGCTGTTTGCCGTAATGGGAATAGAGGCGCAGACGCTGAAGCTCACTTACGGTGCGCAGGAGATAGGGAACGGGGCTACGGTCTATTTTGGTGACTATGATAAAGATTATTTGGAATACGATAATCAATATGCCTTTTTCCCACCAATATACTTGACTTCGGATGCTAATACAAATGTTGCTGTGGAAGTGAAATCTTTGGATGAGTCAACCATCGGTTTTTGTGCTTTTGGGGGATGTATCAATACGAGTGCGGAAAACAATTATACGGTTTTGAAGGATGATGACCGTTGTAAGTTGTTTGCAGGAAAAGAGGAAGACTTGTTGATTGAATATTTTGGGAAAGTCGGTGAAACGGATATTACAATTACCAAACGCGTACAGGTTTCTGCATGGGTGCCCGGTAAAGAATCCGATAAAGTTTATTTTACTTTGGTGATGACCAACGATGATGAACTTCTTTCGGTAGACGGTGTGCAGGCAGATAAGAAAAAGGCTGTGAAAGTCAGTGGTAATGTCATTTCTTACAATTTCGCGTCACCGGCAGGTCGTACACTTTCCGTTTACGGTCTGGATGGTGGCAAGGTAATGTCGCAGGAATTGGAAAATGCCAAGGGGCAGATTTCATTAGAAAACCTTTCTGCCGGGTTGTGGCTTTATTGCATTGAAGGTGCGGACGGCAAGGTGAGCGGAAAGATTGTATTGAATCAGTAAAAAGCAAAAAGGTATGAATAATAAGATTTTAAAGGGGACATTTTCCGCAGCGTTGGCAGTTTGTGCTTTGTCGGTTGCAGCGCAATTACCAGTAGCGGGAGAGCATATTTCACACAAGCAGCACTTGTCTTCGTCCAGTCTGAAAGCATTGCGGGCTGCTTCGCCGGTGAATGCCATTAATCAGAAAGGTGCCAGATTGGCTGCGCCTCGTGTGATGCAAACGCAGGAGGCAGTGGATGTGTACAATGTAATGACGCGTGATACCCCCTCTAAGCCCGGTGCGTTTTATTCTGTAGATGCAGGCTATTATAATTTGGTGCCCGGATTTGCATTGACTATATTGGAGGATGACTCTGTTGTGTATGCGCGTAGGGGGATTTTGGGTTATCCCGACCGTGACCTCCATTTTGCCAACCGTTCCAAAGAAGGTACTTTTAGTGCTTTTGAGTGGGACTTCGATGGGGACAAGTTCTCGGAAGATACCGTATTGATGCATCCTTATTTTGCTAACAACGGGGTATATTTGAATACACCGAAACTGACGGCTACGATGAATGGTGTGGATTCTGTTTATCAAATGGGCTATAGTCAGGATTATGTAGACCAGACCAAGTTCCTTCCGGGTATGGTAGCTCTTTCGGGAATGGCTTACGTTTACAATGTGGATGTAGATGCTGAGCCGTTTGTGAATACCTTTTATTCTGCCCTTAGTCCTACGGATCCGTGGGGAAACGGTAATATGCTTTTTGGATGGGACACGGATATGCAACCGGCTTATGTGGAACTTTTTGATGCGCCTAAGGACGGGGCTGTGGTTTTGTGGGGAACTCATTTTTATGTGTTGACTCCGACAACTGTGGATTTAGGTAAGAAACGTTTTACTGTGAGTTGGGCCGAATACGATTCAAAAAAGGATGAATGGGTCTTGGTAAAAGAGTTCAAGGACGTGAAAGCTAAATTGGATCGTGACCTTTCCACCACTACCTTGCGGGTTTGGGAAGTTGCCGTGAATACCGAAACTCCGGAATGTTTGGTGAACAGCAGTTTCTATGTTATGATAGACGGGCCTCAGGACGGTACGAAGTGGGCTTTGCTTTCCCAGTTGGACCGTATGGACTTTACGGATTCTGAGCGCAATACGGCCTATTATGTGCCGAAGAAAGGGGAATATGCCGGTCAAATGTGCCAATATGTGTTGCAACTTCAGAATGGTAACGAAGTGGTGGATTTCAATTATGCTAGCTCTCTTGATATTCATCAGTATGTGGCTACTCCTTATATGATTATGTGCAAGGATAATGCGCGCCTCGATTTTGTGCAAGACACAAACTATGATTTTAGCATAGACGGTGAGACTCAGAAATATTTGATTTTAGATTGGTTGGGTGGAGCTTCAAATGATGTGACGGTATCGGCCACCGTGTCTAATTCTTCGGATGGCGATTGGTTCACAGTGACTCAGCCGGTGGAAGCTGAAGGCAAATCCAATTTGTTTGCTATCAGCATGACGGCACAGGCCAAGCCATGGAATGTGAAAGGCCGCCGTGCCACGCTGACGCTGACGGATAATAAGGGCTTTTCGCGTGACCTGACGATTTACCAAGGAGATCGCAGTGCTGCCGACGACGCTTTGTCCGTAGAGGCAGTCAATGCCTCCGGCCGGGTGGACGTAACGGCGGCGGGAGAAGGTTTCGACGTGATTTATCCGTCTTCGTACAACCGTTTGGACGTATATGCCACTTCTGGACAGCTCGTGGGTACTTACGCTTTGTCTGCCGGCGGTTCTGCCCATATTGCGGCAGCTTCATGGCAGAAAGGAATTTATGTGTTCCAATTTGCCGGAAACGAAGGCACGCAGGTCGTGAAAGTTTTGAAGAAGTAATTACGGTCCGGTTTCGGGCTTATCCTCATAAAGGCGGGGCATACCATCCAAGTATGTCCCGCCTTTGTGTTTGGAGGATTAAGACAGCGAACAGAAAAAGGGAACTAAAAACGGGACGGTGAAATCGAGGGCAAAACCGTGGAAAATGGAAAGCGGGACAAACTGGTTGCCGCAGCATCCGGCGATGATGGGGAGCGTCGTGTCGCCCGTGGTGGCACCGCCTTGGCTGATGGGAGCCAATGGCCCGAACATGCGATATAGCAGGGGGGCGCCGATGAGTGCGGCCAGTTCCCTGAAGATATTGTACATAAGGGCTATCGTGCCCAGTTCGGCTCCCCTCATTTCCGTGATAAGGATGCTCGAAAGTGAATAATAGCCGAATCCCGACCCCGCTGCCAACCAGTCAGCCGGGGTGTGCCGTTGGATGAGCAGGGCAGTGGAAATCGCCCCCAACCAGGTCCCGATGGCTGTTACGACCGGCAATAAGGCTTGCCGCTTGTCTATTTTCCGCAGGCCGTGGCGCATCTCGTCATTTTGCCCGATGCTGAATCCTACGCACCCCAACAGCAGGCAGAGGGCGTAGAATCCCGCTTCCGGTGGCAGGACGGGAATCCAACCTAAGCGGGTGCCCGAAACTCCAAAGGCAAAGAACCCTACGATGACCATGCTTTCGCCCGTCTGTTGCCGGATGGAGGGCTTCGGGGAAATGGGAGAGGAACTTGCTTCTGACAGGGAATTTGAGAGACCCGTGTTTTTGTTTTTCGGATGTTTTTGGAGGTACTCCCAAAAAGCCCATGACAGTCCCATGCAGCCCGCGAAGGAAGCCACGGTAAGGATGAGGGCTTCCAAGCCCAAGGTGCCTAATTGGGAAATCAAGTCCGGATTGGCTCCGACTTCGCATCCCATCAGGAACAACAGCAACCATACGGACCAAGTGGTAAGCCGTCCTACGGCTCTGAACGGATGGCGGCGCAGCACGTAGCCTATCGCCGCGCTGCCCCATAAAATCAAAATGACGGTAAACATGGCGCAAAGTTCGCCTTTTTTTCGGAGAAATGAAACCGTATGTCCTTCCCTATACCCGATTTTGCATCCTTTCGGGCGGATTTAACTCCTTTGGAATGACAGCGCATCCAAATTAGCCGTAACTTTGCACTCTCGAAGTATCTTTATTATATAATAGGAATGGAAAATCAGAATATCGGTAAAATCCAGGTGCGTCCGCTCCAGATAGAGGATTACGGGCAGTTGGCGCAGTCGTTCCGCCGTGTGTATTCGGACGGCAGCGATGTGTTTTGGACCCATGAACAGATAGAGACGTTGTTACGCATCTTTCCAGAAGGGCAGGTGGTGACGGTAGCCGATGACAAGATTGTCGGTTGCGCCCTTTCCATCATCGTGGACTACGATTTGGTGAAAGGAGACCATACGTATGCCAAAGTGACGGGAAACGAGACGTTTTGCACACATAATCCCAAAGGGAATATCCTTTACGGCATCGAGGTGTTCATCCATCCCGACTACCGCGGCTTGCGCCTGGCACGCCGTATGTACGAGTACCGCAAGGAACTGTGCGAGAAGCTGAACCTGAAGGCCATCATGTTCGGCGGCCGTATCCCGAACTACCATAAATACGCAGATAGGATGCGTCCGAAGGAGTATATCGAGCAGGTGCGCAAACGGGAGATTTACGACCCGGTGCTGACCTTCCAGCTTTCCAACGACTTCCACGTCCGTAAGGTCATGACCAACTATTTGCCCAACGATGAGGAGTCCAAGCATTACGCTTGCCTCCTCCAGTGGGACAATATCTATTACCAACCGGAGACGGCTGAGCCGTTGCCTGCCAAGACGACGGTCAGGGTGGGGTTGGTGCAATGGCAGATGCGCGGTTACCGGACGATAGACGACCTGTTCGAGCAGATAGAGTTTTTCGTGGATGCCGTGTCGGGGTACAAAAGCGATTTCATCCTTTTTCCGGAGTATTTCAACGCCCCGTTGATGGCGGAATTCAACAACCTGAGCGAGTCGCAGGCCATCCGGGGACTGGCCGGTTACACCGACGAGATACGCGACCGTTTCTTGCAGTTGGCCATCAGCTACAACATCAACATCATCACCGGCAGCATGCCCTTGCAGCGCGACGGCAACCTTTATAACGTGGGCTTCCTGTGCCGCCGCGACGGCAGTTACGAGATGTACGAGAAGATACATGTCACGCCCGACGAGACCAAGAGTTGGGGGCTGTCCGGGGGCAGCATGCTGAAGACCTTCGACACGGATTGTGCCAAGATCGGCGTGCTGATTTGTTACGATGTGGAGTTCCCCGAACTGTCGCGCATCATGGCCGACCAAGGAATGCAAATCCTCTTCGTGCCTTACCTGACGGACACGCAGAACGCTTATTCCCGTGTGAGGGTATGTGCGCAGGCCCGTGCCATCGAGAACGAATGCTTTGTAGTGATAGCCGGTAGCGTGGGCAACCTGCCGCGCGTGCACAACATGGACATACAGTATGCGCAATCCGGCGTGTTCACTCCGTGCGATTTTGCTTTCCCCACTGACGGGCGCCGGGCGGAGGCCACGCCGAACACGGAAATGATTCTTGTGTCCGATGTCGATTTGGACCTTCTGAGCGAGCTGCATACTTATGGCGGTGTAAGGAATTTGAAAGACCGCCGGCGCGACCTTTATGAGGTGCGTTTCAAGAGGTAAGGAGCTTCGGAAAAAGATGTGCTGAGAACGGAAAATCAATCTCAGGAGATTGAAAAATCGTTTGGCGCAGAATGAATTTTCATTCTGCGCCAAACGATTTTGGTTTTGTAATATGTTGATAATAAGTTAGAAGCGAGTCATGAATTCAATGACTATCTTGTCTTGTTCGGACACTTTGGGGGTGACTCCGTCATTGTAGAAATATTTCTCATAATTGATACGGATGTCCGAGATGAACGGTTTGGCGATGCTTAGCGTGATGCCGCCGGTGATGCGCTTGCGTTCGGCGTCGGTCAGTGTGAGGTGCCCGTTTTCGTCGGCCGTTCCGTCACTGTGGTCGCCCATGTAATCGAAGCGTCCGAGGAATGAGATTTTGCTGAATATTTTTTTCAGTGGCAGGTCATAGCAAATGAACCCGTCGAAAGCGTTCACGTCCCGGAAGGCATCTTTGGTATAGTGTTTATACAAGTATTCCGCCTCTGCCGTCCATCTTCCGGACTTGTAAGTGATGCCGCTGTCGTACATGTTGACCGAGATATGTTCCGGCCTGATTTTCTGTGCGCTCAGCGTGACTGAAAAGCCTTTGGGCAGTTGCCATTGTGCCTTGGCGGAATAGTTGATGTTGTTGGTCCAGAAATCCTTCTGGTCGGTCAGTCCTGAGCCGTTGAATACTCCGGCCTGCAGGGTGAGGGGCAGCGAGCCGTCTATTTTATAGCCCAACGTGGCTCCCACGTCTCGCACGTTGCCCACTTGCTTGGCTATGAACGAACGGTTGGCGAAGTATTGTTGGTGGGGCGAGCGATGGGCGTCGATAGTGAACGGGACGCGCATCTGCCCGATGGTGAAATCGAAACCTTTCAGCGGGCTGAGCCGGGTGTAGGCATCCAGCATTTTGATTTTGCCTTCGTCGGACAAGTCGATTTCGGCTTTGTAAGCCACTACGGGGGCTACTTTGCCTTCGATGCTGACCCGGGCGGTACGCACTTGGAAGCGTCCGGCCTTTTCTTCCGGTTGGTATTCGTATTTTCCGCGCAGTGTGCCGTGGACAACCGGGCGGTAATCCGTTTTGGCTTTTTCTTCTTTCCCTTCGTCGGCTGCGGCAGGGAGGGCGGGCAACAAGCCCAAGGCTAAAATGGCGATTTTCTTCATAATGTGTTGATTTGGGGGCAAAGGTAGGCATTTGATATGAACTCAAGATGTCATACGTATTACGATGATGTTACAAATATACCGTTATTTTTCCTCTCTTCTTCTATTTATGCCAATAAAAAAGGAGTTTGTACTCTAAGAAAAGGTACAAACTCCAGATTCAATGCGTTTCCTATCCGAAAAAGATCGCGGGTTCTACTCAGCAATGAGTTCCAACACGCAGCTGGCGTAGTCGCTTCCCAAAGGCATTTCGATGCCGGTGTTCATCAACAAGGCGCCGGAGAATACTTTGTCGTTCAAGAAACAGGGCTGTCCGCCGGTCTTGACATTCAACTCGCGTACGCGGTAGTTCTTGGCCGGGTCGAGGCCGCGCAGGCAGACGCGGGGTACAACCTGGTTCATGAAATGTTCCATTTTATAGGCGAAGAACACCGCCTTGTTTTTCGCATCGTCAGTGTACATCAGTGAGGCGATACCTTTGTCGTCGTAAGGCGATACCAGACGGTAGAGGTTGCCCAACTGGATGACTTCGCGCACTGACTTGTAGTCCTTCACGGCTTGCGATGCCTGCCGGTATTCCTCTTTGGTCATTTTGGAAGGCTGCAGCTCCAATCCTAAGCGTCCGCTCATGGCCACGTCGCAACGGAACTTGATGGGCACGATACGTCCTGTCTGGTGGTTGGGCGAGGCACTGATGTGCTGTGCCATGGCGTTGGAGGGGTAGAAATACGAGGTGCCCCACTGCATGTAAATACGTTGTAAGGCATCGGTGTTGTCGCTCACCCAAAACTCGTCGAAGTAGGGCATGACACCGTAACTGGCGCGTCCTCCGCCTCCTCCGCAGGCTTGAATCAGCACGTCGGGATACTTGGCGCGGATGCGTTCGAGCACTTTGTTCAAGCCGCGATGGTATTCAATGTATATGTGCGACTGTTTGTCCTTGGGCAGGTAGGTGGAACCATAGTTCTTCAGTTCCACGTTGGCATCCCATTTGATGTAAGCAATTTGAGGATGCCGGCTCAAAAGGTTGTCTACGATGCCGAACATGAAATCTTGCACCTTGGGGTTGCACACATCGAGAAGCATCTGTGTGCCGCCACGCCCGTATTGCAAGGGGCGTTCCTTGACTTGCAAGGCCCAATCAGGATGTTTCTCGAACAGTTCGCTCTTGCTGTTCACGGCTTCCGGCTCTATCCAGATGCCGAACTTGATGCCGTTCTTGTCGGCCTCCCGGATGAGCCCTTCGATACCGTGGGGCAGTTTCTTTTGGTCTACCACCCAATCACCGAGCGAAGAGTTGTCCTGCACGCGGCGGTACTTGTCGCCGAACCACCCGTCGTCCATGACGAACAGTTCGCCGCCCAACGTGGCAATGTCCTTCATCATTTCGGCCATGGCCGGTTCGTTGACATCGAGGTACACGCCTTCCCAACTGTTGAGCAGCACAGGGCGTACCTGATCACCGTGGTGCAGCATACCGGCGTGGCGTGCCCAACGGTGGAAGTTACGGCTGGCACCGCTCAGCCCCTCGCCGGAGTAAGTGAGGGCGAGCTTCGGGGTGGTGAATACCTCTTCCGGAGCCAGTTTGTATTCCGAGCTTTCGCTGTCGATGCCCGCAAAGACACGGTGTACGAAATTATTGTCCGTCACCATGCGGATGGCGTAATTTCCGCTCCAACAAAGGGCGGCGCCGATGACGCGTCCTTCGTTCTCGCGCGGTTTCCCGTCGAGCGAGAACATGACCTCAGGGTGGTCCAGATGGCCGTTGCGCGCCCCGTCCACATTCTCTATCATCTTGATGCCCGGTGTGAGCGGTTCGGTCGTGACGTGAGTTTCGGCAGCCCATGAGCCATGGAGGTGCGAAACCCATACGTCACTGCGGCGTATCAGGAAATGTCCGGAGTCGAAGCGTTTCAGCACCACGGTTTTCTTTTCAGTGTGTGAAATCTCGCTCCACGTCTCAATCATGTCGATGTCGTTGTAAGCTTTGTAGTAGAGCTTTACTTGGAAAGGATAAACCTTGTCCTTCAGCGTGATGGCCGTGAGTTTGGCGTTGTCGAGGGTTGAGGTCTCCACGTTTTCCACGGTCAAGTCCGTGGTCCAGTTCCCGTCGGCATGTACGGCTTGCAAAGCAAAAATCTGGTGGGGCGGTTGGCCGAAAGTAGGGTATGCCGTGCGGTTCAGCCCGTCCCATGCGTCGTGAATCTGGTGTATCTGGCTCTCTTCGATGCGGTCGCCGAAGTAGGCGAAGCGCAGGTCTTGGCCTTCACCGGCATGGAGAAGCATGGATGTGTGCGGAGTGGATACCAGCACGTTGCCTTCCCATGCGAAACAATGCGAAAAAGGTAACGCGCTGCATGTCGCAGCGGCTACCCCTATGATATAATTTCTGATTTCCATTTCTTTTTGATTGAATGTTTATTCGGCTGTGATTTCCACCACGCGGCTGTAAAGCTTGTTGCCGGTGAAAAGGTCCAGCCCGACTTTCATCAGGTAATCACCGGAGAATACGCGGTCATTACCTTCAAGCGAAGAGCCCTGGCCCGGCATCATGTTGATTTCCTTCACGCGGTACTGCTTGTTGGCATCCAAGCCTTGCAGGCGTACCGGGAGGAGCTTCTCGCCATAACCCGGATACACATCGAAGGCAAAGACCACGGCTTTGTCCTTGTCCTTGCATACGAATTGGTTGGCCGCATGGGTGCGCAGGCCTTCGTAGGGAGACACGAGACGGTAGAGGTCGCCTTCCATGATGGCCGGACGCAGGCGTTTGTAGTTCTTCACGGCACCTTGACAGTAGGTAAGGTCGTCACCGCTCATGTCGCTGAGCTTGATGTCGAAGCCGAGCTTGCCCATCATGGCCACGTCCGTGCGGAACTTGATGCTCGCGTTCTTGTTCCATGTGGTGACGTGGGCGCTCATGGACTTGGCCGGATAGAAGAACGAATAGCCGTATTGGATGAACAGGCGTTGGATGGGGTCGGTGTTGTCGCTGGCCCAGAACTCCGTGAAATACTTCAGAGCCTCGTAGTCGATACGGCCGCTACCACCCGAGCAAAGCATCATCGGCAACTTCGGATACTTGGCCTTGATGCGGTCGAGCACCTTGTACAGGCCGCGCACGTAGTCTACGTAGAGATGAGTCTGCTTGTCTTTCAGATACGGAGAGTAGATGTTGGTAATCGGGCTGTTGCAGTCCCACTTGAAATAAGCGATGCCCGGATATTTGGTCATCAGGCCGTCTACTACGCCGAAGACGAAGTCCTGCACCTCGGGGTTGCTCAGGTCGAGAACCATTTGGTTGCGGAAGTAATATTCGTCGCGGTTGGGCAAGTGAATCACCCAATCCTTATGCTTCTCGTAAAGTTCGCTCTTGGGGCTGACCATTTCCGGTTCAATCCAGATGCCGAACTTGATGTTGCGTTTGGCAGCTTCGTCCACCAACTTCTGGATGCCGTGGGGGAGCTTGTGTTTCGTTTCGTCCCAGTCACCCAAGCCTTGCGTGTCGCTGTGGCGTTCGTATTTGTTGCCGAACCATCCGTCGTCGAGCAGGAACATGTCCACGCCCAATTTCACGGCATCGCCCATGAGTTCCACCAACTTATCCTCGTCGAAATCGAAGTAAGTGGCCTCCCAGTTGTTCAGCAGGGTCAGGCGGTCTTCTTGTCCGTCTTTAAGTTGGTATTTGCGTGCCCAGTCGTGGAAATTGCGGCTAGCCTGTCCGCGTCCGCAGTCGCTGTAAGTGAAATAAAAGTCCGGTGTGCGGAACGTTTCGCCTTTGGGCAAAGAGTATTCCGAGAAATACGGGTTGATACCGGCAATGACGCGAAGGTCTTTCTTGTTGTCCACCTCGAATGTGAAACGGAAGTTACCCGTCCAGCCCAACGTGCCGAGTATGACTTCGCCTTCGGTTTCGCTTGATTCCTTGTCCAACGAGAGGATGAACATGGGAGGCGTGAACATGTTGGCACGTGCGCCCAGTTTCGTGTCGAGCACTTTCTTGCCGAAGTTCAGCGGTGTGGTGCTCATCGTGGCCTCATAAATCCAGTCGCCGGAAAACTCCGTGAGGTAATAGGCCGGGCGGCTGAAGTGCAGCATGGCGGAAGCATAGCGTTCCAGTTGGATAGGCTTCTTCTCCTGATGGCTGATTTCAGTAAAAGTCTTGATGATGTTTTCTTTGGCATAGGACACATAGTGGAGCTTCACTGTGACGGGATACTTGTCGTCTTGCATCGTGATGACCGTCTCGTCCACACCCGGCTGTATGTTCTTTTGCTCGTGCGACACGTGCTTGAGCAGCAGCGACGGGTTGGCATCGTTGTGGTGTACTTCGATGGCCGGTTCAAAGTAATCTTCCATGCCGTGGGTGAGGTATGCCTCGTTGCCTTGCGGAAGGTGTTGCAAGTCGTTGTCGTTGGCCAACCGTTTGCCCAAGTACGACTGGTAGAGGCGGCCGTTGTCTTTGACGCGCAACACCATGCCGATCTGGTCGGTGTTGATTTTGATGAACTCGTCTGCCGCGACGGTAGATGCCGTTGCGAGCAGGCATAGTGATAAGAATGATTTGATTTTCATAAATGATCAAATGGTTTATGTTTTGAATAAAATTGTTTTTACCAATTATCGGTACGGAAAGGAGCCACGGGGAAATTGCCGGGTGTGCGCAATGTGCACTCCGGATTATCGGCCCATCCGTAACGGACGGCTACCGGCACTTTGACATAGTGCGAGTAGACCACCACATCGTCGCCGTCCGTATAGGCCTCGGCGGGGTAGAACACATGGTCGGGGCCGGCAATGGTGAAGCCCTTGATGTCTTTGTTCTGCTCAAAGCATTCGCCGATGGCGGGGATTGTGAACGAAATACGGACCTTGCCGTCGCTTCCCACCGTGTAGTTGTCGTAAACCGGTGCTTGCGCGGGTATTTTCTGCCCGTAGGTGTCGGCCAAGGAGATGGCGGCTAAACGGCGGGCCACTTCTTGTTTGTTTTTGGGATGGATGTCATGCGCCTCGCCGATGTCGATATTGCCTGCCATTCCGGTGTGGGCCAGATGCTGCGCTTTGGATTGTGCTTCACGAAGGGCGGCCCATGGCGAGTCTGCCTGTACCAACTTGCGGTCCAAGTAGTTGGCCAGTTGTACAAAATAGAATGGCATGTCGGGTTGTCCGAACTGCTTGCGCCAGTCTGTAATCAGCGTTTGGAAGAGGCTTTCATATTCTTCTGCACGTCCCACGTTGTTGCAACCCTGATACCAGATGACGCCTTTGATGGGATATTCCAGACAGGGATGTACCATTCCGTTGAAAAGTACGGAAGGGAAAGAGGAATGCTCAGGATAAATCGGAGCGGAAGGCATGTCGGCCAAGGAACAGCCTACGCGGTATTTCCAGTTCCCGGCCAGAGAGAGCATGTCCTTGTCCGACAGTTTGAGGTTCATGTCCTCTGCTTTTCCGGCTATGCCGCCTTCACCGCCGTTGTCGTTGACTTTGATGGCCAATGTGTTCTTGCCAGCCTTGACCAGACGGCCCGGTACGGTGTAATGGCGCTGTACGTTGTAGCCTGCGCCGTTGGCGATTTGCTCGCCGTTCCAATAGATGATGTCTTCATCGTCGATGATGCCGGGATTCAGTTGCAAGTCTTTACCTGTCCATTCGGATGGAATGTCGATTTGCTTGCGGAACCACACCACTCCGTCGAAATTGGGGAGTCCTTTGCCTTCCCAATATCCCGGGAGTTCCATTTGTTGCCAGTCGTTGTCATCCAAGTCACTGCCAATCCAGCACTCCTTTCCATTTTGGAAGCCTTTGTCCACTTTGCTGAGTTCGGCTTTCCATTGTGCCTGTTCTTTTCCGTATTCGGCCATGATCTTGTCGCGGTCGAAGCCCAATGCTTCCAGTTGTCCGACTTTCTTTTGATAACCCATGACTTGTTTGAGCGATTCGGACGAGGTCCATGCTTCGGCAGGTGTCCCTCCCCAAGTGCAGTCGATGACCCCGACCGGTACGTTCAGTTTTCGGTGCAGTTCGCGGGCATAAAGGTAAGCCACGGCAGAAAACTCCGGAACCGTGGACGGTGAGCATTCTTTCCAACCGCCCATGGTGGATTCTACCTGATAGGCGTCGAGCGGTGCCACCGAGGTGTGTTTCTTGACTTGGAAGAGGCGGATGCCGGGGTAATCGGCCGCTGCGATTTCTTGTTCGTAGTTTTTGATTTTTCCCCATCCGGCTAAAGGCATTTCCATGTTGGATTGTCCGGAACAGAACCAGACTTCGCCCGCCATAACATTGTCCAATACGGTCTTTTTACCGTCGGACAGGGTGATGCGGTAAGGGCCTCCGGCTGCCGGAGTTGCGATCTCGATACGCCAGTTGCCTTTTGCGTCCGCTTGGGCTTCATAGTGTTGGTTGTTCCAACTGGTTTCCACGCTTACTTTCTTGTTCGCCTTGGCTTTTCCGAACAAAGTCATGGTGGTTTTCTGTTGGATGATCATGTTGCTCGTGAAGAAAGCGGGCAATGTGACTTTTGCCATAACCGGCGTTTGCAGACTCGCACAAGCTAACACGGCACAGAAGCCCATGTCACGTGTAATGTTTTTGATTTTCATGTCTTAAAGCATTTAAAAACATCCGGTCGGGGGAGGCGTGCGGTAACACCTCCTCCGGCCGGATAAAGTTTATAGGTTTTGGTTGTATGGTGCAACGATAAGCTTGTAAGAGCCTCCCTGTAGGAGCGACTCGTCAAAAGTGATTTGGATGTTCTTCTTTTCTCCCGGAACCAAGGTGAAGTAGTTGTCGTTCATCAAGGCCGGGAGCAAGCGTTCGCCGTCGGAGGTGCGGACGGCTTGCACGCGCACGCCGAAAGCTACGGCATCGGCTGATTTAGGCAGTCCGATGGTGGCTTGTATTGTGGCTTCTCCGTTTTTGCGGGTCAGTTTCGATGACACGTTCAGTTTCACGCCCGGAAGTTGGTTGAGGGCATTGAAATTGGTACGTTCATTACCTCTCCAGTAATTGTTCTCGGAAACCACCTTTCCTTCTTTGTCTTTCAGGGTCAGGCGGAGGAAATGCACGTCGCTCAGCCCTTCAGAAGGTTTCGTGCCGCTCAATACGTCCATGCTCCACAAAGAGTAACCGAACCACCAACCCAGTTCTATGCCTAGCATACGTACATAGCGGGCTTTGATTTCTTCAGGGAAGAACACCTCGTTGATGCCTTCGCGCCCTTCTTCTGTCTTGTAGACTTCTGTCCAACTTTTGGCATCGTTGGAAACTTGTATCTTATAAGACTTTCCGTATGCGGCTTCCCAGTTCAACCGTACGCCGCCTACCATCTTTTCGCTGCCGAGGTCTACATAAATCCATTCGTTATCGGCACGGACGGCAGCCCAACGGGTGTCGGCTTTGCCGTCGGTCACGAAAGCCGGTTCGCCTTGGTTGGTTGAAGAGGCGTATGCCGGGCAATTCAGTGACAAAATGTCGCGGTCTGTATTGAATTTGAGCTTGAAGCATTGGGCTACGGCGTTGGAAGTCGAGTTGACGGTAGCTTTTTCACTGTAACGGGCCACAGGTTTACCGTCCATGTTGTACACGGTTGCCTCGGCTGTCAGCCCTTCATAGTCTTTGGTCGTGGTATTGGCTACCTTTACTTCCTCCGTCACGGGATTCCAGTAGATATGCACCGGTTCGCAAGCCTGTTTACAGCCGAAATAGGCTCCCGTCAGGTCATAATAGTAGTCATAAGTCTGCCAAACCATGCTGGGATAAGACGCGCCGCTCATCCAGAGCATGACTCCTGTGGCATCGTTCCACATGTGGTCGAGCCAACCTTCATAGAGGGCTTTGTTGCTTTCGTAACTCACCCATTGCGATTTCGTACAGAATTCCTTTGCATCCTTCGCGCCGCCGTAGCTGTTCTCGATGACCGCCGTATGGCGCTCCGGCCCGGCATTGAAAGCCATCTGGCCGAAGTAGTGGAGGTTCCACATGTCGTTGATGGGCCACAAGTCTTTTTCGGGCATGAATTTCACGAGGCTTTCATAGTTGGGTACTGCAGCTGTACCGATTTCCGTGCGGAAGCCCCATCCGCGTGTGAAGCCGCTACCCGATTTGCAGTCCGGATAAGCTGTGAAGTACCAACGTTGGTCTTTTGCGTCCCAAGGGCCGCTGCCGCTCAGGCCACCGTTGTTGGAACAAGGTTGGAAATGACGGTCTTCGCCGTCGAACGTGCGTATGTTTTCCGCCATCCATCCCGTAAGGGGCGGTTCGGGCGTGCCTTCGTTGTCACCGCACCATACCGCGATGGAGGGGTGGTTGCGGAAACGTTTGATTTTCTCCATCATGTTGTTGTTGAAGGCATTCAGGTCGTAGGGCAGGTTCGGATTGGAGTTAATCCAGAAATCGTCCCAAATCATGATGCCGAGTTCGTCGCAGCTTTCATAGAATTGTTTCTCGGTCACAGAACCCAACCAGTTGCGAATCATGTTGAAGTTCATTTCCTTGTTCAATTTTACCCAAGTGCGGATATGTTCAGGGTTGCTTCTCAACATGTATTCGCTCATTCCCCAGTCAGAGCCTTTGACGAAAACAGGTACGCCATTGATGTAAAGATGGAAGACTCCGCCTTTCTTGTCGTATGAATATTGACGGATACCGAAACGGAATTCCTCGGTTTCCGAGGTCTTACCGTCATTGACCACTTCCAAACGGCAGGTATAGAGATGAGGTTCTCCGTAACCGTTGGGCCACCAAAGTTTAGGGTTGTTCACTACCATTTGCGGGAAATAGCGCTTGTCGAATTTGACGGTTTTGGTCTCTCCGGCTTGCAAATCTACTTCCTGACTGAAGGTGATGTTGCCCGGAGTGATGGTACCTTTTACCGTAGTTTTGCTTTGTGAGCCGCCATTATTGGTGACTTCGGCCTGAAGGGTAAGCTCTGCGAGGGAACGGGAGACGAGTTTCGACCTCATCCAAGGGTCGGTAATCGTGCTTTTGCCCGTATTTTCCAACCAAACCTTGTCGGTGATACCGGAATTAAGTCCTGGAACGTAAGGCATCCAGTCCCATCCGCCGCTGGAAAGGTAATTGGGGCTTCCCTGATTGGCCAAAGGAGTACGGGGAATATCCACCAGTACGGCCAATGTGTTGGAACCGTTGCGGTCTACTAATTGGGTTACGTTGAAGTGTCCGCAGTGCATGAAACCGTCTAAGTTTCCTAAATGGTTTCCATTCAGGTAAATTTGACCTTTGCGGTTAATTCCGTCGAAGTTTAACCAGATGATTTCTTTGTCGAAATCGGATGGAATCTTAAATTCCGTACGGTACCAGAAGCTGCGGTCGTATTTCTTTCGGTCGACTTTCTGTATGTTGTCTCCGAAATTAGGGTCTTTTTCTTGGCCGGCAGTCACGTATGACGTAAAAACCGTGCCCGGCACGACTGCTTTGACGGCCTTGGAATTTTGGTAGCCGTTCTGCGTAAGGCGCAACATGTCTTTTCCTACTTCTTCTTCGGGCATTACGGTCCAGGCAGCATTCTGAGTATCGCTATGCAGATAGCTTACTTGTGCGAAAGCTTGCAACGAGCCGAACGTGCTCCACAGCAACAGGCCGAATAGTTCTTTTGTTCTCATAATAGATCAGTGAATATTTTATTTAGTGACTACTTATAAAAAAGTCGGATTATTTTCCATCGATTGCATCGTAACTATTAAGTTAACCATGCAAATGTAAAGGATGAAAAATAATCCGACCAAAAGTAGTACTTCATAAAATACTACGTTTGACGCATTCCACTTTCTTTTATGAATTTGCCCTATTATTTTGAATTAAATCTTCTATATTTATTTCTTGTACGTTCCGGACTTTGCTGCGCGTGCTCGCGATTTGTTGCTCGAAATCTTTGGGTGTCATGCCGAACTGTTTGAAGAAAAGTTTGCTGAAATAGGAATGTGAACCGAATCCTACCATGTAACTGATTTCTCCTACCCGGTATTTCCCGTCCTGAATAAGCTCGGCTGCTTTCTTAAGGCGAATCAGCCGGATGAAGTCTATCGGAGACATGTTGAACAATGTCTTGATTTTACGTAGCAGGCTTGAACGGCTCAGGCACAATGCTTCAGCCATACGTTCTACGTTGAACGTTTCGTCTTCCATGTTGGCATTGATGACTTCGATGACCTTGTTCATGAATACTTCGTCTTCTTTGCTCATTTGCATGTTCTGTACGGGGAAGAACGGCCGTTTGGAGAATGCCTCGCGTTCTTTCTGCCGGTTATTGAGGAGGGACAGGATCTGTGCCTTTAAATAATCGTATGAGAACGGTTTCTCAATGTAGGCTTCAGCCCCGACCTTCAGCCCCTTGACTTTGCTGTCTATATCATTCTTGGCCGTAAGGAATATAATAGGGATATGGCATAGGTTGATGTCCGACTTGATGGCGGTACAGAGTTCATAACCGTTCATTTCCGGCATCATGACATCGCTGATGACGAGGTCTATGTGTTCTTTCCGTATGGTGTCGAGCGCGTCCTTTCCATTAGATGCCGTTTCCACGATGAAGAGCGGCGAAAGCCTTTCTTTCATGAAATTGCGGATGCTGTCTTCGTCTTCGACGATGAGGATGACGTTTCCCTTTGTGTTTTCGTCGGCCGAAGTGGTTTCGTTCAGCGGAAGGTCGGCTTGGCTGAACGGTTTGTTTCCGTTGGCCATCATATCCTCCATATTGAGGGGAATGGTCAATACGAAGGTATTGGCGGGTTGACGCGTGTCGAGCATGAGCGTCCCCTTATGCAGCAAAGCCAAAGAGCGTGCCAAGGCCAGACCGATACCGACACCTTGTTTTTCTTTCTTTTTCTCTTCCCCTTGGAAGAACGGTTCGAATATCTGCTCTGCTTTCTCTTCGGGTATTTTGGCTCCGTCGCTGCATACGCTGACCGAGAAGTTGCCATCATATTTGCTCAAATTGACCGAAATATGCTCATTGCCGTATTTCAAGGCGTTATTAAGCAGGTTGCTCAGTATCTTGGTGATGGCTTCTTTGTCGATATAAGCGATGATGTCGTTTTCGAAATTCTCTACTTTCAGCTCTTTATGTTGATGGGTGAAAGTCGGCTCGAAACGGTTGACTGTCTCTTGCAGTAATTCGGATATGTTCACGACTTCGTAATTCAAGGTCAGTTTATTGGCACCCATCTTTTGGAAGTCGAGCAACTGCGAAGCCAAGTTAAGCAACCGTTTGGTATTGGTGGCAATGACATTCAGGTTCTTGTTCAGTTTCTCGTCCTGAATGTGCATTTCCTGTATGATTTCCAACGGCCCGTTGATTAGGGTCAACGGGGTGCGGATTTCATGTGCTATTTCCGTGAAGAACTCTACCTTGTTCTGATTGAGTTCTTTCTCCTTTTCTATTTCAAACAGTTTCTGTTGTTCGGAGAATTGTTCGTTCTTGTGTTTCCGGTACCAGTAGAACCAACCGCCGAACGCACAAATTCCCAATAAGGCATAAATGATGTATGCCCATGTGGAAGCATACCAAGGCGGTAAGATGACTATGGTCAGCGAACGGGTCGCATATTGGGTGCTTTCCGGTGTGCCTCCGTTCGTGGTGGCACGTAGGTGCAGGATATACTTGCCCGGTGACAGATTGGCGTAGGATATACTGTTTTCTGTTCTCGTACGTATCCATTGTTTGTCGACAGGTTCCAGTTTATAGAAGTATTCATTGGTCTGCGAAGTCGAATAGGACAGCAAAGCTATGTCAAGGCTGATATTGGCCTGATTGTAAGGCAATACTATCTTATCCGTCCCGATGATGCTCTGTTTGAGAGGAGAACCGGGCGTGTGCACCGTCACTTCTTCATTGAAGATGGAGAAGCGCGTGATGTAAATAGGAGGTACGGGGGCTGTCTGTTCCTTGATATTAGGATTAAAGGAAATCAAGCCTTCTATACTGCCGAAATAGAAATTGCCGTCACTGCCTTTTACCGCTGACTTATAATTGAATTGATTACCGCACAGGCCGTCGTGTACGGTGAAGACGCGGATTTCTTTCGTTTCGGGTTTAAAGCGGACCAATCCCCTGTTGGTTCCGAACCATAGATACCCGTAGTCGTCTTCCAATACTTTGTAGGCTACGTTGTCCGGCATGCCTTCTTCCACAGAAAACCTTGTGAAGTTGTCTTCCTTCGGATTGTAACGGCAAAGGCCACCCCGGTCGGTGGATAACCAGACATTCCCTTTACTGTCCTGCATCAGCGAACTGATGGAATTGGAACTGATAGATTGGGATGGGGTCTTGTCGGAAGTCCCGTCCTTATTCGTATAATGTTTGAATGTATTGTCCTGGGGATTGTACTTCCATGCGCCTTTTCCCATCGTGGCAAACCAGAACGTTCCGTTCTTTTCCTGCAAGATGTCGAACACCCATTGGTCTTTCAGTTCCGGGAGGGCTATGAATTTAAAGGTTCCTTTGGGAGCATAGAATACACCGAAGTCAGAACCGGCCCAAAGCGTTCCTTCACGGTCCATATAAAGCGCGTAAATGCTGCATCCGCCAGAGCCTACGTGAAGTTCATTGTAGTTATAGAATGTCGATTTGCCTTTGTCATCGATGACCACCAACCCGTCTTTGTAAAGACTGCAATATATGTTGTCGCCGTAAGCACTGACTACGATCGTTATGTGGGTGTTGAAGTTGGCCTGGGGGAGGGGATAACGCCAAATTTTGTGGTCGCTGAGTGACATGACATTAATGCCTGCGTCTTCTGTCCCTATCCAAAGGTTCCCACGCCCGTCCTCGGCCAGTTCACGGATTCTCTTGCTGGACAGGGAACTTTCCTGATAACCGGGCAGATACTTCCGGAAAGCGAAGGTGTTGTTGGGCAAATAGTTGACTCCGCCGTACATCGTACCGATCCACAACCCTCCTTCGCGGTCGCGGTAGGCGGAATACACGATATTGTCGGCCAGGCCGGAAGGGTTGAGCAGGTCTTGGCTGAAGTGCTTGACGGAGCGTGCCTTTTCATTGATGACATATAAGCCGTCGTACGTGCCGGCATAAATCTCATCTCCATATACGGTGGCGAACCGTGTGAAGGTATGTCGCAGGCTTTGTAATGTAATGTCTTCCAAAATGCTTTTCCGGATGTTGTATTTTTTTAGGTCGCCGTTTTGTATGCTCATAATCAAGAAATCTCCTTGTTGGCTCAGCGTGTTGATTTCCATGTTCAGCAACGAGCGTCCCTTTGCGTCTTCTTTTATTTGGACGAAGTTCTGGTTGTGGGCATCATATTTAAGAAGTCCGGTATACCATGACACGGCATAAATGTCCCCATTGTCGCAGATGCAGATATTATGGGGATAAGACCCGTTGGGAAAATCGGAGTAGCGGTAAAGTTTCTTTTCGTCGTAACGGAACACGCCTTGGCTTGGGGCACATATCCAGATGTTTCCTTTCTCATCTTTTAATATGGTGGAAATCCAGGTGGTGATGGTCTCCCCTTTATCGGTTTGAGCATCCAGGAACGTAAATACGTCGGCCGCCGGATCGTACCGGAAGACTCCTTCGTCGGTACCTATCCATAGGATGTGCCGGTCGTCTTCGAATAGGGTTGAAATATTCTGGTTGCTACGCTGACGGGCATAGTCGTTGCAGTCGAATTGAACGACCCGCTGCCCGTCGTAACGGTTCAGGCCGTTTTTAGTTCCAAACCATATAAAGCCATAGCTGTCTTGTATGATGGCTTTTACATTGCTTTGCGACAATCCGGTCTCGCTGTTGATGTGCATGAAAGAATACCCTTGCGGGTCTTGCGAATACGCAGGTGTTATGCAAAACAAGCAAAGGGTGTATAATAAAAATAGGGTCCTTTTCATGATATATGTGATTAGACTTTTTGCAAAATTAGTAAAAATATGGATTAAACCTGATAAAAATAGCAGATTTTGTGGCTTTATTTCTATCGGAGCCTGTTGTGTGGGCAAACAAGGGCTGTAGGAAGAGCGAAAGAAAACGGATGCCGGAGGACGTGGCAAAAAGTGATGAAGATTGAAATAAATGCTTCAAACATTGTAAATCATGCTTTATTCTATGTTTTTGGAGCTATTTCTATTAAAATAAGAAATACAGGTGCGACTTATGTTAAGAGGAAGTGCGTATTTTTGTGAATACTAAACAATCCGATGATATGAAAAAGAAACTGAGATTTATTTTGGGTTTCCTGTCGTGTGTGTCTGTATTGCAGTTGCCCGCCCAGGAAACGAGTTTATGGTACGATGCTCCTGCGGATGAATGGATGAAATCCCTCCCTATTGGTAATGGCCGGGTGGGAGCCATGGTCTTTGGCGGTGTGGACGAGGAGACGGTGGCACTGAACGAGTCCAGCATGTGGGCCGGGGAATATGACCCGAATCAGGAGAAGCCTTTCGGGCGGGCACGGTTGGACAGTCTGAGGGAGTTGTTTTTTGCGGGCAAACTGATAGAAGGGAACGGGATTGCCGGCCGCGAACTGGTGGGAACGCCGCATTCTTTCGGCACCCATTTGCCGATTGGCGATTTGAAAATCAAGTTTGATTATGCCGGAAAAGAGGGAGGCGTGGAGGACTATCGCCGTGAGTTGGACTTGACGAATGCGGTGGCGACGGTTTCTTTTAAGAAAGGAGGTACGAAGTACAAACGTGAGTATATTTCTTCCAACCCCCAAGATGCCGTAGTGATGCACTTTACTGCGGACAAGAAACAGTCCGTTTCTTTTGATATGAGGATGAAGATGATTACGGCGGCCCAGGTGCGCACGGAAGGGAACCTGTTGGTGTTCGACGGGCAGGCTTTGTTTCCTAAATTGGGGACGGGAGGTGTGAATTTCCAGGGACGTGTCGTGGTGAAGGTAGACAACGGCGAGGTGGAAGCTGCGGGAGAGACGGTGCGCGTGAAGCATGCGGATGCCGTGACCATCGTGGCCGACGTGCGTACCGATTACAAGAACGGGCAATATGCGTCATTGTGCGAGAAGACTGTAGGGGAAGCCATTGCCCGTCCGTTCGAGACGATGAAGGAGGAGCATGTGGCGGATTATGCGCCGTTGTTTGCCCGCGTGTCATTGAAATTGGCCGACGATTCCAAAAAATCCGTTCCGGTGGACCGCAGATGGAAGGCCCTTTGCGAAGGAAACAAAGATGCCGGCTTGCAGGCCCTGTTCTTCCAATACGGTCGTTACCTGACCATTGCTTCTTCGCGTGAAAACTCGCCGTTGCCCATTGCCCTGCAAGGTTTCTTCAATGATAACTTGGCTTGCAACATGTGTTGGACAAGCGATTACCATTTGGATATCAATACGGAACAAAACTATTGGCTAGCCAATGTCGGCAACTTGGCCGAGTGCAATGCCCCGCTGTTCACTTACATCGCCGACTTGGCCCGCCACGGTGCCAAGACCGTCCGCACGGTTTACGGCTGCAAGGGTTGGACGGCACATACCGTGGCGAACGTTTGGGGGTTCACGGCTCCCTCAGAAGGAATGGGCTGGGGACTGTTCCCGTTGGCCGGTTCTTGGATGGCGACCCATTTATGGACGCAATATGAGTACACGTTGGATAAGGATTACCTGCGCGACACGGCCTATCCTTTGTTGAAAGGCAATGCCGAGTTCCTGTTGGATTACATGGTGGAAGACCCCAACACGGGCTATATGGTGACAGGCCCCTGCGTGTCTCCCGAAAATTCTTTCCGCTATCAGGGGTGGGAGCTTGGAGCGTCCATGATGACGACCTGCGACCGAGTGTTGGCCCATGAAATCATGTCGGCCTGCGTGCAGGCTTCCGACATTTTGGGCGTGGACAAGGATTTTGCCGACTCCCTGCGCCTGGCTTTGGCCAAATTCCCTCCGTTCCGTGTCAACAGTTACGGAGGTTTGTGCGAATGGTATGAGGACTATGAAGAGGCGCATCCCAACCACCGCCATACCTCACACCTGTTGGCTTATTATCCTTACTCCCAGATTACAAACGGGAAAGACCCGGAGTTGACGGAAGCCGTGCGCACCACCATAGAACACCGGTTGGCTGCCGAGGGGTGGGAGGACACGGAATGGAGCCGGGCCAACATGGTATGCTTCTATGCCCGCCTGAAAGATGCGGCCAAGGCAGAAGAGAGCCTGAACATCTTGCTGACCGATTTTGCGCGTGAAAACTTGCTGACCATATCTCCGGAAGGCATTGCCGGTGCGCCTTTTGACGTGTTCATCTTCGACGGGAACGCTGCCGGTGCCGCCGGACTGGCCGAAATGCTGGTGCAGGCGCACGAAGGTTATGTGGAGATATTGCCCTGTTTGCCAACAGAATGGAAGGACGGCAGCTTCTCCGGACTTTGCGTGAAAGGCGGTGCCGAAGTGTCGGCAGAATGGAAAGACAGCCGGGTGGTGAAAGCCTCGTTGAAGGCCACGGCGGACAACCTGTTCCGCCTGCAAGTGCCCGAGGGAAAGGATTATGCAATCCGCCTGAATGGGAAAAAGTGGGTGTCCAACTTGGACGGGGACCGTTGCGTGGTGGCTTATTTGAAAAAAGGTGATGTGATAGAACTTAAATAATGGAAATCATGAAGAAACAATATTTGTGGGCTTTGGCCCTCTGCGGATTGGGGCATGCCGTTTCGGCGCAAGACGTGGCCCGTTATGTGGATCCTTTTATCGGAACGGGCGCGGTGGCGCAGAGCCTGAGTGGAAACAATTATCCGGGTGCCACCGTACCTTTCGGGATGGTGCAGCTCTCGCCGGATACCCGCGAAGCGCCGGACTGGGGGCAGGCTTCGGGATATGACTATAACGACAAGACGATTTTCGGCTTCTCGCATACGCGGTTGAGCGGGACGGGTGCTTCGGATTTCATCGACATCCTCATGCTCCCCATGAACGAGAACCGCAAGGAGTCGAGGTTCACGCACGAGAAGGAGGATGCCGTGCCGGGCTATTACCGTGTGCTGTTGCAGGACGACAGCATCAATGCCGAGCTGACGGCCACCGGGCGTGTAGGCGTACACCGCTATGCCTATTATAATAAGGAGAAAGCCTCCAAGGTATTTCTCGACTTGGACCACTCGGCCAACAAAGGCAGTTGGGGACGGCGCGTCATCAATGCGCAGATACGGCAGGTAGGACCGTCGGCCATCGAGGGTTACCGCATCATCACCGGTTGGGGTAAATTGCGTAAAATCTACTTCTATGCGGAATTCTCCCAACCCATCGTGGCTTCGGAGATGATGAACGACAACCGGACGCACCGGAACATCGCGGTGGTGAACGGCACGAACCTTAAGGCTGTCTTCGATTTCGGACGGCAGGACGTGGTGGAATGCAAACTGGCCATCTCGCCGGTCTCGATAGAGAATGCCCGTCTGAACCTGCGTACGGAGGCCGACGGAAAATCTTTCGATGCCATCAAGTCGCAGGCATACGAAGCTTGGAACAAGGAGCTTGGGAAAATGCAGGTAGAGAGCGGGGAGCATGAGAAGGAGATATTCTATACGGCACTCTACCATACTATGATTCAGCCGAATGTGATGTCCGACGCGAATGGGGAGTATATGGCTGCGGATTATTCCGTGCGCCGTCTGCCCGTGGGACAGGTACATTACAGCACTTTTTCTTTGTGGGATACTTTCCGTGCCGCCCATCCGCTTTATACGATGTTGGAACCGGAACGCTCCACGGATTTTGTGAACAGCATGATACGCCAATATGACTATTACGGGTATCTGCCGATTTGGCAGTTGTGGGGGCAGGACAATTATTGCATGATTGGCAACCATGCCGTGCCCGTCGTGGTAGATGCCATCTTGAAGGGGCTGCCGGGTATCGACGTGGCCAAGGCGTACGAAGCCGTGAAGATGAGCCTGACCACGCCCCATTTGAATTCGCCGTTTGAGGTGTGGGACAAGTACGGTTACATGCCCGAGGACTTGCAGTCGCAATCGGTGTCTATCACGTTGGAACAGAGCTTCGACGACTGGTGTGCGGCACAGTTGGCCAAGCATTTGAACAAGGCCAAGGACTACGAGTTCTTTATGAAGCGTTCGGCCTACTACCGCAACCTGCATCATCCGGAGACGAAATTCTTCCAGCCCAAGAACAGCAAGGGCGAATGGATATTGCCTTTCGACCCCTATAAATATGGGGCAAACGGGGGATATCCTTTTACGGAAGGGAACGGATGGCAATATTATTGGTATGTGCCGCAAAACATTCCGGATTTGATTGGACTGACGGGTGGTGAAGACGCTTTCTGCAAGCGGTTGGACGAGTTCTTTACTTCCGACCAGACGAGTGGAGAGAAAAACGATAATGCTTCCGGTTTCGTAGGCCTGTATGCCCATGGCAATGAACCTAGCCATCACGTGGCCTATCTTTATGCCATGGCCGGCCAACCGGCCAAGACCCAACAGTTGGTGGACCATATCAAACGTACCTTGTACAACACTTCTTCTTCCGGTTATGCGGGCAACGACGACTGCGGCGAGATGTCGGCCTGGTATGTCTTCTCTGCCCTCGGTTTCTATCCGGTAAACCCGGCATCGGGAGAGTATGTGATAGGAAGCCCCACGGTGGACCATGCGGAAATCATGCTGTCCGGTGGAAAGAAGTTCGCCATCGTTGTGAAGCGTAAGGGCGGGGTTGGCGCGGTCTATGTGAAGTCCATAAGGTTGAACGGGCGTAAACTGGACGGTTATGTGCTGAAGCATGCAGACATCATGAAGGGGGGCACGTTGGAGTTTGAGTTGACGGCCAAGCCCAAAGGAAAGATTTTGGATTTGCGGTAATGCCGTGATATCGGCTGTTTCCGTGTAGGGTGCAGCCAAGGTGGTAAAAAGCCGTATCCTGTCTTTTTGCAACAGGATGCGGCTTTTCTATGCCGGAAAGTTAGCAGAAAGGTCTTTCTAATCTTTTTGGAGACGCTGATTTAGGCGGAAATATATTGGCCTGATACGGAAATCAGTGGTGAAAAAGCCCGTTTTTCCTTCCTTTTCCTCATTTTAAGTGTTTTTCTTGCGGCAAGCGATTTTTCATTTGGAGCAAAGCGAAAAATCATTTGCCGCACAATTTGGGGATGTCTGCCGCAAGAGATGATGTTTTTGTGAAGGAAAAGGAGATTCTGGTTGGGGTATCCTTGCTTTTTTCTTCTATTTGGCCAAAAAAATCCTTGAAAAACGGAGTGCAAAATGTTCGTGGAAGCGATAGAATGCTTTCATTGTTTTTTTCGTGTACGGACAAACAGGATTTTGTCCATTGCGGAATGTCGCCGCTTCTTCCTTCTCCTTTTCAAAATGATAAAATCCCGATGCGTGAGAATCCGATATTTCCGTCTGGCCTTGGTGTCGGGCGGAAATATCGGATTCTCGATGGGGCAGAAGTTACATTTTGACTTTATGTCAGGAGGCGACGGCCAAGGTCGTGTCCTGTGGTTGTGTGGTTGGCGTTAATCCGGTGCTTCCTTGTGAGTGTTAAGAATACAGAAATCTCGGTTTGGAGGTGTTATAAAGTGTTGAGAAAACACTTAACGTTAATGCTTGGGGAAGTTAACAGTCTTTGTTGCGTGAGAAAATGGTAAAAACGTGCGTTATTGTGTTTTTCAGCCTATTTTGAAGCATGAATTTCGTTTTTTGACGCATTTTTGTCTTCTGTATGGCTTCTTTGTGCTTACTTTTGTATTGTGATTAAATTGAATAGGTGTATATCATGGAACTTTGAAATGTTAAATAAAAAATATCATGGAATGGAAAAGTATAGTCATTTTAATGAAGTGAGGAAGATATTCGTATCGTTTTTGTTTGGTGGAATGTTGTTTTGTGCTTGTACGACGGACTGTATGGATGATGTGCAACATTCTAATAGTTCTGTTAATAAAGTGGATAAAACAAGTAGAGAAAGAAGTGAAATGTATGACTATATTTATGCGGAAGTTAAGAATGTTGACCTTACAAAATATCCTAACTCTGCACTAAAAGTTTATCCTTTTCGACCTGCCGAATATGGTAATGAGCTGACTGAAATACCACAAATAGAATCTATTGTGATGTATACTCGTGAAGAACCCGATAGGGCGCATACGACGGTGTTGTTGAAAGTGCATGATGATCGGTTTGATATGGATTTTCCTGTGAACTCTATCGATGGAGAAATTGTTCCTGCCCGAATATTCATGCCTTGTTCATTCGCTTTTGTTTTTTATTCGTCACAGTATCCGCAAGTTGAAACGATGGTCGTGGAATGGTACAAGGCTGATGCGGTGCCCTATGAATATTTGGATTTTTTTAAATAAATAGTTTATTAATAAATAAGATATATGAGAAAACATAAGATGAATAACCTGAACGCTTGCCTTTGTGCTGCGGTGTGCTTGTCTTTGTTCAGTTCGTGCAAGGATGACTACATCTATGATGACGAGGCTCCTGCTTGGTTGGGTGAGAATATCTACGAGTATTTGGAGAAAAGCGGTCAGTACACGAGCTATTTGGCACTCGTGAAAGACTTGGGTTATGAAGAGACATTGCGCCGCACGGGTAGCAAGACTCTGTTTCCTGCTACCGATGAGGCTTTTGCCGATTATTTCCGTGAAAATGGAATGCATGGCGGCGGGGCAGATTTCGTACATAATCTTCCGGCTTCGCAGAAACGCTATTTGTTCAATTCCACAATGCTTAACATGGCATATTTGAGCAATATGTTGGCAAACATCACCTCTGATGCAGATGGTTTGAGCGAAGGTACTGCTGTGCGTAGGACTTCATCTGCGACTCTACTGGACACGGTTCCTTATGTTTCTTATGCGGATATGCCAAAGACAAGTTTTTGGAAGCGTTTTGAAAGAAAAGGAGGTACTTTTTTGGCAGATAATGGAAACCGAATGTCGGTATTCTTTACGCCTCAGTATTTTTCTCGAATCAACCTTACGGAGTCCGATTGGAATGTAATTTCCAAAGGGTGGGGAATGCCTTGGGACGCAAGCGGTTTCTATGTGAATGGTATTCACGTGCAGGCACAGAACAAGGATGTGACTTGCAAGAACGGTTATTTGCATTTGGCCGACGGTGTGGTGACACCTTTGCCGAACATGGCAGAAGTTATCACTTCTACTCCTGAGGTTTCTCAGTTTGCTGAATTGTTGGACATGTTCTCTTTCCCATATTATGACGGGGCGATTCAGTCCAATTTGGCGGCTGCATATGGTGGTATTTTTAACGAAGATTCTACCGTGTTTGTCAAACGTTATTTCAACCAAACGGATTTTAATGCTGACCCGGAAGGCAAAGTGGATATCAATGGTTATGGTACGTTACTTTACGACCCTGCCTCACATGCCTATGGCGGTAATGGCGATATGGGAGTGATGATTGTACCTACGAATGAGGCCATGCAGGAATATTGGACATCTGAAGAAGGTAAGTTCCTTTCTGACAAATTTCCACAGTGGGACAGTGTGTACACGACTGTGGTTTCTGCTTTTTTGCAGAATCATCAACAGCGTTCGTTCAACGGTGCATTGCCGCATAATTGGGACATTATGTCTGATAATGCAGGTTTCGAGTTGGGGATTACGGAAAACGATGTAGTGAAAACTATTCCGGCAAACAACGGATTGATTTATGTGACCAACAAAGTGTTCGCGCCTGTGGATTACCAAAGCGTGTATGCTCCGGTGTTGATTTCTGACTCCACGACAATCATGTCGCCGGCCATTAAGAACGATGTGGACAATGATTACAACTTGAAATACCATTTCTATCTCCGTTCGCTTGATAGCCGTTACAATTTGTTAGTGCCCACAGATAAAGCTTTGGCTGATTATCGCGATCCCATTACATGGGCCATTTGGGCGAATGAACAGATCGACAATCGTGAAATATGGTCGTTCCGGGTGTACATGGGGCGTGTCGTAGCCGATGTGTATGCCGTGGATGAAAATGGAAACAAAGGAGAACTCCTTCGTACGTTGGATGATGAAACGGGGGATGAGCGGAATCAAGTAAACGATCGGTTACAAGATTTGTTGGACATGCACATTGTTGTGGCCAATGATGAAACAGAGCCTCTTTCCGGTTATATGGATGAAGGCACTCAGCCTTATTTCCTGACTAAAGGCGGTGCCGTGTTGCAGGCAGAAGGCGTTGGCAGCGCGTTGTCGGTCAAAGGGCTCGGTGATGTAGAAATGGGATGGCCTTCGGCTCATGTGGTTGCGTTGGAAGATGGTAATCCCGCACGTTATGAAATGACCAACGGGCATACGTTCTTTATCGACCGTATTTTGCAGGATTCTTATAAGTCGGTGTATTACACGATGGCTGATGCTGAGACACACGAGGCCTATGCGGCTTTCTATCAATTGCTGCAGGGCGACGAACGTGTATGGGCTTATTTTGAAGAGGATGAGGACGTGGAGCCTATTTTTGATTTGGATGTAACGACTTCTTCATCTGGGCTTGGTCCTATTGTTACTTCGTTCAACAACTTCCGTTATACGGTATTGGTTCCCACTAAAGAAGCCTTGGACAAGGCTTTTGCCGAAGACCCGGAATTATGGACTTGGGAGCGGATTGCGGCTGAAACCGATCCGGCCAAGAAAAAAGCAAAGACGCTTTACTTGCTGAACTTCCTGCGTTACCATTTCGTGGACGGTATCCTTCCCATGGGGGACGGCATTTCTTATAATGGTTCGTATGCCACGGCTGCCCGTGATGAAAACAACCATTTTGTGTACTTGAATGTATCGGGAAATGGCAACCAGTTGACGTTTACTTCCGAGAACACGGGAACACAGGCTCATGTGGTGACGGGGGACGAGAATAATTATAATGTATTTACGCGTGATTATATCGTAAATAATAGCGACTATAAGGCGGCTACGCAAATTACGGCTTCTTCTCACGCAGTCATCCACTTGGTGGATCATGTAGTAGACTATCGTTAATAAAAAAATAATCAGATAGGTTATGGAAAATAAGATAAAATCAGTGGTATTGTGGTTGGCTTTCTTCCTTTTAGGGGGAGCTGCCTATGCCCAAAGCGGTGGCGTAATTGTCACCGGTAAGGTTTATGCCGATGATGAACCTGATGGTTTCATCGGAGCCACCGTCGTGGAGCAGGACAAGAACGGACGTATATATTCATCTGCCCTGACGGATTTTAACGGAAACTTTTCATTAAAGGTGAAAGACCCGTCCCATTCTTTGAACTTTTCGTTTGTGGGTTATAAACGTAAGACCTTGCCTATTGGGGCGACACGGAAGTTTGATGTGAAATTAGAGACACAGAATGTGCTGAAAGAAGTGCAGGTCAAAGCATCTAAGTTGGTGACAGGTGGCGGTGCGTTGGCTATTCCCGAGCGGGAATATTCCGGTGCGATGCAGAAGTTTAATACGAAAGCCATCGAAGGGGTGTCCGTGCCTTCCATTGACGATGCCTTGCAAGGACGTATCGCGGGCTTGGATATTGTGGCCAATTCGGGTGACTTGGGTAGTGGCACGGTGATGCGTATCCGTGGTATCACTTCTATCAATTCCAATTCACAGCCGCTTATCTTGCTGAACGGTATTCCTTTTGAAAGTAATATCGACGATTCGTTCGACTTCGCTTCGGCCGACCAGGAAGAGTTTGCCTCCTTGTTGTGTATCAGTCCGGATGACATCGAAGAAATCACAGTCTTGAAAGACGGTGCGGCGGCGGCCATTTGGGGAAGCCGCGGTGCCAATGGTGTGATTGACATCCGGACAAAGAAGGGTGCGACAGGACCTACACGTGTAAGCTATTCCTATCGTTTTTCAGGTTATACCCAGCCGAAGGGTACGGAATTGCTCAATGGCGATGATTACACGATGCTCATGAAACAGGCTTATTTCAATCGTGCCCAACAAGATTGCAATATCCCAGAGTTTAGCTATGACCGTTCACAGTTCATTTCTGCATACGGAACGGCTCAGGATTTTGAGAACTTTAACAACAATACGGATTGGATGGATGAGGTCATCAAGCATGGTTTTACCCACGACCACAACCTTTCGGTGAGCGGTGGTGGTGATAAGGCCAAATTCCGTGCTTCGTTCGGTTATTATAACCAGACGGGTACCATTATCGGCCAGGAAATGACCCGTTTCTCCAACCGTATGAATTTGGACTACAACGTAAGTTCGCGGATGATGTTTTCAGCGGATTTTTCCATCACTTATACGGATAATGACAAGAACTATACGGATGACCCTTACGGTGAGGACAATCTTTTGAACATTGCCCGCAAGCGCATGCCGAATGCTTCGATTTTCCGGCAGGATGCCAATGGAAATAACACGGATGTTTATTTCAATATAGCGCAAAATTCGCAGTTGGATGATGCCCAAAAGAATTTGCGTAATCCCGTGGCTATCGGTAATTTGGCTTCTTATCAACAGACAAGCATGCGTATCATGCCCACCTTGCGTTTGCAATATGACTTTTTGGATCCCGCAGGCGAAGCCAAACTCCGTTACTCGGGTTATATCAAATTCGACTCTGAAAATGTCAAGGATACCAAGTTCTTGCCGCGTGAGACGACATCCAAGAATTGGAACGACGGGAGCGTGAACAAGGCATACGGAAAGGAGAGCGAAGCTTTTTCTATCTACACGGCTCATGATTTGACATGGCAGCCCAAGCTTCCAGAGGCACATTCCCTGATGCTTTACGGGAAATGGGAAATGGACATGGCCAATTCCAGGAACCAAGAGTTTGAACGTTACGGGCTAGCTTCCACTTCGGCTACGGACGTGACCAACTTGGGGCATCTGAATACGTTCAAGAGCGAGCGGAGCGAGGGGCGCAATATGGCTTTCCTTTTGCAGGGCCATTATTTCCTGCTTGACCGTTACGTGTTCGATGTGACTGCACGTTGGGATGGCAGTACGCGTTTCGGACCAGGTAACCGTTGGGGCTTCTTCCCTTCTGCATCGGTGAAATGGCTTATCTCAGAAGAGAAATTCTTTGATTTTGCGGATGACTGGATGGATGAGTTTGCCTTGCGTTTGAGTTATGGTGTGACCGGTAACCGTCCGGACTACGAGTACTTGCATTATGCCCGTTACAATAGTTTCGGGACTAGTTACATTGACATTCCGGCTATCAAACCGGCCTCTTTGCAGTTGACAGACTTGAAATGGGAGCGTTCTACTTCTTATAACTTGGGTGTGGACTTGAGCCTTTTCGACTGGCGTTACCGTTTGGTGGCGAACGTGTACCACCGTCGTACGGATGACTTGTTGTTCAAGGACCAGTCCATCCCGTCTTCAACGGGATTCGGCTCCATATCCTATATCAATGGCGGTACGATGGACAATGATGGTTGGGAAATAGAGTTCAGCACGAACAACATGGTGAAGCGTGGCGACTGGTCTGTAGATTTAAGTTTGAACTTTTCGAACTATGTGAACACCATTATTGACTTGGATGAGAATGTGTTGCATAACTATAATGCGGACTTCAACTACTCGAACGGGTCTTACTTGAACCGTTTCCAAGTGAATAACTCTTTCGGTTCCATTTATGGCTTCCGGTATAAGGGCGTGTACCAATACGATACTTACCAACCGGATAAGCCGGATGCCACGGCACCGGTGGTGCGTGATGCCAATGGCAATGTGGTGTTGGATGGTTCCGGTGACCCCATCCCGATGTATTTCGCATACGGAACGACGAATGAATACCGTTTCCGTGGGGGAGATGCAATTTATGAAGATATTAACCATGATGGTACGATAGACGAATTGGACATCGTGTATTTGGGTAACTCCAACCCGAAATTCGATGGTGGTTTCGGTACGACCATCCGTTGGAAACGCCTTTCCTTGAATGTGTTCTTCAACTATCGCGTGGGGGGTAAGATTATTAATTACGGACGGATGTATTCCGAGAGCATGTACAACACGGAGAATCAGTCCGTGTCCACGAACTGGCGTTGGCGCAAGGATGGGGATATGACGGAAATCCCGCGTGCTCTTTTCCAGAGTGGATATAACTGGTTGGGTAGTGATCGCTTTGTAGAAGATGGTTCTTTTCTACGTTTGAAGCAATTGACATTGAATTACTCTTTCGATCCGAAGTTGTTGAAAAAGGCACATCTGAATACTCTCAATCTTTCCTTGACATTGAACAACATGTTTACAATAACTAAATATACCGGTGCAGATCCTGAAATTTCACCGAACAATATCGGGGTGAGCGAGGACAAGAATCGTACACCGCGTTCACGCTACTTTACGTTTGGCTTGACCGTAGGTATTTAACCTTTAAAAATAAATGTGAGATGAAAAAGTATATATATAAAATAGGTGTCTTCTTCCTAAGTTTGCCTTTCTTGGGTGTCACGGCTTCCTGTGATGACTGGTTTGGCATTATGCCGCAGTCCGAGATGGTGGCCGAGGACTTTTGGAAAGATGAGCAAGACGTGAAAAGTGCCGTGGGGGCCTGTTATAGGGCTATGTTGGAAGACGGCTTCATGCGTCGTTTGGTTGTATGGGGTGAATTACGTTCTGATAATGTGATAAATGGTTTGGGGACGGATACGGAAATCGGTTATATCCTGAATGCTAACCTGAACGAGGCCAACAGCTATTGCAAGTGGAATGATTTTTATACGGTCATTAACTATTGTAATACGGTGATTCAAAACGCACCAATGGTGAGGGAACGCGATGCGGACTTTACGGAGGAAGACTTGAACCAATATTTGGCAGAAGCCAAGGGAATCCGAGCATTCTGTTATTTTACGTTGGCACGCACGTTTAAGGACATACCTTATATGGAAACGCCTTATGTGGACGACACGCAAAGATTTCAAGTCGGACAAACTCCGTTTGAGAATGTCTTGGATACTTTGATTCGTGACTTAAAGACTGTAGAAAATGTGGCCGTGACAGAATATGGTGAAAACACGGCCTATACCCGTGGGCGAGTAACGCAGAAGGCTATTTGGGCTTTGATTGCTGATATGAGTTTGTGGAGGGGGAATTATCGTCAATGTGTAGACTATTGCAATAAGATTCTGACCACGGCGACAAATCCGTTGGCTCTTTTACCTGCTGATACCTATTTTAATACGGTGTTTGGCCCGGCAACTGGAAATTCCGATGAAAGTATTTGGGAATTGCAGTTCGATCCCAATACGACCAATGGGGCGGTCAACACGTTTTATGGAAGTTCCAATAACTCTTCCCCGTTGTTGTCTTCGCTTGATTTCGACGGACAGAATGGAGAGGATTGGTGGGACGGCTTGGATATGCGCCGTGCCCAGTCTTATGTAGAGGACGGGTTATATATGATTAAGAAATATACGTCTTATTGTTATGCTACGGATTTTGAAGAGGTAAAGTCCAATAATTTCCAATACGGGAATAATGAGTCCAATTGGATTGTTTACCGTTTGGCCGACGTGTACTTGATGAAGGCCGAGGCTTTGGTCGAGTTGGGGGACATTGCCGGTGCCGTGGACATGGTTTCTTATACTTATGACAGGGCGCACCCTGATTTGGAATCTGGAAGTTTAAAAGTGCAATATCCCGCCTCTACTCCGCAATCAGCGGTTCGCGATTTGGTTTTCGATGAACGTCAGCGTGAATTCCTTTTTGAAGGCAAGCGTTATTTTGACATTGTGCGTCGGGCACGTCGTGAAGGTAATGTGACGGCTTTGGTTAACACATACTTGCTACGTAAATATGTGGCTATGAGTTTAAACCAAAGTACAGTACTCAGTAAGATTAACGACAAAGAAGCCATTTATATGCCTATTCATCAGGATGAATTACGTTTGAACTCCTTGTTGGAACAAAACGCATTTTATAAAACTTCGGACGATATTTCTAAAAATTGACGATTATGAACAATATACATAAATTATTTAAGTGGGGGCTGTGGTCGGTAGCGGTCTTATGCCTCTCAGGCGTACAGGTGTCTTGCGATAGCGATGATATTGATGCTGATGCCATGTACACGTTTACGGGAGAGACGGTAGCTTCATTTTGCCAGAACGACCCCGAATTGTCGGATTTTTACCAATTGATAACCAAGTGTGGGGCGGATGCCTTATTGGAGGTTTATGGCCATTATACTTGTTTTGTGCCCAATAATGACGCCATTGCTGCTTATTTGTCGGCAAACAATAAGTCTTTGGACGACATTCCGGCAGAGGAGGCGCAAAAGATTGTGTACAACTGTGTGATTAGAGGTACTGCGGAATATACTTCACAGGAGTTTGTTGCCGGTTCTTTGTCTTCTATGACTTTATCTGAGCGTCATTTGATTCTTTCGTTTACAACTTCGGCAGATAACAGACGGGAGATTTGGGTAAACGGGCAGGCTCGTGTGGAACGTTTGGATCAGGAAGTGCATAACGGAGTAATCCATGTGGTGAACAAAGTTATCCAACCTTCAGAAATGACCCTTTTGGAGGTGATGCAAAATAACGAGAACCTGACTATATGGGCTATGGCTTATGAGGCTTCCGGTTTGAACGAAGGAATGGAGAAACTTTATGATGAAAGTTATGTGAATACTTATGGGTCGGATATGTATCAATATGGCGACTATAAGTTGCATGTGCCGACGAGCCGCCGTTATGGTTGGACTGCTTTTTGCGAGCCGGATGAATTGTTGAAGCAGGCAGGAATTACGGGTAATACTCGCGAAGAGATTTTGGTAAGTTTGGAGAACTATGCCCGTACGTATTACGGTTCTGAGGATTTGGGTAATTATAGGAGCGAGAAGAATCCGTTACATCGTTTCGTCGCTTATCACTTGCTGAACCGTCAGATGGCCACGAATGACATGGTGTTTGATACGCCGGCGGCGTTGATTAATCCGACGTATGCGGATAAACTGGTGGAATATTATGAAACCATGTACACTTATCGCATCATGGAAATCAAGGCCGGTAATAAGATTAACCAACAATCCAATGGAGATTACGTGGGCATAGACGAGGCGAATAGCAACATCGAAGCATTGAATGGTTACATCCATACGCTGAAGAATATATTGGTGTATGACGACGCGGTAATGCGTAATGATGTATTGCACAAACGTATTCGTTTCGATGCCATGTCACTACCTCCGCAGTTGACTAACAATAATATTCGTTGGCATAATGTGGATATTTCCGATGCAAATGGTTATACGGTCACTCCGGATTATTGTGGGGAGTATTTTACATTTAACGATGCTTGCTCATGCCTGATGTGGGGAAGCCAAGGATGGGCGGCTTTCCAAGGTGACGAGATCAATATGAAGGACAATTATGACTTCACTTTGCGCTTGTTGCCTATTCCGCCTGGAAATTGGGAGTTCCGTATCGGCTATAATGCCGAAGGATGGCGTGGAATGGGACAAATCTATTTTGATGGGATTATCACAGGGACGCCTGTCGATTTAAAAATCGGAGACGTGCAAGGCGATGCCCGTACGGGATGGGTGGCTGATGAATCGACTGCGGACGATGGAGTGGAAAATGATAAGATGATGCGTAATTTGGGGTACATGAAGGCACCTGAATCTTGTTGGTATGCACATGATAACATTCCGCTTAGGGATTGGTATAAGGCTTTGCGTTATATTGTGAACCAGTATAGTTTCCAAGATTATGGGGCACATAAGTTGCGTATGCGTAGTGTGGATTTCGCAGGTCGTGAGTTTTCCATCGACTATTTCGAGTTTATTCCAGTGGATATGATTCGTGATGAGGATCGCTTGTAATAACTATTAAGAAAGTAAGAACAAATGAAACAAATAAATAAAGGAATCATCTGTTTGTTATCGGGGGCGGCGTTGTTTGTTTCCTGTAACGACGAGTGGGATGCGCATTACGACTTGAATGGTAGTGTGCCTCAGGTCAGCCTGATGGCTTTGCTCCGTAATGACGCATCGTTGAGTACTTTCGCCCAAATAGTGGAAAAGACGGGGGCGGATAGCTTGCTTGCATCTAACCAGACTTATACTGTGTGGGCGCCGGTAAACGAGGCCTTGGCGAATGTAGACATGACAGACCGTGCTGCATTGGAACGCCTGGTAAGTAATCATATCGCCCGTTACAGCAACCCTACTTCCACTCAGCCGGGGAAGTACATCTATATGTTAAACGGTAAACGTATGGCGTATGACGGGACGGGTTCTTTCAATGGGACGGCTTTGGAGGAAGGTAATGAGCGGGCGGTTAATGGTATTCTGCACAAACTGAGCGACACCATTCCTTACCGTTATAATTTCTATGAATATATGTCCGTTTATCCTGAATATTCCAAGGTGTATGAGTTCATCAACCGTTTTATAGAAAAGAGGTATGATGCATCAGCCAGCGTCGGAACGGATTCGGTGTTTGTGGATTACAATCCGATGCTTTATAATTATTATTATGGTATTGGCCATATTGATGATGAAGACTCGCTTTATACCATGATTCTGCCGGACAACGAAGCTTGGGACAAAGCCTATGCTCATATCAGTCCTTATTTTACGACGTATAATGCGGACGAGGCTGTGGCTGATTCGATTCGTGATGTACAGACGGGGCAGGCTATCCTGAACGGTTTGACATTCAGGGGAAGGGTTGATGACCCGGCATCAAAGGATTCTTTGGTGACAGTTACGGGAAATGTGATTTATCAGACAGGCCGTTATTTTGCGCCTTATACGAAACTGGATGGTTCCAACGGGTTGATGTACTTGGCGAAAGGAGATTTGGTTTTAGATGACACTTGTACATGGAATAAAGAAATTTTAGTGGAAGCCGAGTATTTGAACGGTCGTACTACGAGTACCAGTACAAGTGCCTATGTGCGCAATACGGATGCCAACAGTGCCGTGCAGGGTGTGAGCAACAATAGTTATCTGGAGGTGACCAATGCTACGGGAACAGCGGAAGTTACTTTTGAGATACCTCAGATTTTGGCCGGTAAATACGACGTATATGTGGATTTTGTTCCCCCCGTCATTGACGGAGTCGCTTTGGCCGAGGAAAAAACGCGGTTGGAGTTCCGATTGGTTTATCCGCGCGCTGACAAGAATGGTACTGCCAATATCTCGCGTGACGATGATGACGATCCGGATTTGATTATCGGAGGAGACAGTGTAGGCGACAACAAAGTGAAGACTTTGAAAGTTTGGGAAGCATTGGAACTGCCCGCAGCCAATTATTATGATGGTATGTGGTTCATGGATGAGGATAATTCCACGGACGATGTGAAAGTACGTACGACATTCCGTATCCGTACCAATGTGAAAGCTCCGGAAGTGAATGTGAAGTATCGTCGCCGTTTCCGTGTCGACCGGATTCGTTTCGTGCCTGTACCTTGATTTGTTAATCCTTAAAGCATGATGAGTTATGTATTCTATATTTAATTCTTATTTGTTGAAACTTACGGGAACGATGGCCGGATTGGCTTTCTTCTCTTTTGCATTGCAGGCCCAGGAGCCGGTTCCCGCAGATTCGGTAAAGGCCGGGCAGGCAGAAAAGGTCCGGATGCCTTACCATGTGAAAGGCCGGGTTGTGGATGCCGTGACTGGGCAAGGTTTTGCCGGTGCCCGTATCACGACCCCGAATGTGAATGTGTCGGCCATGACCGATGAAAAAGGTGAGTACGAGATTGGTTTGCCCGATTTGCGGGTGCCTCTCTATGTGGATGCGCCGGGGTATTCCCGTCAAGTGGTGGCTGTCAAGGGGCGGACGGAGGTAAACGTGTCGCTCTATACCGTACCGGGGCATTCTTATTATGACGACGAAATGTCCGTGTCAGACGGACGGGTTGCGGTAGATGGCTTTACTTCCGGTGCGTTAAGCATGACGGAAGATATGAATTCCTTATTGGCCGGCCAGATGCGTACTTCTGCCCGTTCGGGTGAACCCGGGGCGAGTGCTTCCTATTTTGTACGTGGTTATAATTCTTTGAATCTGTCTTCCCAACCATTGTTCGTGGTCGATGGTGTGGTATGGCAGTCTCATGAGGAGGGCATTTCTACCGTGGACGGATATTACAATAACCCGCTGACTTTGCTTGACCCGTCGGATATAGACAAGGTAACGGTATTGAAGAACGGTTCGGCTATTTGGGGGGCACGAGGGGCGAATGGTGTGGTGTTGATTCAAACCAAGCGTGCCGGAGAGATGGCAACGAAGATAGATGCTAATATTTCTTTTGGATTCCAAACACCTTTTGAGACTATGCCTGTGATGGGAGCTGATGCTTACCGTCGCTATGCCACTGATGTCATGTCTGGTATGGATAGGCATGAAGTGGAAGATTTCCAGTTTACGAACGATGACCCTTCGCGGTCTTTTTACCGTGCGGTGCATAATAATACCGACTGGATGGATGAAATCAACAAAACGGCTTTTATCCAAAATTATGGTATATCTGTGTCGGGTGGTGATGACATAGCTCTTTACCGTTTCTCCTTGGGATATGCCCAAAATAATGGAAACATAGATGGAACAAAGTTCGATCGCCTGAATGTGCGCTTCAATTCAGACATCAAGTTGACAGACGAATTCAAGATATTGTTCGACATTGCTTATACGCAAACTGGACATAAGGTGACTTTTGACGGATTGGACCGGATGCGTTCACCGTATTACCTTGCATTGGTAAAGTCGCCGCTTTATTCTCCTTATCAATATAATGAAAGTGGTTCTTTGAGCGGCCGTTTGACGGATGTGGATGAGTTGAATTATGGTAATCCGTTGGCTCTGTTGGAGAAAGATAATATGCCGACGCTTGATAAATACCGTTTTACATTGAACTTGCGTCCGACTTACCAGATTACCGACCGTTTGGAGGCTGCCGCGCTTTTCGGTTTTTCTTATGATAAGGAAAATGAAGACTTGTTTATTCCCGATGCAGGCATAGCGAACGAACCGCTTTACAATAGTTTGGGTGAAGTGTACGCTACGGCGTTGAATGAAGTTCGCAGCTCTATGGCCCGGCAGACTTCCCTTTCGCTTGATGCCTATTTAAAATGGGACATCCTGAAAGGGTACCGGCATAATCTGTCCGCAGCCTTGGGCTATCGTTTTTATAACGACTATTTCAAGTATACATACGGCCAAGGGTACAATACGGGCTCCGACTATATGACAGCTTTGTCCAATACGACAAGTGATTTGCGTTATCTTTTCGGGACGGAATACATGGACCGTAACATGTCTTGGTATTTGAATGCGGATTATGGTTTTATGAACAAGTATTTCCTGAACTTGGGTATGTCGATGGAGACTTCTTCTCGTTTTGGTAACGAAGCCGGAGGTATAGACTTATGCGGTGTGTCGTGGGGATATTTCCCGTCGGTCAGCGGAGCCTGGCTTATTTCTTCCGAGAAGTTTATGCGCAACGTGGACTTCATTGACAATCTGAAGTTGCGTGTGGCTTATACGATGGCCGGTAACGGTAATTTGCCTGTTTATGCCAACCGTACTTATTTCACATCTTCTTTGGTGGCTAATGATGCGACGGGAATTGTTTTGAGCAATATCGGGAATGAAAAGTTGAAGTGGGAAACTACAGGTCGGGCTAACGTAGGATTGGACTTTAGTATCCTGTCCAATCGTTTGAGCATGAACATCGACTATTTCTATTCCAAAACGAAAGATCTGGTGACGCTCCGTTCCTTGAACGAAGAGGCTGGTTTGCAGTATTATTATGACAATAATGGCGAAATGGAAAATCAGGGATTTGAAATTGCGGCTAATGCCCGTATCGTGGATACGAAAGATTTCAAGTTCAATGTAGGGTTGACCGTAGGCCATTATAAGAATAAAATTACATCCTTGCCCAATGGCAGTTTCACTACGGAATTGGCCGGAGGAACGGTATTGACTACAGAAGGACAGCCGGTGGGCGTGTTCTATGGTTACCAGACCGACGGGGTGTATGCCACAGCACAAGAGGCGGCAGATGCCGGGCTTGCCATTCTTTCTTCTTCGGGGCAGCGTATTCCTTTCTCGGCCGGTGACATGCGTTTCGTGGATCATTCTAAGGACGGTATCATCGGGGAAGATGATCGTGTGATCATCGGTGACCCGAATCCGGACATCTATGGTAACTTCAATTTGAATTTCCGTTGGCGTGATTTGGAGTTGGGGGCACTCTTTACTTATTCTTTGGGTAATGATGCCTATAATGCTTTGCGTGCCAACTTGGAGTCGGGCAGCAGTTTGTCCAACCAAAGCATAGCTATGGAGAACCGTTGGATGGCAGATGGCCAAGTGACAGATATTCCTCGTGCCACTTTTGATGACCCGATGGGGAATGCCCGTTTCTCAGACCGTTGGATTGAGGACGCGTCCTATTTGAAATTTAAACGCCTGATGTTGTCTTACCGTGTTCCCGTACGTTCTACCTCATTCTTGCAAGGAATATCGGTATGGGCGGCAGTGAACAATCTTTGCACGCTGACGAAGTATTTGGGTACGGATCCTGAATTTTCATACAGTCAGTCCGTGCTTTACCAAGGTGTGGATGCAGGGTTGGTGCCACAGTCGCGTTCGTTCCAGATTGGGGTGAAATTGAATTTGTAATGCAAAATAAGAAAGTGAATATGAAGACATTTATCAAAAACTATATGAAAGCTGTGGGTGTCGTTTGTGCTTGCATGGCAGCTTTCCCCGCCTGTACGGATATGATGGAGACAGATTCTACTACGGTAGGTTTTGAGGAGGACAACCGTTTGGATTCTCCTAATGACTCTCTCTATTCCGTGTTGGGTATTCTTTCGCAGGTGCAACGTTTGGGCGACCGCTATGTGCTGTTGGGCGAGTTGCGCGGCGACCTGATGGAAGCGACCGAGGATGCAAAAGTGGATATTCAGGAGATTTCCAATTTCAAGGTCTCGTCGGATAACGAGTATGCTTCGTTCTATGATTATTACAATATTATTAACAACTGTAATTATGCCATAGCGAAGATGGACACGAATATCGTGTTTTACGAAGACAAGGTTATGATTCCCGAATATGCGCAAATCAAAGTGATACGGGCTTGGACCTATTGGCAACTGGCCTTGGCGGCCGGGAAAGTCAGTTGGATTGAAGAACCCGTGTTGAGCTTGGAGGCCGCACTCAAGGAGTATCCGCAGAAGGGGCTTGAAGATTTGGCACAGCTGCTGATTGATGATTTGACACCATATATAGGTGTACGTGCCTTGGATTATGGGACGATAGACAATTTCGATTCGCGCAAGATGTTCCTCCCCGTAGATATGGTATTGGGCGACTTGTATCTTTTCTTGGGACGTTATGCGGAAGCTGCTACGGCATATTACCGTCTGATAGACAAACGTAAGCTGACATTGACAAGTTCTTATGGTAACTATTGGACGAATACGGCTCGTACGGGTGGGTCTGCAGCTTGGATATCAGCTTATGTGAATACAGGTTCCAATGAATTACTTTCTTCTTTGGTGTACAGTTCCCGTCCCGATGCTTACCACCCACAGTTGGTACGTTGGTCATACAATGAAGTGCCTTCGATTGTACCTACAACTTCTTTTGTGGATTGGATGTCACGTGTGTCACATTACTATGCCGCCGAAAATACCACCCGTATACAGGGATTCTTTACTGGGGATTTACGTGGGCTGTTTGAGTTCTCGAATGGTACAACTTCTTCTGTGTCTTATACTACCGATGGTTTGGGGGATTATAAGGGTGCGCTTATTGATAAATTCTATTCCTTGTCCACATCTGGCGGAGTGGAGGATCCGGAAAATGAAGCGTTGGGAGGATTGCGTTATGTACGTAATCTGCCGGTATACCGTACTTCACAGGTTTACTTGCGTTTGGCTGAGGCCATCAACCGTTACGGGCGTCCGGCTACGGCTTTTGCTGTCTTGGCATACGGCTTGAACAAGACAAATTTGGCCAATACGACGAGGATTCCGGCATCTGAACGCACGGGGGAAATGTTTTTGGACTTTACGTCCGATTCCTACGATAATAATGTAGGTACGGCAACCCGTGGGCGTGGGCGGGCCATAGGCTTTCCTACCTCGGATTATCTCATCCCGGATTATACACCGTATGATACCATCAAGGTGGTAGACGGTGAGACGGGAGAGGAAAAAGATACGGTGGTGGTTTCCAAAGACCCCATCCGTTTGGCTGCCGCCAAGGCTGATTCTATCGAATATGTAGAAGACCGTATCATTGATGAAATGGCCGCAGAGACCGCTTTCGAAGGCAGCCGTTTCTTCGATTTGATGCGTATTGCACGCCACCGTGGGCGTTGGCCGGCTTATGCAGCAGAGAAAGTGGCAGCCCGTTTTGGAAATGGGGGCGAGGCCGTCAAAGCCCGTCTGATGGATGAAAGTGAATGGTTTTTAAAGTAATAAATGATTTTAGCAAATATGAGAAAACTAGTAGTTAAAATGATGTTGGGAGCTGCGGCCTTGACTGGTGTCCAAGGGTTGCAGGCACAAGACCCTCTGACGTTTGAGGCAGACTTCACGTTGGGTGATATGGGCGGATGGCCGAGTCATCGGAGCCGGGCTTTTGTGGCCGACTTCAACAATGACGGATGGATGGACATGTACTTGAACGGAACTTCCGAGAACAAAGGTTGGCAGTCGCGTGGCGTGTTGGTCAAGAACTTGGGCGACGGTCAGTTTGAAGGGGTTACGGATGCCATCTTTGACTATGAGACAACGTACGAAAAAGTCTATTCTTTGGATACGATATGGCACGAAGACGGTTCGTATGAGTTGCAGGATTCCATATTGGACGGTAAGGTCGTGATGGATACTATTGTGACCGAGAAGTTTGTAGGCATGAAGAACGGACTGCCGCGCACGGCGTTCGGGCAAGGTAGCCAGCCCATTGATTTCAATAATGACGGTTTGGTGGACTTCATTATTCTTAATACCGGTGGAAATGATACCGGCACATCGCAAGGTTATGTATTGGTCATCAATAAGGGAGATTGGCAGTTTGAGGTGTTGGAGGATCCGGTTCTTTCTAGTATAGGTGGATTGTCTTCTAATACCAATGGTGACAAATTTAATGAGAATAGCCCTTACGGTTCATTGGTGACGGGGGATTATGATAAGGATGGTTTCACGGATGTGTTGCTTTGCGGTAATGGGCCTGCAGGACGTTATACGATGTTATTGCGTAATGTGAACGGTGACCATTTCGAGGAAGCGCGGGTTTTCCATCCGCTGCCATTCGATGAGGAACTGACTAAAAAAGGAATCTATGAACAACTCGAAGATACAACAGATCCTGAGACCGGTGCGGATGTTCCGGGAGCATATATAGACAAGCCTACGCTGAAACCTATGCAAATGTCCCACGGTTCTGTCGTGTTCATTGATTTGGATGGTGATAGTTGGTTGGACGTGGTTGTGACAGGATATGCAGAGGCGCGTGAGAATATGGGGGAAATCACCGGTAACCAGATCCGTTTCTACAAGAACCTACAGAATGGCGAGTTTCAGGATGTGACAAATTCTCCTTCGCTTATTGAAGCGGCCAGTACGGTGTTGAATACTTATGGTATGACCGTGGATGGTACAATGGCTGATGTGTTCCGTGCCTGGGGATGCGAAGAAGGCATTACCCTCGCGTTGGACTTTGATCAGGACGGACGTACCGACCTGATGCAGTTAGGCACACAGGGATGCTCTTGGGGTTGGGGGGGTACCCGTACGTTAAAGCAATCTAACCAACTGAGAAACATATCGGATGAAAACGGTTTCCGGTTTGAAGAAATCCCCACCGATATTACTCCGGCCGCCATGGCATCCTGCTATCGTTTCATTTGTGTGGATTTGAATGGGGATGATTATCCGGACTATATGACCAACGGATGGACTTCCAAGGTCAATCCTGCCACAGGAGAAGCCGCAGGATGGGGGCGTTTTGTGGATTTAAGCGATAATAGTACGGTTTATAATACCTATTTCTTCAATGATGAAAGCAATGAGGTGTTTGGCGGTTATCTGGCCAAAAGCGAGCCGAGCGTGAACAACTTCGGAGATTTTGATAACGATTATAATATGGAGCTTCTCACTTCAGATTATACAGGAAGTCCGGACAATGGGCGTAACGACCAACAGGTTATCAGTTGGAATAAGACCGGAGTGGAATTTTATGCTCCGGAGGAAGTGGGTGAAGTGAATGTTACTCCGGAGAAAGGACGTGTAACTGTGGAATGGGAAGCTTCGGATATGAACAATGGCAATCCGGCCATGTTCAACCTTTATATACAGGACAAGCAAAGCGGTGCGCTGCGCATGGTGGTTCCGGCTAACCTTGAGACTGGAAAGCAGTTGGCTTATGCTATGTTTGGTTGTTATGTGAATACAGGTAATGAGGATGGGGCAGCTTCTTATGTCTTTGACAAGCTTCCTGTGGGTGATTACATCGTGGGGGTGCAGGCTGTGAATTATGCTTATCAGGCTACGGCATGGACCACGACCGAGGTGTCTGTGACGGAGAGTGATTATGTGGGTGTGTCTTCGCAGTCTGTGGCACGGGGTATGCAGGTCATTGTCAATGGTGATGCTATTGTTGTGACGAGTGCTAGTGATATCTCGGTGAATGTCTATAATATGCAAGGTGCCGAGGTAGCTTCGGGAATGACGAATGAACCCATTACCGTAAATGGCAAGGGCGTATTCGTGGTAAAGGCCGGAAATGAGGCCGTCAAGGTCGTGAAATAAGTAAAACGGTTATAGTGATTGAATGTGAATGAAGGCCCGGGCGGCCTTAGAAGGCAGTCCGGGTCTTTCGAAAATAACTTTAAACGAATAAAAATACAGAAGACATGAAAAATGCTACTTTTAAAACAGTGTTGACTTGTTGTGCGGCTTTAGCCTTGTGTCAGGCAGCCGAGGCACAGCGTGTAACGTTTGAACAGAATCGGGACTTCCGCGACCAAGTGGGATGGCCCGTGCATCGTGGATGCCCTATTGTGGCCGACTTCGATAATGACGGTTTCATGGACGTGTATTACGGAGGTACATCCTGTGAAAACGGTTGGGCATGTCGCGGCGTGTTGGCCCGTTCCAATGGGGATGGTGCTTTTTCTGCTAATTTGGAAGCCATCTTTGACTATGAGACAACGTACGAAAAAGTCTATTCTTTGGATACGATATGGCACGAAGACGGTTCGTATGAGTTGCAGGATTCCATATTGGACGGCAAGGTCGTGATGGATACCATTGTGACCGAGAAGTTTGTAGGTATGAAGAACGGACTGCCTGTTTCTCTTCGTGGCTTCGGAAGCCAACCTTTTGATTTTAATTCCGACGGGTTGGTGGATTTTATAACCTTAAATCAAGGTGGAAACATGTCAGGATTGAATCCCCGTTACACATTGGTGAAAAATTTAGGCGGAGGACAGTTCGAGACTGTGGAAGATGCGGCGTTGGCTGCATTTAATTATACCGGCGATGATAATTTCCTCTTTAATGAAGGTTCACAGTATGCGTCTTTAGTGACCGGGGATTATGACCGTGACGGTTATACAGATTTGTTGATTACAGGACAGGCTCCTACGGAGGGGCGTTTTGTCAAGTTGTTCCGTAACGTGAACGGGGAGCGTTTTGAGAATGTGAACGTGTTCCATCCTCTGCCATTTGACAAAGAACCCAACCGGAAGGGGTTATATAAATTGGGAGAAAGCATATATGACCCGGAAACCGGTACGACGGTAGAAGGCGAATATACCGAGGAACCGACAATGCAGGCTAAGCCTTTGTCTCATGGTTCGGTGGCATTTATAGATTTCGACAACGACGGTTGGTTGGATATTGTGTCTACAGGTTGGGCTGACGGTACAGAGGGTAAGTTGGTCGGAGTAGAGATTGGAGGAGATGAAATCCGTTTTTATCGTAACCTGCAAAATGGAGAGTTCCAAGATGTGACAGACAGATTTGTCGGGGCTGCTCAGGGTATTTTGGATATGTTGGATATTGCGCGAGATGCGAATTATGAGGTAAGGGATGTCTTCTCGGCCTGGGGAATGGATTCCGGTTTGATGTTGGCTACCGACTTTGACCAGGACGGTAAGATGGATTTGTGGATTCATGGGGCTGTTGCGGGAGGCAGGCCACGTTTCTCGAGTTATTTGACGTTCGGCATGGGTGAAGATTATGCGTCTGTGGAAGAATGGCCTACAGGTATTCTTCCTGCACATACGGTGGCGAAATTGGGCGTTATGTTTGCCGATTTCAATGGGGACGACATTCCCGATTTCTATCAACGTGGTTGTTGTGACGAAATTTGCCAAGACGAGTCCGTGCCTGAGAAATTCGGTCAGGCTTATTCATGGAGCCGTTTGTTCAGTATTAGCGAAGGGCAGGTTGGTACTTATGGCTATCCGCAATATGCCGATTATTGGACGGCAGAATGCTATGGGGCACGAATTCCTCAAAGCGATGGTGATGGACAGACCATGGATGCGACTTTTGGGGATGTGAACGGAGATGGTTTGTTGGATATCATGTGTACGGATTGGACGGATAAGGCCGATGATGCCGTTCCCAGTTATAATGTGACGGAGGGGGTGGAAATCATTATGCCCGATGAACCGGAAATCATAGAAGCAGAAACCGGAAAAGGTTGCATTACTTTGAAATGGGATCGTTCGGAAATGGGGAATGGAAATAAAGCCATGTACAATGTATATGCACAGAGTAAGGACGGGAACGTGTTCCGTATTTTGGTCCCGGCTAACATAGAGACGGGCAAACAGTTGTCTTATCAGATGTTTGGGACGTATGCGACTACTTATGCGGAAGATTATCAATATTACACTTTCGACAAATTACCGGCAGGTGATTATACAGTGGGTGTGCAAGCCGTGAACTACGCTTATGCTGCCACTCCGTTCGTTACGACGGATGTTACGGTGACGGAAGGGGCAGACGGGGTAAAACTGACATCAACTACTTCAGCGGCTTTGAAAGTGGTTGTGGATGGTGACGTGCTGACGGTAGTAACTGACGAAGATGTACAAGTGAATATTTACAATATGCAAGGCTCTGAAGTCGGTTCAGGCAGAACCAATGAAGCCATTACGGTGAACGGTAAGGGCGTATTCGTGGTGGAAGCCGGTGACAAAGTGGCCAAGATTGTAAAATAAAGAAGCACAGTTTAAGTGATTAACTGTGAATTAGGTTAGGTTGTTGGGCTCGGATGGCCTGTGAAGGTCGTCCGGGCCTTTTTCTTGGAACGTAAGGACGAATGCTCCGGGATGCCGAGGTAGTCCCGTTTGGCTTGCGCCAAAACCGTTGCTTTTTGGAGCAAACTTATTTCATCAGACGACCGAAAGAATGTTATTTTTGCATGTTTATGATTTATTTACTCAATAAGTTGGACGATAAAAAATGAAAAAAAAGTTCTTATTTGCCGCGTTGTTGATTTGCGGCACCTTACCATCTGTGGCTGAAGAGAAGCCACGCTACCAAGATGCCTCATTGCCCGTGGAAGAACGGGTGGAAGATTTGCTGAGGCGCATGACTTTGCATGAGAAGGTCTTGCAACTGCAAAACAATTCCAACAGTGACATTAATGCCGTGGAAAGCCATTATAAGGAGAGTACAGGTACGATGCATGAGATGAGCAAGACGGCGAAAGAAGCAGCCGAACTGTTTAAAAAACTCCAACATCATCTCCGTACACGGACACCGTGGGGGATTCCGGCCTTGATTACCGTGGAAGGCATCAATGGGGTATTGCAGGATGGGTGCACGATATTTCCACAGGCTATTGCGCAAGGGTCCACTTTCAACCCTGATTTGGTGGAGGATATGGCCGAAGCCATCGGCCGGGAAGCTCATGTGATAGGTATCCGGCAGTTGCAATGTCCTGTGCTCGACATTGCGCGTGAACTCCGTTGGGGGCGTGTGGAAGAGACTTTCGGTGAAGACCCGTTCCTGATTGGCGAGATGGGCACTTCCTTCGTGCGTGGTTCGCAAACGGAAGGCGTAGGCGCAATGCCCAAACATTTTGTGGCTCATGGTACACCGACGGGAGGTCTGAATTGTGCTTATGTGGCCGGGGGGGAGCGAGAGTTGCGTAACTTGTATGCTTATCCTTTTGCGAAAGTCATCCGCAATGCCGATCCCGTGTCGGTCATGAGTTGTTATAGTGCTTATGATGGTGTGCCGATGACGCATTCGGCTTATTATATGACAGACTTCCTGCGCGGGGAGTTAGGCTTTAAAGGGTATGTGTATTCCGACTGGGGAGCTGTAGACCGTTTGAAAGTGTTCCATCAGGCCGTGGCCACTTCCGAAGAAGCGGCCCGTAAGGCCATTATCGCCGGTATCGATATGGATGTATGGGATTGGGCTTATCAGACACTGGAGGAGCAGGTGAAGAAAGGGCAGTTGGATGAGTACTATATCGACCGGGCTTGTCGGCGGATACTGGAAGCCAAGTTCAAACTCGGCCTTTTCGATGAAGGCGAGGATGCCATTGATCCGGCCAAGGTGGACAAAGTGGTACGTAGCAAAGAGCATGTGGCTTTAGCCAAGGCTGTGGCGGACGAAAGTATCGTCTTGTTGGAGAATAAGAACAATATCCTTCCTTTGGATTTGTCGCGTTACAAATCTATCGCTTTGTTGGGCCCGAACAGCAATTACGGTGTGGCCGGTGATTATGGATGGGTCAATGCCGACCATCATGAGTGTGTCACGTTGTTCGACGGCTTGAAGAATGCGTTGGGACAGAAGGTACAGATGAACCAGTTGGACGGTTGTGATTGGTGGAGCCAGAAAGAAGACGGTATCGCTGCCGCCGTGGAGTTGGCCCGTAAAAGTGATATTGCCATCGTGGCTGTGGGTACGCGTAGTCTTTGGTTAGGGCGGAATGCCAAGGCCAACAAAGTGACTTCGGGAGAAGGGTTCGACCTTTCTTCGTTAGAATTGCCTGGCAAGCAGTTGGATTTGTTGAAAGCGGTGAAAGCGACAGGCAAGCCAGTAGTGGTGGTGCTGATAACCGGTAAGCCTTTGGTCATGACTTGGGCCAAGGAGAATGCCGATGCCGTAGTGTTGCAGTTTTATGGCGGCGAGCAGCAGGGGAATGCCATGGCCGATGTATTGTTGGGCAAGGTGAATCCTTCCGGTCGTTTGAATGTCTCTTTCCCGCGCAGTACCGGTAATACGCCGTGTTATTATAATTATTATCGGACTGACCGCGAAACGGTGTTCGACAAGGGTGGAAGTCTGGATGAGCCTAACGGCCATTACGTGTTCGACAAACCTTATGCCTTGTGGAATTTCGGGTACGGATTGAGTTATACGGATTTTGAGTATAGTGATTTCAGCCTGAACGATACCGTGTTCTCGGCAAATGGAAAATTGAAAGCCAAGGTCAAAGTGAAGAATACGGGTAAACGTGACGGGAAGGAGGTCGTACAATTGTATGTGCATGACCTCGTCGCTTCCGTTTCACAGCCGGTGCAGCAGCTCAAGGCTTTCAAGAAAGTGGAGGTACCGGCAGGCAAAGAAGTGGAAGTGGAGTTGGAAATGCCCATGGAAGAGTTGTCTTTCTGTAACGAATATCTGAAACGTGTCGTGGAACCCGGTGATGTGGAAATACAGATAGGACGTGCGTCAGACAATATCGTGTTCCGGAAAACCATTGTGGTGAAATAGATTCCTTTTCAGGCCGCTTTTTCCTTTGGAAGAAGCGGCCTGAAGCATTTTTTCTATTTTTTGCGCCGTAATTCTTGCGGCTTCTGTATTTTTTTTACTCTCTTTGTGCCCGTGAATGTAATGCTTGGAAAAAATTAATTCTTAGATAAAATAGCAATGAAAAAAAGATTGGATATTACACTTATCAAAAAAATGTTCCTCTTGTCCTTGTGGACCGTGCCGGTTGTTTCGCAGGCCGATGATATTGTCGTGGCGGACGGGATGTGGAAAATTACTTATATGGAAAGCGAGAAGGCTTTCCGTATCAACGTACTGAACGAAGGGGGGGCTGCGCGGAAGTGTGTCGTGAACCATTCGGTTTCGGTAGCCCGTTATGATAATGCCGAGGGGGTGGCACGCGAAGTGACAACGGCTTCGTTTGCCGATGTGGCCCGTGCGGAAGAAGCGGTGGATAATGAATTCGGTGCGGGCAAATGCTATACGTTTACGTTCAGCCGTCCGGACAATGGTGATGAAGTGGCGATGAAGCAACGTTTTTATATTTATCCCGGCTTGGATTACATGCTGACGGACCTTTCTGTGGAGGGGGATGCCGCTATCCGAAGCAACTATTTGGCTCCTGTCTCTGTGGACGCAAATTATACGCTTTACATGTCCGATGATGGTAACCGCATGTTGAAAGTGCCGTTCGACAATGATGGTTTCGGGCGTTACGGAAAATACAAGATGAGTGGTGAAGTCATTTCGTATGAGGTTTCTGCGCTTTACGAAGGGAAGAGCCGGGAAGGGTTGGTTTTAGGTTCGGTGGATCATAATTTATGGAAGAGTGCCGTCAGTGCCAACTTGTCGAATAACGGGAGCGTGAACGAACTTCGTGTATATTCCGGTGTGTCGACTTCAGAAACGCGTGATGCCATTCCTCATGGCAAGGTGAAAGGGCCGGTCGTGACCTCTGCCCGTATGTTCGTGGGATATTTCGATGATTGGCGCGTGGGGATGGAGACATTTGCCGATGCCAACAACCTTGTGGCACCGCGTACCGAGACCTGGACATACGGCACGCCCTTCGGATGGCAGAGTTGGGGGGTGTTGGAAAGCAAGAACTCTTATGCCACGGATGTGGAAATTTCAGATTATTACCATGACGTGCTGACTCCGGCGGGCTTTTGCAACAGCCAAGGGAATATTATTTTTAGCCTTGACGCAGGCGATGGAATGAGCAATGTGGAGCATTTGAACTTTATCAACCAATGTAAGAAGAAAAACCAAATGGTAGGGTGTTACAGTACGCCGTTCTCCATGTGGAGCGGGGAGAACCCCAATTGGGACGATGTGTTAGGTACGGCTTCCGACGGGACGAAGTGGACGCGTTGGGATGTCGTGCTCAAGGCCAATGGCAAACCGATTTGGTATGACGGTGCGTATTGTATGGATCCTACGCATCCTTATACGAAAAGTGCCATGGCGAATTTCATACGTACGCAATATTCGTATGGGTTCAAGTATATCAAAATGGACTTTGTGAATTGCGGCATCATACAAGCTGATTCTTATTATAACCCGGAGGTGACTACGGCGGTGGCCGCTTATAGCGAGGGAATGGATTACATCCGCCGTCAAATGGATAAGTATGGCATGTTTGCCGCTTTTTCCATCGCTCCGCTCTTTCCTTACCAATATGCGAACTCCCGGCGCATCGCGTGTGACACATGGGGGTCTATCGAACAGACGGAATTCAGTATGAACGCCATCTCAGGCGGATGGTGGACCGACCGTCTTTTCCAATATAACGACCCCGACCATTTGGTGTTGGTGGGGAACAAGGACCAGTTGAACAATACTATTGGCGAGAACCGCGCCCGCTATACCAACGGGGCTGTGACGGGCATGATGCTCGTGGCGGACAACTTCAGCCTGAACGACCGTTCGGGGCAAGGTTGGGCGGAACGGTCGCGTGAAGTGGCGCAGATCGTGATGCTGAACAAGGACATCAATGAGATGGCAGACATGGGACGTTCTTTCCGTCCGGTATATGGTTACAAGGAGTATAACGGAAATGCGGACGGAGCGGAAAATTTCTTCATGTTCGATAACGATAAATATCTGTACGTAGCGGTGTTCAATTATCAGAAAAATGAGCTTTCGGGTAATATTCCATTGGATTTACTGGATATTTCTTCCGATGCTTTTTCCGAAGTGCGTGAGCTTTGGACGAATGAATTGATAAAAGTGGACGGGAACTTACCGTATAGTGTTCCAGAGAAAGATGTACGTGTGTACCGCTTTAAGAAAACGGGAGGCAGTGGAGTGAAAGACATGGAAAATGAAGCAATGGTTCGAACGAAAGTCGTACCCCTCGGAGGAAAGCGTTTGATGGTTTATTCCGGTAAAGATATGAATCGCATAGAGGTCTATGATATGCAGGGACGTCTGAACGGTACGAGAGACTTGTCAGGTCGTACCCAAATGGAATTGGACTTGCCACATTTCAACGGTATGGCTCTGGTGAGGATTCACTATGCTGATGGAACGAAAGAAGTCTGCAAAACTTTGGTATATTAAAAGATTGTGAAATAATTATATGAAAATGAGAAAGAAAGGAGTGATTTGTACGATGTGGTGTGCATGCCTGTTCCCGGCCATGGCGGCTATGGCAGAAGATGTGGTCATCAAGGCGGGAGATTTGCGCATCACGTACGTGGAGAATGGGAAACAATTCAATGTGGAGTATAACGGCGGGAAGGCTTACCGGCCCGTGTTCATGGGTTCTGTGCCGGAGGCTACGTACGACATCCATGGCAAGGACGGTTTCCGTATCAGTTCGGCTTCGTGTGCGGAGGCCGACTACCAGAAGCGTACGGTGAACGATGCCTTTGGAAAGGGGACGTGCCATGCGTTTGTCTTCTCATCGCCTGCCAGTGGCGATGACGTGACCCTTACACAAGAGTTTTACGTGTATGAAGGACGGGATTACGTGTTGACGGACGTGGTGCTGAAAGGGGATGCCTCCCTTCGTTCCAACTACCTTGCGCCCGTGGCGGTGGCTACGCCTTACGACCTGTATGCTCCGGCGCAGACGAACCGCATGTTGAAGGTTCCTTTCGACAATGACGGTTTCGTACGTTACCATAAGAACCGTCTGGCAGGCGACATGACCTCTTACGAGGTTTCCGCGCTTTATGCGGGAGAGAGCCGCCGGGGCATCGTGTTGGGTTCGGTGGAGCATAACCGTTGGAAGAGTGCCGTGGAGGTGAAAGCTTCGGGCGACAGCCGCGTGGAAGCGTTGAAGGTGTTCTCTGGGGTTTCAAATAAGGAGACGCGCGACGAGCTGCCGCATGGAAAGGTAAAAGGGCCGGAGGTGCGTTCGGCATTGATGTTCATCGGGGCTTTTTCCGATTGGCGCAATGGAATGGAGGAATATGCCCGGGCTAATACTTTGGTGCAGCCCATGCGTAAGACATGGAAGCGCGGCACGCCTTTCGGTTGGCAGAGCTGGGGCGTGATGTCGGACAAGAACAGCTATGATGTGGACGTGGCCGTATCCGAATACTTCAAAGAGACATTGAAACCGAATGGATTTTGCAACAGCCAAGGCATCAACGTGATGAGCATTGATGCATGGGATGGCATGAACAGCGAACAACGTACCCGGTTCTCGGAAGTGGTGAAGAAGAACGGGCAGGTGCCCGGTTCGTACGTCACGCCTTTCTGCCTGTGGTGGAACGAAGACATGTTGTACAGGAAGATTTGCGAAGGCAGCCAGTATACGGGGTATGAATGTGTGATTAAGGTGAACGGCAAACCGGCCAAGTTGGACGGCGCGTATTGCCTCGACCCCACGCATCCCGGAACGAAGGAATTTATCAGCCGTGAAGTGCAGAACAAGAAAAAAGAGGGATTTGAATACCTGAAAGTGGACTTTACCAGCAACGGCATGGTGCAGGCCGACTCCTATTATAATAAGGACGTGACCACGGCCGTGGAGGCTTATAACGAAGGTTTCTCCCACTTCATCAGCGAGGTGGACAAAGGCGAACCGATGTTCATCGCCCTTTCCATCGCTCCGATATTCCCTTATCAGTACGGGAACTCACGCCGCATCGCTTGCGACACTTGGGGCAAGATCGGACAGTCGGAATACAGCCTGAACGCCGTGTCGGGCGGTTGGTGGACGAATGAGTTCTACCAATATAACGACCCGGACCATCTCGTGCTGGTAGGAAACGATGCGGAGAAGGAAACGGAAGGCGAGAACCGTGCCCGTATCACCAACGGGGCCGTGTCGGGGATGGTATTGGTGTCGGACAATTACAGCTTGGAGGACAAGTCCGGACGTGGGGATGCCAAACTTTCCCGCGAACGCGCCCAAAAGATTTTGATGAACAAGGACGTGAACGAAATGGCGGATTTCGGACGTTCGGCCCGTCCGGTGTATGGCTATCGCGAATACAACGACAAGGGCGACGGAGCGGAGAACTGTTTCGTCTTGGATACGGAAAAGTATTTGTATGTGTCTGTCGTGAACTATAAAGACAACCAGATTGCCGGTAAGGTGGCTTTGGAGCGTTTGGGGCTTTCCCCGTCTTCTTTCTCCTCGGTAAAGGAGTTGTGGAGCGGTGCTGACGTGAAAGTCGGCAAGGACGGTCTGTCCTACGACGTGCCGGGCAAGGATGCCAAGATTTACCGTTTCTTGAAAAAATAAGGAATACCGGTCATGAAAGCATTGTTTTCGATAATTTTAAGTGGTCTTATGTGTTTCTGCGTTCCCGCCGGGGCACAGGAACATATTGCCCGCGAATACATCGAATGGTCCGATGTCTGGTTGACGGGTGCCAACCAGACGGACAAGCCTCACGTCCTGTTGCTCGGCAACTCCATCACGAGAGGGTATCACCCCAAAGTCGAAAAGTTGTTGGAAGGCAAAGCCTACGTGGGGCGGCTTTCCGGTTCGAAGAGTGTGGGCGACCCTGCCTTGCTCGACGAGGTGGAGGCCATACTGAAGCACAACCACTTCGACGTGATTCATTTCAACAACGGCCTGCACGGTTTTGATTATACGGAGGAAGAGTATGCAAAAGCTTTTCCCGAGTATGTGGCGTTGCTCAGGAAGTATGCGCCCGATGCCAAACTGATTTGGGCCACGATCACGCCGGTACGGCAAGGTGAAGGGATGAAGGAGTTTGCCCCTATCACGGAGCGTATGAAGGCCCGTAATGCCATCGCGACGGAATATGTGAAGTCGCAGGGCATCGAGGTCAACGACTTGTGGAGCGTTGTGGCAGACCATCCCGAATATTATGCCGGGGGAGACGGAACGCATCCCGTGGATGCCGGATTCGATGCCTTGGCCCGGCAAGTGGCCAAAGTCGTGGAGGAGGCTTTGCCGAAGACGAAGTAGAGCGGTAGTAAAGGTTATTTTTATAAGCGTCCGGTTCTCATTTCCTTTTTGGGGCATGGGAACCGGATTTTCATTTTGTCAGAATGTCAATGTCAGGGGGCGAGATTGCTGTATCCGTCCGCTCGGCCGGAGTCTTCTGGAAATATTCGATTCTCGTGCAAGGAGGTGGAAGCGTATGGTCAGCGATATGCGGCTTTGGCTTGTCACGGAGTCTTCCGGATGCCTGATTTTACCGCGTGTGAATGGTTGAGGTGTAAACGTATGGCGGTGTTTTTCCGTCATCTTGATATTTGTTTTTTGTCGACGGAAATGTCCCAAATAGAGGAAAAACGCCCCGGAAGCGTACGTTTGTGTTCCGTTTTCAGGCCGTTCTTCCACCGATGTACAGAGGTTGCCGGAATGATGTGCGGAGAAAAAAAGTGTTTCTTTAGCCAAGCGATTTTTCGTTCGGCTGAGATTGATTCGCAATTTTGCTTAACAAAATAAAAAATAGAGCCTGAATTGTAAAAATCTGTATTCAAGAATGTGCAGGAAAACGTATGGAACAGCTTTATGCCGTGCTTTTCTTTATTCCAATAAGTTCTGTTCTCCTTTCATTTTGTCTGCCGGAACTCGAAAAGGATGACGTTGTGATATTTGTCAGATGATAAGGAGACGGCGCGTGTATTTGCCGGAGCAGAAGAAAATGAAAAACGATGGAACCGTTAAAAGAGCTAAACGATTCGCGCTCTTTTGTTGTAAAGTGTAAATGACACACTCATGAGAGCTAAAAGAGAAACATTTAATTCTCATACGGTATTATTTGCGTTATGACGGGGCCGATACGGGTGTTTGTTGCTGCTATGAACTGTATTTTTTAAATTTTGATGCATCTGTCTATTTCCAAATGACCTAATATCTGCTAAATTTGTATTGCCGAAAGGAAGAAAAGTAGGCGGTGTGAAATATTAAAAAGTATAAATCTCTAATACTAAACAGATGCATGCGGAAAGAAATGTAAAGCAGGTCATGAGGTGGTGCCTATACATCGTGTTAGGCTTTCCTTTGTTGAATTCATGCAAGGATGACTATATTTACGATAATGAGGAGCCGAGTTGGTTAGGTGCCAATATTTATGAATATTTGGAGTCGAGCGGACAGTTTGACTGCTATTTGGCGTTAGTGAACGATTTGGGATATAAGGAGACCTTGAGGCTTACAGGGAGTAAGACCATGTTTCCGGCTAATGACGAGGCTTTTTCCCGTTATTTCCTTTCAAAGGGACTTACAGGCGACGGGCCGGCACTGATTCACAAGATGTCGGCTTCGGAAAAGCGTTATTTGTTCAATTCCTCTATGCTGAATATGACTTACTTGAGTCACATGTTGGCCAATGTTTCTTCAAACGACCAGGGGATTGGGGAAGGCATCGCTTTGAGGCGTGCAACGTCTGCCTCTTATTTAGACAGTATTTCTTTTGTGAAGCCGGACGCGTTGCCGAAGACTGCTTTTTGGAATCGTTTCCGCGAACGCAAGGGAGCTTATTTGGCTGACAACGGTTCTAAAATGGCATTATATTGGACACCGGAATTCTTTTCGACTTCCGGCCTGACAGAAGCCGATTGGGCGGTAATCATGAAAGGTGAGGAAGGCAAGCCCTATGACACTCAAGGGTTTTATGTGAATGACGCGCATGTGGAATCCAATCGGAAGGACGTGACCTGCAAGAACGGTTATTTGCATATTGCGGACGACGTAGTGGCTCCCGCTTCCAATATGTCGGAAGTCATCAATTCAACGGCGGGGATGCACACTTTTGCGGGTCTGATGGAAAAGTTTGCTTATCCTTATTATGACGGGAGCGTGGACGATGCCGTGAAGGCTTATTACGGGGCGGGGAATATCAGTGATTCCGTGTTTGTGAAGCGTTACTTTAACCTGACGGATTTTTCTTCCGACCCGGAGGGCAAGGTGGATATTACGGGTTACGGGACATTGGCTTTCGACCCGTCGAATAATGTGTATGGCGGGAATACGGACATGGGTGTCATGTTCGTCCCTTCCGACGCGGCCATGAAAGATTATTGGGAATCGCCGCACGGACAGTTCTTACGGGATTCTTACGCCGGATGGGACGAGGTGCCTACGAATGTCATTTCGGTTTTCCTGCAAAACCATCAGCGTTTGTCTTTTTTGACTTCCTTGCCTCATAATTGGGATATCATGACGGATAATGCCGGTTTTGAGATGTCCGTGAAGGAAGAGGATGTACAAAAGGCATACATCGCATGCAACGGTATCGTGTATATGACGGATAAGGTTTATCCGCCCGTGGATTATCAGGCCGTGTACGGTCCGGTGTTGACGGCCGACACGACAACCACCATGTCTGCGGCCATTAAAAATGATGACATGGATGACGTGAATAACCTGAAATACCACCTTTACCTGCGCTCCATGGATAACCAATACAACTTGCTTGTCCCGACAGACGATGCCATGGCGAACTACCGGGATCCCATCACGTGGGCGCTTTGGGCGAATGAAGGAGTAGACAAGCGGGAAATCTGGTCTTTTTATGTGAAGATGGGAAAGGTCGTTGCGGACGTGTACGACACGAACGAAGACGGCTCGAAAGGAACTCTTTTGCGGACAGTCGGGGCTGATGCCTTGGATACGGAAGGGGCAGAAGAGGTCGCCAACCGCTTGCAAGACATATTGGACATGCACATCGTGGTGGCCGATAATGAAGACGAACCGCTTTCCGGTTTCATCGATGAGGGCACTTTGCCGTATGTGCTGACAAAGGGCGGCTCCGTGCTCGCGCTTTCCGGAACAGGCGAGCAGGTGAAAGTCCAAGGAGGCGGTGACATGGAATTAGGATTGCCTGAGGCAGAGGTTGTTACTTTGGAGAAAGACCACAGGAAAGCACGGTATGAGATGGACAATGGCCGTACATTCTTTATCGACCGGATATTGCAGGACCCTTTCAAGTCGGTCTATTATACGATGACTGCCAATGAAGATTATCGTGCATTTTTTGATTTGTTGGTCGGGAATGACGATGTCTTTTTGTCTTTGGCCGATAACGAAGACTATAAAGACATAGAGCCGATTTTTGAGACTTCCGAGGGGGAGAACAGCAAGATGTCCGGCATAGGACCGGTAGTGACTTCCTTTAATAATTTCCGCTATACCGTCCTGGTGCCTACGCGTGCTGCCTTGGAAGAGGCTTTCCGTGACGACCCCGACCTGCATACATGGGACGAAATCAGTGCCCAGGCGGATTTGGATGTAAAAGCAGATTGGACACGCTACTTGTTGAACTTCCTGCGCTTCCATTTTATAGACGGCATGTTGCCGGTGAGCGGAGTTTCTTACCAAGGCAAGACTTATCCGACCGCCGCGCGGGATGATAAGGGAATCTTTGTGTATGTCAAAGCGAGCAGTGACGGTAGCGGCATCACTTTCGAGCCGGAAAACGGGAACGGAGAAAAACAACAAGCCAAGGTCATCACATCGAATCAAGAGGATTATAATGTATTGACCCGTGACTATATCGTGAACGACAACGACTATACGTTGGCCACTCAAATCTTATCTTCGTCAAAAGCTGTATTGCATTTGGTGGACCATGCGATTAATTATCAAAAATAGACTTTAAATAAAAGATTATGAATAAGGTATATGCTATATTATTGTGGTTTGCATTGCTTTTCTTTCACAATGGGCTGTTTGCCCAAAACGGAGGCGTGATAGTGACCGGAAAGGTGTATGCGGAAGACGAACCTGAAGGCTTTATCGGGGCTACCGTGATAGAACAAGACAAGAATGGCCGTATTTACTCTTCGGCTTTGACCGATTTCAACGGGGACTTCTCTTTGAAGATCAAGAACCCCAACAACTCCTTGAATTTTTCTTTTGTCGGGTATAAGAAATTGACCTTGCCCATAGGGAACAAACGCAGGTTCGATGTGAAACTGGAATCGCAGAACGTGATGAAGGAAGTCACTGTGAAAGCCTCCAAATTAGTGGGAGGAGGCGGTTTGGCCATACCGGAACGGGAATATTCCGGAGCCATGCAGAAGTTTAACACGAAAGCTATCGAAGGGGTGTCTGTGGCTTCCATCGACGATGCCTTGCAGGGGCGTATTGCCGGACTGGACATTGTGGCGAACTCGGGAGACTTGGGCAGTGGTTCCGTGATGCGTATCCGTGGTATCACTTCCATCAATTCCAATTCACAACCTTTGATTCTGTTGAATGGTATCCCCTTTGAAAGCAATATCGACGCTTCTTTCGACTTTGCTTCGGCCGACCAGGAACAATTTGCTTCCTTACTGTGCATCAGTCCGGACGATATAGAAGAGATTACGGTGTTGAAGGACGGTGCGGCAGCAGCTATCTGGGGGTCTCGCGGAGCCAATGGTGTGATTGATATTACGACGAAGAAGGGTGTGACGGGACCTACACGGGTGAGTTATTCTTACCGTTTCTCGGGGTCGGAGCAGCCTGAAGGCACCAAATTGCTGAATGGCGACGATTATACGATGCTGATGAAGCAGGCTTACTTCAACCGGAACCAGGAAGATTGCAATATCCCGGAATATAGTTACGACAAGGCGCAGTTTGTGAATGCGTACGGGACAGCCCAGGACTTTGAGAACTTCAACAACAATACAGATTGGGTGGACGAAGTTTCCAAATACGGCTTTACGCACGACCATAACCTTTCGGTCAGCGGAGGAGGTGAAAAGGCGAAGTTCAGGGCTTCTTTCGGATACTACAAGCAGACGGGTACCATCATCGGGCAGGAGCTGCACCGCTTTTCCAACCGGATGAACTTGGAGTATGCCGTGTCCTCCCGTCTGAAGTTCTTTACGGAATTTGCCATCACTTACACGGACAATGACAAGAACAATGAGGAGGGCGGAAACCTGTTGGACATCGCCCGTAAGAAGATGCCAAACGCTTCTGTCTTCCGGCAAGACAAGAACGGGAACAATACGGATGTCTATTTTAATATCGCGCAAAATACCCAGTTGAATGACGACCAAAGGGATTTGAAGAACCCTGTAGCGATGGCATACTTGGCTTCGTACCAACAGACGAACATGCGTATCATGCCGACATTACGTTTGCAGTATGATTTCCTGGATCCGGCGGGCACCGCCAAGCTGCGTTATGCCGGTTATGTCAAGTTCGATTCGGAGAACGTGAAGGATACGAAGTTCCTGCCACGTGAAACCACGTCCAAGAACTGGAACGATGGAAGCGTGAACAAGTCTTATAGTAAGGAGTCTGAGGCCGTATCCATTTATACAGACCATAATATCACTTGGCAACCGGACCTCGGGGAGCGGCAGTCTTTGATGTTGTATGCCGGTTGGCAGATGGATATATCAAACTCCCAGTACCAGGAGTTTGAACGGTACGGTTTGGCTTCTACTGTGGGGACGGATGTGACTTCCGAGGGACACTTGAATACGTTTAACAGTGGGAAGAGCGAAGGGCGCAACATGGCCTTCCTGTTCCGTGGGCATTATTTCCTGTTGGACCGTTATATTCTGGACTTGACCGCCCGTTGGGACGGCAGTTCCCGCTTCGGCCCCGGCAATCGGTGGGGATTTTTCCCGGCTGTTTCCGGAAAGTGGCTTATTTCCGAAGAGAAATTCATGGACTTTGCCGACAACTGGATGTCTGAGTTTGCCTTACGTTTGGGTTGGGGCGTGACGGGTAACCGGCCGGATTATGAATATTTGTATTTAAGCCGCTACAACAGTTACGGTTCGAATTATATCGACTTGCCCGCCATCAAGCCCTCTTCATTGCAACTGACGAACTTGAAATGGGAGCGTTCTACTTCTTATAACTTGGGCGTGGACCTGACCTTGTTCGACTGGCGTTACAAACTGGTGGCCAATGTCTACCATCGCCGTACGGAAGATTTGTTGTTTAAGGACCAGAAGATTCCTTCTTCCACCGGATTCGGGTCGGTGTCGTATGTCAATGCGGGAACGATGGACAACGACGGTTGGGAGTTGGAGTTCAGTACCAATAACATGGTGAAGCGTGGAGACTGGGCTTTGGACTTGAGCCTTAACTTCTCCAATTATGTGAATACCATCATTGAGTTGGACGAGAATGTGCTGAATAATTACAATCCGGATTTCAACTATACCAATGGAGGATACTTGACCCGCTTGCAGATTAACAACTCTTTCGGTTCCATATATGGCTTCAAGTATAAAGGCGTATACCAATATGATAAATATCAGCCCGATAATCCAAACGCTACGGCTCCGGTCGTACGCGACGAGAATGGAAATGTGGTCTTGGACGGAAAAGGGGAAACCATCCCCATGTATTTTGCCTACGGGACTTCAAATGCTTACCGTTTCCGTGGAGGAGATGCCATTTATGAAGATGTCAACCATGACGGTACCATAGACGAACTGGATATCGTGTATCTGGGTAATTCCAATCCGAAGTTTGACGGGGGATTTGGAGCGACGTTGCGTTGGAAGCGACTGACATTGAACATGTTCTTCAATTACCGTGTAGGTGGAAAAATCATCAATTACGGGCGCATGGATGCAGAAAACATGTACTCCACCAATAACCAGTCCATCGCAACGAACTGGCGTTGGCGCAAGGATGGCGACATGACGGAAATTCCCCGTGCGCTTTATCAGTACGGTTATAACTATCTGGGCAGTGACCGTTTTGTGGAAGATGGTTCGTTCCTGCGTTTCAAACAGTTGACGTTGAGCTATTCTTTCGATCCGAAGATGTTGAAAAAGGCTCATCTGAATACGTTGAACTTGTCTTTGACCTTGAATAACCTCTTGACCGTGACCAAATATACGGGGGCAGATCCGGAAATATCACCTAATAATATAGGAGTGAGCGAGGATAAGAACAGGACTCCGCGTTCCCGTTACTTTACTTTCGGTTTAACGGTGGGCATTTAACTTAAAAAATGGTAGAAATGAAAAAGTTTTTTTTGAAAATACGTGCTTTATTCTTGCTTCCTGTTTTGGGAATGACAGTGGCTTGTGACGATTGGTTTACTTTGCTGCCCCAGTCGGAAATGGTGGCAGAGGATTTTTGGAAAGATGAGCAGGACGTGCTGAGTGGAGTCGGGGCTTGTTACAGGGCGATGAACGAAGACGGCTTTATGAGGCGGCTTATCGTGTGGGGAGAAGTCCGTTCGGACAATGTAGTGCCGGGGACGGGTTCGGATACCGATTTGGGGTATATCTTAAATGCCAATATCAACGCCGCTAACGGATACGTAAAATGGGGCGAGGTATATACCGTGATAAATATCTGCAATACCTTAATCAAGAATGCTCCTGTGGTACGTGAGTATGATTCTGATTTCACGGAGGCTCATCTGAAGCAATATTTGGCAGAAGCCAAGACCATACGTGCCTTTTGTTATTTCACTTTGGTGCGGGCGTTTAATAATGTCCCATACGTGGAGGAGCCTTACCTTGATGATACGCGTGCTTATGAGGTGGCACAATCTTCTTGTGAAAGCATTTTGGATACTTTGATTACCGATTTGAAGTCCATAGAAGACTTTGCGGTGAAAGAATATCCGGACAATGACGGTTATAATAAAGGTAGGGTTACACAAAAGGCGGTTTGGGCTTTACTGGCCGACATGTATTTATGGTTGAATGATTATGAGAACTGCGTGGCTTACTGCGATAAGATATTGGCATCGAGGGATAATCCCCTGACTTTGTTGCCTTCGTCCAATTTCTCTAATGCTTTGTTTTACAGTGGAAACTCGGATGAAAGTATTTGGGAATTGCAGTTCGATAATAATACGCAGAATGGGGCGGTCCGGACTTTTTACGGAGGAACGGACGTGAATGCCTTGTTGTCGGCCTACGATTTGAGTGCCGGTTCGGATTTCTTCGGAGGACTGGATTTAAGGCACGTACAAGGATATGCTGGCGATGGCTTGTATTCCATAAAAAAATATGTGGCATATTGCAGTGCACAGGATTATGAAAACCCGCTGTTCAGCTTTGGAGACGGGTCGAACAACTGGATTTTTTACAGGCTTCCGGATGTCTACCTGATGAAGGCCGAAGCATTGGCTGAAATCGGTGGTGCCGCCAATCTGGAAGAGGCCGTGGACTTGGTTTCATATACCTATGACCGTGCCCATCCGGACTTGGAGGAAGGCAGTTTGAAAGGGAAATACACGAACCAGTCGGAAGTCCGTAACCTGGTCTTCGACGAACGTCAGCGTGAGTTCCTTTTTGAAGGGAAGCGCTATTTCGACCTTGTGCGGCGTATGCGCAGGGAAGGGTCTCCCACGAATATCGTAAATACTTATTTGATGCGCAAATATACGTCTATGAGTTTGGACGAGACAACTGTGAGAAGTAAACTTGACGATAAGGATGCCATTTACCTTCCTATTCACGAAGAGGAGCTTCGGGTGAATCCATTGTTGGTACAGAATAGGTTTTATATGGCTTCTGAAGATATTTCTAAAAACTGAAAATTATGGATATGGATAAAAGATATTTGTCAGCCATTAAAGCATGGGCAGTGGGTTTGCTGTTTGCTTGTGTCGGCGGTCTGTCATCCTGCAACAGCGATGATATCAAGGAAGATGCGATGTACACTTTTACGGGAGAGACTGTGGCTTCGTTCTGTGAGAAGACTCCGGAGTTGTCCCTCTTCTATAAACTAATGGATGAGTGTGGGGAAACGGCTTTGTTGGAAGTGTACGGGCATTTTACCTGTTTTGCGCCTACGAATGATGCGATTAATAAATATCTGACAGAAAAGGGCCTGTCATGGGACGGCCTGAGTTCGGAACAGAAGCAGAAGATTGTCTATAACAGTGTCATACGTAATGCGACCAAAGAAATCTTAGTGGATGAATTTGAAGAAGGCGCATTGTCTGAACCCACGTTGTCCGATCGGTATTTACTTATATCCTTCGGTAAGGAAGGGGAAGAACGGCGTATTTACGTCAATGAAAAGTCTACGCTTATCAGTGGGGACCACGAAGTGCATAACGGGGTTGTCCATATTGTAGATGAAGTTATCGAACCTTCCGAGAAGACTTTGTTGGAGACGCTGAAGGCACACGGAGGGTTTGAAATTTGGGCCGAAGCCTACGAGGCTTCCGGTTGGGCGGATGAAATGACGGAGCTTTATGACCCTGATTATGTGAATAGTTTTAATACGGATCGGTACCAGATAATCGGGTTGGTATTGGCTGTGCCGGAAAAACTGAAGTTAGGTTATACGTTGTTTTGTGAGCCGGATGAACTGCTGAAACAAAATGGGATAACGGACCTTTCCAGTATGGAGAATTATGCCAGGACGTATTATGGTTCGGAAGATTTGGGAAACTATAAAAGCAAAAACAATCCTTTGAACCGTTTTATAGCCTATCACATGCTGAACCGCCAAATGGCCACCAACTCGTTTTTATACACGGGTGAAACGACTAATCCCGATTATGCCAATGAACGGACGGAGTATTATGAGACGATGTACACTTATCGTTTGATAAAAATCAAGGCCGGCAACAGGCTCAATGCCAAAAACAGCGATAATACTTCGTTAAGGGTGATTGAGAAGGAAAGCAACGTAGATGCGATCAACGGTTTCATACATACTTTGGACGGCATATTGGTATATGACGAAGAAGTCATGGAGAAGGATGTGCTGCATGAAAGAATCCGTTTCGACTTCTTTGCTTGCATACCTCATCTGACGAACAACAATATACGTTGGAAGTGTTATAGCAGTACGCGCCCGGAGGGTACAAGCGGATATACGGTGACGCCTGAATTCTGTGGAGAGTATTTCACTTATAATGATGCGGGAGTTTGTGTGTTTCAGGCAGAAGATTCTTGGGCCGATTATCAAGGGGACGAATTGGTGATGCAGGAAAGCTATGATTTTACGTTGCGTATGATTCCGTTGCCTCCCGGTGACTATGAAATGCGTATCGGTTATAACTCCGGCGGTACGCGTGGAATGGGGCAGATGTATGTGGACGGGAATATTGCAGGTACTCCTGTGGATTTGAGAATCAACGGCGATGACCCTCGCGTGGGTTGGGTAAAGGACAGCGAAACCAATGACGACGGGGTAGAGAATGACAAGATGATGCGCAACCGGGGATACATGAAAGCACCGGAAGCTCTATGGTATTGGCACGGAGGATGGGATAATGTGCCCATGCGCGACGTAAGTTTTGCTTTGCGTTACATCGTGGGACAGTATCACTTTGAGGAATATGGAGCGCATACGTTCCGTGCAAGGAGTGTGGACTTTAAGGGGCGTGGTTTTCAATTAGACTATATTGAATTTATTCCTACGGATATGATTAGGGATGAAGGACGTGATTAAATAAGGAAATGGACGTATGAGATATAAAGGTATAATTTGCCTGATATTAGGCATCGGAGGTTCAATCGTTTCTTGTAACGATGATTGGGATGAACATTACAGCCGTAACGGAAGCATCCCTGAGGTAAGTTTAATGGATATGATTCTTAATGATAGCCAGTTGACCAAGTTCAGTCAAATCCTGATGAAGACGGGTGCGGACTCTTTGTTGGGCTCGACACAGACTTACACGGTTTGGGCACCTGTCGATGAAGCACTGTCTTCTGTGGACATGGATGACGAGGCAGCGTTGCAACGGATGGTAAAGAACCACATAGCCCGTTATTCCAATTCGACTGCGACAGAAGCCGGGAAGTCCATATACATGTTGGATGGAAAGGTCATGTCGTACGAGTCGGCAGATGTATTCAACGGCATATCCATTGTGCAGAAGGATATATTGGCACAAAACGGAGTCTTGCACAAGTTGAACGACACGATCCCTTATCGTTATAACTTTTGGGAGTATATTTCCACTCAAGAGAATTATTCGAAGATATATGGTTTTATAAACCAGTTTTCGGAGAAAATATATGTTCCGGGAGAAAGCAATCAGAAGGATTCTGTTTTTAAAGACTATAACCGGCTGTTACAGGATTATTATTTTGGGATAGGATGGATTCACGATGAAGATTCCGTGTACACCATGATCTTGCCGGACAATGAAGCTTGGGATAAAGCGTATGAACAGGTCAGTCCTTATTTCAAAGTTTATAATGCCGATGAGGCTGTGGCGGATTCTATCACGAGAGTGCAGACTGGGCAGGCCATTGTGTATGGATTGACCTTCGGCGGTCGGATAACAGATCCCGGAAGTGCTGATTCGTTGGTCACTGTAACCGGAAGCGTCATACGGAATACGAAAGATTATTTTGCCGGGTATCGGCAAGAACCGGCTTCCAACGGCTTGATGTTTTTGGCTGACGGGAATCTCCATCTGGATGATACGTGTGTGTGGAACCAGCCTATAATAGTGGAAGGTGAAGATCTTGACCGACGTTTGGTTACGGCTTCAGGCACTTCAGCCTATGTACGGGATGTTGACGGAACCAGTGTGGTAAAGGGGATTAGTGAAAACAGTTACCTGGAAGTGTCCGGGTCTTCCTTGAATCCGGGCGTGACATTCGATATTCCCAATGTATTGGCTACCCAATATGATATTTATGTCGATTTCGTTCCTCCTGCGATTGACGGCAACAGCCGTGCGACGGAAAAGACTTGTCTGTCTTATAGGATGAAGGTGGAACAGGAAAACGGTAGGACTAAATATGAAAGCCGTCAGGGGAAAAATGACGAGGAACTGATTGTTGGAGGAGACAGCGTGGGAGATGTCTATATGAAGACGGTGAAAGTGTGGAGCGCATATCAATTCCCAACCTCCGATTTTTACGATGCAATGTGGTATTTGGATGAAGACAACGCCGACAAGGTGAATGAGATATCCCCGAAGACAACATTGGAGATTAAGACTAACGTGTCACCATCGGAGTTGAATGTAAAGTATGTACGGCGGTTTAGGATAGACCGTATCAGGTTCGTTCCTGCAAAAAATAATTAGAAACTCATTAAAGCGTAAGTATGATGACTAATATATCAAAATACCATTCAGTAAAAGTGATAAGTGCCGTGATGGGACTTGTCGTGTTGTCGGAGCTTGCCGTAGCACAGGATATGGGAAAAAATGATAGTGTTTCGGTGAGGACGGAGAAAACGGACATGTCCTATAAAGTGAAAGGACGGATAATAGATGCTGTGACGAAAAAGGGATTTGCCGGCGCACGTGTGACGACCCCTAACCTGAATGTTTCTGCCATGACGGATGAGAACGGAAATTATGAGATTGGAGTGCCGGACTTGTCGGTAGCACTTTATGTAGAGGCACCCGGATATTCAAGGCAAGTCGTGCCGGTGAAAGGGCGCAATGAAGTCGATGTGTCATTGTTTACGGTATCCGGACATGCGTACTATGACGACGGAATGTCGGTGTCGGACGGTGAAGCCGTGGTGGATGGGTTTACATCCGGAACTTTGAGCATGACCGATGACATGACATCGTTGTTAAACGGCCAGTTGCGTGCTATTTCCCACTCGGGGGATCCCGGTAGCAGCTCCTCATTCTTTATCAGGGGATATAATTCCGTGAACCTTTCTGCCCAACCCCTATTCGTGGTGGATGGCGTGATATGGCAGATGCAGGATCAAGTAGCCAGTGCTGTGGACAATTATTATAATAACCCTTTGACCTTGCTTGACCCTTCGGATATTGAGAAAGTCACGATTTTAAAGAACGGTTCTGCGGTCTGGGGAGCCAAGGGGGCAAACGGCGTAGTACTGATAGACACGAAACGTGCACGTGAAATGGCCACCCAGATAGAAGCGAATATTTCAATGGGATTTCAGACACCTTTTGAAAGTCAGCCTCTGATGGGGGCGGCGGCCTATCGGCGTTATGCGACAGATATCATGTCCGGCATGAAACGTGATGAGGTTGAGGGGTTCCAGTTTACTAATGACGACCCGACCCGTTCGTTTTACCGTGCGGTACACAACGATACGAAATGGTTGGATGAAATCAACAAGACATCCTTTATCCAAAATTATGGCGTTTCGGTGGCCGGTGGAGATGATATAGCATTGTATCGTTTTTCCTTGGGATATGCCAAGAACGACGGAAACATAGACGGGACGAGTTTCAACCGTTTGAACGTACGTTTTAATTCAGATATCAAATTGACGGAGGATTTTAAAATCCAGACTGACATTTCTTATGCGCAAACAGGGCATAAGGTTGTCTTTGAAGGATTGGACGGCATGCGTTCGCCTTATTTCCTGTCATTGGTGAAGTCCCCGTTGTATGCTCCATGGCTGTACAACGACAATGGGACGTTCAGCGGGCGTTTGACGGATGTCGACGAACTGAATGTCGGCAACCCCTTGGCGTTGACAGGCGAAGATGTTCCCGAGTTGGATAAATATCGTTTTAATTTGAACTTAAGACCGAGCTATCAGATAACGGACCGTTTGGAAGTTGCCGCTTTATTCGGGATTTCTTATGATAAAGAAAATGAAAACCTCTTTATCCCGGATGCCGGTGTTTCCAATGAGCCGTTGTATAATGATAGGGGAGAGATTTACGCCACGGCATTGAATGAAGTGCGTAACCTTATGGCCCGGCAGACCTCTATGTCGGTGGACGGTTATTTGGCATGGCAGATTCTGAAAGACTGGCGGCATGATTTGAATGCGCGTATAGGAGGCCGTTTCTACAATACTTATTATCGTTATACCATGGGGCAAGGGTATAATACGGGAAACGACTATATGACCGCACTTTCCAATACAAACAGCGACCTTCGCACGTTGACCGGTCATGAATATACGGACCGGAACACGGCTTGGTATTTTAATGCGGATTATGCTTACCGGCACCGTTACTTTTTCAATGTAGGCATGTCTTTGGAAACGTCTTCGCGTTTTGGCCGCGAAGCCGGAGGATTGGATTTATTTGGTGTTTCCTGGGGCTATTTCCCGTCTGTCTCTGGGGCTTGGTTGGTTTCATCGGAAAAGTTCATGCGGAATGTGGATTTCGTCAATAATCTTAAAGTTCGTGTGGCTTATACCATGTCGGGCAACGACAACCTTCCGCTTTTCGCCAATAGGAGTTATTTTACGTCTACGTCTTTTGTTAAAGATGCCACGGGGTTGGTTTTGGCTAATATCGGCAATGAGAAATTGAAATGGGAAACAACGGCAAGAACCAATATCGGTCTGGATTTTAGTATGTTTTCGAATCGTTTGGCTGTGAATGCCGATGTCTTTTTCTCTCGCACTAAAGACTTGGTGACACGCAGGCCGTTGAACGATGAAGCGGGGTTGGAATACTTTTGGGACAATAACGGGGAATTGAAGAATAATGGTTTGGAAGTCGCCGTGAAAGTCCGGGCGTTGGATATGCGTGACTTTAAATTAAACATCGGGGCGACAGTCGGACATTATAAAAACGAGGTGACATCCTTGGAAAATGGAAGTTTCATTACCGAAGTATGTGACGGACAAGTGCTGACAGAAGTCGGTCGTCCGGTTGGTGTATTTTATGGTTATCTTACGGACGGGGTCTACTCTACTTCGCAGGAAGCGGCAGAAGCCGGTCTGGCCATTCTTTCTTCTTCTGGACAGCGCGTGCCCTTCCAAGCCGGCGATATACGTTTTATAGATGTGAAAAAGGATGGAATCATCAATGAGGAGGACCGGGTGGTAATAGGTGATCCGAATCCGGACATTTACGGAAACTTCGACCTGAATTTCCAATGGAAGAACCTGGAGTTGGGAGCATTGTTTACTTATTCGTTGGGGAATGACGCTTATAATGCCTTGCGTGCCAGTTTGGAGTCGGGAAAGAGTTTGTATAACCAGTCTGTCTCCATGGAAAACAGATGGATGGCCAATGGGCAGCAAACGGATATTCCTCGTGCTACTTATGATGACCCTATGGGGAACTCACGCTTTTCGGATCGTTGGATAGAAGATGCGTCGTATTTGAAGTTCAAACGTTTGATGCTTACTTACCATGTCCCGATGCGGCAGAATTTTATTCAAAGCCTTTCCGTGTGGGCAGCCGTGAACAACGTTTGTACGTTGACGAAATATTTGGGTGTAGATCCGGAGTTTTCTTATAGTACATCTGTATTGGAACAGGGCATTGACGGAGGATTGACCCCTCAGTCCAGGTCTTTCCAATTAGGTGTGAATATCAATTTATAATGTAAAAATGTCGGTTATGAAGATGAATATAAAGAACATGAAGACGGTTTGGGGAGCATGGATTTGCTTAGGGTTATTTGTACCTACGGCTTGTTCCGACATGTTTGAGACAGATTCGACTTCGGTCGTTTTTGAGTCGGGGAACCGGTTGGATTCTCCCAATGATTCGCTGTATTCCATCATGGGGATATTGGCCCAAATTCAGAGGTTAGGAGATAGGTATGTACTGATGGGGGAATTACGTGGCGATTTAATGGAGGCCACGGCCAATGCGGATGTGGACCTTCAGGAAATATCCCGGTTTGAGGTTTCTGCTTCCAACCCATATAAGATGATGAATGATTATTATCAGGTCATCAATAATTGCAATTATGCCATAGCCCACATGGATACGACTTTGGTCGATTACGAGGACAAGGTCATGATACCTGAATTCGCGCAAATCAAGGTGATACGGGCATGGACCTATTGGCAGTTGGCGTTGCTTTGCGGTGAGGTCAGTTGGATTGAAACTCCGGTTTTGGATTTGGAAGCCAGTTTGAAAGATTATCCACAGAAGAATCAAGAGCAGTTGGCAGAGCTTCTGATAGAAGACTTGAAACCCTATATCGGGGTCAGGGATTTGAACTACGGTTCTGTGGACGGTTTGAATCTTGACAAGGTATTTATTCCGGTGGATATGCTCTTAGGTGATTTATACCTGTTCTTGAACCAATATGCGGATGCGGCCACTGCGTATTACAGGCTGATAAAGGAACGGGAACTGACGGTGACGGCGATGTATCGTAATGCATGGCTTGACATATCCCGTAAGGGCTTTTCGTATTTTATGCATACATCTGGATTGAGTTATGCAACCAATGAAGTTGTATCTTCATTGGTTTACAGTTCAAATCCGAAAGACTATCATCCGTTGTTGTTGCGTTGGTCTTACAATGACAAGGCTTTTATAGCTCCGGCGCAATCTTTTGTGGAAGACATGGCGGAAGCTTTATATGTAGTAGGAGTGGAAGGAAAGCCTACCGTGTCAGGATACTGTGACGGAGACCTGCGTGGACAGGCGGTCCTTTCCGGTGGTTCGGTAATTGCTTCAGCCTATGGTTCAATGACATTAAACAATGTCGCTGCTACATATATATGCAAATTTAGCAATATGGACAAAACTATTGTGACAGGTGGAAGCGACCCCGAAAATGAGGCTTTGGGGGGATTATACCTGCAGCGGACTTTGCCTTTATACCGTGTTTCCCATGTTTACCTCCGTTTGGCTGAAGCCTTGAACCGTTTGGGGAAACCGACAATGGCTTTTGCGGTTTTGAAATATGGATTGAATGCCACGACGATTGAGAATCCCAACCGGGTGAAACAGAGTGAACGCAAAGGGGAAATATACACGGATTTTACGGAAGACATCTTTGCTGACAACGTAGGTACGGCCACTCGTGGGAGGGGAAACGGGATTCCGTACGATAATGAATTTTATATCATCCCGGATTTCAATACGGAAACTTCGGCCGGAACGTTGGAAGATTCCATCTTGTTTGTGGAAGACCGTATCGTGGACGAGATGGCGGCAGAGACATGCTTTGAAGGCAATAGGTTCTTTGATCTGTTGAGGGTGGCCCGCCATCGTAACCAATATCCGGCTTATATGGCTAAAAAGGTTTCCGAACGTTTCGGAGAAAATGCGGAAAGAATGGAGCAAGCCTTGATGGAAGAGGAGCGTTGGTACTTGAAATGAAGCATATAGGTACAAGCAGTGTTTAACCCAAAGATATAATTATGAAAAAGAGGACTTTTAAAGGAATGTTGTTTAGCGCGGCATTGTTGACTTCAGTTGGTGAAGTGCAGGCTCAGGACAACCCGATCACGTTCACGCGTGATATGACGTTTAGGGAAGAATATGGGTGGGCAAATAGTAATGCTACTCCCAAGGTTGGTGATTTCGACAATGATGGAATCAACGACTTGTGGTTGGATGGCCGTCGGCAATCGCAAGGATGGCAGACCAGGCCCGTTTTTGCGAAAGGATTGGGCGGAAGAGAATTTCTTGCTGATTATGAACCGATAATGGAGATTACTTACGACTCTACGATCGTACAGAAAATAGATACGATATGGATGAAAGACAATCAGGGGGATTTTGTATTGGACGGTGAAGGGAATAAAATCATAGAAGAACTGGCACCGGTGTTGGACGATGAAGGAAATCCCGTGAATGATACCATAGTGACAGAACATGAAAATTATATGGGGACGAAAAACGGATTGCCCGAGACAGCTTGGAGTGCCGGTTCGCAACCCATTGATTTCAATGCAGACGGCTTGGTGGATTATTTGGTCCTTCATCCGGGAGAGGTCGGGGATGTCCAAGGGTATAAGTTGGTAAAGAACTTAGGGAACGGACGGTTTGAAGAAGTAGAGGACGAAACCCTCGGTTCCATGAAGTTCTCGGAGAATCCAAAAAGAGGAGATTTCAATAAGTTTAATGAAGAGAATGCCTTTACTTCCGTGGTGACCGGTGATTATGACAAGGATGGTTTTGTAGACCTTTTGATAACGGGCATGGATGTGAATGGCCGTTTCATGAGATTGCTTCGGAATGTGGAAGGTAAACGTTTTGAAGTGCAAAATGTATTTGAGGCCTTGCCTTTTGACAAAGAAGTGAACCGGCGTGGCTTATGGGAAGAAACTGGTGTGAGTGACAATCCGGAAACCGGTGAATCCATCAAGAGCGTGTACTTGCAAGACCAACCTACCATGAAGGCTAAGCCTTTAAGCCACGGGTCTGTGGCTTTTCTTGACATGGACAATGACGGTTGGTTGGATATTGTAGTTACCGGATATGCTGACGGTACAGACATGGGAGATGTCGGTGCCGAACCCGGAGGGGACGAAATCCGCTTTTACCATAACCAAAAGGACGGCACGTTCAAAGATGTGACAGACCAGTTGATTCCAGCTGCTCAGGAGATATTGGCAGGATTGGGACTCGAAACCAAAGGTACGTTGGAAGATGTTTTCACAGCTTGGGCTACGGAGAATTTAGTAATGATGGCTACGGACTATAACCAAGATGGTTTGATGGATCTTATGATTTGCGGTAAATCACGGACGGGTGTACCTGAAACCCTCTGTCTGATTAACACGCCGGTTGAAGGCTCTGTGTTCAGCTTTTATGAGGAGAAGGTGAATATTGTGGGTATGACCGGTTGTGGGAACAGTGGTTTCTTCTATGGGGACTTCAATGGTGATGATGTGCCGGATGTATACCATCGCGGACGTTCGGATGCGTTGAAGCCTGATGGAAACCGATGGGACTATTGCAGGGTTTTTGATGTAAGCGAAGGAGGTAGTGTCGGGCTTTATACTTCTTATGGTTTTGATTATTGGAGCAACGACATATTTGGAGGATTTATGTGGCAATGGGATGACGACCATCCGGTCGCAGGTAACTTCGGGGATGTGGACAATGATGGCAAGTTGGATCTCATTTCAAGCGGTTACGAAGCCGGTACGGACAACTTTATCATCAGCTACAATGAAACCGATTATGAGCCGGTTTATCCTGATGCGCCTGCTGAAGTGACGGCCGAGGCTGCCGAAAAAGGTCAGGTAATGGTGAAATGGCCTGCTGCTTATTTGAGCAATGGCAATGTGGCAGTCCACAATGTGTATATCCGCAACAATGAGACCGGTGCCGTCCGGATGTTGGTCCCGGCCAATACGGAAACCGGCAAGCAGTTGGCTTATAGCATGTTCGGCGCGTATGCCGTAAACTATTCCATGGATGAGGGTTTATGCTTCTATATGTTCGAGAAATTGCCGGCCGGAAGCTATACCGTGGGTGTGCAGGCCGTGAACTATGCTTATTTGGCCAGTGGTTTCACGACGACGGAAGTGACCGTGACAGACGGGTATGAGACCGGTATCCAAACTCCGGAGAAGCAGACAGATGTGAAGGTTGCCATTGAAGGCAATGTAATCACGGTGAATAGTTCAGAGTCTGCTGCGGTAGCCATCTACAATATGCAAGGTGCCGAGGTGGCTACGGGAATGACCAATACTCCTATTACGGTAAATGGCAGAGGCGTGTTTATCGTAAAGGCAAACCAAAAAGTTGTCAAGATAGTGAAGTAATATGATGTTTAATTTCTAAAAATAATAATTATGAGAAAAATGACTTTGAAAACAACGTTGTTCAGTGCGGCTTTGTTGGCTTCTGTTTTAGAAGTGCAGGCCCAGAATAATCCGATTACGTTCACGCGTGATATGACGTTTAGGGAAACCTATGGTTGGGCGAATAGTATGTGTACTCCCAAAATCGGCGATTTCGATAATGACGGAGTCAATGATTTATGGTTGGACGGCCAGCGTCAATCGTATAGTTGGCAAACCCGTACCGTGTTTGCCAAGGGATTGGGGGAACGGACGTTTCAGGCCGATTTTGAACCCATAATGGAAATCCAGTTGGATTCGACCATCGTACAGAAGACTGATACGATATGGAAGACGGATGAAAACGGTGATTTCGTATTGGACGGTGAAGGCAATAAGATTATAGATGAAATCATACCGGTGGTAGATGAGGAAGGGAAGCCGGTGAATGATACGATTGTGACGAAAAATGAGATTTATGTCGGCACACAGAACGGTTTGCCGCAGACGGCTTGGAGCGTCGGGTCGCAACCCATTGATTTCAATGCCGACGGTTTAGTGGACTACCTGATTCTCCATCCCGGAAAAGTAGGTGACCTTCAGGGATATATATTGGTGAAGAATTTAGGAAACGGTAAATTTGAAGTGGTGGAAGACGAAGTGCTTAGTTCCATTAAGTTTTCCGAGAGCCCGAAAAAAGGCGATTACAACCGTTTCAATGAAGACAACGCTTATACCTCGGTCGTAACGGGCGATTATGACAAAGACGGATATGTGGACCTTTTGATAACCGGCAATGCATACGACGGACGTTTTGTGAAGTTGCTCCGTAACGTAAACGGCGAACGTTTTGAAGAAATGAACGTGTTCGAAGCATTGCCTTTCGATGTGGAAGTAAACCGTCACGGGCTGTGGGAAGAAAGCGGTGCCGGCGAAGACCCGGAGACGGGTGACCCTGTTAAGAGCGTGTATTTCAAGGATCAGCCCACCATGAAAGCCAAGCCTTTGAGCCATGGTTCCGTGGTCTTTTTCGATATGGACAATGACGGGTGGTTGGACATCGTGGTTTCCGGATATGCGGATGGTACAGACATGGGAGATGTCGGAACAGAACCCGGGGAAGATGAAATTCGTTTCTACCATAACCAAAAAGATGGTACGTTCAAGGATGTGACAGATCAGTTGATTCCGGTTGCCCAAGACGTTTTGGCTAATTTGGGATTCGAGGCTACCGGGACATTAGTAGATGTATTTAAGGTTTGGGGGTCGGTTAATACGGTGATGATGGCCACGGACTACAATCAGGACGGTTTGATGGATCTTTGGATTAGCGGAAAGAAGAGAGGCGACATTCATGAGACTTTCTGCCTTATCAACACTCCGACTGAGGGCAGCGTGTTCAGTTTCGTTGAAGAGACAGTGCCTATGGTGGGCATGACGGATGCCGGGAACCGTGGATTCTTCTATGCCGATTTCAATGGTGACGATGTTCCTGATTTATATCATCGTGGATATTCGGATGCGTTGAAACCCGATGGCAACAAATGGGATTGGTGTCGAGTCTTTGAAGTGAGTGAAGGTGGAAGCGTAGGCCTTTATACTTCTTACGACTTGGGTTATTGGAGTAACGACATTTTCGGAGGCTTCACGTGGATATGGGATGATTCAGATCCGATCCCGGGCAATTTCGGCGATGTGGACAACGATGGCAAGTTGGACATCATGGCCGGAGGTTATGAAGGCGGTACGGATAACTTTATCATCAGTTACAATGAAACCGATTATGAGCCGGTTTATCCTGATGCGCCTGCTGAAGTGACGGCCGAGGCTGCCGAAAAAGGTCAGGTAATGGTGAAATGGCCTGCTGCTTATTTGAGCAATGGCAATGTGGCAGTCCACAATGTGTATATCCGCAACAATGAGACCGGTGCCGTCCGGATGTTGGTCCCGGCCAATACGGAAACCGGCAAGCAGTTGGCTTATAGCATGTTCGGCGCGTATGCCGTAAACTATTCCATGGATGAGGGTTTATGCTTCTATATGTTCGAGAAATTGCCGGCCGGAAGCTATACCGTGGGTGTGCAGGCCGTGAACTATGCTTATTTGGCCAGTGGTTTCACGACGACGGAAGTGACCGTGACAGATGGGTATGAGGCCAGTATCCAAGCTCCGGAGAAGCAGGCCGGCGTGAAGGTTGCCGTCGAAGGCGATGTCATCACGGTGAACAGTTCGGAGTCTGCTGCGGTAGCCATCTACAACATGCAAGGCGCCGAGGTGGCTACGGGCATGACCAATGCTCCTATTACGGTAAATGGCAGAGGCGTGTTCGTCGTTAAGGTAAACCATAAAGCGGTGAAGATCGTGAAGTAATAAAAATAGTTTCTTTTGATTAACATTAGATTAGTTTAGATTGTGCGTTCCGGTCGTTTGTGAAAATAGCCGGGACGTTTTTTCTCTCTATTCCGATTAAAATCGAAGAGACCGGTTGAACGCAATTAATAAACTTTATAGATATGAGAAATACTTTATTAAAGCCTATTCTTAGCTTGTCTGTACTGATGGGTGCAGGTGGATGTTTCACGCAAGGGCATGCGGAGGATATTGTGATTGTGGACGGTTTGTGGAAAATATCCTATATCGAAAACGACCACGCTTTCCGTGTGAATGTTTTAAACGAGGACGGTTCGGCCCGGAAATGTCTTTTCACACGTTCCGCTTCAGAGGCGGTCTACGACAATGTGGCGGGGGAGTCGCGCACCGTGACGCCTGCATCTTTTGCCGATATAAGACAGACCGAGGAGCAAGTGAATGACGAGTTCGGGGCAGGGACTTGCTACACCTTTACTTTTACCCGTCCGGAGAACGGGGACGACGTGCAGATGGTGCAGCGGTTTTGTGTATATGAAGAAAACGACTTTTTAATTACAGACTTGTCCATAGAGGGGGACGAGGCTATACGTTCCAATTATCTGGCTCCGGTGTCGGTCAACCAGATGTATGTCCTCTTCTCCGAAAGTGAAGACAACCGTATGCTTAAAGTGCCCTTCGACAATGACGGGTGGACACGTTACAATAAGTATAAGATGGACACTTCGATGACTTCCTACGAAGTGGCGGCCTGGTTCAATGGAGAAACCAAGGAGGGGATGGTAATCGGTGCGGTAGACCATGACCATTGGAAGAATGCCATATCGGTGGAAGCTTCGGACAATGGCCGGGTCAATGTCCTGAAAGTCTATTCCGGTGCTTCTACGTCGGAGACGCGGGACGTCTTGCCTCACGGTAAGCTGAAAGGGCCTAAAATATCATCAGCCCGTATGTTTGTCGGTTTTGCAGACGATTGGCGGGCGGGCATGGAGACTTTTGCCCGTGCCAATACGATGGTCCGGCCGATGCGTGATACGTGGGACAAGGGCACGCCTTTCGGTTGGCAAAGTTGGGGCGTACTGGAAAAAAAGAATTCTTTCGATGCGGATGTGGAGATTGCGGATTATTATCATGAGGTCTTGAAGCCTAATGGTTTCGTGAACAGCCAAGGCATGCAGATAATCGGCATAGACTCTTGGGACAATCTGTCAACCGATGAGAGGATAAAGTTGTGCAAGGAAGGCGGAGAAAACGGCCAGACGGTAGGGTTGTATTTCACCCCGTTCTCCTGGTGGTGGGGATGGGGCGACAAGATGGGAAGCACCCAGTACACGGCAGAGGACTGTTTCCTGAAAGTGAACGGTGAGCCTTACAGTCTGGGAGGAGCCATGTGCCTGGATCCGACCCATCCAGGTACGAAAGCATGGATTTCTACCCGTCTTCAGGAAATGAAGAAACAAGGATTCCGGTTCCTGAAACTGGATTTCACCAGTCATGGCATGGTGCAGGCCGATTCTTATTATGCCAAAGGCGTGACGACGGCTATGGAAGCCTATAATAACGGGTTGAGCTACCTGACGAAAGTAGTCGATGAGGGAGACGAGCCGATGTTCCTTTCTTTCTCCATTTCTCCCCTTTTCCCTTATCATTATGGAAATTCCCGTCGCGTGGGGTGTGACACATGGGCTGATATCGGCCAAACGGAATATTGCATGAATGCCATTTCCGGCGGTTGGTGGACCGACTTGCTTTATCAGTATAATGACCCGGATCACTTGGTCATGGTCGGCAGCGGGGGCTGGGGAAGTCCTAAAAACTGCACGTTGGGAGAGAACCGCGCCCGTTTCACGAGCGGGGCGGTAACCGGAATGATGATGGTGGCCGACAATTTCGCCTTGAACGATGATTCGGGAAATGGGGATGCGCCTTTGTCGCGTGCCCGTGCGCAAGAAATCATGATGAACAAGGACGTTAATGAGATGGCCGATTTAGGACGCTCGTTCATGCCTGTGTATGGCCATAAAGAGCATAACGGGAATGCTGATGCGGCAGAAACCTGCTTTATGCATCATACGGAGGAATACCTGTATGTGGCGGTCTTTAATTACACCGACAAGGAGTCTGCCGGTAGCATCCCGTTGTCCGACCTCGAAATCGCCGGGGGCGATTTTGATGCGGTGAAGGAACTGTGGAGCGGAGAAACGGTGCTTGTGGACGGTGAGGAACTTTCTTACAAGGTGCCGGCCAAGGATGTGAAAGTGTTCCGTTTCCATAAGAAGCCCGGTTCAGGGATTGCGGATGCCACGTCGGAGGAAGGTAAAGATGTCCGGTTGGACGTGCACGTCCTTTCCGGGAGCAACGGTGGACTGGAAGTGAATATAGATGCTTCGGCTCCGTTGAGGAAAATAGATGTTTTCGACCTTCAGGGGCGGTTGCTGAAATCCCAGAATGTACGGGGGGTGTATAATGCTTGCGTGGCATTATCTCCGGTGAAAGGCCTGCTGCTGTTGCGTGCCTGCCTTCAAGAAGGGCAGGTGTTGTTAGCAAAAGCTATGGTTCATTGAGGGATGAGAGGGGATTGATTTAGGTTTTAAATACATCAGCTAAATGTTTAATTTACATCATCTTATGCTAAAATGCGTATTTTTTCTATTTTTTGCATCATTTTTTCTATGTAATCTCCTAAATCTTTCCTTTCTTTGCAGTGCAGTTAGTTAATATTGAGATTAGGTTAATGATTGGTTTAATAGGTATTTGGTTTAAGGAGAAGATTGTTTTCAGGATTTTATAAACAATGTTTTCGTAAAAACTCTATTGGACAACATTGAAAGGATTAAAAAAAGGAGATGTAGCGCGATGTTACATCTCCTTTGATTTTCTTATGGACAGGATGCTTTATCCTACAAGGTATTTTCCGAAAGGAAGCTTGGACAGCAGCCATGTAATGAGGTTGCTCAGCGTGAAGGTGCAGATGGTAAGCGTCAGGATGAAGACCGGGGTGCTTAGTTCCCATCCCTTGAGCAGGTCGAAGAAGACGGAGTAGAGTACGATGATGTGCAGCAGGTAAACGCCGTAGCTTAGGCGCGACAAACGGTTGACGAGGCCGTAATACGGGGCTTTCTGTTGGGGGATGGCTTTGCACATCATAAAAACACCGAAAGTCATCAGGATGACGTTGGGAGTACAATACAGCCAAGTCAGTTCCACTTCCCGTACCATTTCATGGGTGAACGAGCGGTAGTAGAACGGAATGGCAGTGACGGCATAACCCACAAGGAAACAAATCAGGCCGGCGCTGAGGCTTCGCGAGGCATTCCAGTGCAGGTGGTGGCGGATGTAATGTGCCAAGACCAGATAGCCGATGAAACCGGAAAAATACCAGAAACTGTGGAACTCGTTCCAATAGCATTCACCGAACAAGTCACCTGCCCCGATTTCTTTTAAATAAGGAAAGAGAGACGATACGAACCATACGGTGAGGAAAGCCAATTCTGCTTTTTGGCTAGTTTGTTTGAGCCAAGGAGAGAGGACGGGCATGAATAGGTACAGGCCGATGAGCATGTAAATGTACCACAGGTGTCCGCTGTCGCCGTTGAAGTTCCAGATGGGATGGAGCAGGCGCATGGGAAGTTCCGACGCGGCCATCTGTCCCATCAGGACAGGCCAGAAGGCGTAGATGCACGACCATACGGCAAAGGGGACGAACACCCTGACGAAACGCCGTTTGAAGAAAGTCGTGTTGTCATCCTTCAGGGGGAGCAGCAGGTAGGATGAAGTCATGATGAACAACGGCACGGCCCCTCTCATGGCACTGTCGATGAGGCTGACCCATATACGGTCGTTTTCCGAAGCGCATTGCCAGATGCCGTCTGCTCCGATGTAGAACGGTTCGCAACAATGCGTGGCGATGACCATCAGGCAGGCCAGGACACGCAGGTAATCGAGGAATACGATGCGGGTGGTTCCCGCTCTTGTAGCATTGTGGTCCATAATGTTTGTTTCTTAGAATAAGACTTTTTCTTTGTACGTCCCTGCCGAAACCAGAAAAGTGCCGTGTGCCGGAAGAACTATTGTCTCGTTTGTGGTTCCGTGCGCGACGAGGCATCCGTCCGTGCCGTAGATTTTCACTTGTTCGTGTAACGGGCTTTTCACTTCTATGTTGTGTCCGTTCTTGATAGTTTTGAACTGCCCGGAAAGGGATGCGGACGCTATCCCGGTGCTGACTTCCAAGGTGCATGTCCGGAAAGTGCTTCCGGCATACGACTGGTCCAGGGTCTGTACGCCTACGGTATATTTCCCGTCTCCGAACGGTTTGATGCGGTAGGTTTTGACCCGGGAGGACAGTGAGGTTTGCAAGTCCGTGCCTGTTTTGAGCTTTCCGGTTTTCCGGTTTGCGGGGATGAGGCAGTACGTTTCTCCGGTCGTTTCGTTCCGGACGAACAAGTTATAACGCAAGGCCGAGGCAGGCGATTCGTTGTCCGAACCGTCTTCCCAACGGATGACCAGTTCGACACCTTGCATTTCTGCCGATACGTCGCCCGGGGCATCCGGGAAAGTGTTGCCTTTCAACCCGTTCTTTTCCGGTTTGTTCTCGTAGACGCGCAACGGAGAGGAGTAGCAGGTCGGTGCGTCGGCGTCGCGTGTCCCGATGTAGCCGCCCACGATGATGTCCATGTTGCCGTCCCCGTTCCAGTCCCCCATGTTGATGCCTCCATCCTGGTTCACGGGAACGATGGGGTAGGAGGTGTCCATGGTGAACTTTCCTTCCTCGTTCTGGTAATAAATCCGGTTACGGAATCCGCTGCCGTCGCTCGGTTCACCATTGATAATCATGTCCATCCGTCCGTCTGCATTGAAATCCGCCACGAGAGGATTGGCACGGCTTACGCCGAGAATGCCGCTTTCCGTTTCCGGGACATGGCGGAAAGACAGATGTCCGGAACCGTCTGTCGTATTATAATAGATAGGAGCCAGACAGACCCAGTTGTCACCGTTTCCGGTGCTGATGATGTCCAATGTCCCGTCTCCGTTGATGTCTGCCAAGGTGGATTGTCCTTGGAATGCTCCGGTGAGGTTGTCGGGCGTGAGGTCGGCAAAGCTTCCGTTTTGTTGGTTGATGTAGGTTTTCAAGGCCGTGGAAGTCTTGTCACTGTAGCCGGAGTACTCGATATCCAGCCAGCCGTCGTTGTTCAAGTCTCCGAACATGACCGAACCGTTGGTGGCGGCTTCAAAGTCGATTTCCTGACGGATGAAGCGTCCCGTGCCCTTGTCGTTGAGGTACAAATCGATGTGCCGTCCGTTTTGGTAGCTCATGATGACGACATCTGTGTAGCCGTCATGGTTGAAATCCCCCGTGGAAACCGGATTGTAGAAACCTTCGTCGCGGCGTTGCAGGAAACCGGCATCCGGTACGCGTTCAAAACGGAAGTCTTCATCGGCACCCAAGTTGCGGTAGAGCGTGACGAACTTGGTGTCTCCGCTGATGTTCCAGTCTCCTCCCTGTCCCATGATGAGCAAGTCGAGGTTCTCGTCATTGTCGAAATCGAGAAACACGGCATTCGTGTAAGTGGTGGGTTGCAGGAAGCTGTATTTTTCCAACGTGAATGTGCCTTTGTCGTTAGGGCGTGCCAGGATGGCCAGTTCATCCCATACGTGCGCTGTGGCGGGCATCCAAGCCAATAAGGCCAGGATGCCGGTAAATAGTTTCTTTTGCATGTCTTTTTATTTTGAAGTGTGGGACGCAAGCCCGCCGGGACCGTCGAACAAATAGGTGAATTCGTCGAAATAAGCTGTGCCGGAGGTCTCCTGCGTGTTGTAGCTGTACAGGCCGATGCGGCTGCCTTTCCAGTCGCCGGAACCGGATTCGAACGTGTCGCCGAATTCAATGAAGGTTTCGTTGTCCACGCTGTAATAGAATTTATGCTTGTTGTTCACTGCGTCGATTTCCAACCGGATATAGATGCCTTTGTCCATGACCGAAGATATGTTGAAGGAGGTCGTTTGGGCCGTCCCGTCCTTTTCCATGTAAAGCCGGGGAGTGGCTGTTCCGTCCTTGTCTTCCATGATGACACCGCCGCCCACGAATTTGTTGCCGATGCATTCTATGCCGGCCCGTCCGCCGGGCGTCAGTTGCGCGAAGTCTATTTTTACGGTGACCACGCCTTTGTATCCCATGGTCTTTTGCGTAAACTGGTTGAAGGCCGTGCGCAGCTTCTCCGCCTTTTGCGATTTGATGGCCAGCCAGCCCGGTTTTTCCGTCAGCGACCAGTATCCGTCGTGCGGGTTATGGTTGAACTGCCATTGCAACCCCAACTCCGTAGCTTCGAAGTCGTCGCTGGATTGTGGGGCATAGGCTTTTGTTTCCACGCCGGTGGAGGGCTTGCGGCAGATTTTCATGGGTTCGCCGATGCCGTTCTTGTCGTAGTCCGTACCCATTTCAGGGAATCCGTCCTTCCAGACGACGGGTTGGAGGTGTACCACGCGTCCCTGCGGCTCGGTGGACTGGAAGTGGTAGAACCACCATTCCCCCTCGGGCGTGTCGACCAAGGCACCCTGATGCGGGCCGTTCACTTTGGTCGAACCCATTTCCAGTACGCGCTTCTGTTCGTAAGGGCCGTAGATGTTTTTGGAGCGCATCACGGTCTGCCATCCTGTGCTGACACCGCCTTCCGGGATGCTGATATAGTAATATCCGTCTTTTTTGAACAGTTTCGTGCCTTCTGCCACAGGACCCTCGTACACTTTCCGTCCCTCATCGAGCAATGTCTTGCCGTCCGCGCTCATCTTATGGATGATGATGGGGCCTCCGCCCAACTGGCTCCGTCCGATGTAGGCTTGCCCGTCCTCGTCCCACAACGGGCACGGGTCTTCCCATCCTGACACTTTCTTCACTTGGTAGAGCGGAGTCCATGGCCCTGCCGGATTGGTGGCCGTGCTCATGAACAGTCCTTCGTTCGGCGTGCATACGTACATCCAGAATTTGCCGTCGTGGTAGCGCAAGGCCGGTGCCCAACTGCCATTGCCGTATTTGTCCATGCCCGAGTAGCCGTCCAAATCCATCCGGTCGTAGATGCGGCCTATGATTTTCCAGTTTACCATGTCGTCGGACTCCAATATGTTCATGCCCATGAAGTGGAACTCCGAGCACGTCATGTAGTATTTGTGTCCCACGCGGATGACATCAGGGTCTGAGTAGTCACCGTTCAATACGGGATTGGCAAACGTCCCGTCTCCCAAGTCGCCCCAACGTGTGTCCGTGTACCATCCCGAGGAGCCGCCCAAATCCTGCCCTCCCGAAAACAGTCCCATGCGTTCGCTGTCCGTGTAAGCTCCCATGACAGGGCGAGCCCGGTGTTCTCCCGGGAAAAACTCCTGTACGGATTCTTCCCCTTGTCCTACTTTCTCAAACGCTGTCATTTGCTGTGCTGTGAGCGGCATGAAAGCCAAGTTGCAGCACAATAAAGAAAATGCGATTGTATTTTTCATGCGTTGATGATAATTTATGAATGAATGCACAAAAATACAATCAAGAGCCGGGGCGTACTATTACAAATACGTCATAAAATGTAAGGTTGGCATCTATCCTTATCTTTTCAGGGCGGCCCGGATAACGAACCGACCGTGTTGGATGAGGGTAGTCGTCCAACCGAAGTGTGAGGCCATGATGCGGAAACGTTCCCGCAGTGATTCCTGATGGTGCTGTGTGGTCAGTCCTTCACTCAGGTAATCGGTAAGGATAAGCCTTGTGTTATATATCGGTTGTTTGAGACGTTCCGCCCGTTTCAACAAACGTATGCACCAGTCGTAGTCGGCAGAAAAGCGAAAGCTCAGGTCGTAAAGTTCCTGCCGGGCCAAATCCGTTCGTACATAAAACGATTGGTGGCAAACCAACATGCCGTGTCGGAACTTTTTCCAGGTCAGTTGTTTCGGTGCTTGCAGGCGGCGGTGGCGGATGAAGCGTCCTTGCCCGTCTACCCAATCCGTTTCGCCGTAGAGGATGGCGGGGCGGGAAGTGTTCCGGCCTATATGGCCGAAAACCTGTTGTAAGGTGTCGGGGCCGTGCAACCGGTCTCCGGCGTTCAGGAAGACGATATAGTCGCCGGTGGCATGTTCCAGGGCCTTGTTCATCGCGTCGTAAAGTCCCTTGTCCGGTTCGCGGATCACCCGGATGTCATGCGGGCACGTCTTACCCGTATTGGCATCCACGTATCGGTGGATCAGTGCCATGGTCTGGTCTTTGGAACATCCGTCGATAATCAGGTGCTCGATGTGGGGGTAAGTCTGGGCGGCCACGCTTTCCAAGGTGCATGGCAGCGTCTTTTCCGCATTATAGGTGACAGTGGCAATGGTTACGGTGGGGAAAGGGGTTTTGTTCATGTTTTTTTGTGTGGGGTGGGTTTTATCTTTTCTCGGATGCGCGTTTGTAAATGGCTATATATTTGGAAGCCACGTTGGTTTCGCCGTAGTGGGCCAAGGCCGAGTGTACGGCGTGGGCGGACAGTTCCTCCCACGGGGCGGTTTCCAGTGTGAAATGTATGCCTTCGGCCAGGTCTTCGGCGTTCCGTGCTTCGGCCAGGTAACCGTTTCTACGGTGGTCTATCATTTCCGGTATGCCTCCGACGTTGAATCCTACGCAAGGTATCCCGCAGGATAGGGCCTCCACGATGGTATTGGGCAGGTTGTCTTCCAACGAAGGCGTGACGTATGCGTCCACTGCATTATACAGGCGTGCCATTTGTTTTTCGTCGCTTACGTAGTCGATGGCATAGACCGGGAACGGGAAGAGCGCACGGATTTGGTCGGCACGGTTGCCGACCACCACGATGCCGACGCGTGCGGCCAATTCGGGATGCTTTTCTTTCAATATGCGGCAGGCTTCCATCAGGTAATCTATGCCCTTGCGCGGGTCGGTGGCCTTGAGCGAACCGAAAAGCAGCAGCTTCTTGTCGATGGGCAGGTTGCATTGCAGGCGCACCTTGACCTGTTCCATCGGATGGAAGATGTTGGCATTGATGGTATTGGGGATGGAGGCGACCTCTTGCCCGACCAGGAGTGCGCTTTGGCGTGCCAGTCCTTCCAACCACCGGCTGCAAGCCACGAAAATGATATGTGCCCCGCGCAGCATCTGTCGCTTCCGCCGGAACACCTTGGCCGAGAGGTCGTGCGTGCCGCCCCCGTGCAGGAGCAGGGGACAGTGGTGGCATTCGGTCTGGTATTTCGTGCACTCCCCGCTGTAATGGCAGATGCCGGTAAACGGCCATTGGTCGTGCATCGTCCACACGATGGGTTTGCCGCTGTCTATGATGCGGCGTATGTCTTTCAGGGAAAGGAAGCCTTGGTTGATCCAATGCAGGTGGATGACATCGGCTTCCTTGAATTCCGGCAATGCGGTGATGTCCGTACCGGTGTTGGCCAAGTCCACTTGGAACAGGTTGTGCTTCTTGAACCGGTTGGCTTTCCAGATGCAGACGCGTTCCCATACGAATTTGGCTTTCAGCAGGGGGGACTGGGGCAGGCTAGCCACCGTAATCTGGTCCGTCCGTTTGTCGCGCACTAGCATTTTGGCTTTTACCCCGTTGTTTTTCAGGGCTTCCATGAGGCGGTTGGCTGCGATGGCCGCCCCTCCTATGTTTTCGGATGTGTTGATAATGAGTACTCTCATACGCTTTTCATTCGTTTCTTCTGGAGGCATGGCCTTATGCGCCGAAATCCCCCTTTAATGTCCGTTTGAGCCGTCTTATGGCTTTGGCCGTAAATGAATTGGTCTTGGCATAATAACGCGAGTAGGCTTTCCTTGCCTCGGCGCATTCCTCTATCGGTTCTATCTTTACCACCGGCAATGGCTCCATGTAAAGTCCGGACTGGTATAGGTTTCCGCCACCGCAATTCGTCCCGCTACCGTCGAACCCGGTGTTTTGTACAAGTGATTTTCCCACATTGAGCGACAGGATGCCATTGAGGAATAAAGAGGCATTCCATCTGATGGCCCAAGAGTTATTCTTTCCTTCGGTTTGTCGGCGGAGCATGCGGGTATATCCGTATTTTCCGTTAAAGTCGAATGTGTAGGTCAGTTTCTTCCGTTCGAGTTCTTCCAATAAGGCTTTCCCGTCGGGATTAAAGAACTGCCAGGCGCGTTTCCAAGTGGCCCACCCCCAACTTCCGGTCCATTTGATAAGGAACGTGTCAGGCAAACTCGGGTCATTGGTAAAGTCGCAGGCTTGTATGTGTCCTACTTGGGGGACATCGGCGTAAACGTCCAGTGCGTCGTTCATGAATTGGAGGAAATGCGGAGCCACGACCAAGTCATCTTCCAATACGATGACCCGCCCGTACCGGTTGACCATTGTGGTGACACCGTTTATGATGTTCCTTGCCAGCCCCCAGTTCTGTTCCCGTTCCGTGACGTGTACTTGCCGGAAGCCTTTGGCTTCCCTTACGATGTGCCTCACTTCTTCCACGGCTGCGCGGTCGGCCTCCGAACGTGCGGCATCGGAGTAGATGAACAGGTCGCTGTCCGCAGACAGCGTGTTGCGCGACAATGCCTCTAAGGCTTGCCGGGTGTGTGCGGGGCGGTTGTAGACGAATAATAATATCGGTGCTGTGTCCATGTCTTATTGGATTTGCTGCGTTTCGATAGCCCAGTCGCCCAATGTCTTCCGTTCGAGGTCGAAGTTGATGCCGACCTTGACCACGGGCAGCCCGCATAAGGCGAAGCGTTCGGGATAGTTTTTGAGGTTGATTTGCTGCATGGCTGCTTTTGCCGTCCGGTTGAGTTTGGCCTCGATGAGGTAGAGCGTGGTTGGGGTGCGCAACACGACATCCACCCTGCCTTTGGGAGTGCGCACTTCCACATCCGCATAGTAACCGAGGAGGCTGAAGATGATGTAGAGCACTTGTTGGTAATGCCCCTCGGTGTCAGTCCGTTCGCAGTAGGGTATGGTGGAGAGGAACGTTTGGAGGAGTTGCAGCATGCCGTCCATGTCGTCGCGCGCCATTGTCCTAGCCATGCGAATCACCATGGAATTGGTGGACAGGCTGTCGGGGGTGATGTAATAAGGGATGAGGCTTCTCATCAGTCCGATCCGGACTTCCTTATTGGGAATGTCGAGGGTGTAAGCGTCGAAGTTTGTGTCATAGTCTTTGATGGTGATGTATCCGCTTTGGTAAAGGAGCGGGACGATACTTGTCATCCTTTCGGTGGGCGCGTCGAAATCGGATGCCATGGCTTCGGTGCCCCCGATTTTGGAAGGGGGCACGTTGAACTTGTTGAGCATTTCGATGAGGTAGGTGGGCGTGCCGCTCCCGAACCAGTAAGAACCTAACTTGCCTTGGGAGAAAGCCATGAGCAGACTGAAAGGATTATAAATGTCGGGCGAGGGCCATGTGAAATGGTATCCGTCGTAATTCTCTTTGAGTTGCCGCATGGCCTCTTCGGGGGTAGTGCCGAGCTTTCCGGCCAGTATTTCAAGGTCGGCTGCCATCTGCGTCCGTATTTCTTCCTCGCTGATGCCGCATACGGTGGCGTATTCCGGCAGCATGCTGATATTCTCAATATTGTTAAGCTCGCTAAAGATGCTCAGTTGGGAGAATTTGGTGATGCCGGTGAGGAAGACGAACCGCAGGTAGGGGTCGCAGGCCTTTAGCGGACTGTAGAAGTTCCGCATGACGTTGCGCAGTATGGGCAGGTCTTCTTCCTCATGCACCACGTCGAGCAGGGGAGCGTCGTATTCGTCGATGAGCACCACCACTTGGCGGCCCGTCTGTTCGCAGGTCCGGCGGATAAGGTCTGTAAGACGTGTGTTCGTGTCAGGGATGTCAGATTCGATGCCGAAATTCCTTTCCAATGTCTTCAGTTGCCACAACAGGTAGCGTTCCAGTCCCTCCTTGTCCAAATGCTTGCCCATGCTCATGTCGAAGTGCAGCACGGGATATTCCGTCCACTCCGTTTCCCGCTTTTCGATGGCCAGTCCTTTGAACAGTTCTTTCCTGCCTTCGAAATAGGCCTGCAGGGTACTGGTGAGCAATGACTTGCCGAAACGGCGCGGACGGCTGAGGAATACGTATTTGGAGTCGGAATGCGTGATGCGGTACACGTGTTCCGTCTTGTCGATGTATAAGTATGGTTTGTTCCTTAGTTCGGAAAACGTTTGTATCCCGATGGGGTAAAACCTGCGTTGTTGTTCCATGACTTTTCCTCCTTCTGTTAGTCTGAAAGCAAAGATAAGGCTTTATTTTCGATTTCATGCCGTGCGGAGGCCGGATTTTTACCGGTCGTGCGCCTTCGTTCTTGCCATATCTTTTAATATTACGGATAATTCATAAGTATAGTGTTCTAAATTAAATTCCCGTTCAGCCAAATTACGGCCGTTACGTCCCATCTGTCGGGCTTCTTCCGGGTGGGTATATAGGTATGCAATGGCTTGTTTCCATCCTTCCACATCATTGTAGTCCACGTAGATTCCCGCCCTTTCTTTCTCTATGTCCATTTCAAATTTGGGATTACGGGTGCAGATTACGGGGAGCCCTAACGCGAAAGCCTCGACCAGAGTGGTCAGCCCGACGGTGTAAGGAAAGTCCTGGCAACAAATTACAACGAATCTTGAACGGCAAACTTCCGTGGCCAGCATGTGGGGGAGGATGCCTACCGTGAAATGTACCCGTATATTGGAATATGCCTCGTATGCTTTCAGCAGGGCTTGGTATTCCGGATCCGGAGTGGTGAAGATTTCGACGGGAAGTCCTGTCCCGGCAAATGCCTTGAGCAATGTGGCGAAGTCACGATGCTCTTTGCCAGTGGTGATGAATGCCCTTTCCTGCTTCCCGTTGCCTGTGGCAGGAAGATGTTGGCGCAGGTAGTCATAGAAATCAATGTCGGCTCCCCAATGTATCAGGTGCAGGCGGTCGGCGGTGACCTTGCCCGATTGCAGTGAATCGTTTATCAAGGTTTGGCTGAAAAAGAACATTTGGTCGATGCCTTTGTAATAGAAGCGCGAAATCATGTCCTTTATTGGGTTGGGGTTGCGGACTACGGCTTGGTGATGCCAAATGGCGATGGGCTTGCGGAACAATCCCAAGGCGCGGCAAAATATGATAAGCTCTAAACCATAAAAAGAAGTTCCATATAACAAATCATACGTTTCCTTGCATCGTATAATCTCGAAGAAATTGTAGAATGATAATTTGAGGCGGGATGAAAAACGGCGGAAAGGGTGGAGTATCGGCGTGATGCCATATTTGTTAAAATGAGTTAGTCCGTACAGGATATGTCCGGGGTGCAGATGCTTTTCCCATTCCCCCAATGCTTCCTCTATGGGACGTGTGTGGTAATAATAGATTTTCATGTTCCGAAATTCCCTTTTTTATGTGCGTTTGATTCTACGTATGGCTTTTGCCATAAACGGTAATATAAAAATCATTTGTTACGGCAAGTTTCGGCTTGTCGGCATTAACATTCTTTGTGCTTTGCGTGTGGCGAACAACAGTCTTGACGGATTAGGAAGAGAATCTGCCTGCCTCTTGCGGTTGTTTGCGAATGGCAGGCAGAAAATAATGGAGACTATCATTGGGGAGTTTTATGCTTCCGGTAAGGAAAGCAGGTATTCGGGAGCGAAATCCGCCCCATTCTCCCATTCTATGGTGTTATACTTTACGGTGAACCGCTTGAAGAAGTTCAAGTCCTTCAGAGGCTCGAACACCTTGCCTTTTAACGAGGTGCGCAAGTCCACCACTTTTGTCACTTGGTTGTTGAACCATAGCCGAATGCGGTAGCCGTCCACATATTCGGCTTTCACTACTTCTGTAAACATATCCGTATCCTATTTTAAAGGTTCTATTTTTTTCAAAGGGTCGCCTTTTTGCGCTTTCTCCCAGTTGTCCATCAGTTCTTCTTTGTGCTGTTCCAACCATTCAAGAATCATCTTCAGTGCCCTGCCCGGCATTTAGTTTACAAAAATAGCATAAATCTCCGAGAAATAGGCAATTACTCCCCCAAAAAAATATGATAGTCCATATTTATTTTTACATTTTTCCCTATACGTATGCTCTCCTATATTACGTGGACTAATAGGATGGACTCTTTTTGTTTCCATGGCGTGGAGGAGCTGATGAGTTTGCTGTTTCAAAATAGGTTATGGCGTTTTTCTTGGGCAATGTAGTCTTAACATAAATTATGTGTTCGTCTTCCGCTTTTATGCTTGGAGCATTGGATATTTCTTTATTTTTGTGAAAGTTAAAACATGACTTTCAAGGCTCGTAAGTCTGTGTTCGAGAAGTTGGAGCAGATAGTGGACATCGCGTCTTTGTCGAAAGAAGAGCGAATGAAGTACGACGAAAGCATCAAGGTGTACCGTGACCAGTTGGCCACGTTGGATTTCGCAGAACAGAAAGGACGTGCAGAAGAACGGTTGGACATAGCCCGGAAGATGAAGGCTTCATCTGTTCCGGCAGGGACAATAAGCCTTTACACAGGCTTGTCATTAGAAGAGATTGCCAAACTATGACAGGATGAACTTGTTCCGTTTTCATGACGTGAATGTGTTTGTCCGGTTGATGGGTAAGCCGTTTAAAATAGGTTATGCCCATTTTTTTTGCACAAAATCAACAGGTTTCACCTTAATAAATTGTTCTACAGGTTGTTTTGTTGTGCACAAGCCTCTTCTGTGTGAAAGGGAGGTGAAGCCTTGGTGAAGGATGTTACAGGAGAAGTTTCACCATATTACGCTGATATACAGAAAGTATGAAGGATGCGAACCCTTTTTTGCAAAAACTTCTTGAATGTGGTGTATAGGAGGGCGTAATCCGGCTGACTTTTGTTCTTTTTTCGTTTGCCGAAAGGTGAAAAATCGTTTACAGCCGAATCGAAAACCGTTCGGCTGTGATTGGCATGGCGTTTTGGGGTTTTCGTTGGGCCATGTATGGCTTAATATGGTTTATGCTTTTGATTATTCATGTTTTTATAGAGGGGGTTCTTTGTTTTTAATGATAAAATACATCTTGAATAGCTTCTTTTAGTGCTTTGAGATATCCTTTGCCAAATTTTAAGTCGGGCTCCATATAATTGCCTTCAGCCCATTCATTCCAGGATTTGAGGAAAACAATGCGGTCTTCCATAGCTTTATGTGATATGTTGTTGAAAGATGCCTGGGCATGTTTTTTAAATTTCTCGGGGGTAGAGCGGATGAGAATGTGTCCGGCTCTGCCTGAGCGGGGAGAGTGATCCCAATTGGGAATGAGAGTGGGATAACAGTCATTGGCTTGTTCCTCAGGACCTTGAAAGTATTGTGAAGCACGGCTATACTCAATATGCCGTCCTCTTTTTAATGCAATACGTTGAAACTTGGCATTTATGCGCTCCCACAAAGAAAAATCCTTTTTGAATACATCGAATAGCCTTATTAAAACATTGGCATCAAATCCCCATTGGCGAAAAAGAACCAAATCTTCTATTTTATAAGTATGTCCTACAAAGTGAATGCGGAAACCGTGTTGGGAGGCAAGCTTTTGCCACAGTTCGATAAAGTGGGGAGGATTGGGGATTTCTTTAGGAGAGTAGACTACAAATATGGGATTTCCGTGTATGCGAATGTATCTTGGGTCTTGGAAAGCGGGTAGCACGGCATTGAAATGTGCAATGTAGTCTTCATCCCCGGGATAGAGTTGTTCCATTAACATTTTATGTCCTCCGTCTTTGTTGAACTGTTTGTCTTCCCAACTATGGTTTGCCCATGCCAGACAAAAGGGGAAATCCGGTTTCCCACTGTTTAGCACTTCGTTGAATGGCCTTTGTAGTAGTTGCTTGCCATTTCCAAACCAATAATGCCAGTAACAGAAACCTTCTATGCCATATTCGCGTGCCATGTCGGCTTGGGCTTGACGTGTTTCCGGCAAACGAAGGTCATAATAGCCTAAATCAGCTGGTACACGTGGTTGGTAATGTCCTTTGAATAAAGGTTTTGCTTTGCCCACATTGGTCCATTCCGTAAATCCCTTGCCCCACCATCTGTCGTTTTCCGGGGTGGGATGGAACTGCGGTAAATAAAAGGCGATGACCCTTACTTTTGGATTATTGTTGGGTTCCATGTTGAATTAATTTTATGATATGTAATGCGTCTTCTTTTGTCTTTAGCGGACGGTACAACTCATCTATAAGCGTGGTTATTTGCGTTGAAGACAATTTATTTAAACAGACATTTTTGATAATTGGAATTATTTCTTCAGCTACTCGGTAACGGATGAGCCGAGCCGGGTTGCCTCCAACAATTGCATAAGGAGGAATATCGTGTGTCACAACTGCTCCGGCTGCTATGATGCTTCCTTTGCCAATCGTAACGCCGGATAATATTGTAGCTCCGTAACCAATCCAAACTTCATCTTCAACTATGATAGGACCTTTGCTACGGCTGTCTGTTTGGCAGTGTTTGCCTTCAAGGGTTGAGCGTATGGGATAAGTAAATAACGTTTCAGTCTGATGATTGCCGCTTAAGATGAAATGTACGTTTGAGGCTAATGCTACATAGTTCCCTATTGTTAATTTTTCTATTGGGGGAAAATAGCTCAAGATATGTAACTCTCCGTATGTGCCGTTGCCTACTTCGACACATTCCATTGGAAAGATATTCATTGGTACGGTTTGGTTTTGCTTGTTGCGTTTGCGCCATTCTTTTTTGAATTTAGTAAGTGCATAAGCTCGGACAAAACTTCGTAATATGGGGATTTTTGAGGAGAAATTCATCTGTTGGTTATTCTTTTATAAGTTTTTCGTAAGAATCGTTTCAGGCTATATCGTTTAGTTCGCATCAATAAATTCTGAGGTAACGATATGAGGTATAATGCCATTCCTCCCGGGGTGGCTTTCATAGCTTTTATCCAATCTTTCCGTCGGATGAGCCGGAAACAATTCCATGGTTTGTCGAAACCTGCATAATGAATTTGTACGGGATGTGCCAATCCTTCATTAAACTTAGCGAGTGCAATGACTTTGTCTCCTGCAAATTCGGTATTGCCTTGGTAAAAATCTCTTTGGTTCATGTTTAACCGATAGAAAGAAATAGGCAGGCTATAACCTATCGGTAAATATTTGATGTGGGGCCAACAGGTTAAAATAATGCAGTCTTGTTCCGGTAAACGTAGTCGTGGATAGTTGTTGACATAAAAATTGATAATTTCTTCTTGTTTATGGTCGTTGCGCAATTCTTTGAGGTTGATAAGTAAGAATCCTGCAGCAATTTCATGTTCAAGTATTTCCATTTCAGCCGTACTGAAGTCTTGCCGGTAGTAAGGCATACGGCTATTTTCTATTGGTCCTACGCCGGCATAATAAAACTTTTCATTTGGGAACATAAAAAACACAGGAGAGAAATCACCAGTAAAAACTACGTCCACGTCCGAACATATAATTCTGTCATATTGGGGAAGGACATCAGTTGCAATAAGTTTATAGAAAATTTCTTTGGAGTAATGTGCTTTAGTGCCGAAATTTTTAATTTTTTCATCGTATTGTGTGACATTAATGAAATGTAATTCGGCATATGCAAATTCTTTTAGACTGTTCTGTAAAGATTGTTGGGCTTTGGTGGACAAGGTCGTATGGAATACATATAATTCATACCAATATTGCGGTGAGGCATGTTTCATCATGGAGTGGATGGCAACCTTTGCTGCTAGCAAGTAATTAGCGTCAAAAGTAAAGAATACAGGTATTTTTTGCATATTGTCCATATTGTGGGGCTCTTAGGAAAAACGGATAATGCTTTGTCTCAATTTCTGTTTTATCCTTTTGTTATTATTCATTTTTTTGCAAAAATATGGAAACTTTTTTGTCCACCCAAGTCTTTAAGGCATCTTTTTTAGATGGTATGTGCTTTTACGAAATTTAGTTTAAACTCTTGTTTCCGCTTTTAGTCAAACTATAAATCTTGTTCAGTCACCGTATTGTAGAATTGTATATTATAATAAGTGCAGATGAATGGGGAGAAAAAACCACGAATCATGAAAATCAATCCTTTATCCTTATGGGGAAGAGGATATATTTGTTTGCGATGTTTCATGCAAGTGAAACAAAGCTGTAAAAGATTCAATGGGTTACGGCTATAGAACAGTTCGGTTATCTTGTGTAAGACGGGGTGGCGTGTTGAAGATGTTTGTTCATGAATGTTGTTATAGAAACATTTAAAACTTTCTGTATTTCTAAGTTTGAAGAAGTTGTATGTTCCATATACATAAGGAGCTATAGGGGAATGTGGCTTATACTTGGACAACTTTTTTCCTACGGTAGTTATCACAGATGCTGGGTGTACTCTATGCCACGATAGTGGTTCTTCGCATTTTATGATGCTATCGGTTAGGGCTGCGTTCATGGCTAGCCACCAATCATAATAGAATGTCATACCGTCCCAGGGCTTCAGGTTTTCGATAAAAGTCCTTTTTATAAGCATGGCGTGCCCCGGTATATTGTCTCTAAAAAACAAAGACTCTGCGGTGAAAGGCAATGGGAGGTAGTCTTTGGTTTGCTGATGAGAGCAGGTTGGGGAAGATATAATGTCAGAGAAGCACAGGTCGTATCCTTTTTTCTTTTCTATTGATTGTACTAATTTTTCTACTTTCTCTGGAAACCAAATATCGTCTTGGTCGGAAATTGCTATATAGTCTGTTTCTTTGGATACGAATTTGAATGTGTCATGAAAGTTTTGGTTGCATCCTTTATTTCGTGCATTTTGGTGTATTTTGATAAAAGTGTGTTTTGCAGCATATTCTCGTAGTATATCCATCGTGCCGTCTGTGGAACAGTCGTCACTGATGATAATTTCGTGGATAGGATAAGTTTGCGCGAGTATGGAATCCATTTGTTCACGTAGAAACCGTTCTCCGTTGTAGGTGCACATTACGACAGATACTGTTTTTTTCTCCATAAGGCTTGTTTGTTTGTGGCAAAAGTATGAAATATTTTGTTTTCATAGTGATTTTGAATGCCTTTTATTTAATGAACGTGTTTTTTTATATCCATTTAATAAAAAATATATCCTAATATTTGGATGCTAATATTTTCTTTCCTATATTTATGGCATGTTAATTTTAAAAAGTGTGCTTATGAGAAAGTTAATTACCTTGGTAAGTGTTGTTTTTGCTTTTACCAATATGTCCGCACAGTTAAAAGTGCATTCCAATGGGAATGTAAGTATTAAAACTACAGATACACCTAATGCGGCTTTGGCAATAGGTGGGGCGGGAGACGCAACCCAGTCTTTGTTTGTGAAATCTAATAATTTGCCTGCGTATATTGAAAGAGATGGGGTATGTACGGAAAGTGGTGTATGGAATAGGGCTATTCTAATTAGAAATTTTGCATCAGATACTCGAATGTTAATGGGAGTGAGTAGTGCTGTTGGAACGAAGAATAGTCTTCTTTTAAATAAAGGTCGTGCTTTTGGTGTTTATGGTCAGGCTGGTTTTACGACATCGGGATATAATTATGCTGTATATGGAAATTTGACTAGTACTCAGAATGGAGCGGCTGTAGTTGGGGCATTAGATAATTTGGATGTCAAAGTTCCTGGACGTTATGCCGGTTACTTCCAAGGCGATGTCCGTACTACCGGGAATTTTTATGGTACGGTGCTGACCCCTTCGGCTTCCCGGTCTGCCTTGATGGGGCGTTCGGCAGTGATGCCCCTGTCGGCTGAAAGTGACGGGGAGAACAGCATGTCGGTGGGCGAGAAACTTTCGCGGTTGACCGCCGTGCAGTATAACCTGTCCGAACCGCAGGCGGCGCAGGCTTTTGCGGCATCGGGAGATACCGTGGCAGCAGCTCCCCGTTCCGTGACAGACGTGCAGGCATTGGAGAAAACACATTACGGCTTGGATGCCGAAGTGCTGAAGGAAGTCTATCCGGACTTGGTCTATGAAAGTCAGGAAGGAGACCTTTGTATCAACTACACAGAGATGATTCCACTTTTGGTGCAGTCCGTCAATGAACTCCGTGCACAAGTGGTATCGTTGCAGGGGGCGCAGACCTATAATGTGCGCGCCCGGAACGGAAATGAAACGGGCATCGGCGGCAACGCATTGGATGTCCCGGCATTGGAGCAAAACGACCCGAACCCGTTCACGCAAACGACAGTGGTGCGCTATACGTTGCCGGAAAGCGTGAAGTCCGCATTCCTATACATTTATGATTTGAACGGCACGCAGGTAGGTCAAAAGACGTTACAGAGCCGTGGCAAGTCTTCCGTGACGCTTGAAGCCGGAAGCCTCGCCCCGGGGATGTACCTTTATGCCTTGGTGGCCGACGGCAAGGTGATCGACACCAAGCGTATGATCATTACCCAATAAGGAAGGAGGCACTTATGAAACGTTGGATGAACCTGTTCTTTTTGTTATGGGGGACGGCTTGTGCCATTATGGCTGCTACCGAGGACGGCACTTGTTTCTCGTCTGTGGAAAACGTGTCGGCGACTGCTTTGGAAAAAGTCCCGCAGAGCAGCTCTGTTTCGGTGGACAAGCATGATTATAAGCCCTACGTGGCTCGTGTGCAAGACGACGGGGTGGTTTATGTGCAAAACCGGACGTTTACTTCCACGCATACCGTTACGGGGGAAAATATCGTGGCCGGGGAGAAGGTGACGACGGCGCAGCCGCAGGGAAAGGTCGTGGTGAAGTCCGGGGCAAACGTGACGATGAAAGCCTCCGGCACCACCACATTGGAAGCCGGCTTTGAATGCGAGAAAGGAGGCGTGTTGGAAATAGCTCCATTATAACCATGTTTGGCAAATCGGGAAACCGGATGAAATAGACGGGGTATTTTGCGTTTTTAGCGGAATATCCCGTATTTTTTGTGAATTAGATATAAGGGAAATAAAATCATTTGTTTTATCTTTGTATTTGACTTATTTAATTAAGCTGTTCATGGACGCAGGGGATAATGAGTTAATCAAGTACATTAAAGAGGGTGATTTAAAGGCTTTTGAGAGAGTCTTTAAGGATTATTATGCTTTGATGTGCAGTGTGGCCATGGATTATGTGAATGATTCTGCCGTATGTCAGACTTTGACGGAGGATGTTTTGTTGAACCTTTGGGAAAAGAAACGCGAAGTGGTGATTACGACTTCCTTGCGTGCTTATCTTTTACGTGCCGTGCGCAACAAATGTATCGACCATCTCAGGACACATCGTCAGACCTCGGGCTTTTTAGGTTACTATGATTCCTTGGACGGGATGTTCGGAGGGGCAATGGCAGACGAAAAGGACTTGTTCGAGCAATTGATTTCGGATGAATTGGCGGAGTTGCTGGACCGGGCGATTGATGAGATGCCGGAGGAACGTAGGCGGGTTTTTATACTGGTGCGCATGGAGAATAAGACTTACCAGGAAGCAGCCGATATGTTACATATTTCGGTGAATACCGTGAAATATCATCTGAAGAGGGCGCATGCGGAGTTGCAGGATAAGTTGGGGTCTTACATTTTGCTACAAATATTGTCTTTTATGTTACTTTCAAAGATGCTCCATTCTTTGAATTGAGAAATGCTCGTGTCAGGATAACATGCCTTGTGATTTTAATTCATAATTTCTATAGGCTTTCTTGTGAAAAGTTTGGCGGTTTATGCTGTTTTTTGAAGCATAAATAAATTATTTCTGTTTTTATACTACCCATTCTGTCTATTTGTTTCGTCTTAGAAGAAAAAAGCATCAAAGTGGAAACAAATAGCGATATAGATTCATTGATAGAGAAGCAATGGTCGGAGGGGTTGTCTCCGGAGTCGGAAGACGTGTTGCGTGAATGGGTTTCGGCAGATGAAGGGCACCGTAAGTATTACGAGCGCCGCATACTTTTGTATCGGTGGATGGGCATTCGGAAGCGTATGCCCGTATTCGAAAAAGAAAGGAAGAAAGCATACGGGCGTTTCCTGAGAAGTATAAAGGGAGAGAATATGCCGGTTCCTTTCGTTCACAAGGTTTTCAGTCGGAAGTTTGTGGCCTGTGCGGCAATGGTGGTCGTCCTTTTGGGAGGCGGACTGGCTGTATGGCAACAGCAAGGTAAAGCGGCGGGGGAACAAGTTGTGCAAGGATGTGCGCGAGAAATCAAAGTGCCGAAGGGGATGAAAGAACGGATCATATTGGCCGATGGAACCAAAGTTTGGCTGAACTCCGGAAGTTGTCTGACATTGGGTCCGGGATTCGGGCAGACCGACCGCGAACTTCAGTTGGAAGGAGAAGGAATGTTTGACGTGGCTAAGGATAAGCAGAAACCTTTTATTATTCGTTCCGGTGATATCCGTGTCCGGGTGACGGGGACTGTATTTAATTTCAAGTCCTATCCGGAGGAACGTTTTGCCAAGGTCACTTTGGTACGCGGTAGCCTGGATGTGTCGAGTGTGACGGGACGTGTGCCCCATACCGTGACGTTGAAGCCGTGCGAACAGGTCGTGTTGGACCGCAGTAGGGATGTGATGGAGAAGAAGGTGGTGGAAACGGCACCGGATGTAGCTTGGACTTGTGTGGGACAAAGGGGTGAATCCATGTCCGAGGACACGTCGGAAACAGAAATGACAGGGCATGCGGGAGGTGAGGAAGCCTTGTTTTTCGATGAGATGTCTATGGAACAGATTGTGCAGGAGTTGGAACGGGTTTTTCATGTGAATATAGTGGTGAAGAATCCCGGAATATTGCAGGAAAAATATTATGGCGATTTCCGGAACCGGAAAGACATTTTTGCCATATTGGACGTGATGTTGAGGGGCGAACAGGTTTCCTATCAGATCAAAGGCGACACGGTCTTTATCGGAGAATAATCATTTAATAATCATAGTAAATAGAGAAATGTTTAACGCAAAACGTAAAAAACTACTTGAAAGGTTTCTGATTTTAAGCCTGTTTTGCAGTTCGGGAGCGGTTTGGGCGCAGCAGGGCACTGTGACACTGAATCTGAATAACGTGACCGTCAAAGAGGCTTTGGAGCAATTGAATACCCAGACGTCTTATTCCTTGTGGCTGAACGTGGGCGATGTGGATTTATCGCGAAGAATCAGCTTGAACGTGACGAACGGGAGTGTCAATGACGTGTTGGCTAAAATCTTGGCCGGCCAACCGTTGTCATACGAGGTGAAGGATAGGACAATAAATATATACCCTGCGAAGAAAGACGGTGAGGAGGCGAAGAAAAGGGTGGAAGGCGTAGTGTTGGACGACCTGGGAGAACCGCTTCCGGGAGTGGCCGTGCGTTGCAAAGAACATCCGGATGCCATGTGTGCTACAGACATGGACGGTAAGTTCACACTGAATGTACCAACGGACGGCAAGACGCTACAATTTACTTTCATCGGTATGGCTCCGCAGGAATTGGCAGTGGCAGATGCACCGATGAAAGTCGTGATGAGTGACAAGGAAAAGAAACTGGACGAGGTCGTGGTGACCGGTTATCAGAAAATCGACCGCAAGTTGTTTACCGGTGCGGCCAGTCGTATTTCCGGTGAAGAAGCGAAAGTGGACGGTGTGGGCGATGTGAGCCAGATGTTGCAAGGCAAGGCGGCCGGTGTGGGCGTACAGTCCGTGTCCGGTACGTTCGGTGCTGCGCCGAAGATCCGTGTGCGTGGTGCTTCTTCCATCTATGGAAACCAGACGCCGCTTTGGGTTGTGGACGGTGTCGTGTTGGAGGATGTGGTGGAGATTTCCGCCGATGACCTTTCTTCCGGTAATGCCGCCACGCTGATCAGTTCCGCTGTGGCTGGGTTGAATCCCGATGACATCGACAATTTCCAGATATTGAAAGACGCTTCGGCCACGGCATTGTATGGTGCGCGTGCCATGAACGGGGTGATTGTGGTGAATACCAAGAAAGGAAAGAACGGGCATGCCAGTATCAGTTACACGGGTGAGTTCACCGTGCGTACCCGTCCCTCTTACCGCCAGTATAATATTATGAATTCCAAGGACCAGATGTCTGTCCTGATGGAGTTGGAAGATAAAGGGTGGTTCAACCATTCCAAGATGGCACGTACGGAGAACGGCGGGGTGTTCTATTTGATGAACGACCTGATATACCGGGGAGAGCTGATGAATACGGAATCTGCGCGGTTGGCTTATTTGCAGAAAGCCGAAATGCGAAATACCAACTGGTTCAAGGAACTGTTCCGGCCCACCATCCAAAGCAATAACTCAGTGAGCATTTCTTCGGGTACCGACCGCAGCCGTTATTACGTGTCAATGAGTTTTCTGGATGACCCGGGATGGAGCGTGTCGGACAAGGTGCGTCGTTATACGGCCAACGTGAATGCCTCGTATGATATCAGCAAGTGGCTCACGTTTGGCGTGAGCGTGAATGGGTCGGTGCGCAACCAGCGTGCTCCGGGTACTTTGGACCGTACGGCAGATCCTGTGAGCGGTGAGTATTCGCGCGATTTCGATATCAACCCTTTCAGTTACGCCCTGAATACCAGTCGGACGATGAGTCCTGACGAGACGTATATCATGAATTATGCCCCGTTCAACATCCTGAACGAAGCCAAGAACAATTATATAGATTTGGACATGACCGACATGAAGTATCAGATGGAGCTGACTTACAAGCCGGTCAAGGGCTTGGACTTGAGTGCCATTGGTGCTTTCCGTTATGTGAAGTCAACTCAGGAGCATAAGATTACGGGGAATTCCAATCTGGCGCAGGCTTACCGTGCGGCGGGAGATGCGACCATCCGTGAAAAGAACAAGTTCCTCTATCGTGACCCGGATAACCCGGATGCCGTGCCTGAAGTCGTGATGCCAAAAGGTGGTTTTTATAACACGACGAACAATATCCTGAAAAGTTATTATTTCCGGGTATCAGGCAATTATAACCGGCTCATAGCCAATGAACATCCATTCAACATCATGGCCGGTTCCGAAGTGAAATCAGCCGACCGCCAGTCCGGTTTCAACAACGGTTACGGGTTCCAATGGGATCGTGGCGGTACGCCTTTCGTAGACTACCGTATCATACAACAGTTGCTGTTGGGGGGAGATAATTACTACGGCTTGTCGCAATATTATGACCGTTTTGTGGCGTTCTTTGCCACCGGAAGCTTTTCTTATAAGGGACGCTACACGTTCAACCTGACGGGGCGTATGGATGGTTCCAACCGCTTGGGACGTTCGCGTGATGCCCGTTGGTTGCCTACGTGGAACGTGTCGGGGGCGTGGAATATGTTGGAAGAAGAGTTTATGAAACATCAGGATGTGGTTTCCACCCTCTCTTTGCGTGCCACATACGGATTGACAGCTACAATGGGGCCTGCAGACAACGCTTTGGCTGTGTTCCGTAACTCGACCACTTACCGTGGCGATGACGGTTACAAGGAATCGCAGATTTATATCGAGTCTTTGCAGAACAAGGATTTGACGTGGGAGAAACAATATGAGTTCAACTTCGGGTTCGATTTCGGAGTGTTGCGTAACCGCATCAGTTTGAGTTCCGACATCTACAGCCGTCGCGGATTCGACCTCATCGGTTTGATACGTACCAGCGGCATGGGCGGACAGAAGTGGAAATATGCCAACTATGCCGACATGAAATCATGGGGTGTGGAGTTCACGCTGAATACAAAGAATATCCAACGCAAGGATTTCTCGTGGACTTCGAACTTGACGTTCGCTTACAATCATAACGAGATTACCAATCTGGAATCTACTTCCAGCATTTTCGATTTGATGGTGGCCGAAGGTGCCCCGTTGGAAGGCTATCCCGTACGGGGATTGTTCTCTTTGCAGTATAAAGGTTTGAACGGGCAAGGGATTCCACAGTTCATCAACGAGAAAGGCGAACAGACCTCTACGGGTATCAACTTCCAAAGTACGGATCCCACGTATTTGAAATATGAAGGTTCGGTGGATCCAACCGTGACCGGAGGATTCGACAACCAGTTCAAATATAAGGCTTGGACGTTGGGGTTGTATTTCACCTTCCAGGCCGGCAATAAGTTGCGCCTGGATCCGGACTTCTCGGCTTCATACGGTGATTACAGTGCCATGCCGAAGGATTTGAAAAACCGTTGGATGAAGCCGGGCGATGAGCGTTACACGAATATTCCGGCCATACCTTCATCTTATCAGTATGCGAATATCGAGAATTTGGACGTGGCCTATAATGCCTATAACTATTCGGACATCCGTGTGGCCAACGGTGGTTTCCTGAGGTTGAAAGAACTCACTCTTTCTTATGATTTCAACGGGGAGTGGATGAAAGCCATTGGCATGAACCGTTTGCAGTTGCGTTTGGTGGCTTCCAATTTGTGGCTCATCTATGCCGATAAGAAACTGAACGGGCAGGACCCGGAATTTTTCCAGAGCGGAGGGGTTTCCATGCCTTTGCCGCGCCAGTTGACTTTATCTATACGAACCAGTTTTTAATGATTTGCAAGACAGAAGAAAATGAGAAATAAATATATATCGTGCTATGTAGCTGCGTTTTGTGCCGGTTTGCTTTCTACGGCCTGCAACGACTTTTTGGACGAGGTGCCCGACAACCGTACGGTCATCGACACGCCCGAGGCTGTATCGGAGTTGTTGGTTTCTGCCTATCCCGATGCCAACTGTGTCTTTTTCACCGAGTCCATGTCGGACAATGTGACTGACCGGGGCAATACGCTTGATCCTTATGTGCAACCCGAATGGAATCGGGCCAATCGTCAGGCGTTCTATTGGGAGGACATCGACATGACATATCAGGACAGCCCGAATTATTTCTGGATGGCCAGTTACCAGGCTATTGCGGCGGCCAACCATGCACTTGAAGCTATTGCAGAATTGGAGGCCAAAGGCGTGGATTGTTCCGTACAGAAAGGAGAGGCGTTGTTATGCCGGGCCTACAATCATTTTATGTTGGTGAATGTGTTTGCGCAACATTATAATCCTGCGTTTGCCGCTACCGATATGGGAGTGGCTTACGTGACGGAACCGGAAAAAGAAGTGTTCGGGCATTACGAGCGTGTGTCGGTGAAAGATACATACGACAGAATCCGCAAGGATTTGGAAGAAGGCTTGCCCCTGATTTCCAATAAGGCATACGGCGACACGCCGAAATACCATTTCACTCGTGAGGCGGCCCAGGCTTTTGCCTGCCGTTTCTATCTGTATGTCGGAGAATGGCAGAAAGCTATCGAAGCGGCAGACGAGGCTTTGGGAGATAACCCGACGTTGCGCAATTGGAACGAGTATATCCAGATGTCTACAGCCAACCGGGAGAAAAACTATACTTCGGTGCAGGAGAGTGCGAACTTGCTGTTGGCATCCACCGTATCTCAGTTTGCCGTGGATCAGTCGTTCTATCGTTACGGGTATTCTACGGCCGTCAACAATTCCCTGTTCCAGCAAAATGACAATGTGGTGAACGGAGTGTGGGCTTATCGTGCCGAAGCTTATAATGTGTCTAGCGAGGCTTTGACCATGATGAAGTGGAAACCCTATTTGAAGAGCGACGGCGTGAACTCCAACAGTGGTGTGTATTACGTGATGGAACCCCTTTTCACGACCGACGAGGTAGTGTGCGACCGCATCGAGGCTTTGGCCATGGCCGGACGTTACGATGAGGCTTGCGAGGACATCGAACTGTTTTTGACGAATAAGATAAAGAACTACGATTCGATAGCCCAACCCGTTACCCCCTCGATGGTGGAGACTTATTACAAGAAGTTTGCCCCGTTGCATCCTTATTATGAGAACCAGATGAGTGGGAAGCAGATGGCTTTTGTCAACTGTGCGGTAGATTTCCGTCGCAGGGAACTGTTGATGGAGGGCGGACGTTGGTTCGACATCAAGCGTTTCGACATTGAAATTACCCACGAAGCTTATCAGACAGGGGCAACCGATGTGTTGGTACGTCGTGACCTTCGCCGTGCCGTGCAGATTCCGGAAGAAGTCATTTCGTACGGGGTAGCTCCTAATCCCCGGTAAGGAACTTTGGTAGTAACTATAATTAAAAAAAAGCGAACAGATGAAAAAGATTATCATATTTGCAGCATTGTGCCTGTCCTTCCTGACGGCTTGCGACAAGGAGGACCTCGGTGGGTCGAATATACATGTACCGGAGTTCGATTATAATGCGCTGAGCGAGACGGACAAGTATATTTATGACCATTATACGGTGCCATACAATGTAGAGGTCGTGTATCGTTGGAACCAAGGCGATGTGTCGTCCGACGACATGCGGAAGAATTTGGTACCGCCGCGTGAATCCCAGGTGGAACCGTTTTTGGAGATGATAGAGAAAGTGTGGATGGATACCTACACGGCGGAAGTCGGACAACAGACTTTACGTTCTTACATACCCAAGCAGCTCCTTTTGGTGGGGAGTGCCAGTTATAACGATGACGGAAGTACGACGGAAGGTACGGCCGAAGGCGGACGGCAGATTGTGTTATATTCGGTGAATGATTTCAACTTCGAGTTGGAGCAGATTCAGTCGTATGCCCATGTGATGCACCACGAGTTTGCCCATATTTTGCACCAGAATGTAGAATATGATGCAGAGTTCGAGAAAATCACTCCTTCTTATTCTTCTTCATGGATGCAGATGAACGACGAGACGGCGAGGAGCAAAGGGTTCATCACGGCCTATGCTTCTTCGAGTGCGGACGAGGACTTTGCGGAGATGGTGTCTATCATGTTGACGAATTCTCCGGAGGACTGGGACAATATGATAGAGAATGCGGGGAATGCGGCGGCTGTGGAAGCCTTGCGTAAGAAAGAGGCCATCGTGGTGGCTTATATGAAAAATAACTGGGGGGTCAATATGAAGGATTTCCAGAAAGAGGTGGTGGCCGCAATCAAGGCTGCGGTACGTAATTAAATAAGGACTTGAACGATGAAGAAAATGAGAAAACATGGATGGGCCATGATGATGGCGGTCGTTTGGGCGGCCTGTGTGCTCGGCAGTTGTAAGAATGAGGTGGATGACGTGTTCGACCGGGATGCGACATCGCGTATCGAGGCGGCCATCACGGAGTGCGACAATATGTTGCAGAGTTCGGAGTACGGTTGGCGTTTCGATTATACGCCGGCCAATAGTGCAATGGTGAATTTTGTGATGCGTTTTAAGGACGGACGTGTAACGATGGAAAATGCCGAAGGGGAGACTTCCGAATCGACTTATAAAATAGCCAATGCCGAAGGTCCGGTACTTTCATTCGATACTTATTCCATATTGCATGACTTGGCTGACCCGTCGGAGTACCCGTTGGGGACAGGCAAAGGAGGAGAGTTCGAGTTCGTGGTGTGTCAGGTGACGGAAGATACGATTTACGTGCGGGGACGCAAATCGGGAAATGACTTCAAGCTTTCGCGGGCGGCTGAAGGAGAAATCCAACATGTCCGTTTGGAAACAGCCTTGGATATCGACGGAGGGAAGGATATCACTTTCTTCCACACCTTGCAGGTGGGGGGGCAGGATGCCGCTACTTTGTTTTTAGGAAACGACAAACGTAGCTTGGATGTGATGACGGCAGACGAGCAAACCCGTAACGTGCCGGTGGATTTTACGGCAGACGGTTTTCGTTTTGCTTCGCCGGTTGTGGCTGCCGGGGTGACTGTTTCGGAAATGAAATGGGATAACACGCGGAAGACCTTTGTCACGTCGGATGGTAATGTGGTACTGGCAGAAGCGGCTTCCAGTCCTTTCAATCTGGGACAGACGGTAGAGCAGTTGTTGGCAGCTCCTTACTGCCTTATGAAGGGGGCGAGTGCAGCGGCCACTTTACAGTTGCTGCAATTCTCGAAAGATTTTCCGGAGTGGCAGCGTACGGAGTTTTTCTTTAATGCCGAGGCTACGGTGGATACGTTGAAATATCAGGTGGACACGCAAGAGAATGTGACGGAAGTAGGTCGTACGCAAGGGCAGGCCGTGCTCAATTCCATGAGTTTTGTGGTGAACAACCAATACGGTTTGCCCGAGTGGGGGAATTTTACCGTGAAACGGAATGAGGTGAAGGATGCTGATGAAGTGAAGTTCGTGGAAGGTATCCGTAATGGCGCTCCGGCCAATACATTGAACAAGAACATGTATTGTAAGAAAATCAAGGGCATTTTGTTCGATTCCAAAGGCGTGACGGTGGCATCCCGGAAGGGGATGTTCTATGTCGTATCGGCTTCGGATGCGAAAATGTGGTTGGTGCTCGAACCTCAGGGCTTGCCCTCACCGGCAATGGTGATTCCTACCTTAATCAAGCAATAATCAATTTAATTTATCAATTAAAATATGAAGAAACAAACGTTTGTATTATGGGCTTTGACCGGAATGTTGGCTGTTCCGGCTTCGGCCCAAGTGGATTATGAGACCCATGCCATTGTGGCGGAACCGGAAAATGTCCCGGTGGCAAAGCGTGCTTTGGCGCGGGATGCCGAGGGGGCAGAGTATAGCTATCCGGTCGGTTTGCGTAATCTGGGGATGATTGGTCAGGATGACAATGCCTGTTGTAACTTCCTGTCCTTTAATAAGGTCATTAACCGGGATGCTTATATGTGGGCACCGATGGGGGAAACCGTGTCTTATATCGACAATTCTTCCGTGCAGGCTGTAGACTATCATTGGTTTATTCCCGGTGCGGATGCCACGGAGTTGGAAACACAGGATGCCGATGCGGTTTACAATACGTCCGGTATCTACGATTTCCCGACCATGACGGTGAAGGACGGAGCAGGGCAGACCTATACTTATACGGCACCCGGTAAACTTAAAGTCGGAGGAAAGGGAGAAATTTGTACTTCCAATATGTTGCGATTGGGTACGGATGCCAAAGATCCGGCCACGACGGCTGTAATCGGCCAACGTCCGTTCGGACAAGAAGGAACAGGATATTTAGGAGGAACCAACAGCTTGAATCTGGTGGGGTATGGCAATTTGTTCATGATTGCCCATCCTGAAGCTTCCATTACCAGCGTACGGGCTTATCTGCCGGAAGTGCCCAAACATGAGGAGGGGGCGAAATTACTGATGCAAATCTGGTATCCATTGACGGGAGAAAACAGCATTCAGTTGATGGGGTTGCCTTTGGAGGCCGTTACGTTATCTATGGATGATATCAAAGAGACAACGGATACGAAATTGAAAAAGGCCGCCGTGGCTGAATTCAAATTGTCCGAACCGTTGAAGATTTCCGATAAGCCTTTCTTCTTGGTGACGATAGAAGGGTTCGGAACGGATCCGTCCAAAGAAAATTTCCGCTTGTACATTGATGTGAAGCCGGTGGAGATGGATGAGTCTATGGCCGGTAACCTGTTGGCACACAATTCATACTGCCGCTTGAAAGGTGAGGATGATTACCTTCGTCCGATTAATTATTACGGCGGTCAGCTTGGCGAGTCTTTCATGATTTGTCCGGTGATAGACACCCATACGGAAGAAGGTGTGGGCATTCAAGGCGTGGAAGCTTTGAAACCGGCATACGCCCAATATAAGGACGGTGTCTTGTCGCTCAGTTCGGAAGGTGCGGAACAAGCCGTGGTGTACAATGTAGGAGGCGAGAAAGTCGTGAACGCTGCGTTGGACGGCGGACAAGCCGATGTGCGTGCCCATTTGGCCAAAGGTATCTATCTGGTACGTTTTATGAAAGGCGGTAAAGTATCCGGTGCAGCCAAATTGTTGTGTAACGAGTAATGTTTATGTTTAATATTAAATTGGAGAGAAAATGAAAAAGTTTACTAAAATGTGGGCGGTTGCCGCTTGTGCATTGTTCGCCGGAACGACGGTGGTAAATGCCGAGGATTATACGTGGAAGTTTGTAACGGCAGGTGATGCGACGACATACGCTATCCGTTCCGATGGGTCGTTATGGTCCTGGGGATGGAATGAGAAGGGGCAGGGTGGAAATGGCGTATCGGAACGTACGGCTACCCCGACGTTGGCTGACGGAAACCGCGTATGGAAAAAAGTCGTTGGCGGGAAAGCATACGGCTTCTTTTTGGCGGAAGATGGTTCTTTGTGGGCGGCTGGAACTCATGAGAGCGGCGTGCAGGGGACAAACGATGGTATTGATCACAAAGTCTTGACACGTATCGGTACGGATAACGATTGGGCTGATATGGCTTGTTCCCGCTTTTGGGGGTATAGTGGTTTTGCTATCAAGACGAACGGCACGTTGTGGGCTTGGGGAGAGAACTCAGCCGGACAACTGGGTATTGGCAATACGCAGGCACAGACGGCACCGGTGCAAGTGGGGGCTGATACGGACTGGAAACAGGTGGCTGCCGGTTGTTCATCCGTATTGGCTTTGAAGACCGATGGCTCATTATGGGGTTGGGGATTCAATATGTATAGTGAATTGTTCGGTCATGAAGGTAAACAACTGTCACCGGTCCGTTTGGGTAGCGAGACAGACTGGGAGCAAGTTGTTGTGATAGATTTCCGTGCCTATGCCGTAAAGAAAGATGGTACATTGTGGGCGTGGGGAGATAATGCCAATAACCTATTAGGATTCAATACACCGACGGAAGAAGAGACTACAGCGGAAGGAAATCCGGTGGATGTGGTGACGGTGCCACAGATAACGACACCTACGCATGTGACGGCCATTGAAGGTAAGATTCTTACTATATCCGGTTGTGAGAATACGTTGAGCGTGGCCACAGGAACGGACGGTGTTATCGAGAAAGTCTGGATGTTGGGCTCAAATACAGATGGTGCATTGGGTGACGGAAAAGGTTTGGGCAACGGAAACAAGGATATTCCTTTCGCAAAAGTTCCGGTTCATCCCTCTTTGAAGTCCAGTCTGAAATTTGCAGGAATGTCCAGTGGACAGAATTATACGATGATGTTGACCGATGACGGTGATATTTGGGGTTGGGGATGCAACCGTGGAGGCCAGTTGGGCGATGAAACGCCGAACGACCAGTTGCAAGTGGCCTATAAGTTGAAACCTGTCGTCATTAACTGTCCGCAGGACGAAATCGAAATGTCTGTGGCTGATGTGAAAGCCAAAGCTGACGCGGTTGTGGCTTTTGACGGGGAGTTTTTGACTTTACGGACTTCGGGCCGTCTGACTTCTGCTACGGTATATGACATGAACGGTGCTGCGGTGATGATTCTTCCGGCTTCGTCTTCTTCTTGGAACGTGTCTGCCTTGTCAGCCGGAGTCCATGTGGCACGTTTTGTGATAGACGGGGCAACTGTGACTTACAAATTCATGGTGAAATAAAATCTTAGGAAGTATTTGACTTTAAAATGAAAAGGCCATGAAAAGGTTATATAGGGGAATATTTTCCTTTATGCTGATGGTATCTTGTGTGCTGCAACTTGGCGCACAAGATACCCGTATTGTACCGGCTGACGAAATTCCCTCTTCGTTAAGGGATGCGGAGGCTGTGAAATTGACGGGTACGTGGGAAACTTCGAATTTTTCGGAATTGAAGATGGCTTTGGGCACGAACGGTATCGGTGCCTCCAATACCGTATTGGCCAAGGTTGACCTCAGTGAAGCGTTTATTGCGGACGGGACCTCATTGTATGTGAGTGCCGGTTTTACTTCCAATGGCGTGTTCAGCGGTTGCAAGGCTTTGAAAGAGGTGGTGATGCCTGTGGCTGAAGAAGCCGCTCATTTTACGTCTTTCGAGAAAGCTTTTGCGAACTGCGGCGCGTTGGAAAAAGTGGACCTTACGGGCTGTGTGAATGTGGAGACGTTCAATAATGCTTTTTATGGTTGTGAACATCTGGCTACGGTGGATTTCGGCACGAATACGGCAGCGGTGGAAAGTAGTGCCTGGAGTTCGGCTTTTGAAAATTGTACGGCATTGACTCACGTGACGTTGCCTGCCGTGTTCGTCCCTGCTTCCAAGGTCTTTTCCGGATGTACGGCTTTACAGGAGATAGATTGGACGGCTTGCCAGGCTGTGGAAGTGCCGGTTTTTTATGCCGATATGTGGGACGGGGTGGAGCTTTCGGGCGTGACGTTAAAACTGGACCATCCGCAGTATGTGCTGTTTAAGGCAGACGCTTCTTGGAGCCAGTTGAACTTAGAGGATTTGAATCCGGAGCCTTCCACGGAGTTCACGGTGGATGCTTCGGACATACCCTCTTCATTGAAGAAGGCTACTGTGATTACGTTGACCGGTACATGGGACAGCAGTGCTTTCAACCTGTTGTGTATGGCCCTGATGGACAACCCTGCGTTCGGGACTAGTGAGAATACTGTGCTACAGAAAATAGACATGAGTGCGGTAAAGGTGGTTGAAGGCACGTCGCTTTGTTGGCAAGGGCTTTCCAGATACGGCATATTCAGAAATTTCAAGGTGTTGGCAGAGGTCGTGATGCCGGTAGCGGAAGAGGCAGCTCATTTTACGGATTTCACTATGGCATTCCAAAATTGTACCGCTTTGAGGAGTATAGATTTGAGCGGTTGCTCGGGGCTGACTTCGTTGGAGATGGCTTTCCAAGGATGTACGTCATTGGAGAAGGCTGACCTGTCTTCTTCCTCCTCTTTGGTGTCGGTGGACAATGCTTTCGAATCTTGCGAAGCATTGGTTTCCGTGGTGCTGCCGGTGCAATTCCCCATGGGGAAAAATACCTTTGCTTATTGTAACGCGCTGAAGGCCATCGACTGGACGGCTTTCGAGGGGACGGAAGTGCCTGAGATGAGCAAGACTTTCTTTATGGGTATCGACGATCTGAAGGCGGTGACCCTGTCTTTGAAATATGAGGCCTATAAGTTGTTCTCAGCCGACGAGGACTGGAGCGAACTGAACCTTTACAATACGGAGCCGGACAAGGTGACGGATTTCGTAGTGGACGCTTCGGACATCCCGTCGAGCTTGAAGAAAGCCGTGACGGTTACGCTGACCGGAGAATGGGATGGCGATGCTTTCAATCTGTTGTCTCTTGCTTTGGGGAATAACGGAGGACTTTTTGTCACACAGAACACGACGTTGGTTACGTTGGATATGAGCCGGATTAAGGTTGCGGAGAATACTCCACTTTGGAGACAGGGACTTAAGGAATATGGTATCTTTAATAACTGTACGGCATTGGAGAAAGTGATAATGCCAACAGCAGAAGAGGCGGGACATTTCACGAAACTGAATAAGGCTTTCGAGGGCTGTACAGCATTGAGGGATATCGACCTGAGCCTCTTGACTGGGGCAACAGACATCGAGGCGGCTTTCAAGGGAACAGCCATAGAGAAAGCAGACCTGAGCGGCTGTACGTCGTTAGGCAGCACGGTCAGTGCGTTCGAAGGTTGCGCGGCTTTGCAGGAGGTGATACTTCCGGCATGTTTCGTAGCCGACAATTATACATTTGCCGACTGTACCGGACTGAAGCTCATTGATTATACGGCTTATACCGATACGCAAGATGCACCGGCTGTTAAAAACAATACGTTTAGTGGTATTGATGATTTGAAGGCGGTGACGTTGAAGGTGAACGGCCTGAATCATGAACTGTTCGAGGCCCATAAGATATGGTCGGACTTCGATATAGAATATGATGCCAGTGGCATTTCTGGGATGAAGTCCGACGGGAAGGCCAAGCCGCTTACTGTTTATACCGTAGACGGTCGTTACGTGGGCACTTATGCTCCCGGGACGGACTGGCGGTCGTATTTGCCGCAACGCGGTGTGTACATCGTGAACGGTAAGAAGATGATAAGGAAATAAGAAGATATTTCGTATGTAGAAAGAGCCGGATTTATCTGGCTCTTTTTTTATTCAATAAGTGGCTCATACATTCCTTGAACGTGACCGAACCGCTAAGCCACATCAGCCCTCCATAAAGCAGGGCGGCTGTGAAGACTTTTGTTCCTAACAGCAAGTAGGCGTTTTCTATCGGTGAAGTGATAAAGGCGGTCACGGCCATTGCCAACGCGGCCATTGCGGTGTATGGAAACAGGTCGAGGACGGCTTCCCACAGGCGCAGGCCGATTTCGCGCCGGACGAAATAGAACCATACGGTGAGCCAGGCGATATTGATGGCGGTGTACACGCACACCATGGTTTGGATGCCGTAAGGGTAAGAAAAGAATATGGCTCCAATCTGCGCGATGCCTGTGCCGATGGTGTTCCATAGCACCAAGTCCGAACGTTCTTTGGTGATGACCAGGTTGGCGCACAAGTATTGTATCGGTCCCGTGAATGCCCCGATGCACAGAATCTGCATGATGGGGACGCAGTCCAACCATTTCTCTGTGACGGTAATCAGGATTAGTTCGCGCGAAATCAATGCCATTCCAAAGAGGGACGGGAAAATCAAAAAAGCGTTGAAACGTAGCATTTTGCGGAATACCCGCTTATGGCGTTCGCGTTCCGTTTCCACATCGCGCAATACGGGTTGGGCTACGTCTTTTAGGGTGCCGATTACCATGGAACTCACCATGCCCGTCCATTTGTTGGCTTGGTTATAAAGTCCGACATCGTGTACGGCATAGAAACGTCCTAACATGACGGACAGGATGTTGCCGTTGATATTGCTGCAAATGTCGTTGGCCAACAGCTTGCTGCTGAAACCGAACATTTCTTTTAAGGGACGGAAAGATACCGGCAGGGTGGGGCGCCATTTCGAGAAATACCAGAAAAGAATGGTGTTGCAGGTGGTGAAAGCTATGCCTTGGGCTGCCAATCCCCAATAGGCGTATCCTTTTAAGGCCATCGTAAGGCCGATGGCGCCGGATGTGGTGAGGCTAATCACGGTGATGATGGCCTTTTGTTTGACCTGCAACGTGCGGAACAGGTAGGCGTAGTGCGCCGTGCCCAAGCTGGCCATCACGAAACCTAAAAAGGAGAAACGTGCCAACGGGGTCAGTTCGGACAAGTCCTGATGGGCGGCAGCGTCCGATTGTTGGTAAAATTCCGTAATCAGCGGGGCCAGAAAGAAGAGCAACAAGTACATGGCGCAACCGGTTGCCACGTTGAACCAGAATACGGCGTTGTAGTCTTCATGTACGATTTGCCTGCGGTTGGCTAAAGCGGTTCGGAAACCGCTGTCTTGCAATATGGAGGCGATTTGTGAGAAAACAGTCAGCAAACCCACCATGCCATAATCCGATGGTGAGAGGATGCGGGCAAGGAAGATGCCGAACAAGGTGCCCAACACCAATTGTGCCCCACTGCTGATGGTGCCCCACATCAGGCCTTTTGCAGTCTTTTCTTTTAGTGTCTTTTCTGCCATGACGGTTGGTCGGAGGTTATCTGGGTTTATATACGGATTCGTGGAATTTGAGACAGCTAAGATAAGGCTTTATTTGCATAATCTTTCAAAAAAGGTAGAGAATATTTAACGCCATTGTCTTTTTTCTCTGTATTTTTATGCTATTCAGCATGTTTTCCTTAAATAGATGAAAATGTTCTTTCTTTGGGCTTTGCCATACGGGAAAATATGCCTACTTTTAGTGCACAAAATGAAAAATGGCGAATAGATAAACCGAAAATACAATGGAAAAGATTCAAGAATTGACCGATAAGCTTTATCGCGAAGGGGTGGAAAAAGGGAATGCCGAGGGCATGCGCTTAGTGGAAAAAGCAAAGGCGGAAGCCGATAAGTTGGTGGCGGACGCACGAAAGGAGGCGGATGAAATCGTGGATAAGGCGCGTAAGCAGGCTCAGGAACTGGAGGCCAATACGAAATCAGAATTGAAACTGTATGCGGGACAGGCTTTGAGTGCATTGAAATCGGAGATTGTGAATGTCGTTTCCGACAAATTGGTAAAAGATGCGGTGAGGGAACTTACCGGCAATAAGGATTTCATGGGGAATTTCATGGTGGCTGTAGCCAAAAGTTGGGCCGCAGGCGGAGACATGGTGATTTCAGCTTCGGATGCCGACGGGCTTACCGCTTATTTCCGTGCCCACGCGAAAGACTTGTTGGATAAAGGGGTGAAGATAGAGAAAGTGAACGGAAAGGCGGCCGCGTTTTCGGTTTCTCCGTCCGACGGTTCTTATAAGGTGAATTTCGGCGAAGAGGAATTTGCAGCTTATTTCAAGGATTTCCTCCGTCCGAAATTGATAGAAATGCTCTTCTAAATCCATCTGCATGAAGAATTATTATGGTTTAGTGGCAAGTATGCCCGACGTGTCCCCCGATGATGCCAAACTGAATTTTACGGTGGCAGACTTCAAAGAGGACTATTGGCCGCAACTTTCCGAAACAGATAAGAAGCTAGTGGCTTTGTTTTTCTTGCGTTACGACCATCGCAACTTGTTGGCATGGTTGGCAGAAGGAGACGGGGCGGCGTTTGACGAACGGGCGATGTTTCCGCGTGAAGCGTGGCCCGAAGCCATGGAGAAGGTGAAGGCCGGCGATGAGCAAGGCCGTGTGTTGCCTGCTTATTTTTACGAGTTCATGGCAGAGTATGCTACCTTGAAAGAAGTGCAGGAACGCTTGCCGGAAGATGTCCTTTTGGCGGCATATTACCGTTATGCGGGCACGTTCAAGAATCGTTTTACAAAAGATTGGTTCGCATTCAACCGGAATGTGAACAATATCCTGATAGCCCTTACGGCCCGGAAGTACGGATTCAATCCGGTTTCCTATCTGGTGGGCGACGATGCGGTGACGAAGGCTTTGGCTGTTTCGGGAGCACGGGATTTCGGGTTGGGTACGGAACTGGATTATATGGACGACGTGATACGTATCCATGAGATGTCCGACCCGGTGGAGAAGGAACGTAAATTGGATTTGTTGAAATGGGAATGGTTGGAAAACCGTACTTTCTTCTGTTATTTTTCAGTGGAACGCCTCTTTGCCTTTCTCATCAAGTTGGACATCATAGAGCGATGGACACATATCGATAAGGAACGCGGCGGGAAAGTGTTCCGCAGTTTAGTGGAACAGCTGAAGGACGAAGTCGAGATCCCCCAAGAATTTAAGAAATAAAAAACGAAAATAATGATATGGCAACAAGAGGTACAGTGATTGGAGTCATCTCCAATATCGTGACCATTCAAGTGGACGGCCCGGTGGCACAGAATGAGATCTGCTACATCACGACAGGCGGAGACCGCCTGATGGCCGAAGTGATTAAGGTGGTCGGTCGGAATGCATACGTGCAGGTGTTTGAAAGCACCCGGGGCATGAAAGTCGGGGCTGAGGCTGAATTTACCGGGCACATGCTCGAAGTGACGTTGGGGCCGGGGATGCTTTCCAAGAACTACGACGGTTTGCAGAACGACTTGGACAAGATGGAAGGTGTGTTCTTGCGTCGCGGGCAGTACACTTATCCGTTGGATAAAGACAAAAAGTGGCATTTCAAGCCCATTGCGAAACCCGGTGACAAAGTAGAGGCTTCAGCCTGGTTGGGAGAGGTGGAGGAAAACTACCAACCCCTGAAAATCATGGCACCGATAGCCATGGAGGGCGCGGCTACGGTGAAAAGCATTGTTCCGGAGGGCGACTATTTGTGCGAAGACACGATAGCCGTGTTGACGGGAGAGGACGGTGAGGACATTGCCGTGACCATGGTGCAGAAATGGCCGGTGAAAGTGGCCATGACCAATTATAAGGAAAAGCCGCGTCCGTTTAAATTATTGGAGACGGGCGTACGTACCATTGATACGATGAATCCGATTGTAGAGGGGGGCACGGGATTTATTCCGGGGCCGTTCGGTACGGGAAAGACGGTGCTCCAACACGCCATCTCCAAGCAGGCCGAGGCCGATATCGTTATCATTGCCGCCTGTGGGGAGCGTGCCAACGAGGTGGTGGAAATCTTTACGGAGTTTCCCGAACTGGTGGATCCGCACACGGGACGCAAGTTGATGGAGCGTACCATCATTATCGCCAACACGTCCAACATGCCTGTGGCTGCCCGTGAGGCATCGGTATACACGGCCATGACGATTGCCGAGTTCTATCGTTCCATGGGATTGCGCGTCCTCTTGATGGCCGATTCCACTTCACGTTGGGCGCAGGCTTTGCGCGAGATGTCCAACCGTATGGAGGAACTGCCGGGTCCGGATGCTTTCCCGATGGATTTGTCCGCCATCATTTCCAACTTCTACGGTCGTGCAGGTTATGTGTACTTGAACAACGGCGAAGTGGGTTCCATTACGTTCATCGGTACGGTTTCGCCGGCCGGCGGTAACTTGAAGGAACCCGTGACGGAAAACACAAAGAAGGTGGCGCGTTGCTTCTATGCGTTGGAGCAGGACCGTGCGGACAAGAAACGTTATCCGGCCGTGAACCCGATAGATTCTTATTCCAAGTATATCGAATATCCCGAGTTTGAAGAATATATATCGAAGCGCATTAACGGTGAATGGACAGCGAAAGTGAACGAACTCAAGACACGCCTTTTGAGAGGAAAGGAGATTGCCGAGCAGATTAATATCTTGGGTGACGACGGCGTACCTGTGGAGTATCACGTGATATTCTGGAAGTCGGAAGTCATCGACTATGTTATCCTACAGCAGGACGCTTTCGACGAGGTGGATGCCGTGACACCGATGGAACGCCAGGAAGACATCCTGAATCTGGTGGTGGACATTTGCCGCGCCGAGTACAAGTTCGACGGTTTCCTTGAAGTCATGGATTATTTCAAGAAGCTCATCAACCTGTGCAAGCAGATGAACTACGCGGAATTCAAGAGTGAGAAGTTCGAAGACTATAAACGCCAGATTCGTGAGATGGTGGCGGAAAGGCAATAATTAATCAGGAAAGTTATGGCAACAAAAGCATTTCAAAAGATATATACGAAGATAAGCCAGATTACGAAGGCCACTTGTACCCTGAAGGCTACGGGCGTGGGGGCCGACGAATTGGCTATGGTGGACGGCAAGTTGGCCCAGGTGGTGAAGATTGCCGGTGACGAAGTGACGCTGCAGGTGTTCGAGGGTACGGGCGGTATCCCTACGGATGCGGAAGTCGTGTTCATGGGCAAGGCTCCGACCCTGAAAGTGAGCGAACAACTGGCCGGTCGCTTTTTCAATGCTTACGGTAATCCCATTGACGGGGGGCCGGAAGTGGAAGGCGTGGAAGTGGAAATCGGTGGTCCGTCGGTGAATCCGGTGCGCCGCAAGCAGCCGTCCGAATTGATTGCGACGGGTATTGCCGGTATCGACCTGAACAACACGTTGGTGTCCGGCCAGAAGATACCGTTCTTTGCCGACCCGGACCAACCTTTCAATCAGGTGATGGCCATGGTGGCCCTGCGTGCGCAGACCGATAAAATCATTTTGGGCGGCATGGGTATGACGAACGACGACTATCTTTATTTCAAAAACGTGTTCTCGAATGCCGGTGCGCTCGACCGTATCGTCAGTTTCATGAACACGACCGAGGACCCTGCGGTGGAACGTCTGTTGGTGCCCGACATGGCCTTGACGGCAGCCGAGTATTTCGCTGTGGAAAAGAATGAGAAGGTATTGGTGCTGCTCACCGACATGACCTCGTACGCCGACTCATTGGCCATAGTGTCCAACCGTATGGACCAGATTCCGTCGAAGGACTCCATGCCCGGTTCGTTGTACTCGGACTTGGCCAAGATTTACGAGAAAGCCGTGCAATTCCCCTCAGGCGGTTCCATTACCATTATCGCCGTGACGACGTTGAGCGGGGGCGACATCACGCATGCCGTGCCGGACAACACGGGATATATCACCGAAGGGCAGCTTTTCTTGCGTCGCGACAGCGATATCGGCAAGGTCATCGTGGACCCGTTCCGTTCGTTGTCCCGTCTGAAACAGTTGGTGGCCGGTAAGAAAACCCGTAAAGACCATCCGCAGGTGATGAATGCGGCCGTACGTTTGTATGCGGATGCCGCCAACGCCAAGACCAAGATGGAAAACGGATTTGACCTGACGGACTACGATAACCGTACGCTTTCTTTTGCCAAGGATTATGCAGACAAGCTGTTGGCCATCGACGTGAACCTGAATACCACGGAGATGCTAGATGTGACTTGGGGGCTGTTTGCCAAGTACTTCAAACCCGAGGAGGTGAACATCAAGAAGGAACTGGTGGATGAGTTCTGGACGAAATAAATCGGAAGGATATGGCCATTAAATTTCAATATAACAAAACCTCGTTGCAGCAGCTTGAAAAACAACTCAAGATGCGTGTACGCACGCTGCCTATCATCAAGAACAAGGAGAGTGCGTTGCGCATGGAGGTGAAGAAGTGCAAGGCGGAAGCGGCGGAACTGGCACGCAACCTGGAGGCGCAGATTCAGGCTTACGAGGCGATGTTTGCATTATGGAGCGAATTTGACCCGACGATAGTCGGAGTCAAGGACGTGGATTTAGGCGTAAAAAAGATAGCCGGGGTGCGGGTGCCGGTGCTGAACAGTGTGGAACTGGAGGTGCGTCCGTTCAGTATGTTCAGCAGTCCCAAGTGGTATTATGACGGGATTTCTTTGTTGCGCGGCCTGGCGCGGACGGCCATAGAAAAGGAATTCGTGCAGGCCAAGCTCGACCTGTTGGAGTATTCGCGCAAGAAGACGACCCAGAAGGTGAACCTTTTCGAGAAGGTGCAGATACCCGGTTATGAGGACGCGTTACGGAAAATCAAACGTTTCATGGAGGATGAGGAAAACTTGTCCAAGTCTTCCCAGAAAATATTAAAAACCCTTCAGGAGAAGAGAAAGGAGGCCGAGGCATGATTACGAAGATGAAGAAACTTACTTTCCTTATTTATTATAAGGAGTACGAAGCTTTCTTGAAACGGATGCAGGAACTGGGGGTATTGCATGTACAGACGGCACAGGAAGGTGTGGTGGAACCTACGTCAGAATTGGAAGCCAAACTCAGGCGGACGGAGCATGTGAAAGAGTGGATAAACCGCCTGGAGGCTATGCCGGTGCCGGACAATCCATTGGCCGACAACTGTGGCGTGGCGGATATCTTGTCGCATTTGGATAGGATGGAAGAAACCCGGCATAAGGCAGAGGCGGAACTCCAACGTTTGCGGAAGGATGAGGCTGCGCTGTTGCCTTGGGGCGACTTCGACCCGGCGCATGTCGAAGGTTTGTCGGACATCGGTTATGCCATGGGCTTCTTTGTCTGCCCCGAACGTTCGTTCAATGAAGAGTGGGCGGCATTGTATTATGCTACTGAAGTGACCCGTGAAAAGGGCAAGGTCTATTTCGTGACCCTTACGCCGGTGGGCGAGGAGGTGGTGCTCGATGCCGAACGGTTGCGCCTGCCCTGTGTCTCGTTGATGGATTTGCGGAAGCAGATACGTGAAAAAGAAGAAGGAATAGCCGCTATAGAACATGAAATGGGGAGGTTGGCGCAAGGTTATGTAGCCCGGCTTCGTGGTTATGAAGATGAATTGCGCACCTCCATAGCTTTCGACCGCGTGGTGTTGGGCACGGAACAAGTGGCCGACAACCGTTTGATGGTGTTGCAAGGATGGATTCCGGAAGACAAGGAAGCCGAAGTGAAATCTTTCCTTTCCACTCAGGATGTCTATTATGAGATACGTGCGGCGCGCAGGGAAGACAATGCTCCGATTAAATTGAAGAACAATGCATTCGTACGGATGTACGAGGTGCTGACGAAGATGTACGGCATGCCCGACTATGCGGAGTTTGACCCCACGCCGTTGGTCGCCCCGTTCTTCACGTTGTTCTTTGCCTTCTGCATGGGCGATGCAGGTTACGGATTGGTGCTGATTGCTTTGGGATTTTTCCTGAAACACAAGCTTTCTTCCTCTTTGAAGGGTATCATGAACTTGGTGATTACGTTGGGAGCGGCCACCACCGTGTTCGGTGCCGTTTTGGGTACGTTCTTCGGGCTGAGCCTCTTCGACGTGGATGTGCCCGGGTGGATGAAGCAATTCATGATCGTGGGTAAGATAGGCGACACGAGCTATGACAAACAAATGCTGTTAGCCTTGATTATCGGCGTAGTGCACATCTGCATCGCCATGACGGTGAAGGCCATCGGTGCTACGGTACGTTACGGCTTCAAGGAGTCGCTCTCTGATTGGGGATGGCTGCTGCTTGTCGTCGGTTTCATCTGTACGGGCGGCCTTTCTTTTATGAAAGTGATCTCGGAGAATGTATCCAATACGGCTTTCCTTGTGATCGGCGGCGTGGCGGCCATCGGCATTTATTTGCTGAACAACCTTCACCGCAATGTTTTTGCCAATATCGGAGCCGGATTGTGGGACACGTATAACATGGCTACGGGGCTGATGGGCGACGTGCTTTCCTATATCCGTCTGTATGCCCTCGGGTTGGCCGGCGGTATGTTGGGCGGTGTGTTCAATCAGTTGGCCTTTATGGTACGCGACGGTGCGGGAGACGCATTGTACGGAGTTCCCGGATGGTTGGGTTGCGGGCTGATTTTAGTGTTCGGCCATACGTTGAACATCGCCATGTCTTGCCTGAGTGCTTTCGTGCACCCGCTTCGTCTGACCTTTGTGGAATATTTCAAGAACTCCGGCTACGACGGAAAAGGAGAGGCATACGAGCCTTTCAGCATAGTAAAAAACAAATAATCAATTAATCACAAATAAAATTTAGAACATTATGAATGAAATTTTAGGTTACATCGGTTTGGGCTTGATGTTTGCCTTGGCCGGTATCGGCAGTTGTTACGGTACGACTATTGCGGGAAATGCTGCCGAAGGGGCGTTGAAGAAGAATCCTTCCAAATCTTCCAGTTACATGATTTTGTCTGCCCTTCCGGCCACACAGGGGTTGTATGGTTTTGTGGCTTTCCTGATGTCCATGGGGCGTGATTTCACGACGGAGGGACCGTTGATGTTAGGCATCGGTTTGGGAGTCGGTCTGGTATGTATGATTTCCGGTATCCGTCAGGGGCAGATTTGTGCGAACGGTATCGTGGGCATTGCCCAGGGACACGACGTGCAGACTAATACGATGATTTATGCAGCCCTTCCGGAATTCTATGCCATCTTGGCTTTGGTGGCCGCATTGATGGTGTAAGGATTAAACAAGTATTTGATAAAAACAGTCAGGCCGCGCTCTCCCACGAGCGCGGCCTGATTGTTTTGGGAAGCATCGAAGATAGTGGGACGGTTCCGGAGCCATGCTTGGGACATGATGCGTGTCTGCTTTGGGTTTGAAATGTATAAAACCTGACAGGAATGGAAGGCAGAGGATGTCGGTTCTGCAATCTGCAGCAAACGAAAAATCATTCTCCTGAGATTGATTTTTCATTCTCAGCCGAATGATTTTTCGTTTGGCGCACAAATTTTATCCATTCTCAACATGTTGGTTTCAAGTGGTTTAGAGCGCCATTCTTTCCGCCATTCCTCTACCGTATGGAATCGGTTTGAATTTTGACAGTCATGTCCGGGTCAGTCTGTTCATAGCCGTAGGGCGAGAGGGCTATGCCTCCGTCTCCGATTCCCGATGTGCCGCTGTTGGTGCGTATACGCCCGTCGGCAATGGCGATGTCCCAGTCTGTGCGGGCTGCGTAGGCCTGTTGGGCGAGGGTGTCGGTCATGGCACAAGTGCCTACCACGGTATGCGTCTTGAGCGAGAAGTAAGTCCATTGTCCCTTGGCATTGGGGATGACGGCCGTGTGGTCTGCCGTACTTCCGCCGGTGGTAAGAGGTTGCTCGGCGGAGCAGGCTGCTGCGAGAAAGGAGAAGAATATCAATCGTGCGAGTTGTTTTTTCATTCGTTCTGTCTTTTTAAGTTATTCCGGTTATTCCGTCGTCCGGTAGCGCAGGGTGATGGTCTGGCTGCCGGTGTCGGGGTTGGCGAAGCGTATCTTGGCCTGCCGGCCTTCGGCTGTGCGCAGGAGGAAGGTACGGTCGGTCACGTTGCCTGCCTCGTCGGTGTAACGGAAGGCCGAGGCAGAGACGGGAGCGTCTTCTGCGGCCCGGATGCTGAAAGGATTGCTGCCGTCGCGCAGCTCCACTGGTAGGGTGCCACGGTAGGGGTATTCCACGGGCTGCGTCCCACGGTAGTCCACGATGGAGAGGGCCGTGACGCGCCCCGTGCCCTTCACCTTGCCCCTGAAACCACGCAGGATATTGAGGTAGAATGTTTCGCCGCCGCGCCCTTCTTCCGTCATGTATTCGGTCAGGTCCAGGGCTATTTCGATATTTCCGGGCATGTATTGTCCCTGCATGGGGTAGTCTCCCCCTTGGTTGTAGAAAGCCCGGCAGGTGTGGTAGCCGATGATGCCCCGTTCGTCTACGTCGCTTTCCGTGGCCAGACCGAAAGAGAGGTCGTTGCGTGAAGAGAAGTCGAGCGCGAGGCGGAAGACTACGAGGGGGCGGTGGATGCGCACGCGGATGGCTTCCACCGTGCTGCCCAGTTGCTGTTCGGGCACGCGGGCATCACGGAAAAAGTCGTAGGGGAGATAGAAGCGTCCGCGGTCGTGGCTATGGGTGCCCCAGGAGTTGACCACGATGAAGGCTCCCGTGTGCGGTGTCCCCTGCGCGTCGGTGTAGACGACCGTGTCGTCGTATCCGGCTATGGTGAGAGCGTGTGCCCCGTCTGTGGCAAGGCTTTTGAGCAAGGAGCGGTAGCCGGTGAGCGAGGGACCCTGGTAGTCGTCGTCGATATCCCATCCGCGGCTCATGGCCGAGAAGGTGAGCACACCGCCCACCGCGCTGCCGTCGCCGGCATCGTAGAGCCAGCGTTTCATCAGGGGGATGCTGTCGGCAAACGTCAGCACCTCCTGCGTGCGGTATTGCAGGGCCTTGTAGTATTTGTCATATCCCGTGGCCCATTTGAATTGGTAGGTGCCGGAGATGCCGTAGTCCTGTTCGGTCATGATGCCGTAACGCTCAGACAGGTAGAGGCCCTGGTCTACAAAGTCGCCCTGGTCCTGTCCGTCATTGAGCAGGTTCCACGAAAACTGATAGCTGAAGCGATGGTCGGCAGAAGCATGTGCGTCGCGGTCGAGCAGGCGGTTGATTTCGTAAGTGAACATGTAACCGATGCCGGAAGCCTGGGCGCAGGAACCGCCCATCTGGTCCAATATGGGTGGAAAGAATTTCTGTGTGGAATTGTCCACCGCAGGCGGTAACTGTACTTCTGCCCGGCTTTGCAGGCGGAAAGGTGTGTGCGGCAGGTGCATGTCGCTTCCGTCGGGGACTTGCGCCCATGCGCCTTGGGCGCATAGGTGCAAGGTTATGTATAAAAGAGGTATGAGTTTACTTTTCATGGATGCGGCGGTAGGTTTTCAGGGCTTCCTGTCGGACGGCATCGGGGAGCGATGCGTCTTCGCTCATTTTCAAGGCTGTCGCCGCGATGTCGGCGGCATAGCAGGAAACGGTGTGCCATCCTAAGGCTTCGAGCAGCAAGATTTGAGTGTTCCCGTCTCCGCAGTCCTGCAGGTAAACCAACAACTCCGGAACTTTGTGGTGCGGCAAGGTGTTGCGCAGGGCACGGATGGTGAAGGTCCGGTCTTTTTTTGAGGCTTCGCCCTTCACTACCTTGTCGATGTCGGTGGTCAGACGGTCGGCACTATGGGCTATGGTGTTTCTGATTTTACCGCGCAGGTTTTGCTTGTCGAGGTATTGTACGGATGGCACATCGAACTGCCGGTCGAATTCGGCGAGCAGGTCTTCTTTGGGGAAGCAGGCGAGGGCCGTCATGACATTAAAGTTGCAACGGTCGCTGGTGTTATTGGCGATAGACAGCCGGATGAGGGCTGGAATAAGGCGTCGGTCACCGCTTTTGGCGATGAAGCGTATCGCCTGGCGTTGTGCCAGTTCGTAGGCATCCTGCGAGGCTTCCGTCACGGCTGTGATGAAATGGTCGTCGGGGGTGGCAGAGAGGGCCATCAGTGCTTCTAAGCGGACTACGCCGTAAGGGGATTCACGATAGATGCGGAGCAGGTCGGCCGATGAGAGCGCACCGGCTTTTCTCAACTGTTCGATGGCCAATGACTGCACGTCCGGCAAAGGGCTTTTCAACAGCTTTTTCCAAGAAGAAGCCTTATTTTGCAACAGCAGGCCGTCCACATCCACACTTCCGGGCACGGGGGCAAAGCGGAACGTGGGATCACCGATGACATGGGACTCCAGGAGATTGGAAAAGCGAACCACGTCTCCTACGCAACCGCCTTGGGCTGTCAGTCCGATGAAACGGTCGTACCATTTGTCTTGCAAGGCATTGACCGTATTGGCTATGACAGCCACCGTGGAGCCTGGTTGGAAGATGTATTCGTTCGCTATGCAGTCATCCTGGTGGAAGGAGCCGCAGAAACAGGCATCAATCACTACGACGGGTACATTGGGACGGTAGCCGAATATCTTGAAATCCTCCAGATGCAGGTCTTCATTAGCTACGAGGGTGGAGTCGGCGATGCGAAGGCTGTCGGCTAGCGGGTTGTCGCCGAGCCAGGTGGACGGCAGGTCGAAACGTTTCTCCAGTACCACGCGCAAGGAGTCGTAATTACGTCCTCTTTCGCGGGCCTCCTCCACGTGCATCCTCACGTTGCGGATGATAAACTCCTTAGCCTCGCGCACCGTGCGGATGGGAGCCGTACCATTCAGGTATTCCGTGTCGAAATATCCGTGGTGGTGCAAGATGGCCAAGTCCAGGTCGGTACGCATCATTTCGTTCATCAGATGTTCTTTTACCGGATTGTGGTCGGTGTGGTCCATATAGCTGATGCGGTTGGTGCGTCCGGCCAGTGAGGGGAAATGTTCGAAATAAGCCGCTTTCTCGTCCATGCGGGCGGTTTTGGATTCGGAGATATACCCGTGGCCGCTGAAGAAGAACAGTTGTCCGAGTGCCCGTTGTCTTTCTTTCTCCCTTACAGCCTTGGCCAGATATTCCCTGAGCTTCTGGTAGCGGGAGCTTTCGGGCGTGTCGGTAGGACGGATACGTCCGCTGTACAAGTCCGGATAGACTTTCTGGCTGCTTTGGGGAGTGAGGGAATAATAAAAATAGGGTTTGTCTTCATCCTTACCCTGAAACTCGAATTGCAGGTCGAAGTCGTCGTAGAACCGGTCTGAAGGGACAGACGACTCGCGGCGGTCACTTTTTTGGTTCATCTTGAAGGCACTGGTCAGGTGCTGTGCGTCGCGAACCATGACGATGGGGATGTCGCCCACGAAAACAGTCCCTACGATAGGATCGGATTTCTGTTCGTGCAAATGTTTCAGGGTGGCACGGATGGAGTCGGGCACCTGCCACCGGTCGATGACCGTGTACACTTTAAGGCCATGCAGGCGTTCTATGGCGCGGGCATAAGCGTCCACTTCAGGCTGTGCTTCCTGATAACTTACCGAGTCTATGACGATGGCAAATCCGTTACGTGCCGCAGTTTGAACCGTAAAAGCCAGGCAAGTAAGGACGGATAATAATAATTTTTTCATGATGTTCCTTGTTCTATGAGGGTTATTTTAATCGTTTGTAGGTTTTCAGAGCTTCTTGGCGCACTTGTTCCGAGTGGGAAGGGTCTTTCATGACTTTTTCCACTACGGGGAGTACCTGTGCCGAAGTATAGGCCTGGCGGTGCCATCCCAAAGCCTCGAGTAACGGTAACAGCAGTTCGTCGTCTTTTAGCGTGGCGGCATAATCGGCAACTTGGGGCAAGAGGTAAGGCGGGCAATAGATTCGCATGAAGTTGATTTGTGCCAAAGCACGTTTGCGGGACATTTCCCCTTTACACAGCTTTTCAATCTCTTCGTCCCATCTTCCGGCATAGTTTCCGGTGTTTTTCAATACTTTTTCGGCATAAGTTCCGGGTTGGACCACGTAGGGAGCCATTTGCCGGAGCTTGTTTTCTACGGCGGGGAGCAGGTCCTGTCGGGAAAAGAACTGTGCGCCTTGCAGGGCATTGAATGCCACTCGCGCCGATGTATTTACGTCGCAGAGTTTCCCGGCTAGCGTATTTGCCAGACGAGGGTCACCGTTTTTGATAAGCGCATTGACTGCAAAACGCTGCAGCAATTCGAAATTGTCGTATGCCGCGTTTTCAATGGCAGAGACAAAGTAGTCGGAATGCCGTTGTTGGAGGAGCAAGAACGCTTCCAGGCGGACACTTCCGTAGGGTGACGTTTTTAGATATTTCAACAGGTGTGGGTCGGAAACTTCCTTGCTTTCTTGCAATTGGTGCAAGGCCAATGCCTGTATATCCGGATGGAGACTGTGGCGGAGCAACCTTTTCCAATCTTTCGGCTTACCGGAACTGATGAGGTCATTAAGAGAGTGATCTTGTTCCGGAAGGAATGCAAAAGTGGGGTCGCCTACCACGTGCATTTCCAAATCGGGATTGAGTTGGTTCAGGAATCCGATCATAACACCCTGTTCCAACAGGCCGGCAAAGCGGTCCGGCCACTTGTCCTGAAGTACGTTGACAGAGCCTCCCAGTCCGCAGATTGTCTTTCCCGGTTGGAATATGTATTCGTTGGCAATGCAGCTCTCACGATGCCAGGAACCGTTGTAACAGGCGTCCCAGAAGGCTACTCTGCAATTCGGCCGGAAAGCGTAGCGGGCGAAATCAGACAGCACAATGTGGGTCATGGCGCTTTCCAAAGAGGCGTCTTTTGCCAAAGTGCTGTCGTCCAACTCTGCCATCCAAGCGTCGGGTAACTGGTCCCGGCTTTGTAAGTTTCGTCTGATACTGTCCGTATCATATCCGAAAAGCCGGGCACGGCTCAGGGAGGCGCGGTAACAATGCAGCAAGTACTCGCGTGCTTCTTCCGCAGTTGAGGGTTGGGGCCAAGCACTGAGGTACTGTGTGTCGTAATCTCCATGATGGTGCATGAAAGCCACGCTCAGGTCCGGCGACATGAGCGCGTTCATCAATTTTTGTTTGATGAGTTTCTCGTCGGAATAGTCCATGTAGCGGTAGGCATCGGGATGGTGTGCGAGCGAAGGGAAGTGGGCATGCATGGAAGCCATTTCGTCGATATGGGCCGTTTTGGATTCTGACAGGCTGCCGCTGCCTGTATAGACAAAGACGGACATCATACGTTCGGGATGCAATTTTGCTTCCGTTGCTTTCTGCAAGTAAGCTTTGAGCTTGGTGTAACGTGAACCGGGTATATCGCCGTCGGTGGGACGGATGCGTCCGGAAAACAAATCGGGGTGTACTTGCTGACTTCCCCGTGCCGATAATGAATAGTAATAATATGGGGCTATACTGTCGCGTTTCAGAAAGTCGAATTGCAACGAGAAGTCGTCATAATAACGGTCTGACGGGACAGAGGATTCTTGCCAAGGCATTTTCTGGCTCATCTTGAACGCACTGCAAAGATGCTGTGCGTCGCGAATCATAGGAATGGGGATGTCACCGATAAAAACGGTGCCTATGATGGCTTCGTGAGGCCGGGCGTGCAGACCTTTGAGAGTAGCACGGATAGAATCCGGTATTCCCCACCGGTCGATTACGGTATAGACTTTGAAATGTTGTTTGGATTCCAATGCCCGGATGTATTCAGCCAGTTCGTGTTGAGCCTGTTGGTAGCTGATGGAGTCGATGACGACGGCAAAGCCTTTTCGTTCGGCGTGCAGTGTAGGGCAAAAGAATAGCACGCACCACAGGCTGATAATAGAGTAGATGTTTCTTTTTCTCATAAAACAAATCCTTAAAATTGCAAATATACTCCTGCGGTAGAAAGCGAACGGTTCGTACCGTCGAAAGTATCATCATATTCGTTCTTGTCCCTATAGAACTTGAAATCCGTGGATATATAAATGCCTAAAGTTATTTTCTTAGGAAGGGGGATTGCTACTTGTGCCAAAGCCCCTATCAAGGCGTGTCCGGAAGTGGCATACTCGAATTGTGGACGGGTGTATACGGCAGAAATGTCTTCATCGGCCGTTCTGGTGTTTCCATTTCCGTAAGTGCGGTTCAACGGTATACGGTAACCGCCATGGACAGACAAGTCCAAACCTGCAGATTTGATTTTCAGGAACTTGCCTGCAGAAAGTTGTGTGGTTAGTAAGGTGGATGTTTGTTTGGCTTTTCCGGTGGACAACTGGTGATTATAGGCAGATGACGTGAATGCGGCCAAAGCGTCTACGAAGAAATCCTGCTTGTCGTCTTTCAATCGTTCGAAGCGATATTCCAGTCCGGCGGTCATTCGCTGGTCATCCTGAATTTTATATTTGCTGAGCGTCTCGTAATATACCAGGTTCCCGTGTTCGGTGTCTGTCATCATTTTCTGGTCCCGCCATATACTTTTTCCGGAATGGTAGGAAGCCGTCAATACCAGATGGTGACGTGTCAGACGGTGAGGGGAGAGGAGGAAACGGTTCTGTAGCATCCATTCATCCGAAGTGTAGTCTCCTCCGTAAAATTTATAGGAAGAACCTCCGTCTGTAGCTTCTTCCGAAACATGCGTATAACGGACTTCCGTGAAATTCCCGTATTTTTTGTGTTCCGGTTCCCATACAAGTTGCAAGGCACCGGTATAATTCAGTCCCTTATAGGCACGTTGGTAGCCTGATACGTCACCCGACGAGATACGGTAATAGTCCCCCATACCTTTCATCAGGAAAAAACGGTGGCTGTTGAGTGTGTTGACCAACGTATAGGCGATGTCCGAATTATAAAAGGAAATGCCGGCCGTAGCACCTAGTGCCCATTGGGAGTTCAACCGGTGTTCCGCTCCTACGTAAATAGGCAGGACGGTGGTATTGGTTTTGGGGCGAGGGTCTGTCTGGTCGGACAGGCTTCCTAATGTCAATCCGATAGAGATTCCCCCTTTCCAGGATTCATTCCATGCATAAGAGGCCGTCATGCCCATTTCAAAAGATTCCGTGGTAGCGTCGCTTGCCACTGAATCGCAAAGCACAAATGGGTTATCGGGGTTGAGGAAAAGGGTGGAGTTCCACTTCTTGTCTTTCTCTTGTAAATTACGGTAACTGATGAAGCCCGACACGTCTACCTTGCCCAAGTTTTTAATTCCACCCATATAAAACTTGAGATTATCCGACTGTCTGCCTTCATCCACCGCCCGGTAACTTCCACGTCCAATCGTATAGTCCAGTTTGGCCACACCCTTGTTTTTGTAGGAATTAGAAGAGATGCGTGAGGGGTTCAGGCTAGTATACCGGATATTGTCCGACACATTAGCCGAACTTTCATTCCATTCGCTTCGGTACTCTTCTAAAGATTGCGCGTGCATCGGGACGAGAGGACCCAAACTCAACGACAGTAACAGGAAGTAACGTTTCATTTTCTTTTCGGATTAAAACAGGGATGGGATTTGCTCCCGTCCCTGTCAGTTTTCATAATTATTCATCAACACTTGTAGGAGTTTCTCCCGGAGTCAACGGTTGGTCGCGCAAGAAATCGGCGGCAGAATCGTTGGTATCTTTGTAGACGGGTCGCCCGTTCTTCATTTCGACGACCTTGCGGCGGATACATTTGGCCGAATACATAGGGTTGCCTTTCACGCCGGTAGCATCATCTTGCGGCAAGAATGTGGGGTAATGGGTTTCGCTGTCCGCATCGTAGATGTCTACTGCGTCGAGCACATATTTGCTGGGGATGACCAGATAGGTCATAGTAGTGGATGAGGTTCCCGGTTCGTACATCACGCTCGACTCCAAAGCCGCGTAAGCCTCCGGTGTCATGCCTTCCGGCAATTTTGCCAACACATAGGAACGTCCTGAGGTTCCCAGTCCGAAAGCAAACATGTATTTGTTGTTGTAGAAGATGGTTTTCAAGTTGGGAGCTGCATAGTCCACATCGTTGGCGTTGTAGTCCAAATAGATTTCCCAATCGGCGTTGCTCAGGTCCGGGCAGTTGGCGTAGTCTGCCGCTTGCGACGCATCTTCGCCGTATGCCAGTTTGTGGTTTGTGGCATCGTTGGCAATCAGGACACTCTCACCCGGTTGGAGGGGATAGTCGTGCCCGTTTCCGGGGAATGCCACCACGGAACCCTGTCCGCAGGCGTAAAGGTCTTCGTAGCCATTGGCTTGCCATGCATTTGCCGTTTGTTGGTTTCCGGCAGGTGCAGTCAGGATCAGGTTGTCCAAGTATTGCACTTCGTCCGAGTTGTTGACAATCTCAAAATAGCTCTCGTGCATGTAATACTGTTTGCTTCCTGCGTTGTGGATGGTTTTGAATATCAGGGTCGATTGCATGATTTTTTGTAGGTTGACCGTAACCGGAGTATGGGCATAAAGGTCCACTGACGTGCTGCCGCTGAGGGAAGCCTTGGCTTCATCGGCCACCTTGCCGGTGACCGTCACTTTGTACTGTCCCTGCGGAAGTTCTATCTCTTTCGGGTTAGCGTCCAAGGACAACGTGTCGTTTTTAGTAGTCGAACCCAAAATGAGCTTAAGCTCTTCCACGTTAGACGCTTCCACGTCCGACGGAAGGGAATAGCTGACCGTCAGTTTGTAACTCTTCATACCCTCGTCGTTATCTTCGCTACAAGACACGAAGGAGAGGCCGCATACGGCCATCATGGCTATGACGCCACTTTTAAGAAACTTCTTTCTCATGTTTTCTGTTTGTTAAATGTTTATATATAGGTGTGCTCTCAAAGTTTCAGCTTCAGTTCCGCTCCGAAGTACATGTCCGGGTATAGTTGCGTTTTGGCTAGGCTGTGCGGGTTGGTGTGCCACTTCTTGGTATTGGTGAAGTTGTTGGCGATGACGGACAGTTCGGCCACACGGCCTATTTCTTTGGTAAAACGGAAGCTCAGCAATGCCCATGGCTTGATGACATCCTTTTCGTACAAGTAAGGTTGTGTGCGGTACATGATGCGCGACTTGTCCGCGTCGTCGGCATCGGCCGGGCTCCATGCCGTGTAACGGCCCTGCTTGTCGTAGTATCCCACAGGGTCGACTACCAGGTAATCCTTGTCTTCGTAATCCTTGAGATAGTAGCGGCTGTTTCCGTTCTCGTCTTCGTAGATGGTTTGGGTGCTTTCGTACCATACGACCTGTACCGATGTGGTGAATACCATTTTGATGGCCGGGATGTGGGTGATGAGCCGGAACGTGGAATTGAACCGGTCTCGCAGGTTCCCTCCGCCCGAAGGGAGCACGCCTACGTAGTCGAACGAAGAATTGATATAGTTCAGGGGCATGTTCTCATTTTTGCGCTTGATATGGAACCATGCCCCGCTGATGTTCAGCGAGGTGTGCAAGGGCTTGATTTCACCGAAGTCCAACCCGTACTCGATGCCATGCTTGTGCGTGGTCGTACCGTTGGCTGCCCGGCTCCAGGTATACATCTCGGTGGTCTTCGTCCGCAGGGCTGTATGCTCCGTCCCGTCCGTGCGGTAGGTCACGTCGCCGCTTGCGGCATCGAATACGGGGTCGGTAGCCGTGGCCGGCACGGTGTACTTGTCATAGTTTTGCCAGATGAGTTGCGACGTAAAGCCCAGTTCGTGCCGGTGGAATTCATGGAAAAAAGTGGCAAAACCCTTTATCCTGTTGATGCGGAAAGACAGGCCCGCTTCCCATTTCGTGGAGCGTGCCGGACGCAGGTCGGGATTAGCCGTATTCTTTACTACGTCCGTCGTGATCAATCCCAAACGGTCCTTTGTTTCCGTCCCGTATTTAGACAGGCTGGCATTGTCGAAATAGGCATAGTCGGGATAGAGGTACATCAGTGTGGGCATCTTGTTGGAGATGCCGAAACCTCCGGTCAGGGCTAGCAGGTCGAAGACAGGATTGTTCCGGCTGTCCAACAGGTTTAGCGTGGCGTTGACACGAGGCTCGGCTACGAGGAAGTGGCTGATACCCCCACTTTGCTCCCGGTCTACAAACATGTTGCTGACGCGTACTCCGGCTTCCAACATAAGCCCCATGGAGCCCAACCCCTTACGCAGGCGGCTGCTGGCAAAACCCGACAAGGTGTTTTGGGCAGGTATGTCCTTGTAGCTCCGTGGACGGAGAGTCTGTGCCCCTTGAGCCTGCGGTGGGTTGTTTTCGTCGTAAGTGAATCCTTCCCCCCGGTTGGCATCGTAAGTGTATTCCGCGCCGAGTTTCAGGTTGGCATAGTCGTTTTCCGAGATTTGCAAGTATTTGTTTGCCACAGCCTGGGCATACAGGTTGACGGGGATGCCCTCGATGCGGTAAGCCGATGTGTAGCCCACATTACGTATCTGAGCTACGTGTACACCCGGTTCACGGGCTGTCGTGACCAGTCCGTCCGGATTGTTCACCCAATTATCGTGGCTGTCTACCGTGCGCGACATTTGAGCTGCGAGATTATAGTCTAGCGAAGAGAGGAAGCCTCCGGCAGGCTTGTAACGTCCGCTCACGGAAAGCCGTCCGCCCACGTTGGTGTTTTTGTAATGTATTTGTTGTTCCTCGAACTGGGGATCGTCCTTACGGTTGTTCACGTTAGAGTAAAAGGCTCCTTTCACGTTAAGGGAAAGCGGCCCGAATTGGGCGGAGTATCCGGCCGAGGCCGTGATGCGGTCGTATCCCATGTAGTGCTTGCGCGTATCGGCCCACGACTGCGACCAGTCTACGCTGAAGTTTGCAGCTCCGCCCCTTTTGAGGTTGAATCCCTTGCCGGCGAAGACTTGTTTGGAGTTTGGGTCCGTTTGGAACTTGGCTTCCCAAGGCGTGTGTCCCGCCTTGGTCTTGACCACCACTACGCCCGATGTCAGATTACCGTATTCCACGGAGGGGATACCGCGTATCACCTCCATCGATTCTATATTTCCGGCACTGACGGTGCGTAGGTCCACGCCTCTTCCGGCTGTGGTCTGTTCGCTCATCCCGTCGCTTTGCATGCCGGAATTGGTGCCGAATTTGCTGGGCGATACCACTTGCAGGTTCGATTCGTTGCTTAAAGGGGTGCCGTCTACTACCACCAAGGTGCCTAAGGCATTGTTGTCGTCATCTTCTATTTCGCGTATGTGTGCCTGCCCCAGATTGTTCAAGTTCGGATTTTCAATCAGGTTGCCCGGTACGAGCTGCAACAAATCGTTCAGGCTTTTGGGTTGTACGTGGCGTATGGCGTCCTCTCCGATAAGCGATTTAGAGCCCATTTGTTCTTGCCGTGCCGTCACTGTTACATTCTTAAGGTTGAGGCTCAGCTCTTTGAGTGTGACATCCAGTCTTGTTTTTGAGGATTGGATATGCACCGTGCCCGTCACCGTTTCATAACCTACAAAGGAAACACGGTACTGGTAGGTACCTTCTTTCAGTCGGGTCAGTTTATAGTGTCCGTTCCGGTCGGTATGGGAACCTATGACGTTGTTCAGGCTTACCGTAGCTAACTCTATAGGTTTTCCCTTTATGTCGCGCACGGTTCCTTCCAATATATTTGAAGCATTTTGAGCAAAAGACGGGAGAGAGAAGAAAAAGAGTAGGATGATGCCGAGAATGGGATTTTTTCCTTGTAACATGACGTTTAATTTTTGAGGTTACAAAATTATCCCATTCGAGAATGTTCGTCAATACTTAAATATCGGTATATTTTGTTGTGTATCGGGTGTATTGTTCGGATATAAGTCATTCCCTTACGCAGGAATAACTTATAATAAGTATATTTACTAAATATCTTTAAACGGGAATCCGTTAAGGCCGAAGGAAATCTTCTGCCAAAGATACGGCATGTCGGAAAGCTGTATCCTGCCCCGGTACGGTGATGAACAGATGGACGGTGCCTGGCAATACTTCACGGTGCGCTGTCACGCCGAGGCGTTTCACGTGGTCGGTGAAAGCCTTTCCTTGGTCGCATAAGATGTCGCGTTCGGCAGCCACGAGAAGCAGTCGGGGCAGACGTGAGAGCAGGCTGTCCGGGCAAAGGGAGGGAGAGATGAAAGGATGTTTAGCCTGACCGTGTGTGTAAGCTTGATTGAAGGCCTCCATCAACGAACCGTCTAATGCCGTTCCCTTTTGATAGGTTTTCCAAGAAGGCGATGCATCGTTCCAAGCAGATACCACCGGGTAGAAAAGCAGGAGAGAGCGGAGGGGCGGCATCCCGTTTTGCAGGTTATGCAGACAGACGGACAAAGCTAAGTTGCCTCCCGAACTGTCTCCCCCGACGGAAATGAGTTCCGGTGAGCTGCCCCATTCCAAAGCTTTTTTGCGAGCCAATTTTACGGCACGTATACAGTCCTCCAGTCCGTCCGGAAACGGATGTTCGGGAGCCAGACGATAGTCTACTGCCAACACGATGACATTACCCGTGGCGGCCAATGTCTGGCAAAACCGGGCGCAACTGTTAATGCTTCCGAATGTCCATCCTCCTCCATGCAGGTAAATGAGGAGAGGCAGAGGGCTTTGGTTCTTTTTTATGGGAGTGTACAGGCGCAGGGACGGAGTGATTTGGAGGGCATTCACGTCGGTTGGTAAAGGTATAGGAATATTACGTGATACCCGGATACGAGTGAGGGGTACGGTGTCTCCTTGTATGGCTTGCAGTATGGCTTGGGTCTGTTGTTCCTGTAACCCGTCGGGCATGGCCGACAAGAACCGGTCGGCTTCGCGACGGAACGTATCACGGTCTTTCTCTATGGAGTTTTGGCCGTAAACAGTAGGTAAAGTACCTAACAGACTAATGCATATCAGAAGTATAGTTCTCATTTTTTGTTTTGAACGACTTGTTACTATTTATCGTATAAAATAAAAATCGCAACCATTCCTTTGCCGGATGATTGCGATTTTTTTCGTACTCGAAGCGGGACTTGAACCCGCACAGCCGTAATGGCCAAGGGATTTTAAGTCCCTCGTGTCTACCGATTCCACCATTCGAGCAACCTTGGAGCGGAAAACGAGACTCGAACTCGCGACCCCGACCTTGGCAAGGTCGTGCTCTACCAACTGAGCTATTTCCGCAGGGGACTTTTGTATTACGGCTGCAAAGATAGTGTATTTCGGAGTTTACACCAAATTTTTCTTTTATTTTTTACCGGTTGTTAATGACCATCGTGTTGCCGGAATATGTGATACGGTAACGGAACAAGCTTACCCCTTCCTCACCGATACTGATTTGTCCCTGATTGTTCAGGTTGTACGTCCGGCCGCAGGATACGCATGCGGCATAACCGCCTTCTTTCAGTTGCAGGGCGCGGGATATATTATAGGCAGAATAGCAGTTGGGGCAGGCCAAATCGTAGCAGACGGGAAGGGAAGTCGTGCTGCCCAGTTCGGGGATGTTGGGCAGGCCGGCAATAAAACCGGCGATACCCATTTGAATGGAAGAGTTACCGGCGATGGCCGTGGCATTGACCGGAGTGGTGTGTCCGCTTTCGTCTGTGAACAGGAAACGGTCGCGGTCGCGGCAGATGGTCGTATAGACCCCTAAGCTGTTCAGGGCTGCGTTGAGCTGCGGTACGGTGTTGACGTTTTTGTACACGAAATAGGCCGGATAGTTGGAGTAGGTGTTTTGTACGTCCTCCTTGCAGGCCGTGAGGCATAGCAATGCCGTGAAGATAAAAAAACTCCGTATTCTTTTCATATCAAAGAAACGGAGTTTTTTGCCTTTTATTGTGGTGCTTCTTATTTTCCGAGCAGGCGGTTTTCCGCTTCACGGGTACGGGCGAAGTTAAAACCGTTCCACACTTGTTCCATCAGCCCATGTATCTTGTCGTTGCATAAGTTGCCGATACTTCCTTCGTGGGTGTGGTGCACGTGTTTGTCGGGTGTAAAGTTTCCGGCTTCGATGTCCAGTCCCACTTTCTTGTAAGCATCGCGGAACGGCATGCCGTCCGTGGCCAACCGGTTCACTTCTTCCACGCTGAACATGTTGTCGTATTTCGGGTCGTCAAGGATATGCTCGTTCACTTGTATCTTATTGATAATGTAGGCCGCCATGCGCAGGCAGTCCTTCAATTCCTCGAATGCCGGGAGGAATACTTCCTTGATGATTTGTAGGTCGCGGAAGTAGCCGCACGGCAGATTGTTCATGATGAGTATGACCTGTTGGGGCAGTGCCTGGATTTTATTGCACTTGGCACGCGTCAGCTCGAACACGTCCGGGTTTTTCTTGTGTGGCATGATGCTCGACCCCGTGGTACAGTTGTCCGGCAACTTGACGAAACCGAAGTTTTGCGAGTTGAACAGGCAGGCATCGAAGGCCAGTTTGCTCAGCGTCCCGGCGATGCCTGCGAGGGCGAAGGCCACGTTGCGTTCCATCTTCCCGCGTCCCATTTGGGCATAGACCACGTTGTAGTTCATCGAATCGAATCCGAGAAGTTCGGTGGTCAGCGTACGGTTGAGGGGGAATGATGAACCGTAACCAGCGGCAGAACCGAGCGGGTTGCGGTTGGTCATCTTGTAGGCAGCCTGAAGGAAAAGCAGGTCGTCCACCAGGCTTTCCGCGTAGGCTCCGAACCATAATCCGAAACTGGAGGGCATGGCCACCTGAAGGTGGGTATAGCCCGGCATGAGCACCCTTTTGTAGCGTTCGCTCTGGGCTTGCAGTTCTTCGAACAGCACCCGGACTTCTTCGGCTATTTCCTGGAGTTGTGCGCGGGTGAACAGTTTCAGGTCCACCAATACCTGGTCGTTGCGCGACCGTCCGCTATGGATTTTCTTCCCCATGTCGCCCAGTTTACGGGTGAGCAGCAGTTCCACTTGCGAGTGCACGTCTTCCACACCCTCTTCGATGGTGAAGCGCCCGGCTTCGATGTCGGCATGGATGCGGCGCAGTTCTTCCAGCAGCACCGGCAGCTCGTCCTTACCGAGCAGTCCGATGGATTCCAGCATGGTGATGTGCGCCATGGAACCCAATACGTCGTACCGGGCCAGATACAAATCAAGTTCACGGTCGCGGCCGACCGTGAACTTTTCTATTTCTTGATTGACTTCCGTATTTTTTTCCCAAAGTTTGCTTGCCATATTGTCTTTGATGTGATTAAGCTCCGTATGGAATCATGGCCAACATGTCTGCCAGTTTCTCTACCCCCTCTTTCAGCGGTTTGGCCACCATGCCTTTGATGAACGGGTTGAGTTCTGCCCCTACCGTCAGTTTCATCTTGCATGCCGTTTCGGAAGTGGGTAACAGTTGAATCCACAGGTTGAGATGGATAGGGGAATTGACCGTTTCAAATTTGATACATTTCGGTTCCTCACGCTCGATGATTCGCAGGGAGACTTCCCCTAAAGGGGAAATCTTGCAACTCACGGAGTCTGTGTCGAACGTCATTTCCTGGATACGTTCGTTCAGTTGGTTCAACTTGTCTTCCGGCACCTGGCCCGACATCATGGCGCGTACCGACGGGTCGTTGAACCGTTCCTTGATGACGGACAGGTTGTTCAAGTCGGCCAGTTTGGCATAGACGCACGACTGCGCGTAGGGAATTGGCTTGATGTTGCTTTCAAATTGTTGTTTTGACATTTTTCCGTTTTCCTGTTGATGAGACGATTAACCGTTCCAATGGGCCGGGTCTTTTCTCCACTCGTTGAGCACCTCCACGTCGCAGGGGTCGATATAGCCGATGCGTACGGCTTCTGCCACTACGGCTTCATAATTAGTCAGGGTGACCAGTTTTACATTAGCCGCCTTGAAAGCCTGGGCGGCCACGTCGAACCCGTAAGTGTAGGCTGCCACCATGCCGCTCACCTCGCAACCGTTGTTGCGGATGGCTTCCACGGCTTTCAGGCTGCTTCCGCCGGTAGAAATCAGGTCTTCTACGACAACGACTTTCATGCCCGGACGAAGTTCGCCTTCAATCAGGTTTTCCAAGCCATGGTCTTTGGGTTTGGAACGCACGTAGACGAAGGGCAGGTTCAACAAGTCGGCAACCAATGCACCTTGCGGGATGGCTCCGGTAGCCACGCCGGCAATAGCGTCGGCTTCAGGGAAACGCTCGGCGATGAGGCGTCCTATCTCGATTTTTACGAAATTGCGCAGTTCCGGGTAAGACAATGTCTTGCGGTTGTCGCAATAGAACGGGGATTTCCATCCGGAAGCCCATGTGAAAGGGTTGGTCGGCTGAAGTTTGATGGCTTTGACTTTAAGTAACTTAGCTGCGAAGATCTTCTCTAATGTTTCCATAACTGTCCTAAGTTTATGATTTTATGTGCAAAGATAGTGAAAGGTGAGCGCAGGGGCAAATGAAAACGGAGTTTTTTAATTGGGCTGTGCCGGACTGTACCCTGTCTTCGTATTTGCAAAGGTAGTGGAAGAGGATGACCTTTCGGGGAAAAAGAACTTTTTTCAATGTATAGATTCATGTCTGGCTCAGACCGTTCTATGGCTCTTGGGCACTCATGTGGAGACGCTTGCTTCTCCGTGAAGGGCAGGTGAAGGCTGTGAGAAAGAGAGTTCACCGTAACGGGTTGAAGCACAGTTTATATGAAGGATGTGAACCCTTTTTTCGTTCAATCTCATTGTATGGGTGGCCGAGGTGGCATACGGCATGAAACTGTTTGCGGCGGCACGTAAAATCATTCTGCGCCAAACGAAAAATCGTTCGGCTGAGAATGATTTTTCGTTTGGCGCAGAAAATTCGGGCGCTTTTATGTCATACAAAAATCCCTTGCCAACCCGGGTACGAGGCTGCGGGAGGCAAGGGAGATGAGTGGGCACGCTATCATTTCTTAATGAACTTGCGCGTTACGGTTTGTCCGTTGGTGATTACCTTTAACAGGTAAATGCCAGGAGGATAACTGTGGCATGGGATACGGATGTCCGTTTCCCATGTTTGTTCCGCATGTTTGCACCGTCCGTCCAATCCGATGACGTGAATCTGTTTTTCACTGTTGTCCGGCATGTGGCAGACATGAAGGTTTTCGGTCACGATGGTCGGATAGACGTGGATGGTGTTTTCGCGGGAAGATCGGATGTCGCTTCCGGGGAATCCCACGGCGTGGAATGCACGGGTATCCCGTATCTCGGGATAGGCCAGTGATTTTACCTCAATCGTGCCCTTGCCGTTTTGGGTGGCATGGAGGTACGTGTGTCCGGAAGCATCCTCTTCGATATAAGCGAATTCACTGCCTTCGATAATGTTCCAGGCGACTTGCGGGTTCGTGGCTTCTTCCGGGTAAACCTGTGCTGCCAGTTCTATGCGTTGCACTCCGGTGCTATTGTCGATATAGAGTTCCTCTTCGGGGTAGATGCGGATGCTTTCTACCGGGACGGGGAAGGATGCTTTTTCTACCGTCAAGTCCTGATGCAGTTGTGAGCCGTCGATGGTCGTGGCGCGTACGATAATCTGCCCGGCCTGAGTCCCGTGAGCGACCAATAGTCCTTGTGGGGTGACATAGGCCAGTTCTTCCCCCTGTATAATCGTCCAGTTCACATTCTTGCACGAGGCGTTCGCCGGGTAGATGTGGGCATACAGGTGCAGGCTGGCTTGTTGCTCGTTCAATACGGCCTCTTTCTCCAAATGCGTGACGGCCAGTTCTTCGGCCAACCGCAAGTTTTGGGCTTGCGCTGCACTGGCTGTGTTCGATTGGGCAGAAGCCATGGCGAGATTGCGCTTCATCGGTTGCCATTCATCTTCGTAATAAGCACTATAAGCTATGGCATAATAAACCACGCCTTCGGGAGCTGTGAGGTCGGTGTATGACTGGGTGCTGCCCGGAACGGTAGCTATTTCGGTTAAGGTTTCAGGCGAGGTGCCTCTCAGGATGCGGTAATGGTCTATGTCGCGTCCGGAGTAAGCATTCCACATCAGGTTCCAACTGCCGTTCATGCCTTTGTTGATGGTCAGGTGGACGCTTTGGTGGGGCGTACCGCTTTCCGTCGGTATACCGAAACTGGTGTTCAGGCAGATACGGTAGCGCGAAGTGGTGACGGCCGGGTTGGAGGCCATGTCGGTGAACCCCTCGTCTGACGGTTGTGCTTCGCCAATCAAGTCGAATTGATTGTAGTGGCTGCCCTCTTTGTAGATGCAGACCGTAGAAATGTAATCCGGAAGGTTTTTGAATTTCCAGTTAATCCGGTTTTTCCCGGTCGTGGGGTCTACCGTGACCAAGGCGATCTGCGGGGCTTCCATACCTTCGAGCACGTCGATGTCGCGTTCTTGGTAGATGTTTCCGCAGCCATCGTCTTCCACGTTCATGCGCACGGTATAATGTCCGGTATGCGTGAATGTGGCCCGTACCTCTTTCGTGTTTTCTTTCCGTTCAAAACTGATACCATAGTGCTCGGGAGTATAAAAGTCATTGTCGTCTTGTGACTTGACGGTGAAACTTACGCTCCGGTTGGCCATGAAGATGTCGTCCGATATTTCAAAGTTGGTTTTCGTGTGGGCCAACGTGATTCCGGGCAGGGTAAATGTGGCATCCAACGGGGGATTGACATAGGTGGACACTTCGCTGCTGATGCCGTCCACGGTTACGGTAAGGGTCTTTTGTCCGGCTGTGCTCCACGCCACTTCGTACGTGTGGCCGTCGCTACTGTCCAATACGGTGGCGTCGGCTCCGAAATCCACCTTTATGTTCTTTCCTCCCGTGCCGACATACCGTATGGTGGCCGATTTGTCACGACAGATGCGTGGCGGCAAGGACAGCAAAGGTTTGGGCAGGATTTCCACCACCAAGGGGGTGGTGAAATCCGAAGTGGTGAACCATCTGTCTATGCCTTGCATCTGAATCTCATATTTGCCTGCCGGCAGTGCGGATACGGGGATGCGTATCTGTGTCCCCGTCAGTTCTTGCAATGGGGAGGGCAGAGGGGCGGCCTCATTGCTTAGCCCGTTCAACGGGGAGATGATGAATGCCCCTTCTCCGGAAGCCCCTTGCTTTTTCACGCTCAGGTTATAACGCATCTGGCAGGCCGGGGTTTCGGCATCTTCGGCAGCGTTCCATGATATGGTGAGATACCCGTCTTCGTCTTGCGTGGCGCGCAAGCCTTGCGGAGTGTGCGGTGGCGTATTGGAAATGCGGCTGTTGGCCGTGTTCATGTCGTCTCCGGCGTTGTTCAGGAACAAGGGCTTTCCGTTGGCATCTTTTCCAAATAGCATATAGGAACCGTTGTCGTCATCGGTGGTTTGCAACTCAAACTTTCCTCCTCCGTAATTGTACAGCCAACTGTTCAAATGCGTACCGACCAAATCAAGGTATCCGTTGTTGTCCAGGTCGTAGAAGATGAGGTCTTGGGTTGTTCCCACGGGCCCTTCCACTTTTATGGGAGAGTCATAGTTAATTTGTCCGCCTCGGCTGAGGTAAATATGATAGATGCGGTTTTCGACATTGGCTTCCTCTTCTATGATGATGTCTTTGATGCCATCGTTGTTCAAGTCGGCAAACGCCGGATAGCTCCATTGCCAATGGTCATCGTCGATGATGTCGGTATCTATCCTTTGGAACTTGAAGCCGCCTTGGTTGATGAACAGCACCAGTCTGTCATGGGAATAATGGCCGTATTCGTCCCACTGTTTGCCCCAACCGGCCATGTCCATCAGGTTGTCCCCGTTGATGTCGGCATACACGAAGTCGTACTGGAATTCATTACTGGTACCTGAATAGGCGATGCAGTCGATGGGATGAGCCACGAACGTGCGCCAGTCTCCTGTATTCTCATAGATGGTATCGTTTTGGCCGGAATATCCGGACGAGTTGCGCCAATGGTAGTCGGGCAAGCCGTCGTTGTTGAAATCATAGATGGGGTATTCCCAAAAATCACTAATGCCTATTTTAGGTACGAATGCATCGCCTATGGCATTAGTTACGGTGAAACGCCTGTTGCCTTGGTTGAGCATCAGGTTGTCTTTGAATGTCCCATTCTCAGCATTCATACCGCCAATGAAGTCCATTAGCCCGTCCCGGTTGTAATCCCATGCAAAGTTCAGGCTGACATTCAGGTTCGTGTTGTAAATGCCCGGTGCTTTTTCAAAGTCTTGCCCTTCCGTGGTTTGGTACACGCCGTCTGAAGCGAGCAGTTCGGGTTGCCCGTCTATGTCGATGTCGGCAATCTGTTGTATGCTATAGATGGGGTTGCCTAACGTCCTTTTGTCAAACCGGATGGCACTGACATGCAGGTCGTCTGTCCGGGGAGTGCTGGTATTGCCTTCCGCGTCGGTCACACTCAGTGTGATGTGTTTTTGTCCCGGTTGGTCGAACACGACTTTCACGATGCTTCCTGAAGCCTCGGAAAAGATGATGGTGCCGCCGTCCAAATCCCAGTCGTAGCTGAGCGAGGGGTCAGCCGGGCCGTCATAACCTATGATGGCCGTGTCGGCAGTCGTGATGTCCTTGTCCGCGATGTAGAACGGGGCATGCGCCACTTCGTGCCGGTAGATGGCGGCATCCGACCACGCGCTGCCTTTCCCCATGGCATCGATGGTCTGCACGGCGATGTAATAATCCCCTTTTCGCCAACCGGACACGTTGAGCGTCTTGTCCAAGTTGTACTCCATATTGCCCGGCATGAGGTTCAGGCGGTGTCCCTGTTCGTCGGCGCAGGCGTAAAGGATGTCCCCTTTGCCTGGGGCGGTACCGATGCGCAGGGCGTAGGTCAGGTCGGTGGTTGGAGTCAGGTCGTCCTTTCCCGGTTGCCAGTTGATTTGCAGCATCCCGGATGCGGCATCGGACACGAGGGTCGGCATGTCCGGTTTCTCCGGGGCTTGGTTGGCGGCTGTGGCTTCCTGCTTGAAAGAATAAAGGAAGCTGTTTGAGGCTGTAGGCAGCTTGTCCGAAAGGCGTTCAAAGTACATGCTATGGACCAGGATGTCGCAGAAACCGTCATTGTCGAAATCGCCGACGTAAGCTTCGGCGTCGCCCTCCAATCCTCCCGAAGATTCATATTGCACGATTTGGGTGGGTATCAATGCGTCCGGCATTTCCTTGAAAAGCATGTCCTTGCTTCCTTTCAGCCAATAAAGGTCGCATTCCCATCCATTCCAGACTTTGCGGTCTGCGTTCTTTTCCAAAGCCAGTATGTCGTAACATCCGTCGTTGTCTACATCGGCGCATCCGATGAAAAACAGTTGGCGGTGGAAGGTGTTGTCTTCGTTGATGGCGAAATTTCCTTTTCCGTCGTTGATGGCCATTACCAGATAGCAGTATTCCCCCGTGGCTGACGAATGGCTGAAAGGCAACAGTACGTCCACATAGCCGTCGGCGTTGAAGTCGCAGAAGTAAATGCGTTTGTCCATGGCCAGGTTGCTCATCAACGTTTGCCTTTTGATGCTCCCGTCTTTTTGGAACACCATGCTTTCCACCGTCTGGGTTTCCTCATCATAACAGATGTAGTCCATGATGAAGTCTCCGTTCAAGTCGCGTGGATATAGCCTGCCGCTTTGTGGGGCTACAAGGAAACGGTTGTTGCCCCGGTTGAGCAACAGTGTGCCGGTGGATTCATCAATCAAGTCCGCGTGCCCGTCTTTGTTGAAGTCCATGCTATAGAATTCCCGGTTACTGGAGAAGGTGGCGACGTGGGCTGACGGGGAGCCACCAATGGCTACGCCCACATCGCCGCCCAAGTTGCCCAGACCTATGCCGGAGGAGGAGGGTTGTGATTCCCAACGGTTATATACCAATGTGTCTTCTTCTGATGAGATAGGTATGATTTCGATGGGGCTGAAACTGCCATCGGCAGCTTGGCGGTATATTTTACGGTTGTCGTGCATCAGGTCGATGCGCCCGTCGTTGTTGTAGTCGCAGGGATAGGGTGCCTCGCTGATATTGTCGGGGATTTGCCATGAAGCGTCCTGTCCGGAGAGGGCGATGGTTCCACCTTCCAAATAGCGGATGTCCGGGAATGCGTCGTTGTTCAGGTTGCACAACCGGGCGTGTTCTCCGCTTTCGGGTATGGAATATTGTTCCATAGGCATTAGTCCCGGATATTGGTAAGAATGGAAACGGAAATCCGTTCCTAAAAATTCCATCTTGCCGTCTCCGTTGATGTCATAGATGTTGCTCATGGCTTCGACGGGGTGGGTCGTGTTTGTCGGCAGGACAATGTGGCTGATTTGTACATTGGCGGTGGTACCTTCCACATGTTGGGCTGTCAGATACACATCATTCCAACCTTCTTGGATTAGTTCTCTGTGTTGGGTGTCGCTTCCTGTGCCATCTTGTTTAATCGGATAGAACAGTGAAATATTGTCCTTTTGGCTATCGATGCCACTGGCATGGAAATACACGGTGGCATCTGCGTGGTCATCCGAGGCATAGAACGAACCGACTTTAATGGTGGCTATTTCGCCTTTTTGGGCTGTGCCGGTCAGGGTGTATACGCCGTTCTGCTCCGTCCAACGGTAGCTGTCATCTTGTGCTTGGGCTGCCATTGCTCCCCATAGGCTGCAGAGCACAAGGAATAAGGCACGGGATAGCAGAAGGAGAGTGCCATTGGATGTGAGAGGGGGTGCGCCGGAGAAGGCATCATGATAATGTTTTTCCATATTTATACTTTTTGTGCCTTATGCAACCCCGGAGCGGCGTTTAATCAAGGAATCATCGGCCATATACAAAAAAGCGTGGGTCGCTGTACCTGTCGCTCGTCCCACTCTTCAAGGCGTCTCGCATTGCCCATTTCGTCAAGAACGAGCAACGCAGAAGCCCACGCAGAATATGTGTACACCCCATCGGTTGTATCCGTGTTGACGAACGGACACAACAAGGGCTATAAAATACATATCCCAATGGGCATCTATCGTTGCTTTGTCATTCGACGAAATTTCAAGTTTGCGAGACTTTGAAGAGTCAAAAGAACAAAGCGCCTGATAAACGCCTTTTCCTATATGTCGTCCCACCCCTCCGCTTCTGCTTGTCAGACTGCTTCAAGGTGAGGATGTGGCAAATTTACAATTTATCTCTGAATAAGGAAAACGGTTGGGTGTTTTTCTTTAAGAAAATGAGCGGATTCCTGCTTTTTACGAATGCCCGGCCCATGCGAGGCTGAGCACGCTGAAGCGGACGCGGCAGGCACGGGCAATGGTCTCGGCGCAGGACAACATGGTGGCTCCGGTGGTGATGACGTCGTCTACTAACAAGATATGCCGGCCTTCCAAGCTCCCGGGATGCCGGACGGCAAAGATGTCCCGGACGTTCTCGCGCCGTTGCCGGTGGTCCAAGGTGGTTTGGCTCGGATTGGATTTGGTGCGTACCACGCTTGTCGTATCGGTGGGGATGCCGGTGGCTTCGGATATGCCCCACGCTATCCAATCGCTTTGGTTATAGCCCCGTTGCCGTTCCTTTTTCCGGGACAAGGGAATGGGTACGATGAGGTCTATCCCGTCGAAAAAGCTTGTGGCTTTCAGTTCCTCGGCCATCATACGCCCCATGGTTTTCCCTACTTCGGGATGGTCATGGTATTTCAGTTCGAATAAAATGCGGCTGTAGGGAGAGTGTGGGGCGTAATGGAAAAAAGAAATTCCCTTTTCGATGGGAACCAGTCCCCAGAATATGCGGGCGATGTCGTTTTCTTCAAACGAGACGGTTCGGACACGCGGGAGGTCGGCCTGGCATCGTACACAAATTACCTCTTCGCCCGGCGACATGCGCCTGCGGCAACAAAGGCAATACCGGGGGAAGAAAAAGTCCAAAAGGGCTTGGAGGTACGGCGAGAGACTATGTAAAATCTTCTTCTTCCACATGCAGGCAACGCGTAATGGCATTCATTTCAAATCCACGGCTGAGGCCGAATCGGATGAGCTTCCCGTTGCGCTCATAGTCGGAAGCAGCCTTCACGCTCCGGGCTTTGCTTTGCAGAAGCTTGCGGAGGACACACAGGTATTCCTCCTCTTCGATTTCTTCCAGTGCCTCCCGGCAACAACCGTCAGGGATGTTCTTCAACCGGAGGGCTTGCATGATTTTGATGCGCCCCCATTGGTTATACCTGAATTTGTCGCGCACGAAGCACCGGCTGAACCGGGCTTCGTCGATGAATTTTTCCGTTTGGAGGCGTGCGAGCACTTCCTCCTGCTGCGCTGCCCCGACTCCCCATTTGTCCAGCTTCTTTTGGATGTCGGAAAGGCAGTATTCCGCGCCGGAACAGCAGGCTGCCGCCTTGTTGAAGGCTTCTTGTGTGGTCAGTTCTTTCATTTTCTGCATCTTACCATCCGTTCATTGCCATATAAGTCTTTTCTCACGATGATGTCCCGTAAGCCGAGGTGTTGGAAGAGCCGGGCGGTTTCCCGTCCGTATGCCCTGTTGATTTCCACGTAAAGCCGTCCGCCTTCTTTCAACATCTTTACGGCATATTCCCCTATTGCCCGATAGAAGAGCAACGGGTCATGGTCCGGGACAAAGAGTGCTTGCGAAGGTTCGTAGCGCAGCACATTCTCTTCCATGTCCTCCCGTTCATGCTCGCAGATGTAGGGGGGATTGCTGACGATAATGTCCCAAAACGGGGAGTCCTGTCCTTTGGACGGAGAGTCCAATATGTCCTGGTGCCGGAAATCCACGGCGGCCCCCAAACGCTCTGCATTCTCCCGGGCGATGGCAAGGGCTTGCGGGCTGATGTCGATGGCGGACACTTGTGCCTGCGGCAACTCTTGGGACAGTGTGATGGCTATGCAGCCGCTGCCCGTCCCGATGTCCAATATGCAGGGCAATGAAAATCCCGACTCTTTTTCGTCCCGTATAATCCACTTCGTTAATTCTTCCGTTTCGGGACGCGGCACAAGGACACCCGGAGCCACGGAGAAAGTGCGGCCACAGAAATCCGCCTGCCCTAAAACATATTGTACAGGTTCTTTTTGCGACAGGCGTTTCACAATATTTTCAAGGTCCCGGCGTTCTTCTAAAGAGAAAGTCCGCTCCCGTCCCATGCAGATGTCGACTTGCGTGAGGCCGAAACGGGTTTCCAATACCAGACGTGCGATGGCGCGTGCTTCCCTTTCGGGATAGGCTGTGGAAAGCTTGTCGAAGATATATTTGAAAGAAGCATTCATCTCTGTGATGGGTTTGTCGGACAAAAATAGGCATTTTTATCGGATTGGATATGACAACAGACGAAAAATACATGTCCCGTTGCATACAACTGGCACGCAACGGGTTTTATGGCGCAGCACCGAATCCTATGGTGGGGGCTGTCATTGTACACGACGGGAAGATTATCGGCGAGGGGTATCATGTGCGTTGCGGCGGACCGCATGCCGAGGTGAACGCGATCCGTTCTGTGGGTAATCCGGAACTGTTGAAAGAGAGTACGATATACGTAAGTCTGGAGCCATGTTCGCATTATGGAAAGACGCCTCCTTGTGCCGATTTGATTGTGGAAAAAGGGATTCCCCGTGTAGTGGTCGGGTGCATGGACCCGTTTGCCAAAGTGGCGGGCCGGGGCATACGGAAATTACAGGAGGCCGGCATTGAAGTCACGGTCGGTGTGTTGGAGGCCGAATGCCTGGCGTTGAACCGCAGGTTCATGACTTTCCATACGCACCGTCGTCCTTATATTACGTTGAAGTGGGCTGAATCGGCCGATGGCTTTATGGATGGCCTGCGCACGGACTATGAAAAGGAAAAACCTTACGCATTCTCCACGCCGTACACCCGGATGTTGGTACATCGTTGCCGGGCGGGTCATCAGGCTATTTTGGTCGGGCGGCAGACCGCTCTGGCCGACAATCCTTTGCTGAATTTGAGGCTTTGGCCGGGTAAATCTCCTTTACGCTTGGTGGTAGACCGGAATGGCAGTCTTCCAAAGCATCTGGCTCTTTTTAACGATGGAGCGGAAACACGCGTGTATCTGGATGCTTTGTCGGTTCATCCTCTGTACGGGGAACAGGCGGGAGTTACTTGCGTGCGTTTGGATTTCAGTCGGGATATTTTGCCGCAGGTTTTGGATGATTTATACCATTTGTCAGTCCAGTCCCTTTTGGTGGAAGGAGGACGTCGGTTGCTGGAAAGTTTCATTTCAGCCGGACTTTGGGATGAAATCAGGGTGGAGCAGTCCCCGGTATGGTTAAAAGAGGGCGTTCCGTCTCCGTCATGGCCTCACGGACGGATACGGACTACAGAGGTGGAAAGACATTTGTTGGTTCATATACTCTCGTCGCGAGGCAGTTCGGCCGTATAATCGTGTGGATGAACGCAAAAATACTTCGATTTATCGAAATTTTGCATAATTCAACGCTCTATGTTTCGTAAAAGTAAAAAATGTGCGTACTTTTGTACCTTGATAAATAATATTGTATTGATAGATTTATGAAAAAATCCATATTGTCATTGTCTTTAGCCGTGCTTTCCGTGTTATTGATATGCTCGTGTAAGGACGACGACGAGGTTGTGTTGAGTTCTGATTGTTATATTAGCAGTTTTACGTTGGGGAATGTGAAGAGGCAGATTACGACGGTGAACTCTGCCGGTCGGGATACTACTTATACCATTTCTTATAGTGCTTCTTACTTTCCTATGACGGTCAATCAGTTAGACGGGAAGATAGCCAACAAAGACTCTCTTCCTGTAAACAGTGATGTGAAAGCTGTATTGGCCACTGTGGAATCTTCCGGAACCGTAGTGTACAAGAAGGTATCCGAGGGAGAGGACGCGTGGAAGGCTTATTCTACTTCGGACTCGATTGATTTTACGTCGCCTTTGACTTTCCGGGTATATTCGCCCGACTATTCGGCAAGCCGCGATTATACTTTGCAGGTGAATGTACACCAACAAGACGGAGAAGTGTTTTCCTGGGAAAAAGTGGCGGAACCGGCAGCATGGTCGACTGCGGAAGCGGTAAAGACGGTGGTGTGGAAAGGATACGTATGGCTGTTCAGCCGGGAGAATGGCGGTGTGCGTGCGTTTACGACAGCTTTGGCAGACGGAAAAAGTTGGACCGAACGGACCTTGTCGGGATGTGCGGCGGCCGATGTGTCGACTTTGGTGGTATTTGGCAATGAATTGTATGTGAGCGGGGTGGACGGTACGTTGATGCGCTCGGAAGACGGACTGAATTGGAGCGTATGTGCGGCAGACCGCAGCGTACGTTTGTTGGTGGCCGACAGGACGCATCTTTATGCGCTTTCGGACGGACGTGTTTGGCGTTCGGCGGATGGCGCGTTATGGCTTGAAGAAGCTTTGGACGAAACGCCGGCTTTCTTGCCGGTACAGGATTTTGCAGCCGTCTCTTATACGCAAGAGAATGGCTTGGAGCGGACGTTGTGGATTGGCAACCGCAGCATGGACGATTATCCATCAGACGAGGCGGCCATGGTGTGGAGCCATAGTCTGGCCGCAGGGCAGGAAACGGCTGTTTGGGCTTATTTCAATGCCGCGCCGGACAACCGTTATACTTGTCCCCGTTTGCAATCCCTGAATCTCATGCGTTACGATGATGTGTTGTTGGCTTTGGGCGGTAAGTCACTGGACGGGACGGCCCATAAGGCTTTCGACAATATGTATGTGAGCCGGGATAATGGTGTGACTTGGAAAACCGACGGGGTATACGTCCTGCCCGGTGGTTTGGAAGGAAAAGATGTGTTGATGTCCGCCGCAGTGGATGCCGAATACCATGTGTGGCTTGTTGCAGGCAGCGAGGTTTGGCGCGGACGGTTGAACCAGTTGGGGTTTGAAGACCGTTGATTCAAGCGGGCAGGCTTAAATATAGATACAACGGGGATGAAGAAGGTTCTGGTAACATTGTTTTGCTTGTGGTTGGGGCTTCCTTGGGGGGGCAAGGCGCAGGACGACATTTACCGGATGGAGTTGGGCGGCGGCGTAGGCGGATGCTTTTATTTGGGCGATGCCAACAGCAAGCCGTTTGCTCATTTGGGAGCCATGGGAAGCGTTGTGGCGCGCTACATCTTCAATCCTCGTATGGCGATAAAAGGGAACCTGGCTTTGGGGCATATATCGGGTGAGACGGGGAAAGACTTCTTTCCCGAGAATGCTGGAAGCGGCGATGCTGACGGGGGGAGGCCCGGCGTGGCGCATTTCAAGCGCAATGTGATAGATTTCGGTGCCCAGTTCGAATTTAACTTCTGGGGATACGGTATCGGGCGCGGCTACGAAGGATACAGCCGTATCACTCCTTATATGTTAATCGGAGCCGGACTGACATTGGCACCCAAGCCGGTACAGGCCGATGCGGGATTCAATATCCCGGTGGGAGTCGGAGTCAAGTTTAAGGTAAGGCCCCGGTTGAATATCGGGTTCGAATGGAGCATGCGTTTTACGACAACAGACCGTTTGGATGTATCCAATATGGATGGGGTGATACTTCACGATCCGTACGGTGTGAAGAGTGGCGGTTTTAAGAACAAGGACTGCTATTCGTTTACGATGTTGTCGGTCACTTACGATCTGTTCCCTAAGTGTGTAAATTGTAATAATATAAAATATGTCTTTTAACAACGAAATAGACGCTGCGCGTGTTCCTCGCCACGTGGCCATTATTATGGATGGTAACGGGCGTTGGGCGAAAGCCAAAGGGTTGCCGCGCACGGCCGGGCACCAGGAGGGGGTGGAAACCGTGAAGAAGATTACGGAGGAAGCTGTCAGGTTAGGTGTCAAGTACTTGACTTTATATACGTTTTCCACAGAAAACTGGAATCGTCCGGTGCCCGAGATAGCGGCACTCATGGGATTGATTCTCGACCATCTTGAAGATGAGATTTTCATGAAAAACAATGTCCGTTTCCGTGTAATCGGCGATATGTCCCGTATTCCGGAAGCCGTGCGTGTGCGTTTGGAAGAATGTATGCAGCATACGGCCGCTAACGGGAAGATGACGATGGTCATCGCATTGAGCTATTCTTCCCGTTGGGAATTGGCGCAGGCCATGCGGCAAATAGCTGAAGAGGTGCAAACAGGTGTTTTGTCGCCGTCCCGGATTACGGAAGAGACCATCGAAGCCCATTTGGTTACCCGTTTTATGCCGGATCCGGATTTGCTGATTCGTACAGGCGGTGAATACCGTATCAGCAATTACCTGTTATGGCAATGTGCCTATACGGAATTTTATTTCTGTGATACCTATTGGCCGGATTTTGATGAGAAAGAGTTCCGCAAGGCGATTGCGGATTACCAGTCGCGGGAACGCCGATTTGGCAAGACCAGTGAACAAGTGGCTACAAAATAAGCAACACCGACGTATGAAAACAGTAAAGAGCATCTGCCTTACATTATTAATATTGGGTACGGGTATTTCATCCGTGCAAGCTCAAACGGGAGAAAAACAAATCAAGCCAACCGTAGAATATTCCCGTGTGCCCCGTTCCTACACTATCGGAGGAATTTCCGTGGAGGGAGCAAAGAACTATGACGATTATATGCTTATCGGGTTGTCTGGGCTTACGGTCGGCCAGAAAGTCGATATTCCGGGGGAAGAAATAACTGATGCTGTCAAGCGTTTCTGGCGTAACGGTTTGTTCTCGAATGTTTCGATAGAAGCGGATAGCGTGGTGGAAGACAAGATTTTCCTTTGCATCAAGCTGACACAGCGTCCGCGTGTGTCGCAGATCAATTACAGCGGTGTGAAAAAGGGAGAGCGTGAAGATTTGGAAAACCGTATCGGTCTGTTGAAAGACAACCAGCTCACTCCGAACATGATAGACCGTGCGAAGTTCTTGATTAAAAAGTATTTCGATGAAAAGGGATACAAGAATGCCGAAATCGAGATTTTGCAGCGGGATGATGTGGCCGCACCGGACAAGACCATCGTGGACATCCGCATCGACAAGAAAGAGAAGGTGAAGATACACTCCATTACGATCGAGGGGAACCATGCTTTGAGCACGAAGAAGATAAAAGGAACGATGTTCGTTCCGGGCGTTTTCAAGAAGACCAACGAGAAAGGACGTCCCGGCAGTTGGTTCCGTACGAAGAAATTTATTGAGGAAAAGTACAAGGAAGACAAGGAAAACCTGATTAAGAAGTATAACGAACTGGGATATCGGGATGCCGTGATTTTGGAAGACAGCGTGGTGCCTCATAATGAGAAGACGGTGGACGTGTATGTGAAGGTGGAAGAAGGCCAAAGGTACTATCTGCGCAATATTGAATGGGTCGGCAATACGATTTATCCCACGACAACATTGAACAATTTGTTGCGGATGAAGAAAGGAGACGTATACAACCAGACGAAACTGGAGGAGCGCACGTCGACCGACGAGGATGCCGTGGGTAATCTTTATTACAATAACGGATATGTGTTCTACCGGTTGGATCCGGTGGAAGTGAATATCGACGGCGACTCGATAGATTTGGAACTCCGTATCTTCGAGGGGCCGCAGGCCACGATACGCCACATCGCCATCAGTGGTAACGACCGTGTGTACGAGAGCGTGGTTCGCCGTGAGTTGCGTACCAAACCCGGTGACTTGTTCAGCAAGGAGGCTTTGGAACGTTCCTATCGTGAAATCGCTTCGATGGGGCATTTCGACCCGGAACAGATTGACCCGAAGGTCGTTCCTTCGCAGTCGGACGGTACGGTGGACATCGATTGGGGATTGGTGTCGAAGTCGAACGACCAGATAGAGTTCTCTTTAGGTTACGGGCAGACGGGTGTGATTGGAAAAATCGGCTTGAAGTTCTCGAATTTCTGTTTGGCCAATTTGTTTTCAAAAGGTGGGCTCCGCCGGGGGGTACTGCCACAGGGGAACGGCGAGACGTTTAGTATCAGCGGACAGACGAACGGGCAGTATTACCAGTCGTACAGTGTCAACTATATGAATCCGTGGTTCGGAGGCAAGCGTCCTAATGCCTTGTCGTTCTCGGCTTTCTTCTCTAAACAGACAGACGTGAGCGACAACTATTACAACTCCTCTTACTATAACAGTTACTATAATTACCTGTATGGTTATGGTACGAATGGGTATAACTATTATGAGAATTTCCTCGACCCCGATTCGTACGTGAAACTGTTCGGCTTGTCGTTGGGATGGGGTAAGCGTTTACGTTGGCCGGACGATTATTTCCAACTGTCGGCCGATCTCTCTTTCCAACGGTATATTTTGAAAGATTGGAATTATTTCCTCATCGCAAATGGTTCTTGCAATAACATTGCGTTGAATCTGGCATTGTCCCGTAATTCTACGGACAATCCGATTTATCCGCGTCGAGGTTCTGAGTTTACATTATCCGTAGGATTGACGCCCCCGTATTCTTTGTTTGACAACAAGGATTACAAGAATCTCGCGAACAACTACCAAAGCGCAAGTTACGACCGTGAGATGCAGGAGAAGTACAAATGGATCGAGTATCACAAATGGAAATTCAAACTCCGCACCTACACGGCTTTGAGCAGTGCGGTGAAATGCCCGGTGTTGATGACCCGTGTGGAATTCGGGTTGTTGGGAGCTTATAACAAGTATAAGAAGTCGCCGTTTGAAACCTATTATGTCGGGGGAGACGGAATGTCCGGTTACTCTACGACGTATGCTACCGAAACTATCGGTTTGCGCGGTTACGACAACGGTTCTTTGACTCCAAGCGGATATACGGGTTATGCCTACGACCGTTTCACGTTGGAGTTGCGCTATCCGCTCATGCTGCAAGGTTCAACGAACATCTATGCGCTGACCTTCATCGAAGGCGGTAATGCGTGGTCGAGCGTGAAAGATTTCAATCCGTTCGACATGAAACGTTCAGCCGGAGTCGGTGTGCGTATATTCTTGCCGATGGTAGGTCTGTTGGGAATCGACTGGGCATACGGTTTCGATGATGTCTTCGGTTCCAAACAATATGGCGGAAGCCAGTTCCATTTCATTTTGGGACAAGAATTCTAATTTAAAAACAGAAGAAAGATGAAAAAGTTATTCACTTTGTTGTGTTTGCTCATGATAGTGGGCGCACAATCAATGGCACAGAAGTTCGCGTTGGTCGACATGGAGTATATCCTGAAGAATATCCCGGCATACGAGCGTGCCAGCGAGCAGTTGAACCAAGTCTCCAAAAAATGGCAGGCCGAGGTGGACGCATTGACGGAAGAGGCACAGGTTTTATATAAGAATTACCAAAGTGAGGCCGTCTTCCTGAGTACGGAACAGAAAACCAAGAAAGAAGAGGAAATCGTAGCCAAGGAAAAGGAGGCAGCCGAGTTGAAGAAGAAATATTTCGGTCCGGAAGGTGAGTTGTTCAAGAAACGTGAAAGCCTGATGGCTCCCATCCAGGATGAGATATACAATGCCGTAAAGGACCTTTCGGACAGTAAGGGGTATTCGTTGATTTTGGACCGTGCGTCCGATACGGGTATCATTTTTGCCTCTCCGAAGATAGATATAAGCAATGAAGTACTGGCGAAATTAGGATATTCCAACTAACATTCGTACATTTGCATGCTATATGAAAAATAATAATATAAAAAATAGACATTAAGATGAAAAAAGTGATTTTAATGGCATTGTTGCTCGTACCGATGAGCATCTTTGCACAGAAGTTTGGCCATTTCGATTCAAGTGCCATTATCCAACTCATGCCGGAATATACTACGGCGCAGACCGAAATCCAACAGCTCCAGGCTCAGTATGAGAACGACCTGAAACGTATGCAGGACGAACTGAAGAAAAAGTCTGAGGAGTACGACAAGGAGAAGGCAAACCTGTTGGACAATGTGCGTCAGCGTCGTGAGGCTGAGTTGCAGGATTTGTACAACCGCATTCAACAAAGCTATCAGGACAACCAAAAGTCTTTGCAAGAGACTTCGCAGCAGAAGATGCAGGCTATTTCCGACAAGATGTTGGGAGTTATCAAGCAGATTGGGACAGAGGGCGGCTATGTTTATATCATGGACGTTTCGGCGGGTATCCCTTATATCAGCACGACGTTGAGTACGGATGTGACGGCTGACATCAAGCAAAAGTTGGGCTTGAAATAAGCGGGATATTTTTCGTGCTTTTCGCATACAGGCTTCCCCGGTGGCATTTGCTGCCGGGGAAGTCTTTTATTTGCAAATGTGTTTTTCCGAGAAAAAAAGGCTGTTTTTTATCGGTATGAACATAAAAATGAATACCTTTGTTACGGTATAATAATATACGGTTCATGATGCGAAAAATGAATAAGTTAGTCTTGTGTCTCTCTTTTTTGTTATTGCCTTTCGCGGTCAAGGCGCAGGCTACGCAGGGCAAATTCGGTTATCTGAGTTACAATGCCATATTTCAGGCTATGCCCGAATATGAGGTTTCCCGGCAAAAGTTGGCGGGCTTGAAGTCTAAATATGATAAGGAAGCCCAACGGAGTGAGGAAGAATTCCAACGGAAGTTTGCGGAATTCCTTCAAGGACAGAAAGAATTTCCGGAGAACATCTTGTTGAAACGTCAGCATGAACTGCAAGACCTGTTGACCAAGAGTATCCGTTTCAAGGAAGAGTCACAGAAGTTGCTCGTGCAGGCGGAAAAGGATTTGCAGGCCGACATGCTTTACTTGTTGAACGAAGCCATTCGTGCCGTAGGTGTGGAAAGAGGGTATGCCTATATTATCAATACGGACGGTAATACCTGTCCTTTTATCAATCCCGCAATGGCCGACGATGTGACGAACTATGTGAAAGAAAAGCTTCAGTTGCCCATTAGTGTCGAACCATGAAAGTTGCTTTAACTGAAAAGCCGGGGCCTATCGGAGTGTTCGACTCCGGTTACGGCGGATTGACCATCCTGCATGAGATCCGCCAGTTGATGCCGCAGTATGATTATCTTTATTTGGGGGATAATGCCCGCACACCCTACGGGACTCGTTCGTTCGAGGTCGTATATGAGTTTACGCGTGAAGCCGTGCAGAAACTCTTCGACTTAGGTTGCCATCTGGTGATATTGGCTTGCAACACGGCTTCGGCCAAAGCTTTGAAAACCATTCAGCAGAACGACCTCCCCAAAATGGAGGGGGAGACGCGTCGTGTGTTGGGTGTCATCCGTCCTACGGCAGAATGTATCGGGCAGATAACCCATAGCCGTCACGTAGGAATTTTAGCCACATCAGGTACTATCAGTTCCGGTTCCTATCCGTTGGAAATCCGGAAACTTTATCCCGACATTGCCGTGAGCGGGGAAGCCTGTCCCATGTGGGTGCCATTAGTGGAAAATTACGAATACGATTCACCCGGAGCCGATTATTTTGTGGAAAAGCGCATCGGCAACCTGCTCCGGAAAGACCCTGCGATAGATACCATTATTTTGGGGTGTACGCATTATCCCTTGTTGCTGAACAAGATTCTGAAATACACTCCTCGTAATGTGCGTATCGTCCCCCAGGGAGAGTACGTGGCCTATAGCCTGAAGGATTACCTGCAACGCCATACGGAAATAGAAACGTTGTGTACGCAAAGCGGCACGTGCCGTTTCCTGACCACGGAAAGCCCTGACAAATTTACGGAATCAGCTTCCATTTTCCTTCGTCAACATGTGGAAGCCGAGCGCGTGGTGTTGGAATAAAAAATAGTGGTGATAAGATAGATATGGGAGTTTGGTATGTTATTTAATTCGATTGAGTTTTTGTTCTTCCTCCCTCTTGTATTTACAGTGTATTGGCTTATTTTAGGGGGGGGGTAAGTGTAAGAATATTTTTATAGTTGCGGCCAGTTATGTTTTCTATGGATGGTGGGACTGGCGGTTTCTGTTCCTAATGGCGTTGACTACATTCTGTAGTTATTTCAGCGGCATTTTATTGGTAAAGTATGATACGTATCCGTTGAGGCGGAAATGGATATGTGGAGGAAATATCCTATTGAACCTTCTTATTCTGGGATATTTTAAATATTATAACTTTTTTGGAGAGAACTTTGCAGCTTTTTTCCGAATGTTGGGTTGGGAAGTAGACTGGGTGACCCGGGACATCCTTTTGCCGGTGGGCATCAGTTTCTATACGTTCCAGGCTTTGAGTTATACGATTGACGTGTATCGCCGTAAAATGTTTCCTACCCACGATGTGGTGGCCTTTTTTGCATTTATCAGTTTTTTTCCGCAGTTGGTGGCCGGTCCGATAGAAAGGGCGACCTACCTCCTTCCGCAGTTTTTAAAGCCTAGGGTATTCTCTTATGCGGCGGCAGTAGACGGGATGCGGCAGATTCTTTGGGGGCTGTTCAAGAAGATGGTCGTGGCAGATAATTGTGCCGATGCCGTGAATGAGATTTTTGCCAATTACCAGACCGCCGACGGCATGCAACTGTTCTTGGGTGCATTGTTTTTCACGTTTCAGATTTATGGCGACTTTTCGGGATATTCCGATATAGCTATCGGTACGGCACGCCTTTTCGGGGTGGATTTGATGCGTAATTTCAGCTATCCTTATTTCTCACGCGACATTGCCGAATTTTGGAGGCGTTGGCATATCTCCTTGACCACATGGTTTCGTGATTATATTTACATACCTTTGGGAGGAAGCCGTTGTGCGAGGTGGAAAGTCATGCGCAATACGGCTGTGATTTTTCTGGTCAGTGGATTCTGGCACGGGGCTAACTGGACATACGTGTGTTGGGGGGCGTACCATGCCATGCTATTCTTCCCCTTGCTTTATTTCGGGAAGAACCGTAAACATGTGGACGGTGTGGCCGAGGGGCGCATATTGCCTACGGTAAAAGAGGCCTTACAGATGCTGATGACATTCTTGCTTGTCGTTCTCGGTTGGGTGATATTCAGGGCCGAGACGATAGGGCAGGCATGGGAATATATTGCCAGGATGTTTACACATTTCACGTTCAGGCTTCCGGCCCATGGGAATGACCCGTTGATTTATATAGGCATCCTCTTATGTGTCGAGTGGTTGCAGAGGGGTAAGCAGCACGGGTTGCAAATCGGCGCCGGTGGTTGGTTTAAGTACAGGGCTGTACGTTGGTTGCTTTATTACGTGGTTTTCATTGCGACGTTCTTGTTGTCCGGGCAACAGGAAGAGTTCATTTATTTCCAATTTTAAATAATAAGAAGTCATGAAACGGTTCATTGTGAATGTATTGTTCTTTTCTTCTTTCTTATTGGCTTTGGCCATAGGCATGGAGTGCATGCTGCGCCGTGTACCGAATACTTATGCTTTCAAACGGAGTTTGATGGAAGAACAAGGGAGGCATATCAAGACCTTGGTCTTGGGCAGTTCCGTGGCAGAGTGCGGAATTGCTCCTTCTTGTTTCCCGTCCGGGACTTATAATCTGGCTGTTTCGGGCCAATGGTTGCGTTTTAACCTCCAAATGTTCGGGCAATATCAGGAATATATGCCGGAGCTTGAAAACGTGATATTGGGAGTGTGTTACCATACGTTGTGGAGTGACGATGACGTGGAGACGGATGAATGGAGTATTGTGGAGCATGGCATCTATTTGGATATCCATTTGGAAGATGATTTTTTGCCGCATAGTGAATTGTTGTCCCTCGGTGCCCGTTCATTGAGAAAATGGTCGAAGTTCTATCTGTTGCACGGGCAGACTATGCTGTGCGACTCATTGGGGCTTGACCACAGCTTCGATTTGTCGGAACGGGCTGCTGATTGGCGGGAGAAGATTGCTTCTGTGGTTGCCGGGCACAATGGCTTGGTACAGTCGGACAAGGACGGGGTGCGCTATGGCCGCAATATGGAACGGATATGCCGTTTGGCAGAGATGTGCAGGGAAAAGGGAATAAAGTTGTGGATAGTGGTGCCGCCTGTGCATGAAGATTATTATGCGAGGTTGGATTCCTGTGCGTTGAGCCGACTCCGTAACGGATTGTCCGAACTGTCTTCTGAATATCCTAATGTCCGTTGGTTGGATTATTTAGGTGACACGCGTTTTTCAGATGATGATTTTTATGACGGGAATCATTTGAGTGCCGATGTCGGGGCGCGGAATTTCTCCCAAATCCTTCGGGAGGATATGGGGGTATAAGCCAAAGTTACAATTCCACCACGCGGTATCGGTTTCCATAATGTGTATGTATCTTCTGCACCCCTGCGGCCACGAGGGCCTGAGATAGTTTCGGCAGCGTCACGCCTGCCATCGCCCCGGGTTCCAACCGTCGCAACCGTGCGAATATTTCGGGCAGCGAAAGCGGGCGTACCTTCTCGCCCGGCTGAGCCGCACGATAGTAGCGGCGCAACACCTCCCCGGCCGGGCAGATGCGGTAGAAAGCCGCGTTGTGCAACCGCAGGGCGTTCTCTTCCCCGTGGCTGAACCAGTACCGTTCCCCGTTTTCCAGTTCCGCCTTCAGTTGGGCGTAGATTTGCGCATGGTCGATGCCCGTGCAGTCGACAGGATGTTCCACGAGCACACAGATGAACCTGCGGCTTCCCGAAGGGTCGGAAAGCAGTTCGCGCGAGTTGGAGGTGCCGATGAAGGAGGCGATGCGCGGCAGGGCTTGGCCATGCCTTTGGTATGCCTTGCGCAGGTTGAGTGCGGAGAGTTGCATGAGGTTTTTCAGGAGCGGGTGCTTCTTCTCGGGTATGCGGTCGAACTCGTCGAGGTTCAGCAATCCCATCTCGGTGAGCTGCCGTTCCACCTTGTCGGGACGTGCGAGGTCGACGCTGTCGGTGTAGTAGGCCTGTAACTGCGGTGGCAGCAGGGTGCGGCAGAAAGTGGACTTCCCGAGTCCCTGTTCGTCGCTGACGAGCAGTGGCGCGGTGCTGTGTGCGTGCAGCCCGTCGGAGAGACCTGCCCATTGCGCGGCCAACCCGAGCATCCACCGGTGGAAGGCTTGTATCCACAAGGGGCTGTCCGACACGCGGGCGGCCAGGTTGTGCAGCCGGTCGCGCCCGTCCCATGCCGGTAGCCGTTGGAAATACTGTCGGAAGGGATGGTATTCCGGTATGTCTGCGGAGTGCACCATGCGTGCCACGTCGCGGTCCCAACAGTCGATGCCGTGTCGGTGCGCTTCGAGGCAGACGGCGTTCAGGTCCCGTTCCGTGACGGGCCGGAAGGTGCCGTTTTCCTTATCAGGCAGGCAGCGGAATTCCGTGGCTCCGGTGAGCACGTTGAAGCGGAACCCGTATCGTCCGGCAAGGAAGCTGCCGAGGGCGGATTCGAGGTTGGCGGCTTTTAGGGATGCCGTCTCACGGACAGCGGGTGCGGCTTCCGCTGCCCGGAGGATGGCCCCCGTTGTTTCGGGAAGGGTATTGTCCTGTGGGGCAGTGGAGTTTCCGGTTTCCGGTAAGTTGGTACGACGGGTGTCCGCCGTTTTGTCCGCATGCCGTTTTTCATTCCACCGGCAGACGGCGGCATGCGCGATTTTCTTGAAGTCCATTATGCTTTGTGTTTTCGGTGTTTTCTCGTTTGCAAATATACGAAATGGAAAAGCCCTTGTCAAGTCCTTCACCGTAACCCTGTTGATTACCAGATGGTTTACATTTGTAAATCGGAGCCAGTATGCTGTTTCCTCATTTTCCGGTGAAATCCCGGTGAAGGATGTGAAGTCAGAAAGTTCACCTTAAGGCGTTGGTACAGAGGGCGTCTGAAGGATGCGAACCTTTCCGGGTGAAAATCCGTTTGTAGGAGGAGTGGGAGCAGAGAACACCCTCCGGAAAACATTCACGCATCCTTTTTACCCGGTATCCGGTACAGCAAAGCCCGTAAAATGGATGTCTGCATAGCTGAAAACCGTTCTCGGCGGATTGAAAAATCGTTTGCAGCAGAACGGAAGATCGTTTGGCGCAGGATGTACGGGCGGTTTGTATTCTATTGGGCAATAGTTTCAGGTAAAGGATTTTATGGGTGGCTTTGTTGATATATAGTTTGTTTGTTTTTGTTGCTCTTGTTCTTTTTAACTTAAACTTCTTTATGGATTAGTGCTTTTCGTGTTTTTTGAGTAACTTTGCAATCCAATTTCGTCTTGTCGTAGACGAACAGACCAGTAATAAAAAAGTAATTGAATAAAACTGTCTTAAAAATCCTTCATGGTCGCAAATGGTTGGTCGCCAGTCAGTACTGTGAGGTTGTAGCTTGTGTTATAAATGGCTGACAAAAAGTACAATGTCGTGGATTTGTTTTGTGGTTGTGGAGGTCTTTCAAAGGGATTTGAAGAGGCTGGATACAATATACTCGTTGGGGTTGACTTTGAGCAGAGTGCCTTGAATACATTCAGTTACAATCACAACGGTGCGGTAGGCTTGAGATTAGACCTTTCGGAGCCAGAGTCTTTTGATGCCATAGTTGATGCTGTTGACGGTCGTTTGGTCGATATTATAATCGGTGGTCCCCCTTGTCAAGGGTTTAGTCTGACAGGCCCTCGTAATATTGATGACCAACGCAATAAACTTTACCTCGCTATGATTGAAACGGTGCGACGCTTCAAGCCCAAGGCATTTCTCATAGAAAATGTTCCTGGTATGGCAAACCTGTATGGTGGAGCTGTAAAGGAAGAGATTATAAGGAGGTTTACCCAAATGGGGTATAAGGTGTCGTGCAAAATTGTGTGTGCCGCAGATTATGGGGTTCCTCAAATTAGGAAACGGTTGGTCTTCATTGGCCTTCGGGATTCAAAAGCTTCTTATGAATTTCCGGTTCCTTATCGGTTACCGGATAATTATCTAACCTGTGAGGATGCCATAAGTGACTTGCCTGCACTTGTTGATACTTTGGGGGAAGAAGTGGGTAAGTATGAAATGGAGCCTTTGAATGATTTCCAAAAACTGATGAGAGGAGCTTGTACGACCTTATACAATCATACGGCAATCAATCATAAGCAATTTGTCAAGGATGTCATAGCCCTTGTGCCAGATGGGGGGAATTACAAGGACTTACCTTCAGGTGTGGGTGAAAGCCGGACATTCCACATGGCTTGGACACGGCTCAACAGTAAAAAGCCTGCCCGGACAGTTGATACTGGGCACCGGAATTTGTTCCATTATAAATATAACCGATGTCCGACGGTACGAGAGAGTGCAAGGATACAAACATTTCCTGATGATTTTGTGTTCCTGGGTAATAGAGGGCAACAAAACAAGCAAGTGGGTAACGCTGTTCCTGTCCTGATGGCAAAAGCTTTGGCTACAAAACTTTTGGATTACATGCCTTATGAAACGTAATGTCGTGTTAAACACGCTTGATCTTTTTGCAGGTTGCGGGGGGCTTACGGAGGGGTTCCTCCAGTCAGGCCACTATCATACAATAGGAGCCGTGGAATGGGAAAGGGCTCCCCGTGAAACTCTTAAGCATCGTTTGCAAACAGCTTGGGGGTATAATGACGCGGATAATGTTGTGGTGCGCTTTGATATCCAACGTACAGAAGAACTTATACATGGTTTTGATGACCCGGTATATGGTTTGCATGAAGGGTTGGAAAATCTGGTAGGAGGGCGGGCTGTTGATGTCATAATTGGAGGCCCTCCATGCCAAGCATATTCTTTGGCCGGACGTATACGCGACGAACATGGTATGCGCAATGATTACCGAAATTATCTGTTTGAATGCTATGTCAAAATAGTCAAATATTTTAAGCCTAAGTTTTTTGTGTTTGAAAATGTGGTAGGGTTGTTAAGTGCAGCACCCGATGGTACATTGATTACAAGTAGGATATCAGAAGCTTTTAATGGGGCGGGATACGTGGTTACGCCCAATTTCAAAACTGCCCTGTTTGATGTGGCTGATTATGGTATTCCCCAACACCGTAAAAGGGTAATCATCCTTGGTATATCCAAGGGCCTGTTTGGAGATAAATGTGGTAAGATGCTTGATTCATTCTATACATGCATATTGCCTTCCCTAAAAGGGAAAGCAAGGAATGTCCACGATGCAATCTCTGATTTGCCGGCGCTGTATCCATTGGAATTTCCGAAGAAGGAGGGGAAATCTAAGATGTCACACATGCAACGTGATACACGATATTTTACGAATCATATTCCTCGCTTTCATAATGCGAGGGATATAGCCGTATTCAAGTTGCTTGCCGAGGACATAAAGAGTGGCAAAAGGGAGTATGTCAGTATTGAACGCTTGAAGAAACTTTATACAGAGGTTACAGGAAAAGTGAGCAACATACATAAATATTATGTATTGAGGGAAAACGAACCCAGTAATACCATTCCTGCACATCTTTTCAAGGATGGTATGCGGCATATCCATCCAGACCCTGAACAGGCTCGGTCGATTACTCCAAGGGAAGCGGCTCGTTTGCAAACATTCCCGGACGATTTTGAATTTTTGGGTGCGGCAATGTACCAATACAAAATGATTGGGAATGCAGTACCTGTTGACTTTTCTAAAATAATAGCAGAGGCTCTATATAAATTATATACTGATAATTACGAAGATGGCAGAATTTTTCATTAAACGGTTGGGGAGGCAAGAGATGGGGTCTCCTACGCCAAAGGAGGGTGGTGGTTGGCAATTCCATAGAGGACGTTATATGTTAATCTCAAAGGAATTTTATAGTTTCTTCCCACATTTGTCGACTACTATACTTAATGATTGTACGGCGCTTCCGATTTTGACAGAACATTCTGATGAAATCATCTATGCGCAATATGTCTACCATAATTCAAAGCATGTTGATACGGCATTGGTTGACGGCCAACCCCGTGACGAGTCAAGAATCTACTTGAATGGTAAATTGGATAATGAAAAAACATTGTTCATGCCAGGTGATATTGTGGTAATGATGAAATGTAGGGAGCAAGATGTTACATTTTATGTGTTGCATATATTTCAAGCCACTTCGCCATATTACAGCTTTTGGAATCAGAAACTGAATGGAAAGGCTTATGGGGTATGGGAGGGGGATTCTGCACCAACCTTTGACCATGAGTTTCACTTGCCAACTAAATCGGCATCAGTCATTGGAGACAACCGGGTTGTAAATGCGATTGAGACGCAGCAAAAACAGGTAATAGATGCCATGGCTATTTCTGAAATAGAAGCTTCCATGGGCGCAGAACTGTTCAACAGCCGTACTTTCCATGACTTTGTGATGATGGCCTACGGGGAAAGATGTGCCATTACCCACAGGGTTATATCATGCAATGGGTTTAACAATCTGGAAGCCGCTCATATTATGCCGCAAGCTCATAAGGGTAGTTTTCTCCCTTGTAATGGTATTGCTATGAGTCGGGACATGCATTGTGTTTTTGATAAGGGTTTCTTCACAATAGAAGACGACTATACGGTCATTGTGCATGCTGACGTTCTTGCCACTGATTCATACTTGAATGAATATAATGGGAAGAAGATATTCATACCGCAGGTTGAATATTTCTGTCCATTGCCAAGGTTTCTCCAATATCACAGAGACAATGTGTTTGGAACATTCCGTCAAATACGTAGTAGAAGGATGTGAATTCTTAACTTGTTAGGATGGCGTAAATGACATGAAGACATGCCGATGCTTGTCATTATGGTATTGGCGTTTTAAAGGTGGTTTAAAGTAAAAACGTTAAAACGTAAATACACCTTTGGTGTTTATGCAGGTTGGGATAAGAACGGGAAGTACAGTTATGTAAAATCGTCACTCGAGCAACCTTTTGCTCAAGTATCTTACGGGATACCATAATGCACCATAGCTGACCAACAATACGGTAAAGAAAACGATGACGACATCCCAGGGGTGAACGCTGACGGGGTAGGCATCTACGACGAAACTGCCGGAGGAGTTGCCTAAGGTACGTGAGTTTTAATTTTATATCGAGCTCACGTTAAATTAATGTGGGGGCTTTAAATGACATTAATAATATAGAACCTGTATTTTGGATTTGGTCTACATTCAATAATTTGATCCGTGTTTTAAACAATTTAGTCTGTACTTTTTCCCATTGCCAACGTTTGGCCATTCCATAGTTGTAGCTTTTGATATCTGCAATCTTAGATAACATTTCTACCCAATGGCTTTGATTCTTGGCCAGATAAGAAAAATACCGGATATCCATCTTTTTCCGAATGGACCAGAAAAACAAAACCCATACTACATAGAGCAAACTTGCTACTACAAAAATCCCAAATATAGTTTTGTTGTAAAAGAACAGGATGCTGCCGAATAGGAATAGTTGGAAAATGCCCAAAACAAAATCAAAAACCCCTCCCATCAGGACACCCTCCAAACGGTCATAATCGTAATTGCGTTGCATAATATCCCCCATCAGTCTTGTCTCGAAGAAAGACACTGGCAGGCTAAATAATCTGGAGATGAAATCAGATTGCATTCCCAACTTGATGCGGGCTGCAAAGTGGGTATTGATAAGTTGTTTCATCCAATTTCCTAAAGCATTGCCTATTGTCAATACCAAACTGGATACAAGCATCAGCGTGATGAAATTAAAATTTTTGGCAGGGATGCCGATGTCTATGATGGATTGCGTGATAATCGGGAACAAAGCACTGATAAAAGTAATGACAAACATCAGCATGATAACTTTCAGTACGCTTTTTTTATAGGGTTTCACGTAAGTCCATAAATATTTTGCCATATCCAGATAGCCGGATTGCTTTTTCGGATGGTTGGTTTGGTTGAATCGGTCTGTAAGTTCCGTCGCAATACAAATCTCTTTTATAATTTTTTCCGGGTACAGGTTCCAAATGTCCCAGCCAACCTTGTGCAAATTCCCTTAGGGTATATTTTACCAATCCTGTTTGTGGGTCTGAAACATAGATATATTTTGATGTGATTTTATAAACCACGACAAAGTGATGTCCTTTCCAATGCACGGTGCAAGGTAAGGGCATTTCATTTCTGAATTTCCAATATGACATGCTGAAAGCCTGACTTCTCAAGCCGAGTTTTTCAGCGGCTACCACATAATCATAGACCGAAATACCTTCTTTTCTTATTCCTGTTAATTCACGTAAAAACTCCAACTCATAGAAACTTCCGTAATATTTGCATATCATTTGCGGGCATGCCGGACCGCAATCTTTGGATTCTAATTGACGGGTATGAGGAAAGTTCTTATGGAAAAACATGGGTTCTTTATTTGTCAGATTTCGGTAATAGCAAAAGAAAAGTATATTGAATCAAGATCATATTCTCTTGGTCTTTTAAAGATACTCTGCTTCAAAAAAAGGCTTATTGCATACACATCTTTTGCCGAGAGTAAAACTAATATATTTTTAGATGATACTATTCTAACGCTTGTTACCATTCCTATGCTATCTATTTTTACACTTATATAGAAAATAGTATGTTTATTTTGGGCTTCATTCCTTAATCGAATTATGTTGTCATCGGTTATATATTGTGAGATATTCTGCTTGATTTGTCTGATTTTGGTTATAACCAAACTGTCTTGTAGATATTTCTCTTCCTTATATTTTTCTACGGATAGGTTACCACCTTTAATGTCTTTTTCAAGAGCTTCCCATTCGGCAACATATGTACACGCACCATTTTTTGTTGATAGTTCTTCCCATACTATGGTTTTATCGTTGTATTTTTCCTGTTTTATTAAACGGTTCTTTTTCTTTTCTAATCCTTTTTGTATAATAAACATGGCTTTTTCGAGTGGCATTCGTTGTTTTTGGTATATAATTTCTGTTTGTATCCCTTTGTATTTCAAGGGTACAGAATCAAGTAAAGCCGGACAAATTTCTTTTCCTTCTTTATTGATCACTCCCCAATGTCCTCCGGTTATCATGTGATACTCCCCGGATTTGTCTATAGGTACATTATGTCCCCCGGTGTTAAAGAAGGCATGTCCGTTTTTAAATGGAGTAACAAAATCAAAACGTGGTGGAATGACTATATGTCCGGTTGTATCAGCAAATCCCATCTTGTTGTTATTTCCAATCATTCTAAAAACACCCTCAGAGAGGTGGTCCGGACCATTATCGTACTGGAAAACTTTAAATAGCTCTGTCCCTGAAGGAGAAATGGCTACAATATCTTTTTCCTTAGGTTTACTGATAAAGCCTAATGTGCGATATGGAATGTGGCACATGTATTTCCCATAAGGGATTATTGTATCTCCCAAATTGTTTTTGTAACCATAGGTGTCATCATATTCACGATATATTAAGTGAAGTTCCGATACCTCTTGCGCTGCAATGTTAGATAATAAACTAAGCATAAGATAATTTGTGAATATATGTTTTTTATCCATTCTCAATTCTTTAACCACATTAAAACGTCTTTTCTCCGAAGGAGGATGGGAAAATAAATATAATCTAGTCCGAAAGCAGAGGGCTTTTTGAATAAATTCTTATTAGTTATGCTTGTCGTGATATTATAGATGTCTTCGCAAGTTAATAGCTGAATAATGGTAGGAGGAATATCGAATATCATAGTTGGGGTGTTGCCATTTTTATTTACGCCTATATAGATCTTCAATAGCACCATTTTTTGTTCAAGACTTACTATTTTTTGCATTTTTTCTTGCCCTAAGCAATTATATATAGTGCGTTCAATTGTTTTAATTCCATCTATATTATATTTGCAACGTAGGAACTCTTGTTTATAAAGATCTTCAGTGTCTCTGGTTAGTTTGTTGGTGTCTTTTAAAATAACTTCATATCCTTTCATGTAGGCTTTTGTATGATTGTAGCTGCCTTGTTCCCATATTATTGTTTTATTGTGACATGTATCTGTTTTTAGGATGATATTGGAACCATCCCTTTTTAACCATTTCAGTGCATTTTGTGTTCTTAAAGAAATAAATAGTGATATGTAATCAATATGAAAGTCTGTGGGACGTTTAAACGAGATTTGTTCAACAAGATTTTTCGTAATCATATAAATATCCTTGGCAGAAAGATAAGAGTTCTTTTTCAAGGAAAGTTGTATTCTCGCCATATCTATTTGACCGGACTTATTTATATTGATAAAGACCGTTAGTAGATCTGTGCCAATAGATGTGGTAAGTATTTGTTTTAAGCTCTCTTTAGGTAGACTTTCATAGATTATTTGTTCGCATCTTTTTAAGGCATATTGAACCTCTTTTGTTTCAATATAGCGATTCCTGAATCCAGTTTCTAAATCGTTTTTTGGATTCTTCATGTTTTTGTTGCTACCATATTCTTCTACATAAGCAATTATTCTGTTGTTGCTATGGAATTCCCGGAACACAGCTTTGTGTTGAAAGGAATCAATTTCCGTTTTTATTTCATTCTTTTTCTTTGATTCATCTCCATCACAATGAAATGGCCATATAGATAAGGCTAAAAGGAAGAATGTTTTATATGTGATAGTATAGTTCATATAACTATTCTTTTCTTGTTACCGTATTCAGCCACTTTTCTATCTCACGTTTTCGAATAACATAGGATAAGTGGGCTGATTTTAATTCATAACTTAATGGTTTTTTAAATGAAATTTTATCTCTGAAAATACAAGTCATTTCATAAATGTCTTTTGAGCTTAAGAACTTTGACGTCTTTTCGTCTAAGATAAACTTTACTGCATTTACCCGACCATGCTTGTCCACATCTAAGGAGATAGAAAGGACTATATTGATTCCAGAAGATGTTTTATTTATCTCCATCATTTTTTTCATTCCAATATACGAGAATATTAATATATTTGAATGTGATATTTTATTGGTTACGCATGAATCTCTTAAATATCTTGTTAATGCAAGATCCTTCAATTCTGATTCACCCTCTTTGTGTAAAAGCGAGGGAATATTCCACTCTTTTACATAAGCCTTGATTCTTTTATTGCTTGTGACTTCCCATACGATATGTTTGTCATGAACTTTTTCTATTTTCAAACGTTTGTTGTCATGTGATGATGCTCCGTAACAAGGTATTCCATTATAGTAAAACAGAATGGATAGAAAGATTGAAATTATAACAATTCGTATCATATTATATATTATTTATATGAAATTCCAAATAAGTCAAAGAAAATGTTCCATTGATAATTATATCCTCCTTCATATTGCCCTTCATATTTTTCTTCATATTGATATCTTTCTTGGAAAGAATCAAAGTAGTTATTTATCGTATTCTCCCATTTTGTATAATCAACTACTCCATTGTCATTGACAATTCCATTCAGTTCTTCTTCCCAACCATCACGTTCGTCGTTAGTTACAGTTGTAGTCCAAAAAAATAAGCCAGTACCTTCTTTTTGATCAACAACTCTCAAAAGGTCTCTCATTAAGTTTTCTTGAAATTCATTCATTGCATGATCTTCGTGATTTAGTAGTCCTAAGTTGTCTTGAACGGCATGAACCAACTCCCCTCTCAAATAATCCTTATTAGCCATTCTTAAAGTAATCACTCCATTAGCAAACTGTCCCGGTTTGGGAGTTCCATCACTTTTGACCAAATTGACATCTATTTGAATTTTGATGTTGTTATCCTTAATGAATTTTTGAAGACTGTCCGGAAGTTTTTCTATCAATGCAGGAAGTTTGGCTTCTTCTTCGGATTGATTTAAAGTGTTTTCTCTTGCATCGTCATCCCTGTCATCTTCAAATCCGTCATCCAAACTTTCGTCCATATCCCAATCATTTTCCTGATGCCAATCCTCGTAATCAGTATCAGGGACAGGATCTGTAATTTCTGGCCTTACTTCTATTTCAGAAAATTCCCATCCGTTATAAGTGGGTTCTTCTTCAAGACCGTATCCGTCTCCTCCCAACAACTTACGGGCATAATTGCAGGAATGGACAATTTTAATATTTCCAGTTTCTTTTCCATGGTGTAGAGTTTATGGTCGTTAATAATTGATTTTATCTATCACTTTGCAAACGTAAATAAAATCTTATTAGGCTCAAAATAAAAATAAGGAAAAAATATGAGATGTGTTGTAAAACATGTTTTGCTTTTCTATTGGCTATCGTTATCTAATAGCCTTGATATATTATAAGTTATTCCGAATTTTTCATGAGGTTTTAATAGTAAAACTCCTAATGAGTGAATGAATAAATAGTAATACAAGGAGATTCCTGCTGTTGGAAAGGATTGGAAATCGGAGCTTTTTTCTTTGCTTTTATTTAAAACCTTTTTGAGGTTTATACATGTGTCTTTTAATATATTGTCTAATTCAGGATAAAGGACCTCTTTTTGTCCCACAAGCGGTAATAATTCTTCTTTCTGTTCATTGTATTTTTTATCCATGCAGGTCAAAAGTTTGCGTTTGCGTGCCAAAAGTTGGCGAGTGTTATACATGCCGTTGGTGTCTAACACTTCGGGCATTAAACGACTCAGGGTATCTGCCAAAAACGTCCTCATCTCCTTTTTAGGCACAACATCGTGGAGATAATAATATGCAAAACGGTAGGCCAACAACAATCGATAGTTTCCGGTTTCTTTTCCCCAATGCTTCATGGTTAGACAGGATAACGTGGACATCACGTCTGCCAATTCATCGTATAGCAGTTGGCCGCCCAAATACAGCCCTTCGTAAAAGCAGCTTGGGTAGGGGTATGAAATTCCATGTCCAAAAGAAGTGAAATCCAAGTCCTCCGTCGTGGTTTCCAATATCCGTAATGCTTCTGGGATATTATTCTCGGGGGAATGGAATGAAATATATATGCCTTGTTCCATGGATTGTCCTTGTCCTACATAAAATACGGTGGGCATGAAATTGGAGGTCTTTTTTACTATTATACGGATATTACACATGGTTCTTTCGTCTGACGGCAAGGCTTCGGGCAAAAAAGCGAGTAAATGACGGGAGGATGTCGGAGCGGACAAGACATATCCGTTCGTGTGGTTTTTCAGCAGGCCGCCGAAAGGACGAAGCAAAGCTTCCAAACTGGCAGAAAAAGCGCGGCCATCTCCGTCATTTAAATACTTGCCTAACGCATGGTATAACACTTCCGTTTCTTTGGGGTATGCAGGCAGGATTTTATCCAAGTGTTTGCCTGAATATGATTTCCTTCCGCATATAAGACGGGCGGTCATCACGACGGCTTCCGAGGCTGAGCATAAATTCGATTTTGAATCTTTGTCGTTATGCAAAACATCCAATGATGATGTCACAGATGCACGAAGAGCCAGAATGTCGCGGTCTTTTAGAGTCCACGGCTTACTTGAAAGAGCATAACGTTTGAGCTGTTCTAATTTTCCACCTTCATCGTATAGAATAACACCTTTCTCGAATAATGATAGAAAAACAAAATGAGCCGTCATATAATCCTTGTATACCAATTCATGGATTTTGTTGCAGGGAAAAACAATGAATTGGTATACGCATCCATCAAAAGTCAGGCTTTCCGTTGTTTGCCGGTTTGAAAGTTCGGAAAGCAACACTACATCAATGTCTGAGTCAGCCCGTGTTTCCCCTACGGCATGACTCCCCGTAAGCATAATCCCTTTTATTATGGAACGGGGATAGAAGCGGTATGTGACCGCTATAATCCTTTCTGTGAAAAGAGAATTGAGCCTTTTCATAGGGCGGAATCAGTCGAGCAGCCTTTTGCTCAAGTATCTTACGGGGTACCATAATGCACCATAGCTGACCAACAATACGGTAAAGAATACGATGACGACATCCCACAGGTGGATACTGACGGGGTAGGCATCCACGACGAAACTGCCGGAGGAGTTGCCTAAGGTGATAAGTCCGTAGGTTTGCTGCAGGTAACAGAGACCCAGTCCGGCAAGGATGCCGATTAAAGCCCCGAAGCCGGATATCATGCGCCCTTCAAACAGGAAAATACGGATAATCTGGTTGTCTTTGGCTCCTAAGTTGCGCAGGGTACGCACGTCTTCTTTCTTGTCTATAATCAGCATGGAGATGGAACCGATGATGTTGAAGCTGGCTACTAAAAGGATAAACGTAAGAAACAGGTAGGCGATGAGCTTTTCCACTTCCATGATGCGGAATACGTCTTCCTGTTGTTCGTAGCGGTCTTTTACCGTAAATCCGTTACCTAATATTTTTTGGATGTCGGCTTGTGCCTGGTGGGTATCCACACCGTCTTGCAGTTGCAATTCTATGGCAGAAACACGTCCCTGTTGCCCGAACAAATCCCGGGCAAAACGAAGGGAGGTAAGAATGTAACCGGCATCGTATTTGGCCTGTTTCACGGCAAAAACCACGCCGGGTGAGTATAATTCGCTTTGTGTGAAGCTTTCCGTAGGATTGGACAGGTTAACCCGCTCTCCCTTTTGGGGGGCGTAAACCTTTAAGGGAGTGTCGAAACTGGCTCCCAGTCCTAATTGCGCAGCCAGTTGTATGCCCAATACGCCGAATTCCAGTACATCGGCATGTAAAGTGAACGTACCGTCTCCGTAAAGCAGTTTGTTCAGGTCTGCCATTTGGGCGAAGTTGTCGTCTACTCCTTTGATGGTGACCATGGCTTGGTGGTCACCGCAAATGACAAGTGCATGGTCTTCCAACGTTTCCGTGTAGATTTTGATTCCCGGATAGGCTTTTAGGGCTGTGAGTCTCGGGTCGTCTGCGGCCATGGTCTTCCCTTGGGATGGCGTGACCTTCAGCTGTGGGTCGATGGCTGTGAAAAATGAGGCGACAAGGTCTTGGAACCCGTTGAATACGGACATCGTACAGACCAATGCCATGGTGGCCAGGGCTACACCGCATACCGAAATCGCAGAAATGATGTTGATGGCATGGTGCGATTTCTTGGAAAACAGGTATCGTCGTGCGATGTAGAACGGGAAGTTCATTCTTTCAGCAGCTTGTCGATGTTTTCGATATAGTCCAAGGAGTCGTCTACGAAGAATTTCAATTCGGGGATGATACGTAACTGATGGCGTACGCGTGTCCCCAGTTCGTAACGGATGGCTTTCATGTTGTCATTGATGTTCTTTATGATTTCTTCGCTTTGTTGGCTTGGAAATATGCTCAGGTACACGCGGCAGATGCTGAGGTCCGGACTGATGCGGCAGGCACTTACCGAAACCAATACTCCTTTCATCGCCTTGGTTTGCAACATGAATATTTCGCTGAGTTCCTTTTGTATCAGCCGGGAGATTTTGTTTTGTCTGGTTGTTTCCATATTCTTTATTTTATTTTTTGCGGATGAGGGTCAACCCGTCACGTAAAGGCAGGATGACTTTCTCCACACGTGGGTCTGTGGCTATACGGTCGTTAAAGGCGGTGATTCCCCTTGTCTGTGCGTCCTTATGGGGGGGAGGTTCTAATACGTGGCCGTCCCACAAGGTGTTGTCGGCCAAGATATACCCTCCCGGTTTGAGGCGGGGGAGAATCATTTCGTAGTAGTCAACGTAGTGTCTCTTGTCACCATCTACGAAAGCCATGTCGAACGTGAGTCCCATTTCCGGGACCCGTTCCAAGGCATCGCCGATGATGAACTCTATTTGTGAGGCGTATGGGGAGTTCTCAATCCATGGTCGGGTGAAATCCTCCTGTTCGTCATTGATTTCAAAGGTGTACAAGCGACCGTCCGGTTCAAGGCCTTCTGCCATGCAGAGGGCTGAATAGCCACTGTAAGTCCCGATTTCCAGAATACGCTGCGGACGTATCATGCGGACCAGCATTTTGAGCAAACGTCCTTGCAAATGTCCGGAAGCCATGCGGGGACGCAGCAGTTTTACATGCGTGTCCCGATACAAGGCTTTCAGATATTCGCTTTCCTCGTCGATATGTTCGAGGATATATTGGTCCAACCGGTCCGTTTCCTGCATATTCGGTAGATATTAGAGATAGCGTGTCCGATTGGGCAGTACGTACTCCATGGCGTGTTCCAATACGTCGCCTACTACGTTGATTTCAAGGAAAGAGGTCTTCGTGCCTTGCTTTCCGCCGCTCAGGTATGCCACCATTTCGTTTTCGGAGAGCACGCCGTCTTTGAGCAGCTTCTGAAGGGCGGCGAAGTAATATGCTTGCCCGTTGGCCTTTTCCGGCATAAAGATGGCTTCCACTCCGTAGGACAGTGCGAGATGGCGCATGGTCTTTTCCTTGTAGCAGACGGCCAATACCGGATATTTGCCGCGGTAGGCTGCCAAAGACCGTGCGGTTAGTCCGCTGAAACTGTCGGTAATGATGGCACGGATGGGCATCAGGTTTGTGGCACGTACGGCCGATTTGGCCAAGAACGAAGTTACGTCTGCCTTTTCCGGCGTGAGCGGTATTTGTATGTCGTTTTCCTCCAGTTTGTCTTTTTCAGCTTGTGCTGCAATAGTGGCCATCGTGCGTACGGCCTCTACCGGATATTTGCCGTAAGCCGTTTCGCCGCTCAACATCAAGGCATCTGTACGGTAGTAGATGGCATTGGCGATGTCCGTTACTTCTGCCCGTGTCGGACGTGGGTTGTTGATCATCGTATGGAGCATTTGTGTGGCTACGATAACCGGCTTTTTGGCCAGGATACACTTCTTAATCAAGATACGCTGTATGCCTGGGATGCGTTCCTGAGGTACTTCGATGCCCAAATCTCCCCGGGCAACCATGATGCCGTCTGCCTCTTCCAGAATTTCATCGATGTTATCCACGCCTTCCTGATTCTCGATTTTTGCGATAATTTTGATGTCGCTGCCGTATGCGTTCAGAATTTCGCGGATGTCCAAAACGTCCTGCTTGTTGCGGACGAAAGAATGGGCGATGAAATCTATGTCTTTTTCGATGGCATAAAGGATGTTGTTACGGTCTTTTTCTGTGAGGGATGGCAGATTGATGCGTACACCCGGCACGTTCACGCTTTTGCGACTGGCCAGTGTCGCATCGTTGCATACTTCGCAATACAAAGCTTCTTCATCCTTATCCGTTACTTTCAGTTCAAGGTCTCCATCGTCTATCAATATCTTGGCACCTACGGATAAGTCGTTTACGAAGTGCGGATAAGTGACATAAATGCATCCGCGCACGGTTTCCTTGTCCGGGTTTCCTATGATTTTAACTTTGTCGCCGGTCTTATATTCAGTAGTTTCTTCTGCATTCTTCGTAGTTCTCACTTCCGGCCCTTTGGTATCCATTAATATGCCGATGCGGTTGGATACCTCACGAACGTTGGAAATCAGTTTCTCGAAACCTTCCCGGCTAGCGTGGGCTGTATTCATGCGTACCACGTTCATACCGGCATTGAAAAGGTCGCGAATAAAATCCACATCGCAGCGCAAGTCTGATATGGAAGCGACGATCTTCGTCTTTTTCAACATCATAATCTTTATACCTTTTAAAATTTAATACCTATACTTTTTTATTGTGCCTTTCCTGCGCGTAGCAGTGCTTCGACCGCCAGTCTGTAAGAGTCAAGGCCAAAACCGCAAATAACACCTAAGCAAGCACATGAAATCATGGATATGTGGCGGAACTCTTCCCGTTTGTGCACATTGCTGATGTGCACTTCGACAACCGGGGCGGAAATAGCCCTGATGGCATCTTGCAGGGCAATGGACGTATGCGTGTAGGCACCGGCATTCAGGATGATGCCTGTGTCTTCAAATCCAACTTCGTGGATTTTATCGATCATCTTCCCCTCGATGTTGCTTTGATAGTAATCAATGGTCAAATCGGGATAGGCCATGCGCAGCTTCTCTAAATAACTTTCAAAGGATTCTGCGCCGTATATGCTAGGTTCTCGTTTACCCAACAAGTTGATATTTGGCCCGTTTATGATTTGTATTCTCATCTTTTTCTATAATTTTGTAGAAAACGTGCCGCAAAAATACAAAAAAAGAATGGAATACAGCGAAAAAACGTCTTATAATAGAGGTGGGGATGTCTCGAAAGTGCTGCTACGAAGATATTACCAGTATTTGAAGTTGGAAAGAGGGCTTTCAGAAAATACGTTGGATGCTTATACCGAAGATTTAAGGAAGCTTTTGGACTTTTTTTCAGATGAGGAACTGGATTTCAGGGCTGTCTCTCTGGATGATTTGCATCAGTTTATGGCAGAATTGGCAGACGTGGGAATCAGCCCCCGTTCTATGGCGCGTATCTTGTCCGGAATCCGTTCATTCTACCGTTTCCTGTATGTGGAGAAAGAAATCGAGCAGGATCCGACGGAACTGCTTGAATCTCCGAAAATAGGGCGACGTTTACCGGAGGTCCTGACCGTGGCAGAAATAGATGCTATGATCGAGGGCATTGATTTGAGTCAACCGGAGGGACAACGGAACCGTGCCATTCTGGAGATGCTTTACAGTTGTGGCTTGCGGGTAAGTGAGTTATGCGGGCTTCGGATTTCCGATTTGTTTTTGGAAGAGGGCTTCATCAGGGTGAAGGGCAAAGGGGAGAAGGAACGTTTGGTTCCCATTTCCGGCCGTGCCGTACACGAATTGGAGAATTGGTTCCTTTGCAGGAATCTTATCCGTATCAAGCCTGGACATGAGGATTTTGTGTTTTTGAGTTTGAGGAGGGGGACTGCCTTGTCGCGGATTACTATTTTTTATTGGGTCAAAGAACTGGCAGTTGCAGCCGGAATCCAGAAGACGATAAGTCCCCATACTTTCCGCCATTCTTTTGCTACCCATTTGTTGGAGGGGGGCGCGAACTTGAGGGTCATACAGGCTATGTTGGGGCATGAGAGCATTTCCACGACAGAAATTTATACCCATATCGACAGAAGCCGTTTGCGGCGGGAAATCATGGAACATCATCCGCGGAATATTCGTGACGATTCTTCAAAATAAAGGCGGAAGTGGGTTGAATATGGTATAATACGCATTTTTTTTGCAATATTTTAAAGTTAAAAATAACACGGTCTATTAAAGATTTGTATCTTTGCAGCCGGAACTATTAATTAAAACAGTGTTAGTATGCGTAAAAATTATTATTTAGTCATGTCGTTGGCTGCCGTTGCGGCTCTTTCGTCATGCAAGAAGTTAGGCGAACTTTCTGCCGACAACTTTACGGTGACTCCGACTCCGTTGGAGGCGATTGCCGGTCAGGTGCCTGCCACTATCGACGGTAAATTCCCCGAGAAGTATATGAAGAAGAAAGCCGTGGTAACGGTGACTCCGGTATTGAAGTACGAAGGCGGCGAGGCTAAAGGACAGAGTGCTACGTTCCAAGGCGAAAAAGTACAAGGTAACGACCAGACTATCGCTTACAAGGCAGGCGGCACTTATACGATGAAGTCTATATTTGACTTTGTTCCGGCTATGCAGCAGTCCGATCTTTACCTGCAGTTCGATGCGAAGGTAGGCAAGAAGACGGTGTCTGTTCCTGAAGTGAAAGTGGGTTACGGGGTTATTGCCACATCTCAGTTGTTGCAGAATACCTTGGCTTCTGTGAAACCGTCTTTGGCTGCAGATGCTTATCAGCGCATTATCAAAGAAAAGCAGGAAGCTAACATTAAGTTCTTGATTCAGCAAGCCAAGTTGCGCGATTCTGAATTGAATTCTGAAAACATGAAAGAATTCATCGCAATGATGAAAGAAATCAATGACGCCAAAGAAACGCGTGCATTGAACAATATCGAGATTTCGGCTTATGCTTCTCCCGATGGAGCCCTTGATTTGAACACCCGTTTGGCTGAACAGCGTCAGGACAATTCTGAAAAGTTCCTCCAAAAGAAAATGAAAGCCAATGAGGTGACTGCCGAAGTGGATACGAAGTATACTGCTGAGGACTGGGATGGTTTCCAGGAATTGGTTTCACAGAGCAATATCCAGGATAAGGAAGTTATCTTGCGTGTACTTTCTATGTATAAGGATCCCGAGGAACGTGAAGCGCAGATTAAGAACATGTCTGCCGTATTCAAGGAATTGGCCGAGACGATTCTTCCTGAATTGCGTCGTGCACGTTTGACGATGAATTATGAAATCATCGGTCGTAGCGACGAGCAGATTGTGGCACAATTCGGTAGCGATGCCTCGAAGTTAAGCGTGGAAGAATTGCTTTATGGTGCAAACTTGGCTTCTGTATCCAATAAGGAAGCTTGGTACCAAAAGACTTCACAACTTTATCCCAACGATTACCGTGCATACAACAACCTCGGTATGTTGGCATACCAGAAAGGAGATTTGAGTGCAGCTGAAAACTATTTCAACAAGGCCAAGTCTTTGAAGGGCGATGCCGGTGAAGTGAACGCTAACTTGGCGTTGATTGCTTTAAGCAAAGGTAATGTGAAGGATGCCGAAACGTATATGGGCAAGGCTTCCGGTGCTGAAGGTTTCAACGAAGCCAATGCTGCATTGAATATTGCTAAGGGATCTTACCAACAGGCTGCTAGTGCTGCGAATGGCGTGAAGTCAAATACAGCAGCTTTGGCTCAGATTCTGAATAAGGATTATGCTGCTGCCAAGTCTACATTGAACGGCGTAGCTAATAAGGATGCTTATACTTCATATCTGTTGGCTATCGTTGCTGCCCGCACAAATGACGCAGCTGGTGTAAACACGAATTTGAAGGATGCTGTCAGCAAGGATTCTTCTTTGAAGAGCCGCGCAGTCAAGGATCTTGAATTTGCAGAATACAAATCAGCTGTTGAAAGTTTGTAATCGATGACTTTTTAGATGAAGAGATTTATTCTCTATACATTAGTAGCATTCACCCTGCTCAGTTGTGGAGGATCTGAAGGCCGGTTTCGGCTGAAAGGAGAATTCGAACACCTGCGGCAGGGTGAATTCTATATATATAGCAATGATGGAGGAACCTCAGGATTCGATACCATCAAGATTGAAGATGGACAGTTCGACTATGAAACGGACTTGAGAAACCATGCCATTTATTATCTTTTATACCCCAACTTGTCCGAACAGGTTATTTTCGGTACCTCGGGCGACGTAATTACGCTTAAGGGGGATGCCCGTAACTTGAAAAGCGTGGAGGTGAAGGGGAGTAAGCCGAATGAGGAACTGACGGCTTTTCGTTTGGAGAATAAAGATAAGGGGCTTGTTGGGATAAGGGAAGCTGCTGTGGCTTTTATGACGCATTCGCCTTCATCGCCCGTAAGTGTTTTTTTATTCAAGGAGTATTTTTTGCTTGCTAATGATGTATCGCAAGATGAGGTAAAAAAACACTATCGTGCATTGTGCGAGGCACAGCCCGACAACCTACTGCTTTTAAGTTGGCAGTCTGATATAGAAAACAGGGGGCGACTTTTGAAAAAGGGAAGCTCTTTGCCCGATTTTGTTTTTACTTTGAAAGACGGCAGGAAGGTACAGGCTTCCGATTATCGTGGGAAACCGCTTTTGGTCAATTTTTGGGCTTCGTGGGAAAGCCGTAGCCGGGCTGAAACTTTCCGTATCAGGCGGATGTTGAAAGGAAATTCCGGGAAGATAGAGGCCGTCAGTATTTCGTTGGATGTTAACGATGCGGCCCGAAAGGGAATTGAACGTATGGACAGTGTGTCGTGGACAAGCTATTGTGACTTTCAGGCGTGGAATAGTCCGTTGGTCAAACTGTTCGGCATCCGTTCCATACCTTTCTTTATATTGGTAGGGGCAGACGGTAAAGTGCTTGCTGCCGGAGCTTCTTATGAGAAGGACATAGAGCCGGAAATCAAGAAACTTTTTGAATCGCGATAAACGGGCCGTTATGTTAGTAAAGGTTTATGGTGCATCGGTCCGGGGGCTTTCTGCCATACCCGTAACCATTGAGGTGAATGCCTCAAGGGGGATTAAGTTCTTTTTGGTTGGTTTGCCGGACAATGCGGTAAAAGAGAGCCACGAGCGCATTGTGGCGGCAGTAGAAAACAGTGGATTCCGTTTCCCCTCGAAACAGTTCGTGGTCAATATGGCTCCTGCGGATATCCGTAAGGAGGGAGCGGGATATGACTTGCCCTTGGCCATCGGAATCTTGGCGACGGACGAAAAGGTGAAACTCGAAAAGTTATCCCGCACCATGATGCTTGGTGAGTTGAGCCTTGACGGTAGCTTGCAACCGGTGAAAGGGGCTTTGCTGATAGCCATCAAGGCCCGGGAGATGGGGTTTGAGCATTTGATTGTTCCAGAGCAGAATGTCCGGGAAGCCGCAGTGGTCAACCAACTTAAGGTGTATGGGGCGCGTCATATCAGTGAGGTGGTGCGTTTCTTGAATGATGAGGGAGGTCTTTTGCCTACTGAAGTAGATACACGGGCTGAATTTTATGCCCAACAGACTGAGTTTGATTTCGACTTTGCAGATGTGAAAGGCCAAGAGCATGTGAAACGGGCATTAGAGGTGGCTGCGGCAGGTGGTCATAATGTCATCATGATAGGTCCTCCCGGAAGTGGGAAATCCATGATGGCAAAGCGTTTGCCTTCTATCTTGCCTCCTTTGTCATTGGCTGAAAGTTTGGAAACCACCCAGATACATTCGGTGGCCGGAAAACTGGAGCGTGAAAGTTCGCTCATCGCCCGGCGTCCGTTCCGTTCTCCTCATCATACGATTTCGCAGATTGCCTTGGTGGGAGGAGGGGCGAATCCCCAACCCGGCGAAGTGAGTCTGGCGCATAACGGGGTGCTGTTTTGTGATGAGTTGCCGGAGTTTTCCCGTTCGGTGCTCGAAGTGTTGCGTCAGCCGCTCGAGGACCGGCAAATCAACATATCCCGTGCCAAGTATAGTGTCACTTATCCTTGTTCGTTTATGTTCGTGGCTTCCATGAATCCGTGTCCGTGCGGTTATTACAATCATCCCACGAAGGCTTGTGTCTGCACACCGGGACAGATTCACCGTTACCTGCATAAAATATCTGGGCCGTTGTTGGATCGCATAGACTTGCAGATAGAGATTACTCCTTTGTCGTTTGAAGAACTTTCGCGGACAGCTCCCGGAGAATGCAGTGCCGTGATTCGGGAGCGGGTGGTTCGTGCCCGCCGTATTCAGGAACAGCGTTATGCCGATAGCAAGGGAGTACATTGTAATGCGCAGATGACCTCTCGTCTGTTACGGGAATATGCAGCTCCTGATGAACAGGGGGTGGAGATGTTGCGGGCGGCTATGTCGCGGCTTCAGCTCTCAGCCCGTGCTTATGACCGTATTTTGCGTGTGGCTCGTACAATTGCGGATTTGGACGGGAAGGAAACTGTCGGGCTTCCCCATATAGCTGAAGCCATCGGTTACCGGAATTTGGACCGGGCCGGATGGGGAGAGTAGCTTGCATTTCACCGAAATAGGCAAAACATTCCCTTTTTTGGGGAAACTTCTTAATGCTCTCTCTTTGTATCTTTGCTTTAGTTTGTTTTAACCTATAATTAAAGAAGAGAATGGTAAGTATGAAAGCATGGACACATGGTTTATGGAGTTTGTTGTGTGCTGGAATGGTAGGTGTTGTCCCGGCAAAGGTTGCCGCTGCTTTGCCGCAAGGAAGCGGTAAAGCCGTGAATTTGGCTTTGGGGGCAGAAGCATTTTCCGGCTCTTGCTATGGTGCCGGATATGAGGCCAAGTATGTGACGGATGGCAATTGGGATACGCGTTGGGCATCAGCCGGACTGTCTGGGACGGTATGGCTTACCTTGGACTTGAAAGGGGAAAGGACGTTCAACTGCATTGATGTTTATGAGACAGAAGGTTACAAAGGACGCATAGAGGAGATTGTCATTTCAGTGTCCAATGACGGAATAGGATGGAAACGTTGGCTGAACCGCAGACCGAGTGATGCACGGACAGTGTTGGTTGGTGAAGAGATGACAGCACGTTATGTACAGGTCTCTTTTTTGGAGTGTAGTCCGGAGGGCATCAACGTAGATGAAATCGGTATCTATGACGACCCGCAAGCTGTGGCTACGCCCGAACCGACGGCGTGGAGGGAGGATGCTCTCGGTTGGATTCGTCAACTGCCTTCTCGTGAGGCCAATGTGTACCAACAGCGTAAGGCACATTTGAAGTACGGAATGTTTATCCATTACGGTATGAATACCTTTTTGGGGCAGGAATGGAGCGATGGTTCATCTCCGGCCTCGGCCTACCATCCGGACTTGTCCACGCTCAATCCCGAGGCTTGGGTCAAGGTGGCATACGAAGGCGGTATGAATTTCATTGTGTTGGTTACGAAGCATCATGACGGTTTTGCTTTGTGGAATACTCAGGTCGGTACGTATAACATCAATCATACGGGCCGGAAAGGCGACCGTCGGGACATCGTAAAAGAAGTAGCGGATGCTTGCCGCAAGTATGGAATCAAGTTGGGGCTATATTATTCTGCTTGGGACCGGAACTGGGATGCGAACCATACGCAGGCCTCCACGGGGTTAGACCGTGTACAGTTGGCGCAGGAATATAATGATTTCGCTTTGGCGCAAATCACCGAACTGATGGACGGGCGTTACGGCGAGATTTCGGAATTCTGGATAGACGGGGCGTGGGTGAAGAGCAATAAGGCATGGGAATTCGGCCGGATGTATGACAAGGTGAAGCGTTTGCAGCCTTCCTGCCAGATGGCGGTCAATACTTGCATCCGTTGTGGACGCACCCCGGACCAATACCAAGGCGGAGAAGAAATCTATTATTTCCCTTCCGACTTTCGTTTGCACGACCCGATGTTTACTCGGCGCGGCGCGGATGCTGACCCGAAAGTCTACCGTCGTGAGGGACAGGACTATTATTTGCCTTTCGAAGCCACGGTTTGTATGAACAACAGTTGGTTTTGGTCTGAAAAGAATAATGCGGAGAGTGTCATGTCTGCCGATAAAATCAAGGCGGCATACGAACACATGGTGGAACAGGGCAATACCTTGGTGGTCAACCTGGCTCCCGGCAAGGACGGATTGTTGAAAGACTACGACGTGGAAGCGTTGTATGAGGGGGCGCGTGCGTTGGGCATTGCCCGTGGCGATGCCCGTTTGAACCGTGGCAAGGAAGAGAGGGCTGTGCGCATAGATTATGTGACGACCAAGGGGTATGTGGCATTTCCCACCCGTTATCTTTATGGGAAGAAAGGGGTTGGCTTTACCGTCAAGGCCGAAGACTTGTCGCAAGACGGCTATCGCTTCGTAGGAAAAGAGGAAGTCGTAGAGGGTCGTTTCGGCAAGACCAAACGTATAGAGTTTGTGTACGAGGATGTGGCCGGAATCCCGGCAAGCGGTAAGTCGGATGGTTCGCTGTCAGGTTCGTATTCATGTCACATGAATTAGTAGGTATGAAGAAAGTTGTTTTTGTTGTGCTTGCAACATTGTGGTTGTTTGCATGTAAAAAAGAAGACGGTAAAAAGGTAGAGTTTCATGCTCTGCCTGTCAGTTCTATAGTGTCGGATACGTTGGAAATAGATTCGGTGCGCATGAATACCTTTTTTTCCAATCCGACTTCCCTTTTCATCATAGATGATTCGTTGCTGCTCGTATTTGACGATAACAGAAGCGATAAGCTTTGCCATTTTATTCATACGAAAGGGGGTGTGGTTAAAAGTTTCGGCGAGTGGGGACGTGCAAGAGGTGAATTTATCTTGCCGCAAGGATTGTCCTTGTCTAAAGATAAGGAGACTTGTTGCGTGTACGATTATAATACGCAATATACTGTTTGCTTTTCCGTAAAAGAGGCATTGGGTGGAGGCAATCCTGTCCAAGATGTGATAAGAATGGAAGAAGTGGAAAGCGAGCGCCCTGTGGAGCATCGCTTCTATCAGGTCTTGGCTTTGTCTGACAACCGTTTCCTTGGATTTGGTAACCATCCAGAGAATCGGGTTCAAATCTTTAATAAATCAAAGGTGCTTGCCACGTATTCGGATTTTCCGGTTTTGGACGAGAAAGAAGAGAACAACAGGTCTGTTTGGGGTAATTTGGCATCTTTTGGTGTATCTCCGGATGAAAAACATATCGTCATAACCACCGGGATAGGGGCGGCCTTTGAGATATTGTCTTTGAGTGGGGAAAAAATAAGCCATAAGTTGGTGAAAGGCTTCTATACTCCGAAATATTCTATTGCTCAGGGAGCCGTTCCGACTTGTGTCGTCGTATGTCCGGAAACAGTAGTCGGATTTAATGCCCTGCATGTGGCAAATGATTGTTTTTATGCCGTGTTAGCCGGGCCGGAAGAGCGGTACAATGAAATCTTGAAATTTGATTTTGGTGGGGAATGTGTGCATAGATATTGTTTTCCGTCGGATATTGTTTATATAAATTGTATGACGGTCGATAAAGGGCGGCTTTGGGCTTTTGTGGAAAATAAGGACGGGGAAATAAAACTTATACAGACAAGGATATGAAGAATGACGGGCATACCCGTCATTCTTTTTCTTTTTTTCTTGATTTTTATCCGGAAAAGCGTTATTTTCGATGTTTGTATGAATCAACGTTGTGTGCGTCGGATATGGGAGCTTTGTCGTTACGGGATATTTCGTTGTTGCCGGTTTTTGCAGGCGTGAAGCAAGTGGGGCCTTGGTGGAATTTCAAGCATGTCATCAGCCCTTTCTATCGTTTGTATTATGTGGAGAGCGGGGCGGCTCGCGTGTGCGTGGATGATGTGTGGTATGAGTTGCGCTCCGGGCAGTTGTTCCTCATTCCGAAATATGCTTGCCATAGTTATGAATGCACGGGAGGGATGAACCATTACTATATCTGTTTCTTTGATGATTGGGTAGGGAACGGGGTGCCTCGTCCCGACAAGATGGCTTTGCAGGTACAGGCAGAGCCTTATGATTTGGCTTTGATGCGACGGTTCCTGCAGTTGAATCCGTGTATGGAACTTGTCAATGTAGACCCCAAGGTCTATAACCGGGCAGTGTACGATGGGGCAACCTGTCTCTCCCATGCCCGAAAGGAGATGGAGAGTTGTGGCATCCTGATGCAGTTGTTTTCCCGTTTTGTTACGGACGAGTGCCTGGGATATTGCTTGGGAGCGGCAGCCGGTGGCAAGTTCGACGAAATTGTGAACTATATCCACAGCCATTTGGACCGGCATATCCCTTTGGCCGAGTTGGCAGACAGGGCTTGTCTGACGGCGGGGCATTTCTCTAAAGTATTCAAACAGGTGATGGGCACGTCCCCCTGCCTTTATATACAGAACCGGCGTATCAAACGGGCGCAAACCTTGTTGCTGACCACCAATATGACGATAACACAAGTCGCGGAAAGGGTCGGCATTTACAGTCCGGCACAGTTTACCCGTCTGTTTGCCAAGATTGCGGGTTGCAAGCCGAAGGATTACCGGAGCAAGTTGTTGGATTGTTGTTATTAAATGTCCGACATGTGGCACTTGTCGGGACGGTTTGACCTGAAAATAGGAATAATTCCGTAACTTTGTGCCATGAAAACCACGATTAAGCGAAAGCAGGGGGCAAGCTCGCTTGCTTCTGCCGAGCGTGAGTGGTTTATCTAATACCCGACAATGTAGGATATAATTGCTAAAAATATAGAAAATGGAAAAGAAATTCAAGAGAACAACCGTCACGTCGGCTTTGCCATACGCCAACGGTCCGGTGCATATCGGTCATTTGGCAGGGGTGTATGTCCCGGCGGACATTTACGTGCGTTACCTCCGTCTGAAGAAGGAGGACGTGCTTTTCATCGGCGGTTCTGACGAGCATGGCGTGCCCATCACCATCCGGGCCAAGAAGGAGGGCATCACGCCGCAGGACGTGGTAGACCGTTATCATAAAATCATCAAGGACTCCTTCGAGGAATTCGGCATTTCGTTCGATGTGTACGGGCGCACGACGTCCGAAGTGCATTGTGAGACGGCTTCGGAGTTTTTCCGTACCTTGTACGACAAGGGCGAGTTCGTGGAGAAAACTTCTATGCAGTATTACGATGAGGAGGCACATACTTTCCTGGCCGACCGTTACATCACGGGCGAATGCCCCCATTGCCATGCAGAAGGAGCATACGGCGACCAGTGCGAGAAGTGCGGCACGTCGCTGTCTCCCACCGACCTGATCAACCCCAAGAGTGCCATCAGCGGTTCGAAACCGGTGATGCGTGAGACGAAGCATTGGTACCTGCCGTTGGACAAGCACGAGGCATGGTTGCGCCAGTGGATTCTGGAAGACCACAAGGAGTGGCGTAACAACGTGTACGGGCAGTGCAAGAGTTGGCTCGACATGGGTTTGCAGCCCCGTGCCGTGAGCCGTGACTTGGACTGGGGCATCCCCGTGCCGGTGGAAGGTGCCGAGGGCAAGGTGCTTTATGTGTGGTTCGATGCGCCCATCGGCTATATCAGCAATACGAAGGAATTGCTGCCCGATTCGTGGGAGAAATGGTGGAAAGACCCTGAAACCCGTCTGGTGCACTTCATCGGGAAGGACAATATCGTGTTCCATTGTATCGTGTTCCCGGCTATGCTGAAGGCCGAGGGAAGCTATATCCTGCCGGACAACGTGCCGAGCAACGAGTTCCTGAACCTGGAAGGCGACAAGATTTCCACGTCACGGAATTGGGCGGTGTGGTTGCATGAGTACTTGCGCGATTTTCCAGGCAAGCAGGACGTGTTGCGCTATGTGCTGACGGCCAATGCTCCGGAAACGAAAGACAACGATTTCACGTGGAAGGATTTCCAGGCACGCAATAATAACGAACTGGTGGCTGTGTATGGCAATTTTGTGAACCGTGCCTTGCAGCTTACGCAAAAGTATTACGATGGCGTAGTGCCCGTTTGCGGCGAGCTGACGGAGTATGACCGTCAGACGTTGGATGAGTTCAAGGACGTGAAAGCCAAGGTGGAAGAATTGCTCGACGTGTTCAAGTTCCGCGATGCACAGAAAGAAGCGATGAACTTGGCGCGCATCGGTAACAAGTATATTGCTGACAGTGAGCCTTGGAAAGTGGTAAAAAACGATCCGGAACGTGTGAAGACCATCATCTATATCTCTTTGCAACTCACGGCCAATTTGGCTATTGCTTTTGAACCGTTCTTGCCCTTTAGCAGCGAGAAGCTCCGCAAGATGTTGAACATGGAAAGCTTTGAGTGGGACCGGTTGGGACGTACGGACCTCTTGGTGTCCGGTCATCAGTTGGCCAAGCCGGAACTGTTGTTCGAGAAAATAGAAGACGATGTAATCGAAGCACAAGTGCAGAAGCTGCTAGATACGAAAAAAGCCAACGAGGAAGCCAACTATAAGGCCAAGCCCATCCGCGAGAATATCGCATTTGAGGACTTCCAGAAGCTGGACATCCGCGTGGGAACGGTATTGGAATGCACCAAAGTGCCCAAAGCGGACAAACTGTTGTGCTTTAAGATTGCCGACGGGTTGGAAAACCGCACAATCGTAAGCGGTATCTCCAAATTCTACAAGCCCGAGGAACTGGTGGGCAAGCAGGTTTGCTTCATTGCCAACCTTGCTCCCCGTAAACTGAAAGGCATCGAAAGCCAAGGCATGATACTTTCGGCACTGAATTATGACGAGTCGCTGAGTGTCATTACCGTAGACCGTGAGGTGAAGCCCGGTTCAGAGGTTTGTTGACAAGATGGCAGGGGCAATGGTATTTGTGTCCTGTATATGATAAAAGGAGAGGAACCGATAGGGTGTTCCTCTCCTTTTTGGGGTTTACAGTCCTCCGTCTACCATCCAGATTCCTTGCGGATTGTCGCGGCGCAAGGCTATGTGGCGGATTGCAGAACTGCCGTCGGGGTGGGTCAGCTTATAGAACACGATGACTCCGTTGTAGCCTTTCTTCTCTTTGGCTTCGCTGAAATCTGAAGCCTTGCAGCCTTTCAAGTCTTCGCTGAGTGTGGGAAGTGAGGCCGTGTAATAGTAAAGTGCTTCTCCTGCCATTTGGGGCTTTCCACAGGTGAGTGCTTTCAGGACTCTTTGTGCGGCTTCCGGGGCAGTCTCGTTCTTTAGCTTTTTCAGGCGTACCGGGGCTTGGATTTCCGGTGCGTGGGCCGGTAGCCAGGTCACTTGTGTCGTGTCGGGGCGTTGTATGAGTTGGGTCGGTGTGAGGTGAAGATTATAGTCAATGCGTTCACTTTTCAGCACAAGCGTCTTTTGTCCATTGCGTTCCCACCATATTTGTATGCTCTTCAGCATCTTGTCTTCTTTTGAGAACACGTTCTCGGTGGTACACCGGTAGCTTGTTTCTTCCCCTTCCATCAAAGTCGCTATGTCGGAACCGTATATCTGGGTATGGGTGACTATGGTGATGGTGGAGTCTGTTTCGGTCGTTTCCATCCGGGCACCTTTGTCATCCAGTAATGCCCTTTTTTGTCGCTCTAACAGAGTTTCGGGGTGGAGCAGCGTGGCGAATCCTTCGGCAAAGTTGGCATCGGGTGTGCCGTATACCCCTGAACCGTTCGTGTCCCACATGTACTGCTTCTCGCCGTCCGACATGATGGTGCGTCCGCCTTCTTTTTCAATCCTCCAGAATGTCTTGGCTTCTTGCCGCATGGATTTGATACTGATATGCGTGAATCCGGATTCCGGATTGATGTAGGCGAAGTTCTCTTTCGGAGTGGTACGGGCGTAGATAGACATGGAGAAGCTTTCCGCGTCTCGTGATTTTTGGATGGATTGCTCGAAAACCAAAGGGATGGCAGTGACGGCCTCCGCTTGTGTGGAGAACAGGTTGCTTAGCCCTGTGCCCACACCGGCTAAGAATATGGCTATGGCGGCCGCTACCTGCAGGATTCTGCGTATCAGTTTTTGTTGGGGGGCACCTTGTGGTTGTGAGGGCTGTAACGTGATAACCGGTTTTTGTTTTCCAAACTCCGGTGAATGCTTGGGCGTAAGTAAGTCTACCGTTTGCATGAAGTCTTCGTAATAAGCACGGCACGAAGCGCATTCCTTCATGTGTTGTCTACAAGCTTCTGCAATGGCCGGATCGGTTTGTTTGTCACATAAGTCGGCCATATATTTCTTAAAATCTTCGCATTTCATGATGTTTTGTTTTTTGGGTTTTTCTACTTTAGGATTTGATTCCTTTTCTGATTTTTTCTATTCCGTACTGGAATCTGGATTTGGCGGTTGTGACCGGTATGTCCAGGATGGCGGCAATGTCCGAGAAACTGTTATTGCCGTGGATACGGAGCCGGATGACTTCGGCTTGTTCCTCCGGGATTCCTGCTAGCAGGGTCGAGATAAGTTGGAACTCTTGTTCGAAGTTTTCGGCTTTTTCTTCACTGACGTGTGTGGCTTGCTCTATCGGCACGAATTGCCGTGTTTGCCGTCGGCGCAACCGGTCGGTGCAGAAATTGGAAAGGCTTCGATAGAGGTAACTGCGCAAGTTTGCCAGGGGATGACCACCTGCATCTTGTTTTTTAGTATGCAGTTGCAGGAAAATGTCTTGTACGGCATCTTCGGCATCGTCTGCGTTTCCTAACCGGTAACAGGCGTATCTCAGCAAATGAGGTCTTTCGCTCTCCATCAATGCGGCTATTTCCCGATGCGGTTTCTTTTCCGGATGGTTGTTTAGGGTTTGTTTCATATTTCATTCATGTTTTTTAGACTGCAATCTGTAATAATGACGCAATAGGGAGATAAAAGACGTAAAAACTGCCTTCTTTTTTAGATATTACCTAATAAAAAAGAAAAAGGCAGTTTTTACACGGAAAAATAGGTCTGCTGTTTAAGGCAGGTTCTTTTTGTCCTCTTCGAGGTCTTGTCGGGGAAGATTGGCTGCCAACAGCAGCCAACCCGCAACACCGGCTACGATGGATCCGCAAAGAATGCCCAGTTTCGCATCATTGAGGAGTGTACTGCCTTCCATACCTATATTATAGTAGGAAAGGTCGGCAATGAACATGGAGACGGTGAACCCGATGCCCGTCAACATGCAGACGCTGAAAAAGTTTTTCCAGTTGCAGCCCTGGGGTAATTGGACGAATCCCAACTTGACTGCCAGCCAAGAGAACGAGAATACGCCTACGAATTTCCCGATGGCCAATCCTAAAAAGACTGCCAGACCTACTCCGTTGAGCAGGCTGTCCATGCTGATGCCTTCTAAGTTCACTCCTGCATTGGCGAAGGCGAAGACCGGAATTACGAAATAATTGATGGGGTTCTGCAAAGCGTCTTCCAAATCCTGTAAAGGGCTAATCGTACGGTCCGAGGCGTGTTCTATATTTTTAAGCAATATGATTTGTTCGTTGGACAGGATAGTAGTCCCCTTATGATTGGTGGTTGCCTGGTCTATGGGGAAACGGTTGATTTTGTTTCGCAGGTGTTTGACGAAGTGAAGGGCAGAAACTCCGGGGCGTGCCGGGACGAAGAAGGCCACGATTACTCCGGCTATGGTGGCATGGATACCGGAATTCAGTAGGGAGTACCAAACGAATGTCCCGATGACGATGTAGAACATTTTGGACATGACATGACGATGGTTGCCGAAGGCCAAAATCACAAGCAGGAGAGCGGCGTAGGCCAAGTATTGGAAATGCAATTCGGTAGAATAAAAAATGGCAATGACCAAAATGCCGCCCAAGTCATCGGCTACGGCCAAGGTGGCCAGAAATATCTTCAGGCCGATGGGAACCCGTTTGCCGAACATGGAGAGTACCCCCAATGAGAACGCAATGTCAGTAGCCATAGGAATTGCGCTACCCCGTAGCATAAGCGGGTCGTCGGGGCAGGTGAGGACGAAAATCAACACGGGAATAGCCATTCCGCCGCAGGCTCCGATGATGGGGAGCAGGGCTTTCTTCATCGTGGAAAGTTCGCCTACGAGAATTTCCCGTTTGATTTCCAGTCCCACGGAAAAGAAGAACAGTGCCATTAAGAAATCGTTGATGAATTCCAACAAGGTGAGGCATTCCTTCCCGTGGCTGAACAGGTTGAAGTTTCCGATGGAGAAACTGACTGGTTTGTCCCACAAGGCACGGTAGGCATCTCCCCAACCGGAATTGGCCACGACCAGGGCCAAAATTGTAACGATAATCAGAATCAGGCTGGAGTTCACGTATTTCCTGAACATGCTAAGAAAAGTATAATTCCTCATGGCTTTTAGGGATTGGGGGTAAGTGTTGGTTTTAATTTTTGCTATTCCATACGATGGGCGTTCCCGTAGTCGTAATACCCTCGGCTTGGATGCTGAGTACCGTAGGTTTGCTGTTGTTATACAAATTGACGGTAGCCTTTCCTTCCGAGTCGAATTTCACATTGGGCATCCAGTACAAGGTACGGCGATAGTCTTTTGTGTCCGGCAAGGGCTTTTGGCTGTAATCGGGGCTATAGAAGTCTTCGCATACGGCATATCCGTCCAACACATAACGTCGGTCACGGTATGTGGGTTGGTAGCCGTCGTTGGGGAATAGGCGGTAGTCGATGATGACATCCGGTTGGTTGTCCCCTTGGTATTTCGGACTGCCTTGTTCGCGGGGGGCATAATCAGTGTAAATATAAAGCTTGTCTAAGTTCCGGAGGTGCCTGTAAGCCTCCATTTTACCTTCTCCGGCCGTGATGACAGGAGGAATCTCAATCTGCGTGCCGTTGAGCATGCGCTGTGGGGCAACGTTCTTGCGGGTATGCTTCAGGTTTATCGGTTTGCCGTCGTACCGGACTTGCAGGAAATAGTCCCTGTCCATGCCCATGTCACCGATATAGGTCAGGGCGACTTGCTGCGGGAAGGTGACCCAGTTGTGTGTGCCGGTGCTCATGCCATAGTCTGCCGTGAGGTTGAACGCGTCGTAAGCGTCTACTACCAAGGCCGGCTTGCTAAGGTCGAGCTTGCGCAACCCGCCCCGTTTGGTTCGTACCGTTATCGTGGCAAGTTGGCGGTCTGTGAAAGATGTTTGTCCACCTTGGCTTTCGAACCGTTCGTCTGCGTCATAGCGCGGTGCGTCGTGGTAATAGCTGTACGGTTTCGGGAATAAGGGATTGAATCGGTTCAACTTGACAAAATAATCCGGGTAGGCCTCCTCGTTGGTGAAGTCCTTCTTCCTTTTTTCCTTGATGTAGTCTTCTCCTTTGTCTTTGTCCGCAGCCGGGAGGAACAGGATGTATTTGTCATATAATAACGGAGTCTTCATGTAAAACATTCCATTCTCCGTTGTTTGCATCAGGTCCATGGTCTGGTTGCCTTGGATGAATGTGGGCCATACGTTGACTTCTTCTTTCAGGTTGCTCATGATGGAACCTGTGGTGAACGGGTCACGTTGGTTGTCCTGAAACATTTGGGTCATAGGATTGTGGTTCGAGGTGTTGCCGGATTCAAGTCCTTTGTTTTCTTGGTTCTGGTTGTCGGCGGCTTCCATGATGTCTTCTATTGTGCCGTCCCGTTCCACGGAGGTGTCAGGGGCGCGCATGGTTCCGGTTTCGGGCAACCAGTTTTCTTCTTTGACATACGTCCCGTAGGCCAATCGGAAATCTTCTATCCGGTTCACACAACCGGAAATGGTTTGGAGCTGTTCCGGCATGTGTTGAAGGGCCATAGGTTCGATACCTGACATGGTTTTCCATGAATAACGTCGCCATCCCTGTACCATCATGAGGAGGTCGAGTGCCTGACGTCGGATACTGTCGTCCGCTTCGAAATAGTAACCCGGGTTCTCGACGAAACCTTTCAATTCGCTTCCCAACAGCATTTCCGTAAGGATGTTGCCGTTGTCGTATGTCAGTTCGTCCGTGGCGTGATCGCGTATTGCCAACGACACATTGGGCGTGCCGGTGGTAGGATTCGTCAGTTGGAGTTGCAGGGAGATGGGCTCGAAAGGTTCGTATTGTGCTTTTACTCCGTCGACGGTTAATTGCGGTGTGTCATATTCGTGGTGGTTAACGAATATCAGGCGGTCGGCGTACACACGTCCTTTCCCGTCGAACAGCGTAAACTGGTTTACTCCCGTAGGGAGTTGGTCGGACGGAATTTCGACGGTAGCTTTTCCGCTGTCGTCAAGCTTGATGTCATAATAGGCTTTCGATACACCGTTGTGCATGATTTGAAGGCCCATGGCCGGTTTCGGGTTCTGGAGGCCGGAGGATTGGATGGAGGCGTTGACGACCTCCCCCTTTTGTACGACAGCCATGGCGCAGCCCTCCTTGGCCGGTTCGGGCAATGCATACATGTAATCATATCCTTCGTATCGGAATACGGCTTTATATTTCTCTCCGGCCGGTATGTCCGGTAAAGTGAATATGCCGCGTCCCCGGTTCATGCTTTTGGCTCGGGCGATTTCCTTCCCGTTCTTATCCTGTACGGATAGTTCGATGTCGATATGTTTTCCTTCTTCCGTGTTGGCTTCGAACGCTACTCTTCCGGTAGTGCCTTCCACGATGTCTCCTCCTTCGGGATAGAAGCGGAGGTCGAGTTTCGGTTTACCTTTTTCGGATTTGAAATATCTTCGCATCGGTCTGAGCGTCATGTCCTTGGTGTAATCTCCGGGAGTTTTTGGATGGTCGAACACCGGGAATACGCGCGAATAAATCTTATCATAGTCCCGGAAAAAATCCTTGGCCATTGATTTAAAGTAGAACATCAGTTCCGTCCACTTGGAATGTGGGTGTTCATATTGCCCGAAGTTCAGCATCCAACGGGTATATGCCCTTAATTCATAATATCCGGCATATAGGGAGTCGGTGAGCGTGAAAGCCCCGTGCCCCGTTCCGTCCGGCATTTCCACCTGTTGCCGTTCTACCAAGTAACCGTCGGGAGTGAGCAGTTCTACATATAATATCTTACTGAGGTCGGTCAAAGTCTGCCGGTCTGAGCGCGTGACGTATGCTTTGTACCATATCGTGTCGCCTACGAAATAGCAGGTGTTGTCGATGTGGAGAAAGACTTTTTCTTGAGGGACGGCCGTCCCGAATTTTTCTACCTTCTGGCTTAAGACCTCCGGTGTGGCGGAGGTTCGCGGAGTATTTCCCCCTTGTCCCCATGCGAAGAGAGAAGAGCAAAATGCGATACCGAGTGCAATGTTACGTCTCATGATATTTCGTTTAGGTTTGCTAAGTACAAAGATAATAATTAAAATCTCCCATCAATAAGTTTTTACCAAGAAATTCTGAGGTGATATCCACCGTTTATTGTTTTTATATCTATCTTTGCCCCAACTAAGATTATTATGAAACTCGATTATACACATAAAGACTCTTATTATGACACTTATTAAATCTATTTCAGGCATACGCGGAACTATTGGCGGCTGCGTAGGCGACACGCTGAATCCGTTGGACATTGTGAAATATACATCTGCATACGCCGCGTTGATTCGCCGGACGGCTACGGTGAAGGGCAATACAATCGTAGTAGGACGGGATGCACGCATTTCCGGCGAGATGGTCAAGAATGTGGTGTGCGGCACACTGATGGGCATGGGGTTCGATGTGGTCAATATCGGACTGGCTTCCACGCCGACCACCGAACTGGCCGTAACGATGGAAGGGGCCTGCGGCGGCATCATCATTACGGCTTCGCATAACCCCCGGATGTGGAACGCCTTGAAACTCCTTAATGAGAAAGGCGAGTTCCTGAACAAAGAAGAGGGGAACGAAGTGTTGCGGTTGGCAGAGGAAGAAGCGTTTGAATATGCAGACGTGGATCATCTGGGGCACTATCGGGAAGACCATACGTATGACCAAAAGCACATCGATTGGGTCAAGAACCTGAGATTAGTGGACGTGGAGGCGATTCGCAAGGCACATTTTCGCGTGGCCATAGACACAGTCAATTCGGTGGGTGGCATCATCCTGCCCCGGTTGTTGGAACAATTGGGAGTGGAGCAGGTCACGGGGCTGTTTACGGAACCGACGGGAGATTTCGGCCATAACCCCGAACCTTTGGAAAAGAACTTGGGCGACATCAAGGCTTTGATGCAAAAAGGCGGTCACGATTTGGCATTCGTGGTAGACCCGGACGTAGACCGTCTGGCCATGTTCTGCGAGGACGGGACGATGTACGGCGAGGAATACACCTTGGTGACGGTGGCAGACTATATTCTGCAGCACACGCCGGGAAACACGGTGTCTAATTTGAGTTCCACCCGTGCCTTGCGCGATGTGACCCGTATGTACGGAGGGGAATACAGCGCGGCTGCGGTTGGCGAGGTGAACGTGGTGGCCAAGATGAAAGAGACCCGTGCCGTGATCGGCGGGGAAGGCAACGGCGGGGTGATTTATCCGGAGGCGCATTACGGGCGCGACGCATTGGTCGGCATCGCCCTCGTGTTGACCTATCTGGCCCGGACGGGAAAGAAAATGTCCGAACTGCGTGCCACCTATCCGTCATACTTCATGGCCAAGAACCGTATCGACCTGACGCCGGAGACGGATGTGGATGCCATTCTGGAGAAAGTAAAAGACATGTATAAGAACGAAGAAGTGAACGACATCGACGGAGTGAAGATTGATTTCCCCGACAAATGGGTGCATTTGCGTAAAAGCAACACAGAGCCGATTATCCGTGTGTATTCCGAGGCAGCCACGCAGGCTGAGGCGGAGGAAATCGGGCGGAAAGTCATGGACGTGGTGTATTCGCTGGTTTGACGGACCTGTTCATCATTAACCTGAGGATATATGAAAAAACTGTTATTGTATGTGTGGGGCTTGCTCTTCTGTCTGGGGGGGCGGGCCGGCGGGGAACGGGAAACGGTGCTGTTGCGGGACGGATGGCGGTTCATCCGTGCGGACAATGAGTCGTTCGGCGGAGTGCAGGTAGACGACGGAAAGTGGAAACGCGTGTCCGTGCCCCACGATTGGGCGATAAGCGGGCCGTTCGATGCGAATAACGACCGCCAGTTCATGGCCATCGAGCAGGACGGACAGAAAGAGGCGCAAAACCAGTCCGGACGTACGGGAGGACTGCCTTTCGTCGGCGTAGGTTGGTACAGGCTGTATTTCGATGTACCCGGTTTTGGGACAGACAAACGCGTGGTGCTGATGTTCGACGGGGCGATGAGCCACGCGCAAGTCTATGTCAACGGAAAGAAGGTGGGGAATTGGCCGTATGGCTATAATTCCTTTTATTTCGACGTGACGGATGCCGTGAATGCAAAAGACAATGTGTTGGCGGTGCGCTTGGAGAATGAACCCGAAAGCTCTCGCTGGTATCCGGGAGCCGGGTTGTACCGGAACGTGCATCTGGTCGTGTCGGGCAAAGTCGGGGTACGTACATGGGGCACGACTGTCACCACGCCGGCAGTGCGTGAGGATTTTGCGAAAGTGAAGGTGCGTACGGAACTGGAATATCCCGACGGCATGGATTGCAAGGACATCCGCCTGAAAACCGTCCTGCGTGCTCCCGGAGGACAAAAAGTAGCGGAGCGTGAAACCGTCTTGTCGCCGTATGACGAAGGCGTGCTCGAACAGGATTTCGTGGTGGATCGCCCCCTGTTATGGGATTGCGAACATCCGAACCTCTACCGGGCGGACACGGAGGTGTACTATCAGGGACGTTTGAGCGACACTTACCGGACCACGTTCGGCATCCGTACGATTGAAGTCGTTCCCGAAAAAGGCTTCTTCTTGAACGGGAAGCGGCTGTCGTTCAAGGGGACGTGTAATCACCATGACCTGGGGCCGTTGGGCACGGCGGTGAATATGCAGGCCATCCGTTACCGGCTGAAGATGCTGAAGGACATGGGCAGCAATGCTTACCGCACGTCGCACAACATGCCGTCACCGGAACTGGTACAAGCCTGCAACGAGATGGGGATGCTGTTGATGGTGGAGACTTTCGATGAGTGGAAAGCCAAGAAAATGGCTAACGGTTACAACAAGTACTACGACGAGTGGGTGGAACGCGACTTGGTGAACGTGGTGCGTCATTACCGCAACGACCCGTCGGTCGTGATGTGGTGTATCGGCAACGAAGTGCCCGACCAAGGTTCGGTGCAGGGAGCGAAGCTTTGCCGGATGATGCAGGACATCGTGCACCGCGAAGATCCCACGCGGCCCTGCACGCAAGGCATGGACCGTGTGGATGCCGCCATCAAGAGCCACGTGGCGGCTATCATGGACATCCCGGGCTTCAATTATCGTTCCCATCTTTACCAGAAGGCTTATAAGGCATTGCCGCAGCAAGTGGTGCTAGGGTCGGAAACGGCTTCTACGGTAAGCTCACGAGGCGTGTATAAGTTCCCTGTGGAACGCAAGGCCGGGGCGAAATACGACGACCACCAGTCTTCTTCTTACGATGTGGAACACTGCAGTTGGAGCGACCTGCCGGAGGATAATTTCATCCTTTCCGAGGATTTGCCCTACGATATGGGCGAGTTCGTGTGGACGGGCTTCGACTACTTGGGCGAACCGACACCGTATTATGACGATTGGCCCAGCCACTCTTCGCTGTTCGGCATCATCGACTTGGCTTACCTGCCCAAGGATCGTTATTACCTTTACCGCAGCGTATGGAACAAGGCGGTAGAAACCTTGCACATCCTTCCGCACTGGACTTGGCCGGGGCGTGAAGGCGAGGTGACCCCGGTATTCGTGTACACCAATTACCCCACGGTGGAGCTTTTCATCAATGGCAAGAGCCAAGGGAAACGTACGAAAGCCCCCACCGTCAGGCTCGACGAGACGGAAAACGATGAGGCGCGCCGTGCTTTGGCCCGCCAGAAACGTTACCGGCTGATGTGGATGGACACGCGTTACGAGCCGGGCGAGGTGAGGGCTGTGGCCTACGACGAAAGCGGACGGAAGCGCGCAGAGCAGGTCGTCCGCACGGCAGGTAAGCCTTACCGCATCGTATTAAAGGCCGACAAGGACACGTTGGATGCGGATTTACGGGATGAAGATTTGGCTTTTGTCACGGTCAGCGTGGTGGACCGTGAGGGCAACCTCTGTCCCGACGCACAGCATACGGTGAAGTTTTCTGTCCGTGGAGCGGGGTATTACAAGGCCGGAGCCAACGGCAATCCCGTGTGTCTTGAACCGTTCGGCCGGCCGCAAATGCCGGTGTTCAACGGACAGATGACCGCCATCGTGGCGGAAAAGGGACAAGCCGGAACTATCCGCCTGAAAGCGGAAGCCAAAGGACTGAAGTCCGCCGAACTGGTCTTGGCTGTCAAGCGGACGGAATAAGCCCGGAGGGGAGGAGGGAATCCCTTTTTCCTATTCCTGCGCCTCCGGGGTGTAGGTCTCGATGAAATCCTTCTCGAAAGGAAGCGTACGGAGCACGTTCAGGTGAGAACGTGCTTCTTCTTTTTTATGCAAGGCCAGACAAATCCGGATCATCTGTTTGAGCAGGAGTGGAGACGGGCCTTCGGTCTTCAAGTCCGCCTTGCCCAGTTCGTAAGCGATGGGGTATTGTTCCGAAGCGATGCAGTAATCCATCAAAAAATAATTCCGGACGTTTTCGAGGTTACCGTCACGGTTATGCAGGTAAATGGGGCGGCTTGTCGGCGGTAACATGTCTATGGGCACTTTGGGCACATCGTTTTTGTCTTCCATCCGCGAAATGGCGTAGTAAGCCGCCACCGTGCTGTAGGTAAGCCCGGAGCGGGACGCAGTGGTTTGCATGCCCTTCCAGTCCTGCCGTTCCAGTTCGCGCTGCATCCTGGCTGTAGGGCGTACGTAGGGGCGATACCATTCGTTCATACCCACGGCTCCGGCTCCCAAAATGAGGATGAATCCCATGGCTTTCCATTCGTCGAGCGGACGGTTGTAAGCCGGTGGGGTGAACAACCCCGAGAGTTTTTTCCGGCTGAACGAACGTACGAAAACGGCTTGGCAAGCCAGAATGAGGAGGATGCAGAAGGGAATGCCGAGCAGTTTACCTGTTTCCGCCTGATAGTAAATGTCGAAACCGTGGTAGACGACCACATAAATAAAAACGAATGCCGGGATGTATTTCAGGTATCCGAACCGGCCGCGCAACCTGAAGACATAGCCGAACAGCCAAGAGATGAGGGTAAGCATGCCCGACAGGAGGGCGCCGCCCCAAAAGGGCGAGTGGAAAGCTTGGAGCAAGGCGCGCCCGATGATCCACAATGAACCGTAAGGCTTCTCCCATACAGGCCGCAGAGCCTCTAAATCGGTGGTAAAGAAACTGTGCTGTTGGGCGATATAAAGCACATCGCCGTAATAAATGCCGAAAAACGCCCAAAAGGCGAAAAAGAATGCTTTCAGGGAGTCCGGCCATTCCGTCATTACACGGGAGGTGCGGTTTTCCGGTGAATTTTTTTGTTGGTTGTTCATGGGGGGGATGGGGTTAAAGGGTTAATTTATGCAGCCAGTATCCGGCCTTGTTTTGGATTTCCGTTTGTTGTTTCTCCAACTCTTGGATGATACCGCATTGTTGTACGGTGCCCCGGACGGCCACCGCGTCGTCCACGGCGGTTTCCTCGTCGCTGTCGATACCGAAACCGGCAAGAGAACCCGTCGAGATGTCCTTCGTGGCATCGGCTATGATTTGCCGGTTGAGTGCCGTGGCGGCGGTTTCCCATTTCCGGATGACGGGCAGGCAGAGCGACGGGATGAAGTCCTTGCCGTAGGCATCGGGGTATATCTCGTGCAATAGGTTCCACGTCCAAGCCCAGGCGAAATCGTCATATCGGTCGTGGATAAGCCGGAACCGTTCCCCCAATTTTTCTATGCGGTCGAGTTGTCCGGTGGTGATGGTTCTTATTATGTCATTGATTTCGCTTATGGGTGCCAACATGCCGCCGATGTCTCCCCAACGGTCGCTGCATGCTGCACGGGGGCGCAGGAGTTCGCATAGCCCGTCCGAAGGCATGCCCTCATGCGTCTCTAATTGCCGGATCAGTTGTTCGCCCAAGTAACGGTCTAAGGCTAGCCTGTACCATTCTATGCCTTGCTTCACTGATTTCTCTTTGAGCTTCAAGCCGTTCCATGTGATTTCCTTTGCATCTTCCCCGAAACGTCCGGTCAGTCCTTCCAAGGTGTGTATGGCCTGCCATACCCGTTCCATCGTATAAGGGGAAAAGGCGTCGAAGGAGACCGTGTCGGTTTGGGGCACACGTGGGGAACGCCTGTCGCGTGCAGGCCATTTCCCGATGTCGCGCAGCGTGCCCACCCCGCGCAGGGTGATGCCGGGGAGTACGTAATAAGCGTTCCCTTGTTCCACGAGGTAGGAGAAGGGCCATTCGTGACTGTCCGTCCCGGGGGGGCAATGCCCCATGACCAACGAAAATGCTCCGATATGTGCAGGCCACGAGATGTGGCATCCCGAAACCGTCTTGCAGCCTCGTTCCAAAACGCCGTGGTGGTGGGGGCCAAGTTTATAGGCGTGGTTGCTTTGGTTGGTGCCTGAACCTGCATTCATGAACGAGAACATGCCGCCTATCAACAGCGTGGACTTGTGATGTGTCACCGTATAGGGGCCAGCCAGTATGGCGCATGACTCGCCGTGCTCGGCTTGGCTGTTGCAAGCGAAGTAGGAGTCTGTGGCAGAGAAGCCGTGCCCGATGGCGGAGGCTTGTCCCACGTAGCAACGGCTGAGCATCGCGCCATCAGTGACGTGGCAACCGTTTTGCAGGATGAAATCGCGGGCGATGACCAAATCGCCTACAAAGGTAGGGGCGTCCGGATGGCTGCATACCGTGCCGTTTTCCAACCGGACGGCACCTTCCAGACAGCTGCAAGGCCCGATTTTCACGTTGCGGATCAGTCCGCAGCGGAGTATCCGTGTGCTTTCGCCTATCTTGCCACGGTTGCCGGTTTGCCGTGCGGCGTAGTCCGAAACCAACCGGCGGAGGTTTTGCGTCAACAAGGCATCGTGGCGGTACATGGCCTGCATGTACGCTTCCTGTGCCGACAGGCGGTCGTGGATGAGGATGTCCCGTCCTCCGCTTTCGCTCAAGACATGGAGTTCCGTACCGTTGCCGAAAGAGGACGGGCCGGTCATGGCAATGGTGTCCGTATGGAGGACGATGCACTCCGGGGCGATGTCGTAATGGGCGATATACCCGTGGACGTGGGCTATCAGGCAGTCGTCGCCCACGGTGGTACAGTGCAGCGTGGCATGGCGGATACCCGTATGGAGCGTGATTCCGCCCGGCAGCGTGACGGTCTTTTGGAAATTCCCGATACGGTTGGAGCCGGAAAAATGCACGTACGCCAGATGGTGGAGGTCGATATTCGGATGGACTTCAATGAGTTGCCAGTCCTCGGCCGTGCAGCCTTGCTGTTCCAATTGTCGGATTTCGGCGGGAAGCAGTCGCCGGTATGCTGTGTCGGTATGCGTCTGTAGTTCCATGTCTTTTTCTATGTTGGTTTATTCGAGTTCCTGTTTGGAGGTATAAAGAAACGTTTTTTTTTTGAAAGTCAGTGAGGTTTGCCTTATTTTTTTGCAAGTTTCTCTGGATGGGGATGGCCACGGACTTTATGCTATGGGTGGGCGTGCCAGGCTTTGGAAACAAGGCTTTGTCAAATGAAATCCGACTTCAAAGAGTGTGCGGATTTACCTTGCGGAGAATGTTTTTTCGTTCTGCGCCAAATGAAAAATCATTCTCAGGAGAATGAAAAATCGTTTGGCGCAGATTTTTTTGCCGTTCTATGTGGATTTCTATTTTGTTGTGAGTGAGGTGGTTGCGCAATATAGAGAGACGGTGGAGATACGGGGCTTCGGTGTCTTGGTTTTTCAATGCCTCACCGTAGGGCATAAAAAAAGGGTCAGCGCTCTGACCCAACCTTTGTTAACCTTAAATCTAATACTATGAAAAACACGATGCAAAGGTAGGGAGTTTTGGCTTTCCGGCAAAATATCCGGCTTTTAATATCGAAAAAATGGCTTTTTCTTGATTTATATCAATACGGAGTGCTTTTTTGTGCTAACTTTGTCGGGCAAGAACAAATATATGGTACAAGAATGCTTTGTAGACAATGGATTTGGTTGAAAAGGTTCAGGCATCGTCGCGGATACGGGGTGCACTCTCCCTTTGCGTTCGACTTCCTGACGTATGTGGTGTATGAGCGTGGGGAATATTACGCCTATCGGGAGCTGAAGAAACGCTATCCCGTGTTTTGCCTCTTTGGGGGCTTTCACCGGTTGAAATGCCGCAAGTTCCTTTTTCGCCTGTCCAACTATGTGCATCCGTCGTTAATCCGGATATACGGGCATTTGGAAGAGGCGGAAACGGCTTACTTGGCAGAGGGATGCCGTTCGGCTGCGGTATGCCGGGATGCGTTTTGGAAAGTGAGGGTGCAGGAGAACGGAGGTTTCGTGCGGCAGAAGGAACTGATGGTCGTGGGTAGGGGGATTGCTCCCCGGCATTGGACGGCTGTGGTTTCGCGTCCGTTGACAAGGTGTTCGGTGTGCCTCCTTTTCGGCATACGGGCATCAAAAGCGGCTTTGCGGGCGTGGAACGATGTGAAACGTTTGCCGGAAATCGTAGTGACTTTCGATCTTTACGACTATGGTCTTGTGTTTTATGACCGTTCCAAGCAACGGCAAGATTATATCGTGAATTTTTAAATATACGGAAGAATGAAGAAAAGTAAAGTATATACCCGTACGGGCGACGGGGGAATGACCAGCTTGAGCGGGGGCGTGCGGGTGCCGAAGACGGATGTCCGCGTGGAAGCGTACGGGACTGTGGACGAGTTGAATGCCCACATCGGTGAGTTGATTACTTATTTGGAAGGTGAGGAAGACCGCAAGTTCCTGAAAGGTATCCAATGTGACTTGTTCACGATAGGGGCCTATCTGGCTACGGAGCCCTCACGTGCGGAAAAGTTTGGCCGGGAGGTGGTAACGGGAGAAGACGTGGCGCGCCTGGAGCAAGCCATAGATGAGGCGGAAGACGGACTTCCCGGTTGGCGTGGTTTCGTGCTTCCCGGTGGATCCAGGGGGACGGCCGTATGCCATGTTTGCCGCACCGTGTGCCGCAGGGCGGAACGGCGTATTTTGGAACTGTCCGGAAGTGCGCCGGTGATGCCGGAGGTTTGTGCGTATGTTAACCGCTTGTCCGATTATTTGTTTGTGTTGTCCCGTAAAATGCTATTTATAGAGGGGAAAGATGAAATTGTGTGGAAGAAACGTTGATGGTATCGAAAATATTATTATTTTTGCGCACAAAATAGAAAAACGAAGTTGTTATAAATATTAAGGACTATGTATTGGACACTGGAATTGGCTTCAAAGTTAGAAGATGCGCCATGGCCTGCCACCAAGGATGAACTGATTGATTATGCGATGCGTTCTGGCGCCCCGTTGGAAGTGATCGAGAACCTGCAAGAGATAGAGGATGAAGGCGAAATATATGAGACGATAGAAGATGTGTGGCCTGATTATCCTACGAAAGAGGATTTTCTTTTCAACGAGGACGAGTATTGATGTGCGTCGGTAGGGGAAAGACGGAAAGGCCTGAAGTGATTACTGGAGCGGGTGTACGTGTGCATCCGCTCCATTGTTTTACTTGAAACCGCGATTTTCGTGCGATGTCGGACAATAAAAAGAAAAAGATTCTGTTTCCTTAAAGTATAACAGTTGTAGAAACGGTGAAGACAAAGGGAAAACTGATAGGGCTTATTTTGGTATTGAGCTTGTTGCCCCAGTGGGCCACGGCTCAGTACGACCCGTCTTTTGTCAACTATTGGGCCATGGCACCTTTTTATAATCCCGCAGCGACGGGCCAGGCTCCCGTGCTGAACTTCCAAGGGGCGTACAGCATGCAGATGGCCGGCTTTGAAAACGCCCCTGCCGTAATGTATGCCTATGTGGATTTGCCGTTGTTCTTCATCAGCGCGAAGCACGGTGCCGGAGTGGGGTTCACCAACGACCAGATAGGCCTGTTCAAACACCAGAAGTTTTTTCTGCAATATGCTTACCACCAACCTTTATGGGGAGGCCGGCTGAGTGGAGGTATCCATTTGTCCATGCTCAGTGAGACGTTCGATGGGGGAGGGTTGGATTTGGGAGAGTCCGGAGACCCCGCTTTTCCTACAGCTGAGGCCAACGGGGCCGGTTTCGATATGAATTTCGGCATCCAGTATGCCCGTAAGTCATGGTACGCCGGCTTTGCCATGATGCATTGTACTTCGCCGACCATCACCTTGGGAGAGGAAAAAGTGAACGAATTTAAGGTCTCTCCTTCTTATTATTTGACGGGTGGGTACAATATACGGCTTAAAAGTCCGTTATATACCATACATACGACCGCCATGCTGCGTTCCGATGCCGTAGGTTTCCGTGCGGACATGACGGGGCGCATCGCTTATCATGGCAGCAAGCATGAGTTGTACGGCGGAGTGTCGTATAGCCCGACGAATTCGGTCAGTTTTCTCTTCGGCGGGGACTTCCACGGCATCAATCTCGGTTATGCGTACGAAATGTACACGGCCGGTATCGGGGCATTGAATGGTAGTCATGAAATCATCATCGGCTATAAGACGGAGTTGAATCTGTTTAAGAAAGGAAAGAATAAACATAAAAGCGTAAGAATATTATAATAATGAATATGAAGTGTTGTGGGTTGATATGGGGAATGATGGCAGGTCTGGCGTTCAGTTCTTGTCTGGGACCCCGTTCGGCGTCCACCGCTACGGGTGGAGAAGTGACCGGTGTCGGGGGAACGGCCTACAGTGAACCGACTCCTTACGGGATGGTTTTCGTGAAGAAAGGTTCATTGAAAATCGGTACGGAAGAAACCGATTCGTTGTGGGGGATGACCATTCCTACCCGGGAAATCTCGGTCGACGGCTTCTGGATGGATGCCAATGAAGTGTCGAATGCCAAATACCGCCAGTTCGTTTTTTGGGTGCGCGACTCTATTATCCGTGAACGTCTGGCCGACCCCGCATACGCAGGTGACGAAACTTACAAGATAGAAGAGGATAAATACGGGAATCCCGTTACGCCTTATTTAAATTGGAAGAAACCGATACCCTGGAAAAAGCCCAATGAAGATGAGTTGCGGGCTATTGAAAGCGTGTACGTGACAAATCCGGTCACGGGGGAGCGGATGTTGGATGCACGTCAGATGAATTACCGTTATGAAGTGTTCGACTATACTGCTGCTGCTTTGCGCAAGCACCGCCTGAATCCGGAGGAACGCAACCTGAATACCGATCATGCAGTGGATGCGGACGAAGTGGTCATGATATCCAAAGACACGGCTTACATCGACGACGAAGGGCGCATCGTGCGTGAAACCGTTACCCGTCCGCTTTCGGGGTTACATGATTTCCTGAATACTTATATCGTGAACATTTATCCGGATACGACGTGTTGGGTGAACGACTTTTCCAATGCGGAAAACGAACGTTACATGTTGCAGTACTTCTCCAACCCGGCTTATAATGATTATCCCGTGGTGGGAGTGACTTGGGAACAGGCCAATGCCTTCTGCGATTGGCGTACGGAGTTTCTGAAACGCGGTTTGGGGGCGGCAGCCCGTCAGATACAGCCTTACCGTTTGCCGACAGAGGTGGAATGGGAATTTGCCGCACGCGGTCCCGAAGGTGCTTTGTTCCCGTGGGAGACGAAAGGGGTGAAAAGCGAGAAAGATTGTTATTTTGCCAACTTCAAGCCCGACCGTGGGGATTATACGGATGACGGGAGCTTGATAACGTCTAAAGGTGGTTCTTATTCGGCCAATTCCAACGGTTTGTTCGATATGGCGGGAAACGTGGCGGAATGGACGAGTACGGTGTATACCGAATCGGGCGTGGACGGCATGAGCGACATGAACCCCGAGCTGAAATACAATGCCGCGAAAGAAGATCCTTATCGCCTGAAGAAGAAGTCGGTGAGGGGTGGTTCTTGGAAAGATCCGGAATCCATGATACGTTCCGTATGGCGTTCATATGAATATCAAAACCAACCTCGTTCGTACATCGGTTTCCGTTGTGTACGTTCCGTGTCGGGGACAACTAATAAACGTAAATAGAAAGATTAAAGAGGTGAAAATATGGCTAAGAATAGAAAAAACATAATAATCCGTATTCAGGATTGGATTGAGTCGGTACCTGGACAGACATTCCTGAATTATGCGTACAGTTGGGGAGCAGCCGTGGTTATTCTTGGAGCTTTGTTCAAACTGACTCATATCCCCGGGGCTAATGCGATGTTGTTCATCGGTATGGGTACGGAGGTTTTGGTGTTTTTCATCTCCGGTTTCGACCGTCCGGCAGAACTGAAGCGCGATGAAGACCGGATGAGTCTGGCTTCGGATGAAGAGGATTGGGATGAAGAGGCTGTTGGCGGAAAGGAAGCCGAGAACCTTCCTGAGGCTGCGCAAGGTGGAGTGGCCCAACCGGTTGTGTCCGGTGGAGGGGTATCCCAACCCATAGTTGTGGGAGGGCCGGTCGTAGTCGGAGGAAATGGAGGCACTCCTCTTTCCGGAGCAAGGGCTGCTGTAAATCCGGAAGTTTCTGGCGCAGCAGGCGGCGGAACACAAGGCATGCAGGACAGCGTGGGGCAACAGGCATTGGATATAAAGGCTTTGGCCGATATGGTGAATGCTTCCAATGCAGAACTTTTTGCCAAAGTGCTTGAAGATGCCCGTAACGCTTCTACTCCCGAAATGAAGGAGGCGGCTGAAAACTATGTGGAAGAGCTGAAGACGTTGACCGAAACCTTGGCGCGCGTGTCCGAACAGGCTGAACACATGACGCGTGATGCCAAGGAGATGGATAATCTGAATCGTACGCTGACGGGTATCAACACGATATACGAGATGCAGTTGAAGAGTATCAGCACGCAGGTGGGCACGATAGACCAAATCAACGAACAGACCCGCAAGATGGCGCGTCAGATAGAAGAATTGAACGGTATTTACAACCGTATGATTCAGGCCTTGACGGTGAACATGAAACATACGCCGGGCGGTTCGATAACAGAATAAACGGATTAATCAGAAAGGAATACGAAATGGCATCCCAGCAAAATAGAATGTCTCCGCGCCAGAAGATGATCAACCTCATGTATGTGGTGTTGATGGCCATGTTGGCCCTGAATGTGTCTTCCGATGTGTTGAACGGTTTTTCATTGGTGGAAGACAGCCTTCTGCGGACTACGGCGAATGCTTCTGCGTCCAACGAAGCTCTTTATAGGGATTTGCAGGGACAGATGGAGGCCAATCCGGCCAAAGTGAAGGAATGGTTCGACAAGGCACAATATGTGAAGAAAATCTCAGACTCCTTATATAATTATGCGGAAGTCCTGAAAGTCAGTATCGTGAAACAGGCTGACGGGGCAGACGGTGACGTGAAAAACGTGCAGAACAAGGAGGACCTGGAGGCGGCTTCCCATGTGATGTTGGCACCGCGCAGAGGAGAAGGACAGAGGTTGTTCGCGGCCATCAACAATTTCCGTGAAAGCATCGTCGGCATGTTGACAGACGAGGCACAAAAGAAAATCATTGCGGACAACCTGAGTACGGAAGTGCCGGACAAGGCCGGTACTTTGGGGAAGAATTGGCAAGAGTATATGTTTGAGAATACGCCGGTGGCTGCGGCAGTCACTTTGCTCTCCAAATTGCAAAGCGATGTGCGGTATGCCGAAGGAGAGGTGCTTCATGCCTTGGTGGCCAATATAGACATGAAAGACTTGCGTGTGAACGAGTTGAATGCGTTTGTGATACCGGCTTCGCGTACGGTGGTACAAGGTGGAAAGTTCAGTGCCCAGATTATCATGGCAGCTGTGGATACGACCCAACGTCCGACGGTATATGTCGGCGGACGGCAAATCACTTCGCCGGGCGGACTGTATGAGACGGTTTGCAGCAGTACGGGCGATTATACGCTGAAAGGTTATATTGAGATGATGGACGGACGTGGCCAGATGGTGCGCAGGGACTTCTCTCAGCCTTACACCGTGGTGGCTCCTTCGGCTACGGTGTCGGCAGACTTGATGAATGTGTTGTATGCCGGATATGAGAACCCCATGAGCGTGTCTATTCCCGGGGTTCCGGCCAATAAGGTGGTGGCTTCCATGAGCGGAGGAGTGTTGCAGCCCACAGGGGCGGGCAAATATATGGCCCGACCGGCAGAAGTAGGCAAGGATGCCGTGATTACGGTCAATGCCAATATGGAGGGACGCATGCAGAAGATGGGACAGTTTGCCTTTCGTGTGCGTAAGTTGCCCGACCCGTCGGCTTATATAGAGTATGCGGCGGAAGGCGGAAATAACCGTTTCCGTGGCGGGCGCTTGTCCAAACAAGTGTTGATGGGGACGAAAGGCATCGGCGCAGCTATTGATGACGGGCTTTTGAATATTGAATTCCGGGTGCAAGGGTTCGAGACGGTGTTTTTCGACAATATGGGCAATGCCGTACCGGCGGTGTCGAACAGTGCGTCTTTCACCGAGCAACAACGTACGATGTTCCGTTCGTTGGGACGTGGGAAACGGTTTTATATTTCCCGTATAAGAGCCGTAGGACCCGACGGGGCTGAGCGGACGCTTGATGGCTCTATGGAAGTGATTGTCAACTAATGAATGGATGGAAATGAAGACTATGAGTAAAAATAAGATAAGGATGAAACGTCTGTTTTTTGTTTTGTTAGGAGTTGCCCTGTACATGCAGGCGGAGGCGCAGCCGGCTCGCCGCAGGGTGAAACCCAATGATGCAGACAAGGCCGAGAAGACCGTGGACCGTGCCAGTTTACAGTTCCCCGTGGCGGTGGAAGTGCCTGAGGATGTGGTGTGGCGTCGCGATGTGTATCGTCAGTTGGATCTTACGTTGGACAAGAATGCCCCTCTATATTATCCGGTGGAGCCTTCTGCAGGCCATATAAACTTGTTTACGTATCTGTTCGACTTGTTGCTGACGGGAAAGATTACGGCATACCAATATAAACTGGACGGCAACGAGTCTTTTACTTCGCGTGATAAGGTGGACGTGAAAGAATTGTTGGAACGTTATCATATATATTACGAGGAGCAGAACGGGCGGCCTCGTGTGAATGCCAGCGATATTCCCTCGGCTGAAGTTTCCCGTTATTATATAAAGGAGAGTTCTTATTTCGACCAAAGGACTTCGACATTCCGTACGAAAGTCACGGCTTTGTGCCCGGTGCTCATGCGGGGAGATGATTTTGGCGGAGAGGCTACCCCATATCCTTTGTTCTGGCTCAAATATGATGATATCAGTACGTATTTGGCCCGTCACGCGATGATGGCAAGCAATTACAACAACGTGACGAACATGACGGCGGCAGATTATTTCTCCATGAACCTGTATGACGGAAAGATTTATAAGACAAACAATATGCAAGGGAAGGTGTTGGCTAACTATTGTAAGACGGATAGTGCCATGGCTAACGAACAGAAGCGGATAGAGAAACAACTTTCCGATTTTGAAAAACATGTTTGGGGGCATGACGACTCGGTGGCTGTGGATACGACGGCGGCCAAGGAGGCTGTGGAAACGAAAAAGGGGAAAGCTTCCCGGGCTACGCGTAACTCGCGTCGTGCTTCATCGTCTTCGGATGAACCGAAAAAAGCGAAAGCCGAAAAGACTAAGGTTTCCAAGACGCGTAGGGGCAGTTCCGGTAACTCCGGTTCTTCAACTCCAAGGGTGACTGTACGCAGGCAACGCAGATAATAAAAAAGAGATATATTTCCGGAAAAAGTTGATAGTACGGCAAACAGTTGCTATCTTTGTTTTCCGATAAGAAATAAAAAGCAAACTTCTATGAAGAAATTAAGTGCAGTATTGATGTGCATGGTGGCGTTATTATGGGCGGCACCTGCCAATGCGCAGTTCAAGTGGGGACTTGAAGGCGGTGTGAACTTGAGTAAGGCAAGTATAAAGGGGGATGGCGGTTTGTTTGATGCCTCCAACCGTACGGGATGGTTTGTCGGACCGAAGGTGCAGATGACCATGCCAGTTATTGGATTGGGGATAGACGCTTCCCTTCTCTACTCCCAGAAGTACATGAAGATGGACTTCTCGGGTGAAGTAGACGGGGAGGATGTCAACGGGAGTACGCCTAACAAATCCATGCCTTACGTGGAGATTCCCATTAATTTGAGGTATAATTTTGGTTTTAGCAGCCTGGTCGGCGTTTATTTGGCTACAGGTCCGCAATACAACTGGTATCTGGGGAGTCGTAATTTAAAGTATGCTGGTGAAAGTATAGGAAGTTTGGAACGCTCTACATTCAGTTGGAATGTGGGAGCCGGTGTGACGTTGCTTAGCCATTTGCAAGTAGGTGTGACTTACAATATCGCCATGGGTGAGACCGGAAAATTAGGCGGTGTGGGCGATGTCATAGAAGAGTTTGACGTAAAGAACAACACATGGCAAGTTCGTTTGGCTTACTTGTTTTAATGTAGTCCGATAGAAAATGGAATAAACGGAAGCTGCCTGCATGGAGCGGGCGGCTTTCTTTTTGCCTGTTTACTCCTTTTGTCGTATTTTTGTAGTCCATTAAAATCCGTTCGTATGAAATTTGTAGATGTCATTCTTCCTCTTCCCTTGTCGGCTACTTATACATACGCTTTGCCCGAAGAGTGGCAAGAGGCGGTACGGCCGGGTTGCCGTGTTATCGTACCGTTTGGAGCCAAAAAGTTTTATACGGCTATTGTGGTGGAAGTTCACGGGCGGCAACCGCAAGGTTATGCCGTGAAAGCCGTATGGGAGACACTTGATCTTGCTCCCGTTTTACTTCCTGTGCAGTTGGATTTTTGGAGATGGTTGGCGGACTATTACCTTTGTGCCGTGGGGGATGTATATAAGGCAGCCCTGCCGTCCGGTATGAAACTGGAAAGCGAGAGCAAGGTGGTGGTAAACAGTGAATATGCGGGAAATTCCGTTTTGTCGGAACGGGAACAACGGGTCGTTACTTTGGTTTCGAGACGTTTTGAATCGACCATGACGCGACTTCAAAAAGAATGTGAGGATTTTCGGGTACTACGGGTGGTAAGGTCTTTGATGGACAAGGGCGTTCTTGCCATGAAAGAGGAAGTCAAACGGAGCTATAAGCCCCGCACGGAAGTTCATGTGCGCTTGTCGGAGACCTATTTTGACGAAAAGAAACTTCATGAATTGCTTGACGGTTTAGGAAGAGCCCCCAAACAGCAGTCCCTTTTATTAAAGTATTTAGAACTGGCAGGTGCCGGAACGGCTTTCCGGTTGCGTAACCCGAAGATGTTGGCGGAGGTGGGACGGAAGGCACTGATGGAAGCAGCCGACGGCAGTCTGGCGATTTGCCGTGCCTTGGAGGAGAAAGGCGTATTGGAGGCCTACCCATACGAGATAGGTCGTTTGGCGCATACGGAGGTCGCCGACACGCTTGGTGTTTCTCCTTTGAGTGAGGCACAGGCAAAGGCGTTCAGAGAGTTGGAAGAAGCTTTTGACCGTCATCCGGTATGCTTGCTTCACGGGGTGACATCGAGCGGAAAGACCGAGGTCTACATTCATTTGATTCGTCAGATGATAGCCGAAGGGAAACAGGTGCTTTACTTGGTGCCGGAGATTGTGCTGACCACCCAGTTGACGGACAGGCTATACCGCGTGTTCGGCAACCGTATGGGCGTGTACCATTCCAAGTTTCCCGATGCCGAACGTGTCGAGATTTGGCAAAAACAGTTGTCCGGACAGCCTTACGATATAATTGTAGGCGTTCGTTCATCCGTCTTCTTGCCTTTCCGTCATTTGGGGTTGGTCATTGTGGACGAAGAGCATGAGCAATCTTATAAGCAGCAGGACCCTGCACCGCGTTACCATGCCCGGAATGCGGCGATCATGTTAGCCCGGATGTACGGTGCCCGTACATTGCTCGGTACGGCAACTCCGGCGTTGGAGACTTATTATAACGTCCGCATGGGCAAATACGGATTGGTGGAGTTGACCGAACGTTTCGGGCAGGTGCGTTTGCCGGAAGTCGAGGTGGTGGATATTAAAGAGCTGCAGCGCAAAAGGCGCATGGTCGGTCCGTTCTCACCGTGTTTGTTGGAAGAGATGCGTCGGGCGTTGGAAAACAAGGAACAGGTCATATTGTTCCAGAACCGGCGAGGTTACGCTCCGATGATAGAATGCCACACGTGCGGTTGGGTGCCCAAGTGCAAAAACTGCGATGTCAGCCTGACGTACCATAAGGGACTGAACCAAATGACTTGCCACTATTGCGGCTACACGTGTAACGTGCCGGTGCGCTGTCCGGCCTGTGAAGGTACGGAACTGGTGCAGAGAGGGCTCGGTACGGAAAAGGTGGAAGATGCCGTACGTCAAGTCTTTCCGGAGGCCGCCGTGGCCCGGATGGACTTGGATACGACCCGTACGCGTTCGTCATACGAAGGAATCTTGGAGGATTTCCAAAGCGGAAAGACCGATGTGCTTGTGGGGACACAGATGGTGACCAAAGGATTGGATTTCGAGCGGGTCAGCGTAGTCGGCATATTAAATGCCGACACCATGTTTAACATCCCGGACTTCCGGAGCTTCGAGCGCGCCTTCCAGTTGATGGCACAAGTGGCCGGGCGCGCCGGGCGCCGCAGCAGGCAGGGACGTGTCATCCTGCAGACCAAAAGTCCGGATTTGCCCCTCATCCGTCAAGTAACGGGACATGACTATTTCGGGTTGTACGTCGGGCAGATGGAAGAGCGTCAGATGTTTGTATATCCTCCTTTTTGCCGTTTGATTTATGTCTATATGAAACATAAGCGGGCAGACGTGCTCGACCATCTGGCTGCTGAAATGGGGAGCCGTCTGCGTCAGGTCTTCGGTTCCCGTATTTTAGGACCTGACGCACCGCCCGTGGCACGAATCCAATTGCTCTATATCCGTAAAATCGTAGTGAAAATAGAACCCGGAGCTTCTCTGTCCAAGGTTCGGGAACAGTTGCTTTATCTCCGCCAAAGCCTGATGGCACATCCCGATTACCGCAGTGCCCAAATCTATTATGACGTAGACCCCGTGTAAGTCCGGGCTTTTATTTCTTTTTCAGTTCCGGATAGCTGATACGCGTGTGATAAATGGTTTTCAGTTTTTCTCTGAACACATCTTTGGCCACGGTAATGTCGTGGAACGTGATGGGGCAGTCTTTGAAGAATCCTTCCTGCACTTGGCAGTCCACGATTTTATCCACCAACGCGCTGATACTCTCTTCCGTGTATTCGTTCAGGCTCCTTGATGCGGCTTCCACAGAGTCCGCCATCATCAAGATGGCCTGTTCCAACGTGAACGGGTTCGGGCCGGGGTAAGTGAAAATGGATTCGTCTACCGTTTGGTCCGGATGCTGGTTCTTGTATGAAATCAGGAAGTATTTGGTCTTACCTTTACCGTGGTGCGTCGAGATGAAATCCTTTATGACTTGCGGCAGGTTATATTTGTCGGCCAGTTTGAGTCCGTCCTTGACATGGCTGATGACAATCGCCGCGCTTTGTTCGTAACTGATGCGGTCGTGAGGATTGAAGTTATTCTGGTTTTCCGTAAAGTAGGCAGGACTGTTCATCTTTCCGATGTCGTGGTATAAGGCTCCAGTTCTGACCAACAGTGCCTTGGCTCCGATTTTATTCGCCACTTCCGTAGCCAGGTTCGCCACTTGCATGGAGTGTTGGAATGTGCCCGGAGCCACTTCCGAGAGCCGTTTCAGCAGTTCGTTGTTGGTGTTGGACAGTTCGACGAGAGTCACGTTAGAGGTGAAGCCGAAGACCTTTTCGAACAAGAACAGCAACGGGTAGGCAAATAACAAGAGGATACCGTTGATGATAATATAGATATACATGCCATATTCCAGGCGTGCGAAGTCTTTTTCATGAATGAGTTCCATGCTCATGTAAAAAGCTATGGATGCCAATGTGACATAAAATGCCGAACGGATAAGTTGTGAACGTTGTGAGAGTTCCCGAAGGCTGTAAATGGCTACCATGCCTGCTACAAGCTGCGTGGCAATGAACTCGTAGGGGTATTTCAGGGATATGGCACTGATGAGCACCGTGGCCACGTGAGTCACAAAAGCCGTCCGGGAATCCATGAACACCCGGATGAAAATAGGAGCCATGGCGAACGGGATGATGTAGACATTGAACAGGTTATGCTTGATGAGGAATGAAGTGAGCAGGGGGTAGATTACCGGCATGGAGGCTATGAACAAGATGTGGCGCGTGTTGGCCAGATAGTCGCGGCGGAACTGGTTGAAGTACAATGAGAGGCAGGCGATGATGAGTGCCACATAGAGCAGTTGGCCAAGCAGCACCGTGTGTGATTGCATCTTGGAGGTGTTTCGCCGGTTGTATTCTTTTTCCAAAGAAGTGAGGATGTCGTATGTTGCCTTGTCCACGATGTCGCCTTGTCCTATGATTTTTTGCCCGCTCATGACCATGCCGGACGAATAAGAGAGGGAGGCGAGCAAATCTTTCCGGGATTCTTCGGACTTTGTCTTGTCGTAAGTCAGGTTGGGGACGATATAGTCGCTCAGATTGCACTTCCGCAATATCCTGCGGTCATATTGCAGGCTGTCTTCTCCCAAATCGATGAGGTATTCGTATGCCGTTTTGTGTGAGAAGATTTTGGGCATCTGTTGTTCCTTGGCCACATTCTGTGCGAATATGCGGATAGAGGCCACTTCGTCCCTGTGCATCTGGTCGAAATCCTCCGTGCTCATGACTCCTTGGGCGTAAATGTATTCCAACTTGTTCACTACGTACGTCAGGTAATTGGCCGGTATGGTGGCCGGTTTCCGTCCGTTTATGGTGGCCTTGAACTTTTCTACCTGTGCTTTCCCAACGGTCTCGTCGATGGCGAAATAAGGCTCGTAATACTGCAATATGCTGTCCTGTTCCGCTTGTATGGTTTCCGCACTTTTGTATATCGGGAAGTCGTAGGTTGCGATGAGTTGGCTGTAACGCCATGGTTTGCCCACGTCGAACTTGTAGGTCGAACGTTCGTCACGCGGCATGTACAGGCACACGACAAACAAGGCCGTGACCGTGATGACGATTCTATAAATCAAAGCCTTCGGGGTAAGGCTGTTCTGTTGGTTATGTCTGTTCATCTCTTTTTCCGTATTTTATATAGGGCGAAAATACGAAAAAAATACGGGGCGTTTAAATAAAAAGTAGTATTTTTGCACAATATTCACAAATGTTGTTATGACACAGAGAAAAGTAAGGGTTCGTTTCGCTCCCAGTCCCACGGGAGCCTTGCATATAGGCGGTGTACGTACGGCTTTATACAATTATCTTTTTGCGCGCCAGCATGGCGGTGAGTTCATTTTCCGTATCGAGGACACAGACTCCAACCGGTTTGTCCCCGGGGCGGAGGAATACATTTTGGAATCTTTCCGTTGGCTCGGCATTCCTTTCGACGAAGGGGTAAGCTTCGGTGGGGAGCATGGTCCTTACCGTCAGTCGGAACGCCGGGACATTTACAAGAAATACGTGCAGGAGTTGCTGGATGCCGGTAAGGCGTATATCGCCTTCGACACGCCGGAAGAGCTGGAGGCCAAGCGGCAGGAAATCCAGAATTTCCAGTATGATGCCTCTACGCGCGGCATGATGCGCAATTCGCTGTCGTTGCCGGCAGGCGAGGTGGAGCAGCTGTTGGCCGAAGGCCGGCAGTACGTCGTCCGGTTCAAGATAGAGCCGGGCGAGGACATCCATGTGGACGACATGATTCGCGGCGATGTGGTCATCAACTCTTCCATTCTCGACGATAAGGTGCTTTACAAGAGTGCCGACGAATTGCCGACCTACCATCTGGCCAACATCGTAGACGACCATCTGATGGAGGTGACCCACGTGATTCGCGGTGAAGAATGGTTGCCCTCTGCCCCGCTGCACGTCCTGCTTTACCGTGCGTTCGGGTGGGCGGACACGATGCCGAAGTTCGCCCATTTGCCTCTGTTGCTCAAGCCCGACGGGAAGGGGAAATTGAGCAAACGCGACGGCGACCGTCTCGGTTTTCCGGTTTTCCCTCTCGAATGGCACGACCCCAAGACGGGCGAGGTGTCCTCTGGCTATCGTGAGAGCGGCTACCTGCCCGAAGCAGTCATCAATTTCCTGGCCTTGTTGGGCTGGAACCCGGGAACCGACCAGGAAATCATGTCGTTGGACGAGTTGGTGAAGCTTTTCGACATCACCAAATGCAGCAAGGCCGGTGCCAAGTTCGATTACGTGAAGGGCTTGTGGTTCAACCGCGAGTATATCCTGATGAAGGACAACAAGGAATTGGCTCCCGCTTTCGACAAGATACTGCGCGAGAACGGGATAGAAGCACCTATGGAACGCGTGGAAGCCGTAGTGGGCATGATGAAGATGAAGAAAATCAATTTCATCAAAGAACTGTGGCCCCTTTGCGACTTTTTCTTCATTGCCCCGGAAACTTACAGCCGCGAAGACAAGTTCGTGCGGAAGAACTGGACGGAAACGGCGGCGGCCGACATGGCCGAACTGACCGCATTGCTGGAAGGCCTGGATGATTTCTCGGTAGAGGGACAGAAAGCGGCCGTAGACCGTTGGGCAGAAGAGACTGGCAAGAAACCGTGGAACCCTTGGCGCGTGGCCTTGGTGGGCACAGGGAAGGGCCCCGACATGTATGAGCTTTCAGCTTTCCTCGGGAAAGAGGAAACATTACGTAGAATGCGCAAAGCCATAGATGTCCTGAAATGATATATTCGGTTGCGCTTTATCTGTATGCCTTGGCCATCGTGTTGGTCTCGCCTTTCCATAAGAAGGCCCGGCTGATGGTGAAGGGGCAATGGAACACATTCCGTATTTTACGGAAAAGAATCCGCAGGGAAGAAATGTATGTCTGGTTCCATGCGGCCTCGTTGGGTGAATTTGAGCAGGGACGCCCCCTGATGGAACGGTTGCGCCGTGAGCATCCGGAATATAAGATTTTGCTTACTTTCTTTTCTCCTTCGGGGTATGAGGTGCGCAAGGATTACGAAGGGGCGGACGTGGTGTGTTATCTTCCGTTCGACACGCCGGGCAATGTGCGCAGCTTTTTGCGGTTGGCCCGTCCGCGTATGGCGTTCTTCATCAAATATGAGTTTTGGAACAATTACCTGCATGCTTGCCGCCGTCGTCAGATTCCGGTGTACAGCGTGAGCAGTATTTTCCGTGAGAACCAAGTGTTTTTCCGTTGGTACGGGCGCAGTTACAGCGATGTGTTGCGTTGTGTGACCCATTTCTTCGTGCAAAACGAAGCTTCGTGCGAATTGTTAGCACGCAAGGGCATCACGAACGTCACCGTGGCCGGAGACACGCGTTTCGACCGTGTGTTGGACATTTGCCGGCAGGCCAAGGATTTGTCGTTGGTGAAAGCTTTCAAGCAAGATGCCAAGGTGTTGGTGGCCGGAAGCTCATGGGCACCGGATGAGGATTTGATTATTCCTTACTTCAACGCTCATCCGGAAATGAAACTGGTGTTGGCGCCCCATGTGGTCAGTGAAGACCATTTGAAGGAGATAGAGGGAAAGTTGCGCCGTCCGTTTGCGCGTTATTCCCGTGTCACGGAAGAAAGTGCCGCCCGTGCCGATTGCTTGATTATCGACGGTTACGGTTTGCTTTCGTCTATCTATCGTTACGGCGAGATGGCCTACGTGGGCGGCGGTTTCGGCGTGGGCATCCATAACGTGCCCGAGGCAGCGGTATATGGCGTGCCCGTGCTTATCGGCCCGAACAACCGCAAGTTCCGTGAGGCGCAGGATTTGTTGCGCGAGGGCGGTTGTTTGGAGGTGACGGATGCGGACACGTTCACGCAGACGATGGACCGTCTGCTTTCTGACGGGAAGTTCTTGGCGGAGCGGGGACGAATTGCCGGACAGTATATCGAGCGGAACGCCGGAGCGTCGGATTTGATTTTCGATAGTGTGAAATTCTGAAAGGCCAGTTATATAAGATATAAGTCGGAAAAAGCGGATGTTTGTCCGCTTTTTTTTGTGTTTTGATAGGCTGAAAACCAGTAAAACAGCTCTTATCTGTATGCTCAAATCCGGGAAAGGCGGGGGAAGATGCGGTATTTCGGGGGCATTTTAGGGGATTTTTCCCCGTTTTTCCGAGGATTTTTCCCGATTGTTTGGCGCAGAACGGAAAATCAATCTAAGCCAAACGAAAAAACGTTCTCCTGAGATTGAAAAATCAAAGTGTTCCAAACTGTGTTTTTGAGGGCTTGAAACCGGATTTTAGCCTCCGTTTTTTGCTATTTGAATGAGCTTTGCATGCAAAAACGAAAGAGCATGATGCGCTTTATTTCTTTGTTTTTTGTGTCACGGCTGAAGTGCCGTCGCCCGGTTCTGCGGAGGCTGAGGGGATGGATGTCACCGGAAGGCGGTTACAAGCTTTCCTTTTGTATTCCCGTCGGTTCGCGTGGATGGCGTATTTTCTTCCGGCATCCGGGATGGGCGCGAATATTCGATTCTGGAGTTGGTTGCGTGACAGAGGTGTTGGAATTTCAGCAAAATGAATTAGGCCGCAAACGGGTACTCTTTGCGGCCTGATTCATTTGGTTGTCTGACGGGTTTTCATTTGGGTTGTCCCAACAGTTCCAGAAGTTCTTCGTAACGGTCACAGCTGACAACGTAGCACTTGTTTGCCGTTTTGATTTCAACCAGGGATTTTGTGTCTTTGGCCATCACGGTGAACAGGCCAGTCCTGTCTTCCCAAAATTCGCCATTCAACCCGAACAGCCCATAAACGCCCCAACTTTTGACGGCACGTGCGAGTGTCTTCCTGTGTCGGGCATATAGGATTTCTTTTCGGGGGATGGTGATGGCACCGTGTGCTTTGCGGATGACGACCTTGCCTGCTGTCACTTCTACTTGCCTGATTTGATTGAAGTAGGAGTATATGAATGTGGCAAAGACGAAGAGGATGCAAGCGTACAGGGCTATTGTGAGCCCCGTTCCGTTTTGTCCGTTCATCAGGCGGAAAGCGGCCATGGCGGCAGCTGCCGACAAAACGATAGCCATGACGCAGGTGGTGCATAACAGTCCGATAGAATAAGAGGATTGGAATTTTCTCATGATTTCATGTGTTGACGTATTACCGTCGGGTAGCTTCGTCATACTCTTCCGATGTGGTGCAGTAATGCGTGTGTTCGGGATGGGCATCCGAACGGCGGTACCAGTCGGAGTACATGACGTAGTGTTGGGCATAGCCCACGTTGAGCTCCTTGGCTTGTTCGGGGTCTACCTTCTTGATGAATCTGGCCGGTACGCCTCCCCACAGCTCGCCGTCGTCGATGACCGTATTCTTCAGGACCAAGGCACCGGCGGCCACGATGGCACCGTGGCCGACGACAGCGTGGTCCAGAATGGTGGCCCCCATGCCGATGAGGGCGCCGCTTTTCACTTCGCAACCGTGCAGCGTGACATTATGTCCTACGGTCACGTCGTCACCGATGACGATGGGGGCTTTGCCGTAAAGCGTATGCAGGCAAGAGCCGTCTTGGATGTTCACGCGGTTGCCGATTTTGATGAAATGTACGTCACCGCGCAGGACGGCGTTAAACCATACGGTACAGTCGTCGCCCATGGTGACGTCGCCGATGATGGCTGCCCCTTCGGAGAAGTAGCAGTGCTTGCCGAACTTGGGAGTCAAGTCGTTGAGTTTCTTAATCAATGCCATATTTTATGATTTATGAGTTGTTTTTGTGTGTTCGTATGGCCAGGTCACCTCGCGAAGCCATGTGCGGTGCTCGTGGTCGAGCAACGGAGCCAGTTGGTCGTACACCCGGCTGTGGTAACGGTTGAGCCATTCGATTTCCTCCGTGTCGAGCAAGGACCAGTCTATCGGTTCCATGTCGATGGGACAGAGGGTGAGCGGGTCGAACTGGAGGAATGTGCCGAACTCGGTTTCCCGATAGGGCAAGATGATTTGCGTGTTTTCGATGCGTATGCCATGCCGCCCTTCCTTGTAGATGCCCGGTTCGTTGGTTACGGTCATGTAGGGGAGGAGCGGGGACGGCATATAGTTCATGCGGATTTGATGAGGACCTTCGTGCACGCACAGGCAGGAACCTACGCCATGCCCCGTGCCGTGAAGATAATTAATGCCCTCCTGCCACATGGCATAGCGGGCGCAAGCGTCGAGTTGCGTGCCACTGCAACCTTGCGGGAACTTGGCACGGGCTAGCCGGATGTGTCCTTTCAAGACCAAGGTATAGTCGTGGCGTTCCTCCTCGTTCACCGGTCCGAGGGCGATGGTACGGGTGATGTCCGTCGTGCCGTCTTCGTATTGTGCGCCCGAGTCGAGCAGCAACAGGCCTTGCGGTAGAAGTTCCAAATCGGTTTCCGGAGTAGGCTCGTAGTGCACGATGGCTCCGTGGGCGGCATATCCGGCGATGGTGTCGAAGCTGTTTCCGCAGAACAAGTCCTGTTCACTGCGCAGTTCCTCCAGTTTACGGCTGATGCCAAGTTCCGTTTGTCCTCCGGCCTGCACCGCCGGTGTGAGCCATTTGAGGAATTTCACCATGGCCACGCCGTCGCGTAGCATGGCGCGGCGGTAGCCTTCCACCTCTGCCGGATGTTTTACGGCTTTGAGCAAGCTCACGGGGGATGCTGCGTCTACTACGGAGCATGTTTCGGGCAGGCTGCGGCAGAGGGCGTAGTTTGTGGTTTGGCAGTCTGTCCATATCCGCTTGCCGTCAAAACGTGACAAATCGGGCAGGATGTCGGTATAGTTCCGTGTTTCCACACCGCATTCCTCCAGATGAGTAGAAACCTCTTCCGTGACTTTCACCTTATTTATATATAAGGTACAGCGGGAGGGGGTAATCCATGTGTAAGCTACGAATACGGGCGTACAATGCACGTCCGTGCCGCGCAGGTTCAACGTCCAGGCTATTTCGTCGAGGGCGGACAGAATCAGTCCGTCGGCTTGTCGCCCGGCCATGGCCTCGCGGATGAGTGCGAGTTTTTCGGTTATGCTACGGCCTGCGAAGGCGGGCGGTTGTATTCTGACCGGTGAATCGGGTAGAGCCGGACGGTTCTTCCACAGCGTGTCAGCCGGTTGGTCTGCTATTTCAAGGTGCAGTCCGCAATGGGTGAGTTCTTCCCTGATGGTGCGGATTTCGTCTGCGGAGTTGGTCCATGCGTCCATGCCCACGGCACTTCCCGGTGGAAGAACCTCCGCCAACCATTGCGTGACGGACGGCGTGCCCTCCAAACGTTCTTTCATCAAGCGGAACGGAGTGTCCTTCAGTTGTTCTTCCGCTGCGATAAAGTAGCGGGAGTCGGTCCACAGTGCGGCATCGTCCGATGTGACGACAGCCGTTCCGGCAGAACCGTTGAAGCCGGAAATCCATTCCCGTGTTTTCCAATACTCGGGAGGGTATTCGCTATGGTGCGGGTCTGTGCTGGGGAAAATATAGGCGGCCAATCCGTTTTTCCGTAAATGGAGCCTTAATTCGGCTACTCTTTTATTGATGTTTTTATTCATGATACTGTTTTGCCATTTGTGCATTACAAAAATATATTATTCTTGTTTAAGAAAAAAAATATTCCGCTTTTTAATTAGTAAGTCTGAACCTTTTTCTTTAATTTTGTGTGCGTAATAAAGAACTTCTAATTGTATCATATATAAAAAACAGAGTATGGAATTTTTGACGAATGACAAATTGGTGATTGTCGGTGCAGCCGGTATGATCGGTTCGAACATGGCACAGACTGCCCTGATGATGGGTTTGACTTCAAACTTGTGCTTGTATGACGTGTTCTCTCCCGAAGGCGTGGCAGAAGAAATGCGCCAGAGCGGTTTCGACAATGTGAACATCACGGCTACGACCAATGTGGCTGAGGCTTTCAAAGATGCCAAGTATATCATTTCTTCAGGTGGTGCTCCTCGTAAGCAGGGTATGACCCGTGAAGATTTGCTCAAGGGCAACTGCGAAATCGCAGAACAGCTCGGTAAGGATATCAAAGCCTATTGCCCCGATGTGAAGCATGTAGTCATCATCTTCAACCCGGCAGACTTGACCGGTTTGGTGACATTGCTTTATTCCGGTTTGAAGCCTTCTCAGGTGACGACTTTGGCCGGTTTGGATTCTACTCGTTTGCAGAGCGCGTTGGCCAAGAAGTTCGGCGTGTTGCAAAGCAAGGTGACAGGTTGTGCTACATACGGCGGTCACGGCGAGCAGATGGCTGTGTTCGGTTCGGCCGTGAAGGTTGACGGCAAGCCTTTGAACGACTTGATCGGAACAGATGCGTTTACGGCAGAAGAATGGGAAACCATGAAAGTGGACGTGACCAAGGGAGGCGCTAAGATAATCGAACTCCGCGGACGTTCTTCTTTCCAGAGCCCTTCTTATCTTTCAGTAGAAATGATTCGTGCGGCTATGGGTGGTGAGAAGTTCCGTTGGCCGGCCGGTACATACGTAAAGACCGACAAGTACGATCATATCATGATGGCTATGAATACGACCTTGGACGCAAACGGCTGTCATTATACGATGCCCGAAGGAACGGCCGAAGAAATTGCCAAATTGGATGCCAGCTACGCACACCTTTGCAAGATGCGCGACGAACTCGTGACATTGAATATTGTTCCTGCTATTTCAGAATGGAGCAAAATCAATCCGAATCTGTAATCGGTTGATGCCAATAAGGTTTAGAAGGTGCATATCTCGACGGGATATGCACCTTTTTTAAGGTTTGTGTCATAGAAAAAACGTGTTTTCTTTGTCGATTCAAAAAACATTGTTTAATTTTGCACCGCATTTTGCAAAAATAGTATTCATACATTATTATTAAAAACAAAAAAACATGATTGTAGTACCTGTAAAAGAAGGCGAGAACATCGAGAGAGCGCTGAAGAAATTCAAAAGAAAATTTGAAAAGACTGGTGTCGTAAAGGAATTGAGACGCAGACAACAGTTTGACAAACCTTCAGTGGTCAACAGACTCGCTAAAGAACGTGCGATTTACGTTCAGAAAATGCAACGTGTAGAAGAATAATTTAGCTGTTTTTCTTTGAACTTTCATTTTTATTTCCTATATTCGTTGTCGTAAAAGCAACGAGGTATGTGGACAGAAGCTTTTTTGGAATATTTGACGCTTGAACGGAATTATTCGTTGAGGACGGTCGAAGAATACCGCGACGATTTGAATGCGTTTGAATCGTATTATAAAAAGGTGGATTCCACATTGTCTTGGGAAACGATAGACGGAGATGTCGTGAGAGACTGGATGGTCTCGATGATGGAGGCAGGTCGTACGGCTACTACGGTTAACCGTAGATTAAGTGCCTTGCGTACGTTTTATCGGTATTTATTGAAACGGGATTGGATAAAAGCAGATCCTGTGAGAAATATACAAGGACCCAAGAAGAAGAAACCATTGCCGGTGTTTCTAAAAGAAAGTGAAATGGATCGCCTGTTAGACGGTGAATTCTTCGGCAGTGATTTCTTAGGCAAAAGAGATAAGCTGATAGTGAATACGTTTTATGTGACAGGAGTCCGCCTTTCTGAGTTGACAGGCCTGAATAATCAGGATGTGGATTTGTGGGGAGGCGTGATAAAAGTGACAGGGAAACGGAATAAGCAAAGGATTGTTCCTTTCGGTAGAGAACTGGAAGCATTGCTCAGGACATATCTGGATGAGAAATCATCTTTAGGTATGGAGGATGGGGGTGCGATGTTCGTGGACGAAAAGGGAGAGCGGCTTACGAATGTAAAGGTGCGGAATCTTGTACGGCATTATTTAGGAATGGTGACTACACAGAAGAAAAGGAGTCCGCACGTATTACGGCATACTTTTGCAACCTCGATGCTGAACCATCATGCAGATTTAGAATCTTTAAAAGAGTTGTTGGGGCATGAGAGTATTTCTACTACGGAGATCTACACGCACACAACTTTTGAGGAATTAAAAGAAATGTATAACCAGGCTCATCCAAGAGCTTAAAAAGACAAGACTATGGAAGTAAAAATTCAGGCAATTCATTTTGATGCCACAGAGAAACTCCAAGAGTTTATCGAGAAGAAAGTAGCAAAGTTCGGAAAATTTAGCGAAGAAATAAGAAAGGTAGAGGTGTCATTAAAGGTCGTAAAGCCCGAAACCTCCATGAATAAAGAGGCATCCATCAAGGTTTTGGCCTCGATAGGGGAGTTTTTTGCGGAGAAAGTTTGCGACACATTTGAAGAAGCAGTAGATGTTTGTTTGGATGCGTTGGTACGCCAAATATCCAAATATAAGGAAAAACAAAGAAGTCATTAAAAAAAAAGAGATTTTTATTTGTGATTTCAAAAAATAGACTTAACTTTGCAGCCGTTTAAGGCATGTCGTTAGATGTGTAGGCTGCAAACGCCTCTTTAGCTCAGTTGGCCAGAGCACGTGATTTGTAATCTCGGGGTCGT